>Ga0126379_10001526_pt1 | contig 14180 bp, 11 predicted proteins | sample PanSoiMetPlot_24_FD_92640 | JGI IMG/M metagenome (GOLD analysis project Ga0126379, IMG submission 92640) | Tropical forest soil microbial communities from Panama - MetaG Plot_24 | ecosystem: Environmental > Terrestrial > Soil > Tropical forest > Bulk soil | place: Panama | collected 2016-02-17 | reverse complement strand
TCGTCCGGGCGGAAATCAGTCCGCCAGGTCCGACGGATCATTCACCGCTTCGGCCGGGAGGCCGCGCGGCGCGCCGGGACGGGGTGGCGATCGCCGGCCGCTGCCGGTGTCGCGAGGGCGGCGTCCACTCCAAGAAGGTAGCTGGTCAGGCCGAAGCCGGAGATCTGTCCGGCCGCGGCCGGAGCGATGACCGAGTGCCGGCGGAACTCCTCGCGCGCATGAATGTTCGACAGGTGCACCTCGATCACGCGCGTGCCCACCGCCGCGACCGCGTCGCGCAGGGCCACCGAGTAGTGGGTCAGGGCTCCGGGGTTCAACACGATCGCGCTGAAGCCCTCGCGTTCCGCCGACTGGACCCAGTCCACCAGTTGTCCCTCGTGATTCGACTGGCGGCAGATCGCGCGGGCGCCGCGCGCCGCGGCGTGCCGCTTGATCGCGGCATTCACCTCCACCAGCGTCGCCCGCCCGTACACGGTCGGCTCTCGGGTCCCCAGGAGATTCAGGTTCGGGCCGTGCAAGACGAGGATGGAAGACATCGGACGCGTGGCCATTCGTCGGAGAGGATACACTGCGGCCGTCGCGCCGAGCAACCGCGGCGCCTTCGAGGCCGGCCACCGAGATCAGGCGTCATCGCACCGCGCCGCCTGGTTCGCCGGCTGCTGGTGGGCGGGCAGGCCGGACGCGACCACCTGCTGGATGTCGCTGGCGAGGCGGCGTGCGCCGGCCTTGACGTCACCGCCGGTGGGCGGTGTGACCACGGCGTGATAGATGACGCGCAGTCGACCCGGGCGCGGGAGCACCCGCCCGGGGGGCCAGGCCTCGTGGCCACCCACGATCGTGACCGGGAGCAGCGGGACCCCGAGTGAGCAGGCGAGGCGAAATGCGCCGAGACGGAACCGGCCCAGCCGCCCGTCGGCGCTCCGACCCGCTTCCGGAAATATCATCACGGCTTCCTCCGCCTGCAGGAGACGCACGGCTTCGCGGGTGGCGCGCGGATCGGCAGAATCGACCTCCACGGGGAAAGCGCGGAGGCGCCGGATCAGCCAGGCGAGACCTGGAACGTCGAACAACGCTTTCCAGGCCATATAGTAGACGGGCCGCCGCACGGGAATCGTCACGAGGACCGGATCGGCGTACGTCACGTGGTTCGACACGATCAACAACCGACCCGTGCCAGGGATGTGATGAGATCCCTCGATGCGGAGGCCGAAGTAGAGTCGCGCGCCGAAACGGACCAGGGGCCGTGCCGCGTCCAGGATGGGCGTCCGCACGCCCAGATAGTGCCATGGAGCAGACGACCTGGACAACGAACCGAACCCGGCCGTCGCCGCTCCTGATCGCTCGCGGCGGCGCCTCGGTGGAGGCTCCGGAGAACACCATCGCCGCGTTCGAGCTGGCGCTCGAGCAGTGCGCCGACGCGCTCGTCGTGGAGGTCCACCTGTCCCGCGACGGCCACCCGGTCGTCATACGCGACTTCACGCTCGAGCGCACCACCGACGGCGCCGGGCCTGTCCGCGAGCTCACCGTCCGGCAGCTCAAGCGCCTCGACAGCGGTGGGTGGGGGGGTCGCCGGTTCCGCGGCCAGCGCATCCAGACGCTCGAGGAGGTGCTCGAGCGTTTTCGAGGCCGGACGCGCCTATGGGTCGAGCTTCGCGGTGGCTCCGACCTCTACCCGGGCATCGAGGAGCGGGTGCTCTCGACCCTCGAGATCTACGACGTCGTGGGGAACACGCTCGTGCTGTGCTTCGACGGCGCGCCACTCGCGTGCGTGCGAGGCCTGAACGCGGACGCGCGACTCGGCCGGTTGCTCGCGAACGCTCCGGCCGAGTCCACACGGGCAGACGCCTCGACAATCGATGCGATGTGCCCGTCGGTGGAACTGGTCAGCGAGGACAGTGTCGGCGCGATCCACGGCGCCGGCTTGCAGTGCTATCCCTGGACAGTGAACGAGCCGGCCCTCGGTCGCCGGCTCATGCAGTGGGGTGCAGACGGCCTCATCACCACCCAGCCCGGTCCTCTGCGGGCCGGGCTGGGGTGGCCCCGCTAGTCGTCGTCCGACTCCGCTCCGTCGAAGCCGGCTCCCACCGGTTGGAGCCGGCGGGACATACGCTCGAGTCGATCCTGGCACCGCACGCAGGTGGTGACCTCCGGCATTGCGCGCAACCGCGCAGGAGCGATGGTCTCCTCGCACTCCTCGCACGTGCCGTACTCCCCACCCCTCAGGCGCTGCAGGGCCTCCGCCAGCTTGTTGGCTCGCTCGACGAGCATGCTGCGCGTGGCAAAGCTCATCTCGCGATCCTCGTTCAGGCGGATCACGTCAACCTCGTCGGCCAAGGGGGTGTTGTCCCCGACTGCAGTGGGAAACTCTTCGAACACCACGGCGCCGCCCATCTGGCGGATCCGGCTCATTGTATGGTTCAGCTCCGATTCCAACCGGCGCTTGATCTCGTCCATGATCTCTCCTCTTGGGCCGGGATCCTGTGACCCCCTACCCGGCGTCACTCGCGGTAGTGCAACCGCCATGCCGCATGGTCAGAGTAAGAGACGAATGGAAAGCCCCGATATTCGACGGGTTGTTATCAGCTTCGATCGGGGTTCGGGCAAAACGCCCGCTTCGAGTGGGAAAAAGAGTCAGCGGGTGTGTCGTTTTTCGCTAGAAGTTGACGGGCGCGACGTCACCGCGAGAGATCGCGCCTCCGTCGCGCCCGTCGAACTCGGGAAACGAGCCAGTCGAGGGGTGGAATGAACTAGTGTCGCCGGACGTTCACTCCTCCTCTCCGTACTGGTCCTTGAGTCGCGCGACGACGGCGGGATCGGCGAGCGTGGTCGTGTCTCCGAGCGTCTTGCCCTCGGCGATGTCGCGCAGCAGCCGGCGCATGATCTTTCCAGAGCGCGTCTTCGGCAGGTCGGACGCCCAGATGAGATCGTCTGGTCGCGCGAGGGCGCCGATCTTCTTGGCCACGTGGGCCTTGACCTGATCGATGAGCTCCTTCGTGCCCTGGGCGCCGTCCTTCAGCGTGACGAAGGCGGCGATCGCCTGGCCCTTGATCTCGTCGGGCCGGCCGATGACGGCCGCCTCGGCGACCAGCGGGTGATCCACCAGCGCCGACTCCACCTCCATCGTCGAGACGCGATGGCCGGAGACGTTCATGACGTCGTCCACCCGGCCGAGCAGCCAGAAGTAGCCGTCCTCGTCGACCTTGGCGCCGTCCCCGGTGAAATAGATGCCGGGGTACCGGCTCCAGTACTGGGCCACGAACCGCTGGGGGTCGCGATAGATCCCCCGCAGCATTCCCGGCCACGGCTTCTTGATCACCAGGTAACCCGCCTTGGCCGGCTCCCCCTTGTCGTTGACCACCTCGGCATCCACCCCAGGGAACGCCAGGGTCGCCGAGCCGGGCTTGAGCGTCGTGGCGCCGGGAAGCGGCGAAATGAGGATGTGACCGGTCTCGGTCTGCCACCACGTGTCCACCACCGGGCAGCGGCCCCCGCCGATCACCTTCCAGTACCACACCCACGCCTCGGGATTGATCGGCTCGCCGACGCTGCCCAGGAGGCGCAGGCTCGACAGGTCGCAGCGCCGGGGATACTCCTCGCCCCACCGCATGAAGGTTCGGATCGCGGTCGGCGCCGTGTAGCAGATCGTGACGCCGTGCTTCTCGATGATCCGCCAGAAGCGATCCTTGTCCGGGAAGTCCGGCGTGCCCTCGTACATCACGGAGGTGGTCCCGTTGGCGAGGGGGCCGTAGATCACGTACGAGTGTCCCGTCACCCATCCGATGTCGGCGGTGCACCAGAACACATCGGTGTCCTTCAAGTCGAAGATCCACCTGGTGGTCGCGTAGACGCCGGTCAGGTACCCTCCGGTCGTGTGCTGGATGCCCTTCGGCTTGCCGGTCGAGCCCGAGGTGTAGAGCAGATAGAGCATGTCCTCGGCGTCCATCTTCTCGGCCGGGCAGAGCGCCGGGGCTCCCTTGACGAAGTCGTCCCACCAGATGTCGCGGCCGGCCTGCATCGAAATGTCCTGCCCGGTCCGCTTCAGCACGATCACCGTGCTGACGTCGGGGCAGTCCGCGAGCGCCTCGTCGACGTTCTTCTTGAGCGGGACGATGCTGCCCCGGCGCCAGCCGCCGTCGGCGGTGATCAGCACCGTCGATTCCGCGTCGTGGATGCGCTCCTTCACGGCGTCGGGGGCGAAGCCTCCGAAGATCACGCTGTGGGGCGCGCCGATCCTCGTGCACGCCAGCATGGCGATCGCCGTCTCGGGCACCATCGGCATGTAGATCGTGACCCGATCGCCCTTCTTGACGCCCCGCCGCTTGAGCGCCGCCGCGAAGCGGTTGACCTCCCGGTAGAGGTCCCAGTAGGTGAGCGTCCGCGTGTCGCCGGGCTCGCCCTCCCAGATCAGCGCTGCCTTGGTCCGGCGCGCTGTCGTGATGTGCCGGTCCAGGCAGTTGTAGGAGACGTTGATCTTGCCTCCCACGAACCACTTGGCGTACGGGGCCTTCCACTGCAGCGCGGTCTTCCACGGCTTGAACCAGAAGAGCTCGCGCGCGAAGCGCTCCCAGAACCGCGCCGGGTTGCGGGCCGCCTCTTTGTAGATCGCCGCGCGATTGACGTTTGCGTTCTTCACGAAATCCTTGCCGGGGACGAACTTGCGCTTTTCCTTGAGGAGGGCCGCGATCGGGCTCGCCGGGGCGTTTGTCGTGTTGGCCATGGGGAGGTACCTCGCGTGGGTGGTGAGTGGTTCCGGCGCCTCAGCGCGCCGCTCTTCTTCTAAACCATCGGGACGCCGACTTCAAGGACCGGGAGCCGTTCGCATGCGACGCGGGACGCGTCAGGCGGGGCCGTCGGCACGCGGCCGGAGCCGCGCTGTCGCGACATCGTCGAATCCCGCCTCCAGCTCGTCCGCGACGACATCAGCGACCCATTGTGGGCTGCCCGGGCGCTCCACCTCCGGACCCTGTTCCCACCCCTCGAGGTAGGTCTCGCTGTCCGACCCTCCCTCGCGCATCGCGACGACGTCGATCAGGTCCTGGAACCGCTGGGACAGCGGGCGCCGCGCCACCTGATCGCCGTCGATTGCCTCGACGAGGGACGGGATCGCCTTCCAGGAGGTGATGCGGTAGCGCGCCATAAGCAGTCGTCATTGTAGTCGCGGAACCCGTGGCTCGCTTGACAAAGCCGGATGCCCCCCGTAGCCTCGCGCTGAGACCCCCGCGCAATCGGCGATCATCACTCACCCGTCGCCGAAAATGCAGAGAGGACCACCGCCATGCTCGACGTCAAGACGGCGGACCGGGAACTTCAGACGTACATCCGCCCGCAGACTTTCCCCGTCGCCATCCGGATGCTCACGCCCGACGAGGCCATCCCCGAGCGCGCTCGCCGTCCCGCGCGCGACTTCAAGAAGCTCAGCATGAGCTGCCAGGTCATCGATATGGCCCGGCGTTACGGGTGGACCATCGCGCTCACCCGCGAGGACCACATCTGCTCGCTCGGCATCACGGCGATCGGCTTCGACAAGCCGCTGCCGATCTACAACGTCGGCACGCTGTGCGAGGGCATGTACACGGCGACGAAGGAGGCCGGGCAGCGCTCCGAGGCCGCCATCGACAAGTTCGCGCCGGGCGAGTACACGTGCCTGCTCGTGGCGCCGCTCGACCGTGCCACGTTCGAGCCGCACGTGGTGTGCGTCTACGCCAACCCCGCCCAAGTCATGCGCCTCACCCAGGCCGCGCTGTGGAAGCGCGGCGGGCGGCTCGCCTCGTCGTTCGAGGGACGGGCCGTATGCGCCGACATCATCGTGACGACGATGAAGACGGGCGAGCCCCAGGTGATCCTGCCCTGCTCGGGGGACCGCATCTTCGGCCAGACCCAGGACCACGAGATGGCGTTCAGCATCCCGTGGGCGCGGATGGAGGAGATCGTCGAGGGGCTGCGCGGCACCCACAACGGCGGCATCCGGTACCCCATCACGCAGTTCATGGAGTACGAGGCCAAGCTGCCACCGCGCTACATGGAGGTGAACCGCCTCTGGGATGCCGAGAAGGGCACCGCGCCCCTCACGAACCGCGACCGCGTGGTGGCCGCGTACAAGCGCTCGTTCGCGGACCGCGTTCCGGTCTATCCGATCGTGGCGTCGTTCGCGGGCACGCTCGACGGCCTCAGCATCGAGGAGTACTGCACGAACCCGACCCGGGCCATCACCGCGATGATGAACTACTACGAGCGCTACCAGCCGGACGTGGTGCTCGCGTACAACGATCTTGCGAAGGAGGCCGAGGCGTTCGGGTGCCGCGTGAAGTACTCGGACTACGTCGTTCCCTCCATCGAGGGACACGTGCTGGAGGACAAGGCGCGGCTCGCGGCGCTGGCGATGCCGGACCCGTACAAGACCGCCCGCCTCCCCGGCTTCCTCGAGCAGTGCGCAGCGCTCGTGAAGGCCGCTCCCCCGGCGGCGATCGGCGCCGTCGCGGTCGGACCGTGGACCATCGCCATGCTGTTGCGCAATCCGGAGATGATGCTTCTCGACACCTTCGAGGATCCGCAGTTCATCCACGACGTCATGCGGGTGACGACCGACTTCTGCAAGATCTGGGGGGACGCGATCGCCAGGACGAAGATCGGCCTCAGCTTCTCGGAGCCGACGGCGTCGATCAGCCTCGTCTCGCCCGACAACTACCGGGAGTTCATCGCGCCCTACCACAAGGAGCTGGTCGATCACTTCAAGGCCAAGAAGGTCGGCGTCACCGCGCACATCTGCGGGACGACCTATCCGATCTACGAGGACCTGATCGGCTGCGGGTTCACCACGATCTCGTTCGATCTCGACCAGCAGGCCGATCCGGCGCTCCACGTCGATCAGCTCGAGCGCTTCATGGACGTGGCCAGGGGCCGCGCCGTGGCGATCGGCAACGTCGACGCGACCCGGTTCGAGAAGACCACGCGCGAGGAAATGGTGGCGGACGTGCGCCGCTGCATCGACACGGCGGCCCGCCACTCCGGCTTCATCCTGTCCACCTCGTGTGAGATCCCGCCGCGCTCGAACCCCGAGATCGTGAAGTGGTTCATGGACGCGGCCCATGACTACGGGCGCTACGATCGGATTTTCTGATCCCAGATCCGATTGGACAGATGACGAGGGCGCAACGGTCTAGACCGTTGCGCCCTTTCTGACTCCGGGTGGCGCTGCCGGGCGGCTCGGCCCGGACAGGTGGAGCGTGAAGCGTCCCGTCAGTTCCTCTTCCCCGCGAAAATACCCTACCAGCGGAATGGCTTCTTCGACGGTGGAACGCCGTAGGCGCCGCGGTCCCCGCCGCCAAAGCCGCCTCGCCCGCCACCCCCGCCGGGACGCCCGCCCCCTCGAGGCCCGCCAGGGCCGCGGCCTCCGCCCGAACCCGGCGTCCGCGGATTCGAGACGTTGACGGTAATCTTCCGGCCGTCGAGCTCCTTGCCATTGAGCTCGGCAATGGCGCGCTGGGCCTCCTCCGCGGTCGACATCTCGATGAACCCGAAACCTCGAGACTGGCCCGAGAACTTGTCGGTGATGACCGAAGCGGACTCGACGGTGCCGCACTGAGAGAAGTACTCGCGCAGGGTCTCACCGGTTGTGGAGTAGGACAGACCACCGACGTACAGTTTCGATGCCATGCGGTTTCTCCTTCGGTCGCTCTTCCGCTCCGGATGCGCCCCAATACTCGGAAGAGCCAATATCGGAGGCGAGAGCGCCGGCCGCGGCGCCTCGGTTTCAGAGTCTACACCATCATCACTCCCACGCGCTACGCCGTGCCCGGCGACGCGTCACGCAGCGACGCGAATCAGCGCGCTGTCCGATCCGCGATCGACTCGCGACGCGCAAGCGCTGGCGCACTCCGCGCTAGAAAATCGAAAGGGGGCCTCGGCCACCCCCTTCGAGCATTCCCTAAAGAATGGGTTGCGCCGGCGGAGCCGGCGCTCGAACAGGCGAAGTCGCGCATTTCACTCCGATAGGCGCGCTAGCGGCACAGCGTCTCGACCTCGGCGGGCGCGGCGGGATGCGGCGCGAGCGCGCGCGTCGACAGGTCGAGCGTGGCGAGCACTTCGAGGATGTCGACGGGTCTCGATACTGCGTGGAAACCCCGGCCCCGATACTTCGCGACCTCGAGCGCCGCGCCGGCTTGCGCCATCACGACGACCGGCACGCCCGGAGCGACGGTCTCGAACAGCCGGAGCTGATCGGTCCCGGAGAGCCGCATCAGGCTCGCGTCGATCAGCACGGCCGAGATGGGGCCGTCATCGAGCATGTACCGCACGCCTTCGCACAGCGTCTCGGCGATCCGGATCGCGATGCCGTGCTCGAAGCAGGCCATCGCCATCGCGTGAGCCGAGGTCCGATCGTCGTCGATCAACAGCACTCGCATCGCGATGCTCCCTCGCGGGCTGGATGGTGGAACCGTAAGGACACCAGCAAGACAGGTGCCACGCGCGCCGGCAGGGGGCATTCAGCCAATTCGCGGTGTTGACGGTCGCATCGCAACGGACGCGAGAGAGGCGCCCGGGCGTTGCACCCGACCGCGCGAGGCCTCACGCCCGAGGCGCGACGGATGCGACCCGCACCGGGGGGCGCCCGGAGCGCCGTTGTCGGGGATGCGGCTACGCCTGGTCGCGGCTGATACCGTACCCGAGGATCTTTCGATAGAGCGTCTTCGGGTCGATCTCGAGCAAGGCGGCCGCCTTGGCGCGGTGGCCGCCGACGCGCTTGAGCGTGGCGATGATGTGCGCGCGCTCCACCTCCTCGAGGCTACTGCCGACCGGAGCTTCCGCGGGTCCCGCTTTCCCCTGCAGCTCACCGGGCAGGTCCTCGGGCTGGATCACCTCGCCCTGGGAGAGAATGACCGCCCGCTGGATGGCGTGCTGCAATTCGCGCACATTGCCCGGCCAGTCGTAGCGCTCGAGGCTCGTGAGCGCCGCGGGCGCGAGCGTCTTGCGCCCATAGGCCGCGTTGTCCTCGAGGAAGTGACGCGCGAGCAGGCCGATGTCCTCGCGCCGGTCGCGCAGCGGGGGCAGCGAGACGGTGATCGTGTTGATGCGGTAGAAGAGGTCCTGGCGAAACCGGTTCACCTTGATCGCCTCGCCGAGATCTCGATTGGTGGCGGCGACCAGGCGCATGTCCACGGTGCGGCGCCGGGTGCCGCCCACGCGAAAGAACGAGCGCGACTCGAGCACGCGCAGGAGCTTGACCTGGCTGTCGAGCTCCATCTCGCCGATCTCGTCGAGGAACAGCGTCCCGCCGTCGGCCAGCTCGATCAGCCCGGGCTTGGTGCCGATCGCGCCGGTGAACGCGCCCTTCTCGTGGCCGAACAGCTCGGACTCGAGCACCTCGCGCGGCAGCGCGCCGCAGTGAATCGGCACGAACGCCTGGGGCGCGCGCGGCGAGCGCTCGTGGACGGCGCGCGCCACCAGCTCCTTGCCGGTGCCGCTCTCGCCGAGGACCAGCACCGAGGAATCGGTCGGGGCCACGCGGTCGACAACCCGCAGGACGTCCTCCATCTTGGAGTTCGCCGTGATGATCCCGACGCGGGAAGAATCGGGATCGAGCTGGGCCTTGAGGACGACGTTCTGGCGGATGAGCCGGCCCTTCTCCGCCGCCTTCCGGATCAGGATGTCGAGCTCCTCGATCCGCGCCGGCTTGGTGAGGTAGTCGTACGCACCGAGCTTCATCGCCTCGACCGCGTTCGACACCTCCTGGAAGCCCGTCATGACGATGACCTGCGGCGCCTCGGGATACTCCTGCAGGGCTCGCAGCACGTCGATGCCCGCCACCCGCGGCATCTTCATGTCGAGCAGCAGGACGTCGGGAATCTCCTCCTTGAGCTGGTCGAGAGCGCTCTGTCCATCGGGGACGCCGGTGGCGGCGTGCCCCTTGCGCGTCAGCTCGCGGACGAGCAGCTCGCGCAGATTCCGCTCGTCGTCGGCGACGAGCACGCGGATCGGCGTCGTCACGGTCGGGCCTCCGTGTCCCCCACGGGCAGGAGCACGCGGAACGCGGCGCCGGAGCCGAGCCGCGAGCTCACCTCGATGCGGCCGCCGTGGTCCGCCATGAAGCCCTGCGCGATGGCGAGGCCGAGGCCGGTGCCCTGCCCCGGCGGCTTGGTCGTGAAGAAGAGATCGAACACGCGGGGGAGCACGTCGTCGGCAATGCCCGGCCCCTCGTCGACGAACGCGACCTCGACCTCGCGGTCTCCGCGCCGGCGCGTCTTCACCGTGAGGGTGCCGCGTCCATCCATCGCCTCGAGCCCGTTGCCGGCCAGACCGAGGAACACCTGGCGGAGCTGGCCCTCGTTGGCCGTAACCAGCGGCAGCTCCGGATCGAGGTCGGTGAGGAGCCGGCTCTCGGCGAACCGCGGCTGATGGCTCAAGAGCTCGAGGGATTTCTCGACGAGGACGTTCAGGTCCGTCGGTGCCCGCCGGCTGCCCGGCTCGCGCACGAACTGCAGCAGGTTGCCGGTGATCTCCTTGCAGCGGTACGCCTCCTCTTCGATGAGCGTGAGATACGGCGGAAAATCCTTGAACGCGTCGAGGGCCACGAGATCGGCGGCGTGCGCCCGCTCCCGGAGGGCCTCGGCGCAGCCGGCGATCGTGGCGAGCGGGTTGTTCAGCTCGTGCGCTACGCCCGCGGCGAGCCGCCCTGCCGTGCTGAGGCGCTCCGTCAGGATCATCTGCCGCTCGAGCCGCTTCTGCATCGTGATGTCCTCGATCAGAACGATGGTGTGAGTGGGGGGACCATCGGGCCCGCGTAGGGGCGCCGAGGTGAGCCGGAACGTCCGAGCCTCCGTGCCGACCACCATCTCCTCCTCGGTCTGGCGAACCTCGCCGACCCCGACGACGGTCTCCAGGAACTCGCGCACGCGGGCGGCCTTGGCCGGCGGCAGGAGCTTCAGGAACGACCGGCGGCCGCCCGCCTCGAACGGGAGCAGCTGCCCGCCCTCGCGGTTCGCGCTGACCACGCGGAGCTCCGTGTCCAGCACGAACAGTCCGAGGGGCAGCGCCTCCAGCACGACCTCGACGAAGCGCTTCTGCTCGTCGAGCTCGCCCGTGCGCGCGGCGACCATCGCCTCCAGCTGCTCCGAGTACGTCCGCACCGAGCTGAAGAGGCGCGCGTGCTCGAGCGCCATCGCCGCCTGGTCGGCGAAGGCAGAGACCAGCGATTCCTCCTCCGGCGTGAAGCGATGCACGTCGCGCCGCAACACGGTGAGGGCCCCGATGGCCTGGTCGCCGACCATCAGCGGCGCCGCCAGCATGGAGCGCAGGTCGCTGTGCAGCTGCGGGAAGCGCGCCCGGGGGTCGCGATAGACATCGGGGCTCTGCATCGGCCGCCGCTCCTGCACCGCCTTGCCGGTCACGCCCTCGCCGACGCGGATCTTGATGCGCGCTCGGCTGGCCGGGTCGAGGTCGAGGCTCGCCACCGACGAGAGCTCTCCCGTCGCCGCGTCGAGCGTCATGAGTCCGCAGGACTCCACCCCGAGCACCTCTCGCGCCTGGGACAGGATCAGCCGGATGGTCTCGCCGACGTCCAGGCTCTGGTTCACGGCGCGGCCCGCCTCGAGCAGGGCCTGTGTCTCCCGGGCTCGGCGCTGGCTCTCCTCGAAGAGGCGCGCGTTCTGGATCGCGATGCCCGCCTGGTCCGCGAACGTCTCGAGCAACGTCTGGTGGCGATCGGTGAAGAAGGCGGGTTCGGTCGAGAACGCGGAGATGATCCCGATGATCTCGCCCGCCACCCGCAACGGCACGCTCAGCATCGAGCGGATGCCCTCCTTGACGTCGACATCGCGCTGCGCGGAGCGCGCATCCGCCTCGATGTCGTCCGAGCGGACCGGGCGACCCGAGGCCGCGGCGCGGCCGATGATGCCCTCGCCGAGCGGCACGCTGAGCGCCCGCCACTCCGGCGACCGAAACCCGTGCGCGGCCACGTGCTCGATCGCGGTGCGCTCGGTGTTGAACAGGCCGATGCCGCACCCCGTGCTGCCCATGAGACTCGTGACGGAGCCGCTGATCGTCTCCAGCACGGAGGGCAGATCGAGGCGGGCCGTGATCAGCTGGCTCGTGCGATTGAGGGCGCTCAGCTCCTCGGCGCGCTGGAGGATCTCGGCGTGCAGACGCGCGTGCGCGATCGCGGAGGCGAGGGGGCGCGCCACCTCCGACAGCACCTCGACGTCGTTTTCGGTGAACCCGCGCACCTCGCGCCGCGTCGCGTTCAGGGTGCCGATCACGTCGCCCTGGGAGAAGAGGGGGACGGCGATGCCGGAGCAGAGGCCCCGGCGCACCATGAGATCGCGGGTCACGGACGGCATGGTCGAATCCGACACGTCGTCGATGCGGAACGGCGCGCGGTGCTCCGCGACCCAACTCGTCATCGTGTCGGCGAGCGGGATCCGCATGTCGTACACCTCGGGCAGCGCGGTGCGCGCCGCCACGTCCAGCACGCGCACCTCGCCGCGGTCTCGGTCGATCAGCGCGACCCCCAGCGCGTCGAACGGGATCAACCGCCCGACCGCCTCGGCGACCGCCTGATAGATGCGCTCGAGCGACGTCGTCCGGGCCGTCAGGGCCGTCACCTCGTTGATCAGGTCGAGGCGCAGCGTGCGCTGGTGGAGCCGCCACATGTGCTCCATGGCGCGTCCGAACTCGCGCGGAAAGCTCGGCGGGATGGCTTCCGCGTCGAGGCCGCGGGGCCCGGCGGGGCCCAGGAGCACCAGCCGGCCGATCGGGCGCGCCGGATGTCCGAGCGGCGATCGCAGCAGGACGGGCTTCTTGTCGGGTCGGCGCGACGGCGCGCGCGCCGGCTCGACGCGCAGGGTGCGAACCGGTTCGGCCAGGCGCGCGCGCAGCCATCGGTCGAGCGCCGATCCATCGCGGACGCCGGCGGTGACGATGACAGGGGAGCCGCGCCCCTGCTCGAAGGCGAGCGCCCCGGCCTTCGCGCCGGACAGGCTCACCAGCTGGCGCAGGGTTCCTGCGAACGCCTCCGCCGGCGAGGACGCGTGGCCGAGCGTCGCCAGGAGGTCCGGGAAGAGCCGGCCGATGTTCATCGATTCGTTCAGAGCGGCGGCGCCGCCTCGAAGGAGATCACGCGCTCGCACCACGCGGCCGCGGCAAGCAGCCGCGCCTCCGCGAAGGGTCCACCGACGAGCTGGATCGACAGCGGCAAGCCACCCTCCCCCATGCCGGACGGCAGCGCGACGGCCGGCAGACCCGCCGAGCTCCACGGAGAGCAGAAGTAGGGATCGCCCGTCGAATCGAGCCCGCGCGGCGCCGAGCTCGACGCGACCGGGGTGAGCAGCGCGTCCCAGCGCGACGCCAGATCCCCCGCCTCCTGGTGAAACCGGCGGCGCTCGCGCTGCGCCGCGAGATAGTCGACGGCCGCGATGCGGCCGCCTTCCTCGAGCGCGGCCCGCGTTCGCGGCGGGTACAGCGCCGCGTGGCGGGCGAACAGCTCGCGATGGTGCCCGGCCGCCTCGGCGCGCAGCACGATGGTGCCTACCTCGTGGATGCGGGCGAACGACGGGGGAAGGCTGACGTCGCGCACGTGCGCCCCGGCTCGCTCGAGCCGCCGCGCTGTCTCCGCGAGATGTCGCGCGACCTCCGGACCAGCGCGGTCGACGAGACTCGAGAGCACGCCGAGGCGGGGCGCCTCGGGATCGCGCACCGCGCCGGCGTAGTCGTCGACGGGCGCGTCGCTCGACAGCGGGTCCGACGGGTCGAAGCCCGCCAGAGCCGACAGCGTCAGCGCGACATCCTCGACTGCGCGCCCGAAGATCCCCACGTGATCGAGGCTCGACGCAAGCGGCACGATGCCGGTCGTGCCGATCCGGCCATGCGAGGGCTTCAGCCCGACCACGCCGCAGTACCCGGCGGGCCGCAAGGTCGAGCCGACGGTTTGCGATCCCAGCGCCAGCGGTGTCATGCGGGCGGCGACGGAGGCCGCAGACCCGCTGGAGGAGCCGCCCGGCGTGTGCTCGGCGTTCCACGGATTCCGCGTCTTGCTCGGATCCATGAACGCGAAGGCCGTCGTCGTCACCTTGCCGAGCAGGACCGCGCCCGCCGCGCGCAAGCGGGCGGTCGCCGTCGCGTCGGCGGGAGCGCGCCGGTGCGCGAAGGCCCCGGCCCCCGCCGTTGTCACGAGGCCGGCCGTGTCGAAG
>Ga0126379_10001525_pt1 | contig 14182 bp, 11 predicted proteins | sample PanSoiMetPlot_24_FD_92640 | JGI IMG/M metagenome (GOLD analysis project Ga0126379, IMG submission 92640) | Tropical forest soil microbial communities from Panama - MetaG Plot_24 | ecosystem: Environmental > Terrestrial > Soil > Tropical forest > Bulk soil | place: Panama | collected 2016-02-17 | reverse complement strand
GTTCGGTCACCGGACTGCTCGGCGGCAACGGCGCCGGCAAGACCACCACCATCGCGATGATTATGGGTCTGATCACGCCGACCTCCGGCACGGTGAAAGTGCTCGGCGCCGAGATGCCGCACCAGCGCTACCAGGTGCTTCACGAGATGAATTTCGAGAGCCCATATGTGGACATGCCGCACCGTCTGACCGTGCGGCAAAACCTCAAGGTATTCGGGCGGCTCTACGCGGTGGACGATCTCGGCGGCCGCATCGCGGCGCTCGCGCGCGAGCTCGATCTCTCGGAATTTCTCGACCGGCCAACCGGCAAGCTTTCGGCCGGGCAGAAGACCCGCGTCGCGCTCGCCAAGGCGCTGATCAATTCTCCGCGGGTGCTGCTGCTCGACGAGCCCACCGCCTCGCTCGACCCGGACACCGCCGACTGGGTGCGCGGTCACCTCGAACGGTTTCGCAAACAGCGAGGTGCCACCGTGCTGCTCGCCTCCCACAACATGGCCGAGGTCGAGCGCCTGTGCGAGCGCGTCATCATCATGAAGCAAGGGCATATCGAAGACGACGACACGCCGCAGCGGCTGCTGGTGTGCTACGGCCGCCAGACCATGGAAGAGGTGTTTCTCGACGTCGCGCGCGGCCGCGGCGAGGCACGCCAGGCTGCGCAATGAGGGCGCCTGCGATCAGTGCGGTGAGCTTGGCACCACACCGCGTCGCCGCGATGGTGCTGCGCTACGTTTATCTGTTGCGCTCGTCCTGGACCCGGCTTCTCGAGCTGATCTATTGGCCGGCGGTCCAGCTTTTCGTCTGGGGCTTTCTGCAGTTCTACATCGCCCAGAATTCCGGGTTTTTCGCGCGTGCCAGCGGCATTTTCATCGCCGCCGTGCTGATGTGGGACGTGCTGTTCCGCGGGCAGCTTGGTTTCTCGGTGTCGTTCCTGGAAGAGATGTGGTCACGCAACCTGACCAACCTGATGATCAGCCCGCTGCGGCCGATCGAATTCGTTTGCGCGCTGATGATCATGAGCCTTATCCGCCTCGCCATCGGAATGCTGCCGGTGACATTCCTGGCGATGGCCTTCTTCGGCTTCAACGTCTACAGCCTGGGGCTCGCGCTGGCGGCCTTCTTTTTGAATCTGATCCTGACGAGTTGGGCCGTCGGCATCGTCGTCGCGGGTGTGCTGTTGCGCAATGGCATGGGTGCCGAATCTCTCGCCTGGACGCTGATGTTCGTGCTCATGCCGCTCACTTGCGTCTATTACCCGGTCAGCGTGTTGCCGGACTGGCTGCAAGTGCTCGCCTGGACGTTGCCGCCGACCTACGTCTTCGAGGGCATGCGTGCGCTGCTGATGGAGCACGTCATACGCGTCGATCTGATGCTTGAGGCGTTTGTGCTCAACGCGCTCTATTTCGGCGCCGGCGTACTGGCGTTCCTCGCCCTGCTCAAGAGTGCACGGCGGGTCGGGTCATTACTGCAGACCGGCGAATAGCTCGGGTTCCCAGCGATTTTGACATGCCAGCGTTGCTGCGACGCAAAAGCGCCAAGCGACCGCGAAGTCATTATTTATGTTGCGGGAACGGGTGAATAACCCGCCGGAGACATTGACTATATGGCAGATTCACGACAGTATGTTGCAGTGCGGCAAAAGCCGCTGAGGGGCGGGTCAATGGCGATTGGCGAATTCGGGGGCGCGCCGCTCGCAACGGGCCCGATGTATGCGGCGCCGGCCTACTGGCTCTATGAAATGAGTCAGGCCGCGCTCAACCCCTCGCGCGCCTTTGCCGATGCCGCGCGGCTGTTCTTCCGTAACCCGGCCAACCCTCTGTCCTACACCGCCTTCGGCAAGACCATGGCTGCGGGACTGGAACTCTTCGAGCGCTCGACCCGTCGCTACGGCAAGCCGGAATGGAACATCAACGCGACGGTCGTCGGCGGGGAGCGCGTGCCCGTGCATATCTCGGTTGTGTGGGAGCGCCCGTTTTGCCGGCTCCTGCATTTCGAGCGCGCCTTCGAACACCCACCCCGCCGCCCCCAGCCTCGTCTGCTCATCGTCGCCCCCATGTCGGGACACTATCCGACGCTGTTGCGCGGCACGGTCGAGGGCTTTCTGCCAAATCACGACGTCTACCTCACCGAATGGGTCGACGCCCGCATGGTCCCGGTCTCGCAAGGTGCGTTCGATCTCGACGACTACATCGATTACCTGATCTCGATGCTGCATTTGCTCGCTGGCGACGTGCACGTGCTTGCGGTGTGTCAGCCGTCGGTCCCGGTGCTCGCGGCGGTCGCCTATATGGAGGCTGACGAGGACCCCTATGTTCCCCATTCCATGGTGCTGATGGGCGGTCCTATCGATACCCGCGTCAATCCGACGGTGGTGAACATTCATGCGGAACGCCGCGGCGTCGACTGGTTCCGCCGCAACGTCATTACCAAGGTGCCGTTTCCAAATCCTGGATTCATGCGCGACGTTTATCCGGGGTTTTTGCAGCTGCACGGCTTCGTGAGCATGAATCTGGATCGCCACATCGAGGCGCACCGCAAACTGTTCCTTCATCTCGTACAGGGCGATGGTGATTCCGCGCAGAAACATCGCGAGTTCTACGATGAATATCTCGCGGTCATGGATCTCGCGGCCGAGTTCTATCTGCAGACGGTGGACACCGTGTTCGTCCGCCATGCCTTGCCGAAGGGCGAGATGACCCATCGCGGCGTTCGCGTCGACCCGACGAAGATCCGTCGCGTCGCCTTGCTCACGGTGGAAGGCGAGAATGACGACATTTCCGGTGTCGGTCAGACCGAGGCGGCGCACCGCCTGTGTGTCAATATCCCGCCGGAGCGCAAGGCGCACTGGCTGCAGCCGGCCGTCGGCCATTACGGTGTCTTCAACGGCTCGCGGTTTCGTTCTGAAATTGCACCCCGTGTCGCGGATTTCGTGCTTTCGAACAACACAGCAGTCGCGCGGGGCGCCAGTCGGCACGCGCCGACCAAAATTGCGGGGGCAGCGCTGCGCACCATGTCGGCGCCCGCCATGGCCAGCGCGGCAAACGAATAGGAATCTGCGAAAAGGCGTTCGCCGAATAGGCGGCCGTCGCGCCGTATATGCCCCTTAAGCCGCGTCGTGCCGCGCTTTCCGCATGATTCGTCATGTGGAGCATCTTCGCCGTGTCCGCTAACCCATTGAACCACCTGTATTTTTGAGGGACCCGCAGCATCAGATAGGCTGTGGGCTGGGCGCCGGTGCCGGGACCGGCCCGCGAATTATGAAAATAAATTCAATGCTTGAAGACTACGACCTGTTGAGTCCTGTGCGTCAGGACCCCCCATAGCTGGAGAAGAAACTTTATTTGTTAGGTGTCAGGCTGCGGCCTGTTGCCGGTATGGCAGTATTTCGCTGGGTTGCTCCGGGGTGGATAAATGTCGCTTCGCGCCTTGCTCTATCGGCGTCCGAGCGAGCCCTCGCTCGTCCAAGTCGTATTCGACGAAGCGATCTATCCCGTGCGTCTGCGTCGTCATCGCCAGGCGCGGCGCTACACGTTGCGTATCGATGCCGCCTTGCGCGAGGTGGTTCTCACCATGCCGCCGCGAGGCAGTCTCAAGGAGGCAAAGGAGTTCGCGCAAAAGCACGGCGGCTGGATTGCTGCACGGCTGAAACGGCTGCCGGAGGCGGCGCCTTTTGCGGACGGGGTGGAAGTCCCGCTGCGCGGTGAGCCACATCGTATCGTCAACCGCCGTGGCGCGCGCGGCACGGCGTGGACGCAGATCGACGACAGCGGCAAGCGCGTACTCTGCGTCGTCGGCGAGCCGCCGCATGTCGACCGCCGCGTCAGCGACTTTTTGAAGCGCGAGGCGCAGCGCGATCTCGAGGCAGCCAGCCGCCGTTATGCGGCCACGCTTGGCGTTCCGATCAAGCACATCTACGTGCGCGATCAGTCCAGCCGATGGGGTTCGTGCTCCAATACGGGCGTATTGTCGTTCTCCTGGCGCCTCATTCTCGCGCCGTCCTTCGTGCTCGACTACCTCGCCGCGCACGAGGTGTGCCATCTCGTGGAGCTGAACCACTCGCTGCGGTTCTGGCGCTTGGTAAAGCGGCTTTATCCGGAAGCCGAGCGCGCCAAGGCTTGGCTCGATGTGCACGGCACCGATCTGCACCGTTATGGTCTGTCCGGTCGGCGCCGGGTGAGCGACGTCTGATACCGACTGCCCCAGCTGCGGCTACGATCAGAGCTTGATGTTCTTGAGCGCCCGTGCGCGCGCCGTGCAGGCGTCGGCGAGAAACGCGAGGTCGGTGCCGGTCGATACGTAACGCGCGCCCATCTTCACGAACTCGGCCGCGAGATCGGGACGCGTCGCCAGCCCCCCGACGCCGCAGTGCTTGCTGCGCTTGCGGCAGGCGGCGATGGTCTGTGCATAGATCTCACGCACGCGAGGATGATCGTATTCGCCGGGAATGCCCAAGTCCCCGAGCAGGTCATTGAGACCGATGAGCACCATGTCGACCCCATCGACTGCGATGATTTCATCGGCCTGCGCGAGCGCCGCGGCGCTCTCGAATTGTACGATGACCATGGTGGCGTCGTTGAGCGCGGCATCGGCTTCCGCCGCCGGGAAGGAGCGGAAATGAAGATGCGGGAGCCCGCCCGCACTCGATCGCTCGCCGAGCGGAGGGAATTTAGCGGCCTTGACAACGGCTCTGGCGTCCTGCGCCGAGCGGATATGCGGCGCGATCACGCCGAGTGCGCCGCCGTCGAGCACGCGGGAAATGTAATCTGGCGTGTTGGCGGGAACGCGCACGAAAGGCGCGATTCCTGCCTCGAGCGCGGCCATGCAGATCTGGCCGCAAGTCTCGAGTGAGAAGCTCGAATGTTCGAGATCGACATAGAGGGTATCGAAGCCCGCAGTGCGCGCTATGCGCGCAATCTCGATGGTACGTACCAGTCGCACCGTCATGGATGCGACCACCTCGTCTCGCGCAAGCTTCTCTTTGACGGTGTTTCGCAGAATGTCGCGGATCGCCATGGCGGGCCCTCCCTTTTTGTCCCGTGTTGGCCTCCGCCATGAGCCGGCGCTATGCTGCGGGACTCAGGCCCGACAGGCGAAAAGCACCCGGAAACTATCCATGAATTACACAACCGAGTTCAAGTCGATCCGCGCCGAGGTTTCACCCGAGGAATGGCAAGCGCGCGTTGATCTCGCCGCCTGTTATCGCCTAGTCGACAAGTACGCGTAAAGGTTGATCAGCAGGTGGTCCTTGCTGCCCGGGATGCGCGCGGTGATGTGGTTATAGATCAGGCCATTCCAGCATTGAGATCGGCCTTGGCAATTCCTCCTATTCTGCGTACCGCGGTCGCAGGGCTGCTGCTCGGCAGCGTGCCGGTCGCGGCCGGTTCGCTCGGCCGATATGACGAATACGACCGCGGCGTTTATCTCCCGTACGTCAACGCGACTGGTCCAGGCGAGGACATCACTGCGGTGCCGCGGCTGCGCATCTCGTTCGGCGAACGCAGCTACGGCGCCGTTATGGATACCGGCTCTACGGGTGTCGTCCTTTCGGCGGATAAGATCTCGAACATCGACGGGTTGCAATCGCTCGGGCCGGGCGAGCTCACCTATTCCAGCTCCGGCCGCATCATGATCGGACGATGGGTTGTGACATCGATGACGATCGCGGGCGGGGATGGAACACGCATTACCACCGCGCCCATTCCGGTGCTTGCCGTCACCCGGGTTGCGTGCACGCCGCGCGCGCGGCGGTGCACGCCAAACGACGCGCCGCACGGGATTTCGATGATGGGGATAGGATTCGGCCGCCGGCATGATCATCAGGCCCAAAGCGGGCCGGACAAGAATCCGTTCCTGAACATCGCCCATCTGAATAACGACGGCGCCAATGAGGCGCGCATGCGGCGCGGCTATATCGTTACCCGGCGAGGGGTGCACGTCGGATTGACCGCGGCCAACACGCAGGGGGATTTCTCCTACGTCAAGCTTGCCTCTGCGCCCGACGGGCGAGACTGGGCCGCCACGCCGGCTTGTATCTCGGTCAACGGGACAAAGCCTGCCGCCTGTGGGAGCCTGCTGATGGATACGGGCGTGACCGTCATGTATCTGACCGTGCCGGAGAGTCAGGCCCCGGGCGACATCCGCACCGTCAACAGTGTCGGGCCGACGCTGGCGGCGGGCACCAAACTCACAATTTCCATCCCCGCTGAGCGTTCGCCGCAGGTGCGCTATACCTTCACTATCGGCGACGATCTCAACCCGCTCGCTCCGAGAAGGCTTAATCTCGTCGACGGCAGCCGCCCGCCGTTCGTCAATACCAGCGTGCGCTTCCTCAACGGCTTCGACTATCTCTACGACGCCGACGGCGGTTTCGTGGGCCTGCGTTGGACGGGCATGCCTCCGCCATTTTTGGCAAGGTGACGCCCGGCTCGCCGTAGCGGTGATGCCGCGGTGATGACGTCAGGATCGAGTCAGTACCGGTAGTCATCGATCTTTAGCAGCGGAAACGCGCTCAAGACGTGTGGCGGATTCGCGGGCGGCGCGGCGTGCAGGTAAGTGGGGTCGAGCTCGGCCAACGTGTTGACCCCGAGCAAGCCGAGACAGCGCTGCGCCTCGTCCTCCAATAGCTCCAAAAGCCGCACCACGCCGGCCTCGCCGCCCGCGGCGAGCGCAAAGCACTGCATGCGGCCGATGCCGACCAGGTCGGCGCCGGCGGCGATTGCCTTGACGATATCGCTGCCGCGACAGATCGATCCATCGATGATGATTTTGGCGCGGCCGGCAACGGCTTTCACTACTTCCGGCAGCACATCCATCGAGCCTCGGCCATGATCAAGCTGGCGGCCGCCATGGTTCGAGACGTAAATCCACTCCACTCCGTGATCGAGGGCGATGGCGGCGTCCTCGGCAGTAGCGATGCCCTTGATTGCCAGCGGAATCTGGAACCGCATTTTGATGCGTTTTACCGTGCGCCAGTCGAGCGCGGCTTGAAAGGCGCGGCCTTGCACCCGCCGCCGTCCGGCGGTCACGAAGCGTTTGGCGATGTCGCGCTCGCGCCGGCTGTAATGCGCGGTATCGACTGTGAGGCAGAATCCGGCATAGCCGTGCGCGATCGCGCGCTCGACGTGATCGTCAACCCAAGCCTCGTCGCCGCGCACGTAGAGCTGATAAAGCCGCAGCGCATTGGGTGCTGCCGCCGCCAGCTGCTCGAGCCCGGGATCGCAGACGGAGCTGAGCATGTGCGCGGCCCCGAATTTGTCGACGGCGCGCACCACCGATTCGGCGCCCGTGGCATGAAAGCTCTCCAGGGAGCCGACCGGCGCCAGCACCACCGGCAGGCGAAGTCTGCGCCCGAATTGGCTGACCGAAGCGTCGACCTTGCTGACATCGCGCAGCACGCGCGGCCGGAACGCGATTGAGTCGAGCGCCATGCGGTTGCGCCGCAGCGTGGTCTCCGATTCGACGCCCCCGACGATATAGTCCCAGTCGTTCTGGTTGAGATTCTGCCGTGCCTTGGCGACGAGCTCGTGCAGATTGAGGAGCTGGCTCGGGGCCGTCGTGATGTCGTGCACGGACGCTTGCGAGGGGTTACGTTCTTGCATGAAAGACCAAGTCGGGGAGAGGGAAAGAGGCATTCATGATGCTCATCCTCGCGATCGGTCGTCAACCAGCCTCGGAATTGGGTAGTGCCTCACTTTGAATTTTCTGACGGGCGGTGTCTCCTTAATGGGATGCGGGACAGCATTCCGCCCACTGCGCCAGCCCCGACTACACCCCACGAAGCGTGCCCCCAGTACTTTGGCGCGATCCAAGAGGCTAGAAGGTCCAGGAGGAAGGCGCCGAGGGCTCCGATGATTGCGCGGGAGAGCAAATCGGAAATCCACCTGCCCGCTCTATGATGTTCTGTCAGCCACGCCCAAGCTTGCATGACCCCGAAAACGATCACGACGACAACAGCGATGAGAAAAATGTCCCAGTACTCACGTCCCCCACTCCATCGCCAAAGCACCTTTCCAATTCCGTCCAGCTGGGTTGTGTATCAGGGTTTGGTATCAAACCGCCGCGCCGGGCTGCTTGCCGAGACTGCGCGTCAGCAGGCGGCCCAACCGATCGCAGAACGTCCGTGCATCCGCCGGGGGCTCGCCGTCGAGCACGCGCGCCTCATCGAACAAGAGGTGGGCGGCATCCTGCTTGAAAGCCAAGTCGTCTTCGCCCAGCGACGCGAGTGCCACGACGATCGCGTGGCGCGGGTTGATTTCCAGGATCGGCTTGGCGCTGACCTTGAGGCGTCCCGCGCTGGCCAGGAGCTTCTCCAATTGGCGATCGATGCCGGTTTCCGGCGCAACCAGACAGACTGGACTGTCGGTCAAGCGGTCCGAGGCGCGAACGTCGGAGACTGCCTCGCCCAGCGTCTCCTTGATGAAAGCAAGAAAATTCGTCACCGCCTGATCGGCCTGCGGCGACGGCTCGTCTTTGGCGTCGATGCGCGGAATGAGCGTCAAATCCGTGGCCCCTTGCGTGACTGATTTGAGCGGCTTGCCCTCGAAAGAGCCGCCTGAAGTGACCCAAAAGTTGTCGACCGGGTCGGCCAGAAGCAGAACCTCGACGCCACGGGCGCGGAAGCCTTCGAGGTGCGGCGAAGTTTCGAGGCGAGCGATGTCGTCGCCCGTTACGTAGTAGATCGCGGTCTGGTTCTCTTTGAGCGAAGCCAAATAGTCTTTCAGGCTTCGCCATGCCCCTGCCGAGGCGGTGGTCTTGAAGCGCGAGAGTGCAAGCAGCGCGTCGCGCCGCTCAAAATCTTCGTAGATTCCTTCCTTCAGGACGGCACCGAAATTCTCCCAGATCTTGGCATAGGTCGCAGCCTGCTTGTCTGCGAGTCTCTCGAACTCGCCCAGTATGCGGCTCGTCACCGCTTTCCTGATTGCAGTCAGGATGGGACTTTCCTGGATCATCTCGCGCGAAAGATTGAGCGGCAGGTCGGCCGAGTCGACGAGCCCACGGACAAAACGCAGATAGCGCGGCAAGATCTCCGCTTCGTCGGTGATGAAGACCCGTTTGACATAAAGCTTGATGCGGCCTTTGCGGTCCGCATCGAACAGGTCGAACGGGCGCGAGCCGGGAACGAAAGCGAGCACCGTGTATTCCTGCCGCCCCTCGGCGCGGAAGTGGACCGTCAGGTCCGGCTCGTGGAGATGGCCCGTGAGGCTGCGGTAGAAGTCGGTGTAATCCGCTGCCGAAATCTCGGATTTGGGTTTGACCCAAAGAGCTGCCCCGTCGACGAGCTCGGACGGCTTTTCGCCGGCCTTCTCCACGATGGCAATAGGGACCGGCACGTGTCCGGATTGAGTCTTGACCATGCGCTCCAGTCTGAAGCGCTCGAGGTAGATTTTCGCCTCTTCCGCCAGATGGGCGACCACGCGGGTGCCGCGGCGTGGAGCGCTCTCGAGCGCAACAGGCGAAACCGAAAACGTGCCCTTTCCGTCGGAAGACCACTGCCAGGCCTCCTCGGCCCCGGCGCGGCGGGAGAATACGTCGACGCGCTCTGCGACCATGAACGCCGAATAGAAGCCGACGCCGAATTGTCCAATCAAGGTCGCGCTTTCACTTCCCTGGGCGGCCTCTATGCGATCCATGAAGGCCTTGGTTCCCGAATGCGCGATGGTGCCGAGCCCCTCAGCCAGCTCGTCGCGGCTCATGCCGATGCCGTTGTCTTCGACAGTGAGGCACTTCTTGTCGGCGTCGATCGAAAGCGTGATGCGCAGCGCCGGATCGTCTCCGAGCAGCCGCGGCTGCGCGATGGCTTCGTAGCGCAGCTTCTCGCAGGCATCGGCGGCATTGGAAATCAGTTCGCGAAGGAAAACGTCCTTATCGGAATAGACCGAATGGACGATCAGGTGCAGCAGCCTCGCGACGTCGGCGTCGAACGCGCGGCTTTCCTGGCGGCTCTCATCAACGACAGTCATGGCAGGCAGTTTCCCCTCACGGCATCCGACAATGGCGGCGGGACCATGCGCGCTCAGCGCACACGCCTCCGCCGGTGCCGCGCATCGAACAGGTGCTCGGCGTTCGACGAGTTGGTTGACGGGCGGCGATTTTCAAGGGCGAACAGACATAGAACTGTCCGGCTTTGCCGAGGCGTTGCATCGTTTGTGGCGCGGGGCTTGCGCCGTTTTTCTAGCCCTTGGTGGCGCCGGCGGTCAGCCCGGCGATGTAATAGTCCATGAGAAAGGCGTAGATGATGAGCGGCGGGGCCGCGCCGATGAGCGCGCCGGTCATGATCTGACCCCAGTTGAACACGTCGCCCTTGATCAGCGAGGTGACGATGCCGACCGGCAGCACCAGCTGCTCCGCCGAGGTGGTGAAGGCGAGCGGATAGAGAAACTGCGCCCAGGAGACCGTAAAGGCGAAGATCGTCGCCGCGATGAGGCCGGGCAGCGCCACTGGGATGAAGACGCGGGTGAGAATCTGCCGATAATTCGCGCCGTCCATCAGTGCGGCTTCGTCGAGTTCCTTGGGGATCGACGCGAAGTATCCGATCATGATCCAGGTGCAGAACGGCACCGTCAGCGTCGGATAGAGCAGCAGCAGCACCCACCAGCGATTGATCAGCTGGATCCCGGTGTACTCGTTGACAAGCGCAAACATCTTGAACAGCGGGATGAACAGCAGGGTTTCCGGGATCAAATAAGTCAGGAAGACTCCAGTGGCGAGCGCGGTCGAGCCCCAGAACCGCATGCGCGAGAGCGCAAACGCGGCGGGCACGCTGATCAGCATGGTGACGGCCACGACGATGACCGAGACCAGCGCCGAATTGCGGAAGAAGGTCAGGTACTGTCCTGAGCCCAACAGCTCGAAGTAGTTGGACAGCGTCGGATGATAGACCCACCACGGGTTGGTTGCGGCGGAAATCTCCGCGCTGGTCTTGAGCGACGTGATCAGCATGTAGATCGGCGGCATCAGGAAGAAGATCGCGAATACGGTGAGGAAGAAATACGACCAGCGCAGCGCCCAGCGCCGGTCCTGGGTGATACTGCCGTATCTGCGCCGGCGCCCCAGCGTGGTTGCGGTGGTGATGGATGTCGCGGTCATGACATGTCGCTCGCGCGTCGATGGATATCGCGCAGGATGAACACCGCTGCGACGGTCAAGATCGGCACCATGAACAGCGAGACGCTGGCGCCGTTCGGAATGTCATTGCCCTGAATGCCGATCCAGAACGCCCAGGTGGCAAACACGTGCGTGCGATCGGTCGGGCCCCCGGCGGTAAGGATACGCACGATGTCGAAATTGGCGAACGTCACGATCAGCGAAAACAGTGCGGTGATGGCCATGATGTTGCGCATCATGGGCAGCGTCACATAGCGCATGCGCTGCCACCAATTGGCGCCGTCGATGGCCGCAGCCTCGTAGAGCTGCTCGGGAACCGATTTCAGCGCCGCGAGATACATGATCATGAAGAACGGCGCGCCGATCCACACATTGACCAGAATGACGCAGAAGCGCGCCCAATACGCGTCGCCGGTCCAAGACACCGGACCGACGCTCAACTTCTCCAGAATCCAGTTGAACGCGCTGTAGGAGGGGTCGAACAGCCACAGCCAGGCGAGGCAGCTCATCGCCGGCGGAATGACCCAGGGCACGAGCAGCATGCCGCGCCACTTGCGCTGGCCGCGGCTCGGGATGTTGTGCACGAAATGCGCGAGGATGAATCCGATCAGCGCCTTGAAGATCACGGCCGTGATGGCGAAGATGCAAGATTGCCGCACCACCATCCAGAACGTCTCGCGCTTGAATAGGAACAGAAAATTTGAAAACCCGACGAAGCGCTCCATCGACTTGTTCAGCGTGGCGAGATGGATGGAGTAGAAGGCGGGGTAGAGAACGAGAAACGCGATGAGCAGGATGAGCGGTAGCGTCATCAGGAATGCAATGGTGGATTTGCGCCCTATCGCCTTGCGCAGCGCGGAGCGACGGCGGCTGCCACGCGGTATTGAAAGCGCCTCCAACGCGGCGTCGGCCATCGAGTCGTTCTCCTGACCCCGGAGCGCTCAGCGCGTGCACCACGTCCTCGCGGCAGCGGGCACCCTCACCCGGCGAAGGAGCCCGCTGGCGACCGCGGCGGGGAATTCGCCGCGGTTGGCAGTGGCGCCGCGTAGGCAGCCTCAGGTCCGCATGAAGCCTTCGACTTCGGTCTCCGCCCAGGCCAGCGTCTTTTCGAGCGGCTCGCCCTGCATGAACCGCACCACCATCTTGGTTTGAATCGCCTGGGTATAGATCTGCACCGCGATCTTCGGCGGTGCGGGTTGCGCCGCCACCGAGAGGATCTGGTGATTGTGCGGATTTGGATAGTGGTAGAGCGTGCCCTTCGGTGGGCCCTCTTCGGCCCAGACCTTGAACGTTGTCAGCTTTTCGAATGCCGGCAGGTCGTAGCCGCCACTCGTGTTAACCAGCGTCTCGACCGCCGACGGTTGCGAGAGGTGCACGAGCAGGCTCTTGGCCGCCGACCTGTTCTTGCCGAAGTTCCAGATGCCGTAGAAGTAAGGGATGAATGGCGCGTAGCGCCCCTTCGGACCGGCCGGCATGCCGTGCGTCCATAATTGCTCGGCGATCTGCGGTGCATCGCGCTTGGCGACCGCCCACGCGCTCGGCGGATTCATGATCAGCGCGCCCTTGCCGGCGATGAGGTACTTGTTGTTGGAGGCGTTGTCCCACGCTGGCGCGTCCGGCGGCAGCCACTGCGCAAGTCGCTTGTAATACTCGAGCGCCTGGCGCACGGGGTCGGATTTGACGGCGACATTACCCTTGGCGTCGACGAGATTGGCGCCGAAGGATTGGAAGATCGCCCCGGCGGTGTCGACGTTGTCTTCCGTGACACCAAGCCCAATGCCGAAGGGATAGCCTGCCTTGTAGCAAGCCTCGGCGGCCTTGAGCATCGCATCGAGTGTCCAGGCCTCGGCCTTCGGCGGCGAGCCCGCCGGATACATGTCCTGCACGTCAATGCCGGCATGTTTTTTCATCAAATCGATGCGCGAGCACGGGCCCTTGATCTGGCTCCCCACGCAGGCGGGAACCGCGACCCAGCGACCGGTGGACTTGGCCAAATATTCGACCGTCGGGTTGACGGCGCCGTTCTGCTTGATCAGTTCCGTCATGATGTCGTCGACCGGCTCAAGTCGGTTGGCTTGGTCGGCCGGTTGCCAGCTCGGGAAGGCGAAAATGTCGTGGCCCGACCGCGCCTGCGCTTCGGCGGCGATGGTAAGCAGATTCTTGTTCCCCATCGAGGTGATGTAATCGATCAAGATATCGACCTTTTCCTTGGCCGCCCATTCCTCGCACAGTTTCTGGGACGCAGTGTTGGCGCCCGGCACCCAATGGTCCCAGAATCCGACGGAGAGTTTGCCGGCCGCGTGAGCGCCGCGCACGTATGGCATCGCAATGACCGATGCCGCCGCAGTCGCCAGAAGCCGCCGACGCGTCAGTTTGCTCTTGAGCATGATCGAAGTCCTCCCATGAGTTCTCGCGCGGGCGCTGCCGAATTCTGCCGCAGCCGTCGCTTGCGGCTGGCGGGCGTTCGGCTTCGCGCCATCTCGTATGAGGAAGCTTAGATCAAATTCGCCGCGCCGTCAGCGCAGATTTGCGTCATAGCGCGTCACGCGACCGCGGCATTGTGCGCCAGTGCCGAGAGCGGGGCGGAGCGGCGGTCGAGCCGCAGCGTCAGGCAGAAGGCCGAGCCGCCGCTGCGCAGGAAAGAGGGGAGGGGCGTCGTGGCGACCGCGTAGCCGCGCTCGCGGAGCTCGGCGCGCAGGCGCCGCCCGCCGCCCGACATGATCAGCATGTTGCCCAGCGCGACCGCATTGGCCGCGAGGCGGCAGCCGTCCTCGATCGCGATCTCGACCCGCTCGTGCGGCGCGACCCGCTCGCGGATCGCCGCCCGTCCGGCCGCGCTGAAGGCGCCCGGCAGATACATCACCTCCCCGCCGGGCAGCGGCGCAAGCGCGGTATCCATGTGATAGAAGCGCGCATCTGCGAGCTCGAGCGCGACAACGTCCTGGCCGAACATGTCCTCGACCGCATGCGCGGCGCCGGCGTCGGAGCGCAGCCCATAGCCCATCCAGAACAGCTTGCGCCGCGTGTCCCACACGCAGTCGCCGGCGCCTTCGAGCACTAAATGCTTGGGAAGCTTGCGCAC
>Ga0126379_10001524_pt1 | contig 14186 bp, 10 predicted proteins | sample PanSoiMetPlot_24_FD_92640 | JGI IMG/M metagenome (GOLD analysis project Ga0126379, IMG submission 92640) | Tropical forest soil microbial communities from Panama - MetaG Plot_24 | ecosystem: Environmental > Terrestrial > Soil > Tropical forest > Bulk soil | place: Panama | collected 2016-02-17 | reverse complement strand
CTGCGGCAAATCCACGCTGCTCTCGCTGGTCGCCGGCCTTCGCCTGCCGTCGCGGGGCAGCGTGCTGTGCGACGGCGAGCCGGTGACCGCGCCGATGCCGCGGAAGATCGGGATGATCTTCCAGGAGGCGAACCTCCTGCCGTGGCTCTCGGCCATCGACAACGTCGCGTTCCCCCTGAAGCTCCGCCACGTGCCGAAGGCCGAGCGCCTCGGCCGGGCCGCCCGCATGCTGGAACTGACCGGGCTCGCCGGCTTCGAGGACCGGCTCCCGCACCAGCTGTCCGGCGGCATGAAGCAGCGCGTGTCGATCGCGCGCGGCCTGGTGCAGGACCCGGCCGTGCTCCTGATGGACGAGCCGTTCGCCTCGCTCGACGAGCAGACGCGCATGGTCCTGGGCGACGAGTTGCTCCGCATCTGGTCGGAGACGCGAAAGACCGTGCTGTTCGTGACGCACAGCCTGAACGAGGCGGTGTACCTCGCCGATCGCGTCGTCGTGCTGAGCGCGCGACCCGGCAAGGTCATCGACGACGTGGCCGTGGATCTGCCGCGGCCGCGCAGCTTCGCGATGACGTCGAGCGAGCGCTTCGGCCTCCTGAAGGACCGCATCTGGCAGCACATCCGGAATGCCGAGCGGCGATGACCTGGCCGGAGCGACACCGGAGGTCGATCCAGGCCGCGCTCTACCTGGGGATCCTGGCGGCGTGGGAGGTATTGCCGCGCGCGGGCGTCGTCCCGCGGCTGTTCGTGCCGCCGCTCAGCGAGGCCATCGGGACCCTTGTCACCGAGCATCGCGAGTACCTCGGCAGCCTGCCGGTCACGCTCGGCGAGATCGCCGTCGCGTACGCTATCGCCTGCGGGGGCGGCATCGCCGCGGGCCAGCTGATCGGCGCGTCGGCCGCCGCGCGGCGGATGCTCTTGCCCGTGCTGCGCTCGGCGTACGCGGTGCCGCTCGTGGTGCTCTACCCGGTGATGATGGTGTGGTTCGGCCTCGGCTCCGAGTCGAAGATCGCCTTCGCCTCGATCTACGCGCTCATCCCGACCATGCTGACGGCCGTCGCCGGCGTCGCCGCGCTGAATCCGGCGCTCGGCCAGACGGCGCGCGCGTTCGGGGCCAGCCGCGCCCAGCAGATCCTCTACATCGCGCTGCCGGCGAGCTTGCCCTCGATCGTGGCCGCCTTGCGGCTCGGCGGCGCGCTCGTGATCGTCGGCGTCATCGTCGCCCAGATGCTGGGCGCCGCCGCGGGACTCGGCTTCCTGATCACCCGCCAGCGGACGCTCCTGAACAGCCCGGGCGTCTACGCCGGCATCGTGCTCGTGCTGGCGATGACCGGCCTCCACGAATTGCTGCTTCGCCGCCTGGAGCGCCGGGTGGCGGCATATCGCCAGACTTGACTCGCCAGACCTGATTCGACGGAGGAGAGAAGCCATGGCCCAGGCCGTGCTCACGACGACGGTGGTCGGCAGCTACCCGCAGCCGGAGTGGCTCGTCGACCGCACGATGCTGTCGAAGGGCGTCCCGCGCGTGCGCCTGCGCGCGATGTGGCGCGTGCCCGAGGAGTTTCTGGTAGAGGCGCAGGACGACGCGACGATCGTCGCCATCCGCGACATGGAGCGCGCGGGCATCGACATCCTGAGCGACGGGGAGATGCGGCGCGAGAGCTACTCGAACCGGTTCGCGACGGCGCTCGACGGCGTCGACATCGACAACCCGGCCGCCATCCGCGACCGCTACGGCAACGAGACGCGCGTGCCCCGCGTCGTCGGCCGCATCCGCCGGACGCGGCCCGTCGAGGTGCGCGACATGCAGTTCCTGCGGCAGAACACGGATCGCCCCGCGAAGATGACGTTGCCCGGCCCCTTCACGATGGCGCAGCAGGCCAGGAACGAGTTCTACCCGGACGTGGAGGCGCTCGCCATGGACTTCGCCGAGGCGGTGAATGCCGAGGCGCTCGACCTCGAGGCCGCGGGCGCCGACGTGATCCAGCTCGACGAGCCGTGGCTGCGCAACGATCCCGAGGCCGCGAAGCGCTTCGCGGTGCCCGCCATCAACCGCGCCCTCGAGGGGCTGCGGGTGCCCACCGCGCTCCACCTCTGCTTCGGCTACGCGGCGGTCGTGCGCCATCAGAAGCCGACGGGCTACTCGTTCCTGCCGCAACTCGCGGCCACCACGGCGGGGTACATCTCGATCGAGGCCGCGCAGCCGAAGCTCGACCTGGGCGTCCTCGCCGACCTCTCCGGCAAGTCCATCATCCTCGGCGTGATCGATCTCGGCGACCCCGCCGTCGAGCCGGTGGAGCAGGTCGCGGCGCGCATCCGCGCCGGCCTCGGCTGGGTCGCGCCGGAACGCCTCGTCCCCGCGCCGGACTGCGGGATGAAGTACCTGCCGCGCGCGACCGCCTTCGGCAAGCTCCAGACACTCAGCGCCGCGGCGCGCGCCGTCCGGGCGGAGCTCGCCTAGCGGTTGTCGGCCCGGACAGAGAAACCCGCGGCGGGCGCCGTCTCGCGCGCCGGACTCGACGGAGGCCTCCATGATCGTCGATATCCACGCCCACTACTTTCCGAAGGCGTACAACGACGCGCTCCTGCGAATCGGCGGGCGCAGCCTGCCCGAGGCGGCGCGCCCGCTGACGGCGCGGCCCATGCGCCAGGACGACGCCTCCGGCATCCCGGAGCGCCTCGCGCAGATGGACGACGCGGGCGTCCGGATGCAGGTGCTGTCGCCGGCAGCGAGCCCGCCCTACGCCGAGCGCGAGTCCGATGCCGTCGACGCGGCCCGGCTGATCAACGACAGCTACGCCGAGCTGGCCACGCGGCACCCGGGCCGCTTCTCCGCCTTCGTCTCGCTGCCCCTGCCCCACATCGACGCCGCGCTCCGCGAGATGGAGCGCGGGCTGGACCAGCTCGGCATGCTCGGCGTCTCGATGACCTGCTCCTGCTTCGACCGCTCCACCGCGGAGGCGGAGTTCGAGCCGCTCTACGCCGAGATGAACCGCCGCGGCACCGTGCTGAACTACCACCCGATCCAGAACGGCCTCTGCTCGCCGCTGATCAACGACTACGGCTTCACCGTCTCGGTGGGCGCGTCACTCGAGGACAGCGCGATCGTGCTCCACCTGATCGCGCGCCGCGTCCAGCACCGCTACCCGCGCATCACCTACGTGATCCCGCACCTGGGCGGCATCATCCCGATGCAGCTTCAGCGGCTCGACAACCAGGCGCCGCGCCAGCATCCGGACCTGCCGGAGCGCCCGAGCATCACCGCGCGGCGGTTCTACTACGACACCGTGGGCCACGGCTCCCAGGCGGCGCTTCTCTGCGCGTGGAAGGCGTTCGGCGCGGACCAGCTGGTCGCGGGCAGCGACTATCCGGTGCTGCTCGCCTTCGAGACGTACCGGCAGACGTTCCACTACGTCCGCGAGTCGGATCTGCCCGCCGCGGACGTCGACAAGATCCTGAACCACAACACGCAGATCATCCTGGGCCTGGAGCACTGAGTCGCGGGCCGCCGCCTCAGGGCGCCGGAGCGCGGCTCGCTGGAGTAGTTGGCCGACCGTCAGAGGAGTCTCGTGCTCAATCGAAGGGCTCGCGCGGCTGACTCGAGCCGTCGGTCGAGCGTCCAGAAGCGGATGCCGGCAAGCCGAGCCGATGCGAGCAGGTGTACGTCCACCCAACCGAGCCCACGCCCGAACAGCGCGCGTGATTCGAGGAACGCCAGCGCCTCACCGTGGTCCACGATCGGTGCTTGATCCAGACGGAGGTGTCGACCAACACTCCGTCAGCGGGAACGCTGCGATCGGCGACGGCGAATCGAGCGCGGGGACTTCTCCGTGCCACCGAGGGCGGCGAGTCGCTTGGCGCTCTCGCGGGCGATCAACGCCTCGAGACCGGCGTGCAGCACCGCCGTCTTTTCTTTCAGCCCGCTCAGCCGCAGCGCTTCTCGCAGGAGATCTTCGTCGAGATTCAGGGTCGTTCGCATCTGCATGAGTATGGCTGTCTCAGGCAGACGACGCCAATCCCCGTTCGCCGCGACCGTGATGGCACGCGGCACTGTCGGCCGCGCGCGTCGGCGCCCAGAGTCGAGCGAGCGGCGGGCATTGCCGAGGCCCCGGCGGGGCGCTACCCGGCGCGCGATGCCGCCGCCCGTGACGCGGCCAGCCGCCATGCGATGAAGAGCGCGGTCAGCGGCGACAGCAGGAAGATCCCGAAGAGCCACTGGCCGGCCAGCGCGGCTGCCGCCGGCGAATCACCGCGGGAGAGACCGGCTGCGTTCGCGATGATGCCGGACAGCGCCGCGCCCATCGACACGGCGAAGGTCTGCGTGGTGGGAATCAGCGAGGCGGCGACTGCGCCCTCGCCCGGGCGCGCCGAGCCCAGGACGATCGATCCGACGTGCGCCCAGCAGGCGCCGATCCCGGCGCCGACCAGGACGACCGACAGGGCGATCGCCGCCATGGGTCCGCTGGCGATCGCGAGGGCCAGCCCGAGGAATCCCGCCGCGATGAGGCAGGGCCCGGCGACCATGGCGCCGCGGGCGCGGCTTCCGCCGAGTCGCGCGCTCACGAGCGCGGCCGTCGTCCACGCCAGCGACTGCGCGGCGTAGAAATAGCCGGCGGCGGCCGCCGACACGCCGTGGAGCACCTGGAGTAGCAATGGGATGTACACGCTGCCCGGCGTGGTCGACATCGCCACGAAGAAGATCACCCAGAAGCCCTGGCCGAGGGATCCCCGCACGGACAGCATCCCGGCCGGGAAGAGGCGGTCGCGCGAGGCGGCGCCGTCCAGGCGCAGCACGAGGACGAACGCGGCCGCCGCCGCAGCGAGCAGCATTCCGCGTGTGACGAACGCGCCCGCATTGGCGACCGACGCGACGCAGAGCACGCCGGTGCACATCAGCGCGAGCCGCCCGAGCGGCGCGCGAGACGAGCGCTCCGCCGCCGTCACGGCGCGCGGAAGGATGCGCCACGTGGTGGCGGCCGCGGCGGCGATGAGCGGGATCATGAACCAGAACGCGCCGCGCCAGAGGCCCCAGCCGGCGAAGACGCCGCCCACGGCGGGACCGGACATGGCGGCCAGGCCCCAGGCGCCCGAGATCGTCGCGAGCATCCGCGGCCACAACACCTCCGGGAACAACTCGCGGATGATCCCGTGGACCACGGCCGTCATCATGCCTCCGCCCAGTCCCTGGAGCGCCCGTCCGCCGATGAGGGCGGGCATGCTCGTCGCGAGTGCGCAGATGCTCGTCCCGGCGACGAGCGCCGCCGCGGACGCGAGCAAGGTGCCGCGCGTCCCTCGCCGGCGAACGAGCACCGAGCTGCCGGCGCTGCCGAGGATCGATGCAACCGCGTAGGCCGTGGAGGCCCACGCGTAGAGAGCGAGGCCGCCGATGTCTCTCACCACCGAGGGCAGCACGGTGGCGGTGACGAAGAAGCCGAAGGCGGGCGCCACCGTGCAGAGGACGACGCCGATGGCGGGTCTCGCGTGCCGCGCGTCGAGGAGAGCGCTCCACGTCGGATCGACCGCGGCCGAGCCGTCCCGTCGCGAATCCATCTGGCTCACCGGGTCACGGTAGGCGGCGGCCGCGCGACGGTCAAGCGCGAGTCCTGTACGTGATGTCTATACTGGTCTCGACGTCATCCACGAGATCAAGGAGGCCGTCATGTCAGGAGCCACCGCGCCGAGAACCGTCGTCGCTCAACTGGTCGACACGCTCCGGACCCTTGCGGGCTCGCATCCCGGCTTTCGCCCTGCGCACGCCAAGGGCATCGTCTGCTCGGGGACATTTCGCGCGTCGGCCGACGCCCGTCGCGTGACGCGCGCCTCGCACATGCAGGGTCAGGCCGTGCCGGCGACCATCCGCTTCTCGAACGCCAACGGCGATCCGAACATCCACGACGGCCTTCCCGGGCCGCGCGCGATGTCGGTCAAGTTCCAGCTCGCGGACGGCCGGGCCGCCGACATCCTCGCCAACACGATCGAGGGATTCCCGGTGCGGACGCCCGAGGAATTCCTGGCCTTTCTGCAGGCCCAGCTCCCGGAGGCGGCCACCGGCAAGCCGGCGCCCGACGCGGTTCCGCGCTTCCTCGCGAGCCATCCCACCGCCCGCGCGTTCGTCGAGCGCATCGGAAAGAAGCCGGTGCCCGCCAGCTATGCGCAGGCGAGCTATCACGCCGAGCACGCCTTCCGCTTCACGGCGGCGGATGGATCGAGCAGGTTCGGCCGCTACCGGTGGATCCCGGACGCGACCGAAGCGTTCGTGTCCCCCGACGACGCGGGCAAGAAGAGCGCGAATTTCCTCCGCGAGGACCTGGAGGGCCGCCTCAGAAACGGGGTGGTAGGGTTCCGCCTGCTCCTGCAGATGGCCGCCCCGGGCGATCCGACGGACGACGTGACGGTGCTCTGGCCCGACGACCGGCCGCTGACCGAGCTCGGTCACCTGGACGTGAACGCCATCTCGCCGACCAGCGCGGACGACGAGCGCCGTCTCGTCTTCGACCCGAGCAATTGCACGGACGGCATCGATCTCTCCGCCGATCCGATCTTGCAGATCCGCTCGGCCGCTTACTCGATCTCGTACGATCATCGCAGCAAGGGAGAGTGAGCGATGACGCGCGTCGGCGCGAGCCACCGGAGGCTGTCGGGATGAGCGAGAACGGGGAGTCCAACGGCCCCGATCTGTCGGCCGGCGTGCCGGTCGAGACCCTGCGCGACGGCGAGCCGCTGCTGGGTCACGTGCGCGGCGAGCCGGTCGTCCTCGTGAAGCGCGGGGGCGACCTGTCCGCGGTCGGCGCGACGTGCACGCACTACGGCGGGCCGCTGGCGGAGGGCCTCGTCGTCGAGAACACCATCCGCTGCCCGTGGCACCACGCCTGCTTCGATCTCCGAACCGGGGAGGCGATCGGCGCACCCGCGCTCGAGGATCTGCCGTGCTATCAGGTGAACACGGGCGACGGCCGCGCGCGCGTCGGCGACAAGCGGGCGCGGTCGCGGCGCCGGCTCGCTGGCGCGCCGCCCGCGTCGATCGTGGTGCTGGGCGCCGGAGGGGCGGGGGCCGCAGCCGTCGAGATGCTACGCCGCGAGGGGTACGAGGGGCCGCTGACGCTGGTCGGCGCCGAGCCGCCGGGCCCGGTCGACCGGCCCACGCTGTCGAAGGAGTATCTGGCGGGGACCGCGTCCGAGGATGCGGTGCCGTTGCGCCCGGCGTCCTTCTACCAGGAGCTGGGAGTGACGATGATGATCGGCGCGCCGGCGACGGCGCTCGACACCGCGCGCCGGCGCGTCTCGTTCGCCGACGGCCGCACGCTCGACTACGGCGCGCTCCTGCTCGCGACCGGCGCCGAGCCGCTCCGGCTTCAGGTGCCCGGCGCCGACTTGCCGCACGTGCACGTGCTGCGCAGCCTCGCGGACGCGCGCGCCATCGCCGGCCGGACGGGCGGGGCGCGTCGCGCCGCGGTCATCGGCTCGAGCTTCATCGGGCTCGAGGTCGCGGCGTCGCTGCGGCAGCGCGGCCTCGAGGTGGACGTGATCAGCCGCGACGGGCTGCCGCTCCAGCGCATCCTCGGCGAGGCCCTCGGCCGATTCGTGAAGCGCGTGCACGAGGAGCACGGCGTCCGGTTCCACCTGCCGGCGAGCCCGCGGGCCATCCGCCCGGATCGGGTCGACCTCGACAACGGCGAGGTCGTGCAGGCCGATCTCGTCGTGACGGGCGTGAGCGTGCGCCCGCGCACGGGCCTGGCGGAGGCCGCGGGCCTGCAGATGGCGGAGGGCGGGGTCGTCGTCGATTCACTCATGCAGACGAGCGCGCCCGGCGTGTTCGCCGCGGGCGACATCGCGCGCTATCCCGAGGTCCGCCTCGGCGAGCCCGTCCGGATCGAGCACTGGGTCGTCGCCGAGCGCCAGGGCCAGGCGGCCGCCCGCGCCATGCTGGGTGTCGGGCGGCCGTTCCGCGACGTGCCGTTCTTCTGGAGCGCCCACTACGACGTGAGTCTGTCCTACATGGGCCACGCCGGCCGGTGGGATCGGATCGAGGTATTGGGCGCGCTCGAGGCGCGCGACGCTGCGGTCGCGTTCCGGCGAGGCGGCGTGGCGATCGCCGTCGTCACCGTCGGGCGCGATCGCCTCGGCCTCGAGATCGAGGCGGCGATGGAGCGCGACGACCGCGCGGCCGTGGACGCGCTGCTGCGCGACGCCAGCCCGGCATGAGCGCGGTCGCGCGCCTTTGCGCTGCTTGGATCAACCAATCGTCATCCCGGCGGACTCCTCACGACTGATTTCTCATCAGGGAGGACGTTCGCCGAGCGGCGAGCTTCATTTGACCGTCACGTGGTAGGTCATATCGAGGGGAAAGTCGCCATCCATTGGATCGCCCTCCGCCACCGAGAAATGGAACGAACCGCCGAAATGGATCGTGTGCGTGCCCGTGGCCAGCGGCGTGAGCATCAGGTAATAGCCGTCGGCTACTGCCGTGCCCGCTCCTCCGTCCGGACCGAAGATCCATGGCGTGGGGGCGGTGAAGTGAAACTGCGGAGACGGGAAGCGGTACGCCCGCAGGTCTTTCACCGACACGCCGTCGATCGTGCAGAACAGATCCACGATGTGATCGACCCAGAACCGGGCCTCGGCGCCCTGCTCCTCGGCCGTGGCAAAGCCCTCCAGACTCGAAAATTCCGCATTCAGCAGGCCGAAGAAGAGAGAAATGCCATGAGGAATCGTCACGTCGCGGACGTGGGTGTCGAAGGGTGCGCCCAGGAACCAGACGCGGCCGGTCTGGCCGGCCGTGACATCGGTGAAGCTGTCGGTGAACGGATGCCCGTCCAGCGGAAATTCCATCGCCCATGTCCACCAAGCTTCGCTCCACTCCGCATAGCTCTTGCCGTGCGGATGGGAATCGGGCGGCAATACGCCGGGTGTCGCGGAAATGTTCACCGCGCCCGCGACGGCGCCTCCTCCGATACCTGCCAGCAACAAGGCGGCCACCACACTGACGACGATGAACCGATTCGGGTTGGGCATTGTCATGGGGTTGCCTCCGATCTCGGGTCTGGTGCGTTCGTGTCGCGGGCGACGGATGATGTGCGACGGAGCCGAGGCGTTGCCGGGCGCCGCTCGCGGCACTGCCGCCCCAGAGCGACTGTGATCGTCGTCTGAAGATGCCAACAGGGGACGTAACGACATCGGAGGAGCGCGGCCATGGCGCATGATGGCCCCACCTGAGGTCGGGACGACCTCGCTACGCGTTCAGCGGCCGGCGCCGAGGGTAACGGGATCCACTGCTCCAGTCAATGGCGAGGTGCGTCGCGCGACTGACACGTCGCGGCATGGCGCTCGCCGACTGGCAGCAGTTCGAGCGGTCGAGGCGACATCGCGGCCGCGCGGGATTGTAGATGCCAACTGCTGATTGCACCAAGGTGGTGCGGGCGCGCCACGCGAGGTTCGGATGATCGGGGGAGCCAGTCAGCTCCGGCTGCTCACGAGCCCTTGCGCAGTTGCTCGGTAAGACGCTCGTCGAGCGCGGGTGGGTCGCTGGCCGCCACCGCCACGCCGTAGTCGGCGAGTGCCGCCTCCGCCGTCAGGTAGCCGCGGCCGACGTCGCGGAGCACCAGTGCCGCGTCGCGCCGGCGCGGGTTGCCGTAGCCGCCGCCGCCCGGCGTGCGCACCGTGATGCTGTCGCCCGCCACCAGGCGGATGTCCTCGTCCTTCGAGAGGTGCGGCGACACGTAGTCGCCGCCGCCGCGGTGCACCGTGACCTCGTTGGGCGCGCCGTCCTTGCCGCCGAAGAGCCCGGGCGGGCCGAAGCGACCGTGGTCCATCAGGAACGACAGCAGGGCTTCGCCGCGGCGCACGCGGATCTTGTAGTCGACGCCGAAGCCGCCGCGCGTGCGGCCGGCGCCGCCCGAGCCCTCGCGCAGCGCGTAGCGCTCGAACAGCACCGGATAATGCTGCTCGAGCACCTCGGTCGGCTGCGTCTTCGAGATGCCGATGGTCGAGCAGCCGTTGGTGAGGCCGTCGCCGTCGCCGCTGCCGCCGTACCCGCCCCCGCTGAAGACGTACATGATGTAGTGGCGCTCCTTCAGCGGGTCGTGGCCGCCGAGGGTGAGATTGCCGCTGGTGCCGGCGGGCGCGGCGAAGAGATCGTCGGGGATGGCGCCGGCCAGCGCGCTGAACACGGACTCGGCGATGCGGGAGCTGACCTCGGCGGCGCAGCCGGATACGGGACGCGGGTAGCGCGCGTAGAGGAACGTCCCGTGCGGATCGGCGATGTGCAGTGGCTCGAAGCACCCCGCGTTGATCGGCACGTCGGGGAACACGTGCTTGACCGCCAGGTAGACGGCGGCCTTCGTGGTCGCGATGACGCTGTTGAGCGGGCCGCGGCAGGGCGGGCTCGACTCGGAGAAGTCGAAGTGGAGATCGCTGCCCTCGACGCGCAGCCGGAGCCGGATGCCGAGCGCGTCGGGGTCCACGCCGTCCGAGTCGACGAAGGCTTCGCCGTTGTAGATCCCGTCCGGGATCTTCGCGATGTGCGCCCGCATCATCTGCTCGGAGCGCCGCCGCAACTCGGCCACGCACGCCGTCACGGTCTCCTCGCCGTAGCGGTCGAGCAGCGCAGTGAGGCGCTTTTCGCCCACGGTGAGGGCGGCGACCTGGGCTTTGATGTCGCCGATACGCTCCTCCGGCACGCGGATGTTGGCGAGGACGATCGCCAGGATGTCCGGCTCGATCGTGCCCTCGCGGTAGAGCTTGACCGGGGGCAGGCGCAGGCCCTCCTGCTGAACCTCCGTGGCGCGCGTCGAGAAGCCGCCCGGCACAGAACCGCCGGTGTCCGGCCAGTGGCCCGTATTGGAGAGATAGGCCCAGAGGCGGCCGCGGTAGAAGAACGGCTTCACCATCTTCACGTCCATCAGGTGCGTGCCGCCGCAGTAGGGATCGTTGACGATGAAGATGTCACCGTGCCGAAGCGGTTGTCCGGACGCCTGGACGTGGTCGATCACCGCGTGCGTCGTGAACTGCATCACGCCGACGAAGATGGGGAGGCCCAGCTCGCCCTGCGCGATGACCTCGCCGTTGTTCTTGTCGTAGATCCCGTCCGAGCGGTCGAACCCCTCGGAGATGACCGGGGAGAACGCGGCGCGCTCGAAGGTGAGGTCCATCTCGCTCGCGACTTGCTGCAAGCCGTTCTGCACCACCACCAGCGTGACGGGATCGATCGCGTTCATGACGCGCCGTCAGGCCGGCCAGAGATCGGGGAACCGCACGGCGAGCCACCGGGCGAGCGCGGCGTTCACCACCACCGGCTGCTCCTGCGCCATCCAGTGTCCCGACTTCACGATCACCTCGGTGAGGTCCTTGCACGCCTGCCGCATCGGCTCGGCGAGCCGCGAGGCGACGGTCTCGCACGTGTAGTCGTACTCGCCGTGGAGGAACAGGACGGGCATGCCGAGTGCCCCGTCGTTCACGGCCGCCGTCGCGTAGTCGGCGTTCGCGCGCGCGTTCATGTACCAGGAGTCCGGCCCGAAGAACCCGTTCGTCCGGAGCGCGGTCGCGTACTGCTGCATGTCCTCGGCTGTCAGCACGCTGGTGTCGAGCGGCACGTCGGGCGCCTGGCCGGCGCCGCCGAACCAGCCGCCGTCCCGGCGGACCATCGCGGTGCGCGACGGCTTGCCCTTTCCGCTCGGGCTTCCCCGCCTGAACAGCGCCCGAACGGTCCGGTCGACGTCCGCCTCGAATGCCGCTCGCGCCTTGTCGAAGCTCTCCTGGTAGAAGAGCTGATACTCCCATTGCCCCGCCGGATATTCCGCCGCCGGGTATATCGAGCGGTCGACCAGGGGCATGAGCGCCTCGGGCGTGAAGCCCTTCGCGATGTACGGCACGCAGAGGTTCACGATGCCGACGCAGCGCTCGAGGTGGTGACTGGCCAGGTTCCAGACCACGGGGCTCCCCCAGTCGTGCCCGACCCAGACGGCCTTGTCGTGGCCCAGCGCCTCGAGCAGCTCGAGCATGTCCCGGACGATGTGCTTGAGCGCGTAGTCCTCGTGGCGCGGGTACACCGTCGAGCGGCCATAGCCGCGCATGTCGGGCGCGACGGCCCGGAAGCCGAGCGCGGCGAAGCACGGAAGCTGATGCCGCCAGGAGAGCGACAGCTCCGGCCACCCGTGGACGAAGATGATCGGCGCGCCATCGTCGCGGCCGCACTCGAGGTAGAACGTCCGGTGGCGAGCCGTCTCCGCGAACTTCTCGACGATGGGGAACATCATGGTCTCCGTTCTGCGCGGGCGGTCATCGTCTGAGGCGAGGCACCGATCGCGCGCACCGCGATCTCCAGGTTGCCGAGCGCGTCGACGTGCGCGCGGTCGCCCGGCTCGATCACCGTCGTGGTGTCCATCTGCTCGACGATAGCCGGGCCCTCGATTCCCGCGCCGGCCGCAAGCTGCTCGCGGCGGTACACCGGCGTCTCGCACCAGCCGCCCTCGAACCAGACGCGGCGCCGCCCCGCCGGCCGCGGATCGCCGCCGCCCGCCGCGTCGACCGCCAGCAGCCCGTCGAGCGCGACCGGCCGGCGCCGGCCGATGACCGCCGTGCGTAGGCTCACGACCTGCGCTCGCATCTCCCGCAGCTCCACCTCGAAGCGCTCCCAGTATGCCTTCTCGAAGGCGGCCATGAGGTCTTCCCGTGCGAAGTCGGTCCGCGGGATCGCGACGGTGAGCACGTGCGTCTGCCCGACGAACTGCATGTCGGCCTCGTGCTGGACGCCCACCGTGTCGACCTCGACGGCTTCCGACGCGAGGAGTCGCCGTCCCTCGTCTGCCTGTGCCGCCAGGACGCGCCGCGCCTCCTCGACGTCGAGGCGCAGCACCGGCTGGTTGATGGTCCGGACGAAGTCGTGGCGGACGTCCGCCACGAGGCAGCCGAGCGCCGAGGTGATGCCGGGCCGCGCCGGTACCAGCACCGTCGGAATGGCGAGTTCGCGCGCGAGGGCCACGGCGTGGAGCGGCCCCGCGCCGCCGAACGCGAACAGCGCGAAGTCCCGCGGGTCGTGGCCGCGCTCGAGCGACACGAGGCGGATCGCGCCCGCCATCTTGTCGTTGGCCACCCGCACGATCGCGCTCGCCACGTCCTCGGGCGTGAGTCCAAGGTGGGCGCCGATCTTCCTGTCGAGGATCTCGCGGATGTGGTCGAGCGCGGCTGCGCGGTCGACACCGAGCAGTCCCGCCGGGTCGAGGCGGCCCAGAAGCAGGTTCGCATCGGTGATCGTGGGCTCCTCGCCGCCGCGCCCGTAGCAGATCGGTCCGGGATCGGCCCCCGCGCTCTCCGGTCCCACCTGCAGGATGCCGGCCGAGTTCACGCGGGCAATGGAGCCGCCGCCCGCGCCGATCGTGTGGATGTCGATCATCGGCACGCGCACGGGCAGGCCGTAGCCCATCTCCTTGTCGGAGGTCAGCGCCGGCCGCCCGCCGCGGATGACGCCGACGTCGAAGCTCGTCCCGCCCATGTCGCAGCTGATGACGTTGTCATGTCCCGCGGCTGTCGCCGTGTAGGCCGCGGCCTTCACGCCCGCTGCCGGGCCCGACATGAGCGTGCTCACCGCGTGGCGGGCCGCCACGTCGACCGACATCGTGCCGCCGTTGCCCTGCATTACGAGCAGCTCGCGGCGATACCCCTGGCGCGCGAGATCGGTGGCGAGCGTGCGGAGGTAGCGATCGATGATGGGCTGCACGAACCCGTTGATGGCCGCCGTCGTCCCGCGTTCGAACTCGCGGTACTCGGGCAGGAGCTCGGCGCCCGCCGTGACGTACGCATTCGGCCAGAGCGCGGCTGCGATCTCGCGCGCGCGGCGCTCGTGGCCGTCGTCCCGGTACGAGTGGATGAAGTGGATCACGAGCGATTCGACGCCGCGCGCGCGGAGGCGCGCGGTCGCCTCGCGCACCTGGTCCTCGGCGAGCGGCACCACGACCTCGCCCTCGGCGTCGATGCGCTCGTCCACCTCGAGGCGCAGGTCGCGCGGGATCAACGGCTCGAAGCTGCCCTTGAGGCCGTAGGGCGTGGGCCGCGTGCGCCGGCCCAGCTCGAGCACGTCGCGGAAGCCGCGCGTGGTGATGAGCCCCGTCCGCGCGCCCTTGCGCTCGATCAGCGCATTGGTGGCGGTCGTCGTGCCGTGGACGATGGCCTTCACGAGGTCGGCGCGCGCCGCCGCG
>Ga0126379_10001523_pt1 | contig 14190 bp, 12 predicted proteins | sample PanSoiMetPlot_24_FD_92640 | JGI IMG/M metagenome (GOLD analysis project Ga0126379, IMG submission 92640) | Tropical forest soil microbial communities from Panama - MetaG Plot_24 | ecosystem: Environmental > Terrestrial > Soil > Tropical forest > Bulk soil | place: Panama | collected 2016-02-17 | reverse complement strand
TGGTCGTGTTCTTCGTGACCATGATGAAACAAGAGCTTGGCCAGGGTGGTCATCAATGCGGCGGACGCGCCGTGGCCGGTGGCGTCCGCAATCCAAAATAACCAGCGCCCATTCTTAATCGGGAGCCAGCCATAAATGTCGCCGCCGACTTCAATGACCGGGCGATAACAAGCGGCAATTTCCCAGCCCTCGAGCTTCGGCGCCTTTTGGGGAATGAGGGATTGTTGAGTGAGCCGCGCGGCCGCGAGATCGCGTTCAGTATTCCGACGCCAGGCTTCCAGTTCCTGATTTTGCTGTTGAAGCTGCACCCGCATTGCGTGCAACCGCAGCTGGGTCTCGATCCGCGCCTGCAAGACTTCCGCGTTAATCGGCTTGATCACGAAATCGTCAGCTCCGGCAGAAAGGCAGGTCACTTCGCTCTCCCCGTGGCCGGTCAACATGATCACCGGAGTCTGCGCGACTCCCGGATTCGGGTCCGCCCGCAAGCGTCTGAGCGCCTCCGCGCCGTCCATTACCGGCATGAGAAAATCGAGTAACAGCACGGCCGGCTGCTCTTTCCGAACAAGCTTCAGAGCATCACTCGCGTTGTCCGTTTCGCTACAAACGTAGCCCGCGGCGGTCAACATTCGGGCAAGCAAGTTTCGGCTGGTCGCATCATCGTCGACGATCAGAATTTGTGCGCCAGCCTCCATTTACTGCAACAGGTTCGGAAATGACGGCCAGATTGGCTCTTGCAAATTGGATTGCGATTTGCCGGGCACTAGTATTGAAATAGAACCAGTGTAGGTTCCGTCCAAGAAAATTATGAAACTGTGGCTCTTATCGATGCTGGCTGCCGCGTTCCTCTTATCGGCTTGTGGCGGGGATGAAACCGCGCCAATGGGCGCGCGGCACACAGGAGCGCGTTATCCTGAGACGACGACCACCGAGTCTACGACGACGCAACAGCCGTTTAATCCAAATGCGCCACCGGAGAACGCCGATGCCAGCGCGAGCGCGCAAGCGTCAACCTCCGCTCCGGCGCCCGGGCCGAGCGCTCCCCCCTCAAAGCCGGCCAAGGGCGACTATCCATACGGCACGCCAGTCCCCGGCAAACCAGGTTTTGTGAAGAGTCCCTACGCGGCCGACCAGGGTTTGGTCGATGTACGTGGGTTTCCGCCTGGCACTGAAGTAAAGGATCCTTTCACAAACAAAATCTTTCTCGTTCCCTAAGGGCAGTTGCGGTGCGTGCCGGATGCTAGATACTGAAGGGCAACATCGCTTTTTTTAATGGGCTTATGGAATTGCGCGTAAAACGAGCGCCTCGAATTGAGGCCGAAATCACCGTTCCCGGGGACAAGAGCATTTCCCACCGGGCCGCGATTATTGCTGCGCTTTCGAACGGAATTTGCACGATCCACGGTTTTTTGCCGAGCGACGATTGCATGCACACGGTCAACGCGCTCCGCGCTCTCGGCATTCAAATCGAACAACCCGAATCGGACGTTCTGATCGTTCACGGAAAGAAACGCGTGCTCAGCCCGCCAAAGGAGGAAATCGATTGCGGCGGCTCGGGCACCACGATGCGATTGCTCGCGGGATTGCTCGCTGGCCAGACTTTTGAATCTCGTTTGATCGGCAATCCGTCGCTGACGCGTCGCCCGATGGATCGCGTCATCGAACCTCTCCGAAAAATGGGCGCCGATATTGTCGCGGAAGGTCCGGAACAAACCCCGCCATTGCGGATTCGCGGCGGATTATTGCGTGGAATTCATTATCGCTCGCCGATTGCGAGCGCTCAGGTCAAAAGCGCGATCCTGCTCGCCGGCCTTTTCGCCAAGGGCAAAACCACCGTGGACGAAGCGCTCGCCAGCCGGAACCATACCGAACTCATGTTCAATTACTTTTTGGTCCGCACCGCCAAAGGCGAAGACGACACGATCAGCGTGTTTGGCGATCAGGTCCCCGAATCGCGTGATTTCACGATTCCGGGCGACATTTCATCCGCGGCATTTTGGTTGGTTGCGGCGGCGGCGCAGCCTGGCGGTCACTTACTTGTCCGTAACATTGGATTGAACGATAGCCGCACCGCATTGCTCGGCGTTCTCGTCCGAATGGGAGCGCAGGTCCGCGAAGCGGTGGAAGATGTCGATCAATTGGAACCGCGCGGCGTCGTGGAAGTGACCGGTGTGCCGCTCAAAGGCACGGTCATTCACGGAAAAGAGATTCCGCAATTGATCGATGAGTTGCCCGTGTTGGCGGTTGCAGGCGCGCTCGCGAGCGGAACCACCATCATTCGCCATGCGAACGAGCTGCGCGTCAAAGAAACCGATCGCATTGCGGCAATCGCGCACAACCTGCGCGGCATGGGCGTGCAGGTCATCGAGCTCAATGACGGTTTGGAAATTCATGGACCGGCGCCGTTGCGCGGCGCGCGCTTGTCCAGCTTTGGCGATCATCGCATTGCGATGGCGTTCGCAGTCGCCGGTCTCTTCGCCGACGGCGAAACAATCATTCAGGACGCGGAGTGTATTCGTGAATCGTATCCGGGTTTTGAGAAAGCCCTCGACGAATTCATGAGCCCGCGGCGCGTGCGCACGAGCACGCCTGTAATCGGCACGCTTGTTCCAGCCACGCCGGCCGAACAATAAATCGCGCGCTTGCTTCCGCGCGGCTCTCGCGAAAAACTGCGCTCGGCGCCAGCGCGTCAAAAATGCCAGCACAAGATCGACATCGCGTAGTCGCCATCGACGGTCCGGCCGCTTCCGGAAAGAGCAGCGTGGCCCGCGCGCTCGCGCAACGTCTCGGTTTTGTTTACGTGAACTCGGGAGCAATGTATCGCGCGGTCACCTGGACGGTGCTGGATCGCGGCGTTGATCCCAACGACAAAGCCGCGATCGCGAAACTCATCAGCGGATCGCGGTTGGCCGGAAAGTTCGTCGAGAGCGAATTTCATCTTTTGATCGACGATGTCGATCTAACGCCGCACCTCCACAAAGATCGCGTGAACGCGGAAGTTTCACGCGTCTCCACCGTGACAGAAGTCCGGAAGCTTCTCGTTCAACGAATGCGCGATTACGCCGGCGACCACGATCTGGTCATTGAAGGGCGCGATATCGGCTCCATCGTTTTCCCGGACACGCCCTACAAATTTTACATCGATGCGTCACCGGAAGTGCGCGCGCAGAGACGCGTGGCCCAGGGTCATCGTGATGAAATCGCCCAACGCGACCGCGCCGATTCGTCGCGCGCGGCGTCGCCGTTGGTCGTCGCGAAAGACGCGGAGGTGATCGACTCGTCCAAGCTTTCGATTGACGCCGTTGTGGATGAAATCGTCAATCGCCTGAAGCGAAAAGGTTTCGGTATTTAGCGATTTATCGATTCAATGATTTAACGATTGAAAAGGGAAATCGCTAAATCACTAAATCATTAAATGAATTTCTATTACTGGCTTGGTTATAATCTTAGCCGCTGGCTCGCGCGCTTGTTCTATGGATTTCGAATCATTCACCGAGAACGCACGATTCAGACCGGCCCGGTAATTCTGGCGAGCAATCACCAAAGTTTCTTTGATCCGCCGCTGGCCGGGAACGCTTGCGACCGCGCGATTTTTTTTCTCGCAAAGAAATCGCTGATGGATGTTCCGATCCTTGGCTGGCTTTTGCCGAAGCTCAACGTGATCCCGGTAAATTTGGAGGGCGGCGATCGCAGCGCGCTCAAAGCGTTGATTCGAATTCTCACCGCCGGAAATTGCGCGCTCGTTTTTCCGGAGGGAACGCGCACACCGGATGGAAATTTGCAGCCCGCGCAGCCGGGAGTTGGTTTAGTCATCGCGAAAACCCGCGCGCCGGTTGTCCCAATGCGGATCTTCGGCGCCTACGACGTCTGGCCGATACATGGAAAGCTCCGCTTCTCTGGCAAAATCACGATCGTCGTCGGCGAGCCGATTTATTTCTCCGACGCGGACTTTGCCGGCGAAGGCAAGGATCTCTACACGCGGTTGAGTCAGCGGGTGATGGACGCGATTGCTGCGATCCAATTGCCAGAAGAAAATTTGCGCGCTTAAGATCGACACCGATAGTTTGGAGTGAACTCCGAGCCGAAAGTCTCGAAAAATGTCGGCCGTTTGATGGTCGGCATCGTCATCGGTTTCGCGCTGGTCGCGCTTTACGCGAACATTCAAAAGCTGCGGCGCTCCGCGCTCGAGACGGTCATTTTTACCCCGGGTAAGGCTCAAACGACGACGCCGACACCGTCGCCGTCACCTTGAATAATCAATCAAGAAAGGGGTCTAACATTCGCATGAAAAAGCTTTTTGTTTGTTTAGCGGTGGTAACCACGTCGGCCGCTTTCGTTGCCTGCCCAAAACAGCAGACCGAAGAGGAGAGAAAGGCAGAAGTTGAGCGCCAGGTTCAGGAACGCCTCGCGGCCGAACGGCAGACTCAACAGCAACAGCAGCTCGACCAGCGTCAGGCCGATCTCGATGCGCGTGAAAAAGCGTTGGCCGAGAAAGAAAACGCAACGCCCGCTGCGCAAAACGAAGAAGAACAACCTGAATCTGAATCCGTCGCATCTCATCCGCGAACTAGCGCTCCGCGCGAACACGCGATCAGCGTTGGTTATTCCACGTTTTACAACAAGCTCGAGCCCTACGGAGATTGGATTGAGACCGGCGATTACGGTTACGTTTTTCATCCGCGCGAAGCGACCGGCTCGCGTTGGCGGCCGTACGTGAACGGCCGTTGGGTTTACACCGACGCCGGCTGGACCTGGATTTCCGAAGAAGCGTTCGGTTGGGCGACCTATCACTACGGACGCTGGACCCGGTTGCGCGGAATTGGTTGGGTTTGGGTCCCCGGCAATCAATGGGCGCCGGCCTGGGTTTCATGGCGCAAGAGCAGCGACTACGTTGGTTGGGCGCCGTTGCCGCCGGAAGCGCGCTTCGATCAACGAACCGGCATTCACAATTGGGCCGACAATTATTATGAGATCGGCCCCGATCAATATTGCTTTGTTGCGAGCCGCGAATTTGGCGCGCCGCGGGTCGAGCAAACGCTGCTCCCGCCGGAACGCAATGTGACGATCGTCAATCAAACGACCAACGTGACCAACATTACTTACAACAACACCACGATCGTGAACGAAGGACCGAATTATGACGAGCTGCGTTCGATCAGTCGTGAGCCGGTGCAGCGTTATCGACTCCAGCGGAATGCGAATGTCGATCTTGCGACCGGGCCGCGACCGGAAGTGCGCGGTGAAACAGTTGTGATCGCAGCGCCGGTGATTGCCGCGCCTGCCGCGAACGAACGGCCGCCTACCGTAAAACAGACAATTGCTACCGCGGCGGTTGATCTCGGCTGGGCTGCGATTGCGAATCAAGATGAAGCGAAGAAAGCGCGCCAGAAAATGAAATCCGAAGCTGCGCCCCCGCCCAACGCGCCGCCCAAGAAGTTCGTGAAAGCCGAAGCGACCAGTGCGGCGACGCAGACTTCATCAACATCGACAACTCCGGCACCGACCGTTGCGATAACCACGCCGGTTGATACCGTGGCTGCGCCTTCTGCGCCGGCAACAACGGCGTCCGCTTCACCGAGTGCATCGCAACGACGCGGACGATTGCTCGTTCCTCCGACCGCGACGCCGTCCCCGCAAACGAAGATGAACGGCACGTCGCAACAAACGCCGGCAAATTCGCCGGTCGCAGCCGACGCGGTTCCTGCCACTCAAATCACTCCGCCGCCGCCAGGATCGCCGCTCGTTCCGACGAGTTCTGCGCCGCCGGAAAAAATGACGCGCGGAAAATTCAAATCGCAGGCGCAACAATTCCAACCGGCGCGCAAAGTTGAACCAATGCCGTCGGCTTCGGCGAGCGCAGCGGCTACCACGGCGCCGTCGAGCGCGGTCTCGAGTCCTTCAGCCACAGCCGCCGAAAATTTGACGAAGCACGAAAAGAGAGAACAAAAGCGTGAAGAGAGACGCGAGATGAAGCGCGAACGCAAGGAAGGGAACGCACCGACCTCGCCGTCGCCGACGCCTTAACGCGATTGTTGCGCGACGAGCTCGCGCGCGTAGGCAAGCGTGTCGATCGCGTCGATGTTTTTGTCGCGGCGGATCGCTTTGATCCGCGGGAACCGCAGTGCGAGTCCGCTCGCGTGCCGATTACTCAGCTGAATCGAGTTAAACGCGACTTCGAGGACGATCTCTGGTTTGACTTCACGATAACGGCCGTGATCGGCGATCGTGTTTTGTTTGAAATGCTCGGTTAGCTCAGCGATTTCGACATCAGTCAACCCACTGTAGGCCTTTCCGATCGGCAGCAACTCCCCGCTGTTTTCGTCGCGCACGGCGAAGGTGTAATCGCTCAACACATCATGCCGCTTGCCATGACCGAACTCAGCGCCGACGACCACCACATCGAGGGTCGCGAGCTCCTTCTTCAATTTGAACCACGACATTCCGCGCGCGCCCGGCGTGTAGAAACTTTGCGGGTCTTTGATCATGAGACCTTCGTTCAAACGCCGCCGCGCTTCTTGAAAACGTTGCTCGATTTCTGCGGCGGAATGCGCCGGGAAAACTTCGGCCACTTGAAATTGCGGCGGCAACTTCAAATCGCGCAGCGATGCGCGTCGTTCCTTGAGCGGGGTCTTCAATATTGAGCGTCCGTTCAACCAAAGCAGATCGAATGCGATGAATATAACTGGCACGTCCGCGGAGGCTACGTCGAACAAATCGGCGCCCTCACTTTTTCGGCCGAGTCGTTTTTGTAAATCGAAAAAGGTCAGCTTGCGGCCTTGCTCGAAAGCGACGATCTCGCCGTCGAGGATAAGATCAACATCGAACTTGCCCGCTCGCTCAGCGATTTCCGGAAATTGATCGGTGATGCGGCGCAAATCGCGCGAATAAACCTCCGTGCGCTCGGAATTGCGATGAAGTTGTGCGCGAATGCCGTCAAACTTGTCTTCAACAAAAACTGTAGTGGCGGCCGTGTCGGCCGCAGTCACGAACCTTTCCCAAATCGCTTCCGCGCTCGGCTCCGGCGTCGCGAGCATGCACTTGATTGGCCGAAGGACCGACAATTCGGCGCGATCCAGTTCTTTTTTGGAAGCAAGCAACGCAGTCGCCCCAATATCGCCCAGAAGCATGTTCGCTTCTTTGACTTGCTCGAGCGGAACGTCGAACGCGCGAGCGATCGCTTCTTCGACTAAACCTTCGCGCAAACCGATCCGGAGATCGCCGGTCAAAATTTTGACCACGTATTGACCTTCACGGGCGGAGAGTTTGGCGAAGCGCGTTTGCAGAAGATCGGTCTTCGCGATCGGGCCGCGTGCGCGATGAAGCTCGTCGAACAGTTTTTTCGATTCGAAAATGGAGAATGGCGCTGGAGCCGTTCGGCCTTCCAGAACTTCAAATGCCGTTTTGCCCAGATCGCCGTGACTCGCAGCGATCCGATGAAATTCTGCTTCGCTGATTTTCGTTGCGCCGACGAGCGCGCGATAAATCACCGACCAACCGACCTGCAAGGTGCGGAGATCGCTCTGCGGGAACGCGCGACCGGTTAAAAAGGTCGCGACGATTGGAAGTTGTTCGTTGTCGAGAATACGCAAGTAATCGCCGAGCAGCCGCACTTTCTCGAGCTTCGCAGCCGTTGCGCCGATCGATTCTCCAACGTTGGCGAATTGGAGAATCTCTGAACTTGTAGAGGCGGCCGTATCGACCGCTTTTTTCCGAGATGCAGGGGAGACGCCTGCGATCACTGAAGCCTTCGGAATTTTGAATTCCATTTGGTTTTCTTCGCTCAACGCCCACGCTTCGGTTCCGCGTTCGCGCAAATCGCACGCGAATTCCGCGGCAAACCCATGCAGGGTTAAGACGCGCTTCGGTTTTACAAGATCGACATAACGAACCAGATCATCGTAATCGGCGTGATCGGAGAGCGGGAAGGCAGCGTCAACCTGGTAACGATAGATCGCGCCCGGCTCGACCGCCCAACCACTGATCATTGCGACGCGTTTGCGCGGAATCTTTTCGATCATCGGCGAATGGCTCGCGCTCGGAGGACAGATGAGAACTTTTCCCGCGACGTCGTTTTTGTTGTAACGAACATATTTGCAAAATGATTGGCCGAACTGCTCGTAGATGCGCGTCATTTGAAAAACCGAGCCGTGGAGCATCGGCGTGAGTCCAGCGCCGTCGAGGGCGCATAAAATTTCCTGCGCTTTGCCCAACGAATAACCAAGCAGCACCGGAACGACGCTCTCGTCGAGTGCATCGCGGGCGAAGGCGACGATTTGCTCGATCACTTTTTCCGTCGGGGGAAATTGATAGCGCGGCAAACCGAATGTCGTTTCCATGATCAGGGTGTCGGCCTCACGCCATTCCGCGGCTTCAGCCGATTTGCCTTGGCGCAATTTGAAATCGCCGGTGTAAAGGAGCGTTTCGTTTTTTTGCGCGAGAAACAATTGCGCTGAACCGAAAATGTGGCCGGCGGGCAGAAGCATTAGATCGACATCGTGCACGCGACGCTGCTCGCCGAACGGCAGCACGTGTTCGGTCCGATCTCCCGGCATTCGCGCCTGCATCAAGCGCGCTGTCCGCTCCGACAAAATCATTTCCCGATGCGGCGCAATGTGATCGCTATGCGCGTGTGAAACGAAAGCGAAACGTTTCGGTTGCCATGGATCGAGCCACAAATCATGCGCCGGGATATAAACTCCGTGGTCATAACGCACCTCGATCATCGAAAGAATCTAGAGTTAGACGCCGGGGAGTGCTATAGGTCGCATGCGTCGTATGCGGCCAATAACGACATTGTTACTGTTCCTTCTCCTCGCGGGATCAATCGCATTCGCTCGCCCTCGCGAGCAACCGCGAATCATCGAGCGCGTTGTGCCGCTGCCGATTGCATTGAGCGACGATTTTCAATTTCGAAAAACCAAACTTTATCTGCTGACCGAAAACATTCCCGGTCAGGAGAAATCGTCGACCACAGACCAAGCGGCGCAAAGTGCCAACAAGAGCGGAAAACTTTCCGGGACCGCGCCATCGAGCAAGACGACGACGGTTCAGGACGCCTCGATCCGGTTCGAAAGACAATATCGGCTGTGGGGCGCGGTAACGAAGCTCGACCAGCACGAACGAATCGGAAATTACTTCGATTTTTTCTGGAAAGCGCGGCGGCCGGCAAATCTGACCGTCCGACTCGAATATCGGCAGGAAAAATTGCACGCCCACGTGCAGGCGCAGGAGCTTTTTTATCCGAATGCGCGAGGAAGTAATAAGACGGAATTCAAAGTCGTGGGGGACGATTACTTTGATGATGGTCGGGTCATCGCCTGGCGTTGTTTATTAATCGAAAACGGAACGGTCGTGGCCGAGACCCACTCCTACTTGTGGGAATAAGTAACCCGCTGCCCCCGAGCCAGTGCCGGGTGTCGTTTGACAGTCCCGATGTCGATCTAGTATCCTTCAATACTCAGCTGTGCAGTCATCGATTCTAGTGGGCGTAAACGGTCCCGCCGTTTGGGTGCGAGTAGAAGGGAAGGGTAACTTCCTTAACAGCGGGAGCCTTAAGGAGTTCGCGCAAGAGATGGTCAATCGCGGCTATCGCGAGTTCATCATTGATCTGGAGCATTGCGCGATGATGGATTCCACCTTTATGGGAACGATGGCGGCGGTCGCGTTGCGATTGAGGGAATTGGGGCAGGGGCATCTTCATGTGGTCCATGCCGGTGACCGTAGCCGCGAGCTCCTTTCCGGACTCGGGCTCGACCAGATTTTCGATATTCACACAAACGGCGCGTGTGGTCCGGAATGCGAAGAGGTGAAAGAGAACGCGCACGATCGCGCTGCTGCCGAAAAAAGAGAGCGCACGGAAACAATGTTGGAGGCGCACGAAGCTCTGTGCCGGGCCGCTCCGGAAAATATTTCCAGGTTCAAAGACGTTCTCGATTACCTAAAACAAGATCTTCATCAAACGACGGCGGGGAAGTAATTGGCTAATCTCTCGCCCACCGTTCTCTTCTGGCTGCTCGTCGGCTGCCTGGCGTTGTGGATCTACACTTTGTTTCGGCAACGGCGCAGCATTCGTCAGCTCGAACGTTCGCAGGAAGAAATTCAGGTCGAAGAAACGCTCGTCTTCGATTTTTTGCACGGTCTCGGTGAAGCGTTCAGTGAAACCATTCGCCCGGCCGATCTTCACCGCTTGATCGTCGAGGGCGCGACGCGCGTGCTCGATGCGCAAGGCGGCGCGCTTTATCTGGTCGATCGCAGCGGAACAAAACTGGCGCCGACGTTTATTTCTAAAGGTTGTCCGCCGCTCGTCGATGTTCCATCGCATATTTTGCAACAGGCCGCGGCTGCGCCTACCGCGCTCGAAAGCTTTCTGCGCTTGCACACGATCAGTGCCGGCGAAGGACTTCTCGGCCGCACCTGGCAAACACTCGCGCCCATCTCTGTTAATGAATTCTCGGAATCGCCGGAGCTGGCAAAACTTCGGGACAGTTCGTTCGGAGCGAGCTCGGTGATGGTCGCGCCGCTGCTTTACGCGAAACAAAACATGGGCGTGCTCGCGTTGGCCAACAGCCGGCTTGGCTCGCCATTTTCGCAAAATGATTTTGTCGTTTTCAAATCGATCGCGGAGCAATCCGCCTTCGCCCTTTACAACGCGATCATTTATTCAGAGGCGAACGAGAAGAAGCGGCTCGATCACGATTTGCAAATCGCGCGCGACATTCAGCGCATTCTTCTCCCGGCCGAAGCGCCGGACTTGAACGGTTTCGAGATCAGCGGCCTCAACGTGCCGGCGCGGCACGTCAGCGGCGATTATTTCGATTACATCAAGATCGATGAAGAGCGGCTCGGCGTGGCGATTGCCGACGTTTCGGGCAAAGGCGTTCCGGCATCGTTGATCATGGCGATCTGTCGGAGCGTCTTGCGAAGTCAGGCGATTGGAAATCCATCGCCGGCCGACGTTCTCAAGAAAGTGAATCGTCAGCTCTATCCCGACATCAAAGAGGACATGTTCATCAGTATGGCGTATTTGGCGCTCGATCATGTCCACGGCGGAGTGATTCTGGCGCGCGCCGGACACGATGCCCCGCTTCTCTACAAACAGAGAACGCAGGGCGTCCAGCCCTTGAAGACGCCGGGCATGGTCGTCGGCATTGACAGCGGGAATGTGTTCGACAGGTTAACATCAGACGTCGCGGTGGAACTCGAGCCCGGGGACTTTATCTTCCTTTATACGGATGGAATCACCGAGGCCCTCGATAGCGAAGGGAATGAATTTGGATTGGAACGAATGATTGCGGCGGTTCGGTCCAGCGCAAAAGAAAAGGCGCAGGCGATCGTGAATCGAATGATCGATGAATTGCGAAACTTCGTCGGCTCGACTCCCCAAAACGACGATATCACCTTGATTGTGATCCGAAAGACATGAAGAAAACTCCGGCAACAGAGTCTGATGAGCCGAAACGGGCCGCTGACGAGACGGATGGCGACGACGGCATGGCCAATTTGCAGGCGGACCTCGACCGCTTTCGGGATCTCGCGATGCGGAGCCAGGCCGATTTCGAGAATTACAAGAAGCGGGCCGCGCGCGAAAAGGACGACGCGATCAAGTACGCGAACAAGAGCCTTCTCGAAAAGTTGGTCGCGATTGTCGATCATTTCGAACTCGGATTGGAAGCCGCGCGCGGCGAAGGCGAGAAATCGCCGATTTATTCGGGAATGAATCTCGTGTTGAAGCAGCTCCAGGATCTGCTGACCGAAAGTGGACTGCAGCCGATCAACGCGGTCGGCAAGAAATTCGATCCGAATTTCCACGAAGCAATTGGACATGAGCCGAGCGGCGAAGTGCCGGAAGAGCACGTGATTCGGCAAACGCGCCGCGGATATCGATTCAAAGATCGTTTGCTTCGGCCATCAACGGTGGTTGTCTCGTCTGGTCCGGCAAAGTAATTGCTCGGTTGATTCTCAATGGCGACGACAAAAAAGCGGGATTACTACGAAGTGCTGGGCGTCACGAAAAGCGCTTCGGTTGAGGAAGTAAAACGCTCGTATCGAAAGCTCGCGGTCAAATTTCATCCCGATAAAAACCCGGACGATCCGCACGCCGAGGAAAAATTTAAAGAGCTCGGCGAGGCCTATGACGTCTTGATGGATGGCGACAAACGCGCCGCCTACGATCGCTTCGGTCACGCCGCGTTCGAGCAGGGCGGCGGATTTCGCGGCGGCTTCCACGATCCCTTTGATATTTTCCGCGAGGTTTTCGGCGGCAGCGGCGGAATCGGCGGCACGATCTTCGAAACATTCTTCGGCGGCATGGCTGGCTCCGGCGAAGATCGACAACGTGGCGCGGATTTGCGTTACGACATGCAAATCGCCCTCGAAGAAGCGGCCTTCGGCGCCGAGAAGGAGATCGAAGTTCGAAAACTGGACGCATGCGAAAAATGTAACGGCAGCGGCGCCGAGCCCGGATCGCGTAGCATCAATTGTCCGGGTTGTGGTGGTCGAGGCCAGGTCGTCACCTCGCGCGGATTCTTTCAGGTGTCGCAAACCTGTGGGCGCTGTCGTGGGACCGGTCAGATCGTGGAGAAGCCTTGCCGCAATTGTGGCGGAGAAGGACGTTTTGAAAAACCGACGCGCATTAAACTGAAAATTCCGGCCGGCATTTCAGATGGCTCGCGGCTGCGTTCGCCGCGCAATGGCGAGGCCGGAATTCGCGGCGGACCGCAGGGCGATCTCTACGTCGTGGTCCATGTGAAAGAACACGAAATTTTTCAGCGTGACGAAGACAACCTGTATTGCGAAGTGCCGATCGCGTTTAGCCTTGCGACGCTCGGCGGCGACGTTCCGGTGCCGACGTTGGAAGGCAAAGCGAATCTAAAAATTCCGGCCGGCACACAAAGCAATCAGATGTTCAAACTTCGCGGCAAAGGCGTTGTCCACGTGAACGGGCGCGAACGCGGCGATTTGCTCGTGCGCGTGATGGTCGAGGTGCCGACAAAGTTGAACGCCGAGCAGCGCGCCAAGCTGCAGGAATTCGCCGAGCTGTGCGGCGAAGAGAATACGCCGCTGCACAAAAGTTTTTTCGAGCGCGCCAAGCAGTTCTTCCGCGACGTCTGAGCTTGCGTTAGGCTAGGTGTTATGACCTCCCAACAAATCAAAGACTTACTTAAAGCTACACCGTTCGTCCCTTTTAATATTAGCGTCGCGGGCGAAGAAAAATCGTACCAGATTCCGCATCCTGACTTCGCGATTTTAGCTCACAAAGGTGGAGTTTTGGTGGTGGCCCTTACCGATCGAGACGCTGCTCACTTGATTAGTGTGCCGCTGATTACGAAGATCGAGACAACGCCTGCGACGGCTTAATTCCGCGCCTTGCTTTCGCGCTGTGCTGTGCATAAAACTGCGCGATGGCTGACGAAACGCCGCCTCCGCTGCCGCAACAACCGGCACCGGTTGCGACGGCGCAGCGTACCGAACCGCTTGCGATCTGGAGTTTGGTGTTCGCGATTTTATCGTGGTTTTTTTGTCTTTTTTTGGGGGCTATTCCCGCAATCATTTGCGGGCATCTCGCGCGTTCCAAGATTCGCCGGTCAAATGGTGCACTCCAGGGGATGAACTTTGCGCTGGCCGCGTTGATCATCGCTTACCTCGAGATCCCGTTTGGTGTCATGGGCGGAATCATGCTCGTGGACATGATCAGATCGGAGCGCGTGCGTTTGCACGAGCTTGCCATTTCGAAAAAGGAAATCGCGTCGGAGGATGGCAAATTAAAAATCACCACCTCGGGTTTTTGGGTTCAACGGACCGATTTGAACAAACGGGCGGCGTTGCAGGCATCGCGAAAAGATAAGGATTTGCACGTGATTGTGATCACCGACCTGAAGTCCACGGTCGGAGATATGACCCTTGCGCAACATCACCAGACAACACGCGATCGGATGTTGAAGGAAATGACCAACACGTCGGCCACCGCCTCAGCGTCGGTCACGATCGATGGCCATCCTGCCTTACAGGATGAAATCAGCGGGACGGAGAAGGGAACAATCCTGACGTTTATTCACACCACCGTCGATGGCGGCGACTCTTACGAACAAATTCTCGCCTGGACATTGAAATCGCGGTTTGCAGCAAACAAATCGGAGCTGAGCGAGATCACGAGCAGTTTTCACAGCGAAAAATAACGCATTCGGTATTGTTGCG
>Ga0126379_10001521_pt1 | contig 14191 bp, 11 predicted proteins | sample PanSoiMetPlot_24_FD_92640 | JGI IMG/M metagenome (GOLD analysis project Ga0126379, IMG submission 92640) | Tropical forest soil microbial communities from Panama - MetaG Plot_24 | ecosystem: Environmental > Terrestrial > Soil > Tropical forest > Bulk soil | place: Panama | collected 2016-02-17 | reverse complement strand
GATGCTGGTACTCAACCCGGCGACAGGAGCCACCATACGCAGTGGAGTGCCCTATCCCTCTGGGACGACGGGAGAGCAAAGCTTTGACCCGGTGAATTCTGACATTTACTACTACACCGACAGTACGGCCACACTGAAATCCTATAGTCTGGCATCAGGCACGAGCAGCAATGTCAAAACGTTTGCGAGTGCTCTTGGGCCCCTGGGGCAGTCCTCTGATTGGATCGACCGCACAGGGGATATCTTCCTCCTGAACATTGGGGGAAGCGCCCGTATCTGGAAGAAGAGTACGGACACACTGTACACCGGTAGTGTGACGCTGCCCAGTGATGTCATTCCCCCTGGGGCTGGCTGGGCCGGGCTCACACCAGATGGGAACTACGTCGTGTTTTCCCATGCAACTTTTTCCGCATACCCCAAGGGCTCCTTTGCGATCAATCACGGGACGACTACGCTGTCTACCACAGAGGTGACGTTCTGGGACTTAGGGGGCAGCGATCACGGCGACCTCGTTAGCACCAGCGACGGAAATAACTACCTCATGACGGCGCAAGTCAACTGTACAGTGGGCGGAAACAGTCGCAGCCTGTGGCGGGTCAACATTACCAACAATGTCGGCGGCACAGGCTGCGCCACAACCACTACCGCTACCGGCAATCAGCTCCTCATTCAGGTGTTGTCAAGCAATACGGCTGGAAACGGGGACTTTGCCTGCGGGGCCACCGGCAAATACCAGGACTGGTGCTACGCCAACATTGCGGACCCCTCAGATACCATTGGCAGTAACGGCACCTGGTATGCCTACAGGCAGGAGTTGTTTGTGGTGAATATGGTCACCCTGGAAATGCGACGGATTATGCATCACCGGGCCCGCCCCAATGCGGGCTACTGCCGACAAGTACGGCCGTCGGCTTCATGGGACGGCACCAAAGTGATGTTTACGTCACCCTTCAGCTTCCCCGATAGTGGAGGCTGTGGTTACTCGGATGTGTACAGATATGATGCACCGTAAACTGGCTATTCTGCTTCTCCTATTCCTGCACGTTACCCTGGCGCATGCGGCCCGGATCGAGCTGACCGGCTTTGAATCTGGGGCCAATGTTGAGTGTCTGGGCAGCAGTGGAACCGTCTCCTTCCAGACGGGTGTGGTGTACACGGGTACCTATGCCCTGCAGACGAACCCAACCACGACAGGGACGGGCTACTGTCCCATTGGGATTATCTCCACCACGGGAGCCCAGGCTACGGGTGGCGGGTCAGGCACCCTGTACACGGTGTTTCGTTTCCGGGCTGACACCCTGCCAGCAAGCGGCAGTGAAGAATTGTTTGTGGCCGAAGGGCAGAGCAGTAGCTTCAAAATGTACGTCAGGGTGACCAGCGCCGGAAAGCTGCAAGCCTACGACTCGACAAACACCCAGCTGGGCAGTGATGGCGCCACCACGCTGAGTACTGCGACGTGGTACAAGCTTGGCGTTAAAGTGGGCACAGGAGCGAGTGCGGCTTACGAGGTGCAGATTAACGGAGCTAGTGAACTAAGCGGCACGGGTAACCTGTCTACGAATGGCCACAGCACGAGAGCCTTTGGGAAACGTACCGACCGCAACGGCAACTCGGTCAATTTCTACTACGATGATATCGTCATCGATGATGCCAGCTACCCGGCCGGAAACAGTGTTGTGGTGCTGCACCCGAATGCCAACGGCTCCACCATGGCCTGGACGGCAGGTACCGGAGCCAGCGATTATACGCAAGTCGATGAAGTCGTGCCCAATACGACGGACTACGTCAAAAGCACGGCCCTCAATAATGTCGCCCTGTTTCGGTTCGAGACGTTACCCGGGACAGTGACCACACCGATTGCCGCCGTGAAAACCCTGCAACGGGTGGCGGAAGACGTCTCCGGGACGAGTGGCTATGTCGTGCGTATCCGCTCGGGGTCCACCAATAGTGATTCGGGGAGTTCTGACGTGGGCAATACGGCATTTACGACCAGGCAGCGCTTGCTTGAAACGGACCCCTCCACCATTGCGGCCTGGACGATTGCCGGGGTCAATGCCGCCGAAGCCGGAGGGCAAGACACCTCCGGTACCCGGTTGCGTCTGGCCTGGGTAACCCTTATGGTAGAGGCCGCCGCTGTAACAGTGGCACCGCCAGCGGGGCGAGCCCGCATGTCTGTGTACTGAAAGGATACTCGTGAGACGCATACTTCTTTGGTCCTGCATCCTGCTTGTGCTGCGTGTCGCCCCCCTCTTTGCGGCCCCACTCAGCCAGGAAGATACCCAGAAACTCCATGACGAATTCACGACCGACCCGCTACATCTGGGCTATAACGTTGACCCGACGAAATATGTTGACAACAATGCCGATGCACAGCTCCAGGGCATCATAAACCTGGTACGCCAGGGCCCGGAATTTCAGGTAAGCCAGGTGATTACCAACGCCCAGTTGTGGAATGCCACCATGAGCGTCGATCTTGAAAACCTGCCTACGCCAAAAAGGACTTTATTGCAAATAGCACTCCAGGTTCCTGCGTATGATTTAGGAGTCGAGGAAACGTACAAGAAATTGCTCGATATCTTTCCGTCCACCAGCGTGACCTATGCCAATGTACTGGCCCTGCAAAAGCGCAATGGCACCAGGGCGGAAGTCATCCTGCGGCGTGGTCTTATTGTGTCTATGGCCAATATCGCTTGTGCCCTGCGGGGCACGGGCTGCGATCAGTAGGGGGGCCTATGCGTCTACGGTGGGTGCTTGTACTCGTACTCGTTCTCCTGCTTCCCCTGATGGTCATGGCGGGTCCGATGACCAACTTGCGGGGCTCAACGGATGTCTGGCTGACCATTACTGGCACGATTGCCAGTGGCAGTGGGCAATTGAGCGGGGTTATTAACCCCACCAGCGCCGGCTTTCTCCTGGCGGACTGTGAGATGTTTGTGGCGCAGTGGGGCTCAAGCCCTATCCCGGCCAATAGCAGTATCAACTTGTGGGTGTGTAAAGAAACAGCGGGGCGGTACGAAAACTGCGACACCATCAACTTTAGCCCCAGGCGCCCGGATGCCACGTTTGCTCTCACCCCTGGGGGCACAACGACCACGGCCCAGGCTCTGCAGCAGTCCATCATTCTCCCGGCCGGACCGCTCAAGGCTCTGGTGCAAAACTTGGCAGGCGTTTCTATCGTGGGTGGGACCACCAATGCCACCTTGAAATGCACCCCGTATACCCCGCAACAGTGAGGCATACATGCACCTGACATCCCGCATTTTCCTGGCATTCCTCCTGCTGTATGGGTCCGTACTGCCGGCGCACGCCGCCCTCTTGTTGCTGTCGCCGGGTGGCAACGATAGCGGCAATTGTCAAAGCTCGCCGTGCAAGACCCTGACCTATGCCAACAGCCAGTCCAACAGTGGGGATACTATTCAACTGGGCGATGGGACGTATACGGATGGTGGGGATACCAATATCCAGCCCAAGAACAACACGACCTGGAAAGCCCAGAACAGACATGGAGCACTCATCCAGACGGGCTACCCCACGTTTGAGTCCTTATTTCTGCTCCCCAATGGCGCCCACGATATCACCGTGGACGGGTTTGTCATTAACGGCCTTGGGCCGTCTGGCGGTTGTCCGTCAGAGGCGAATGGGACTTCTGTTCCCAATCCTGAGAACCGTTGCTTGGCCCGTGCCCTCTTCTCAACGTATACCCCGCAAGTCGCGACGAATTACAACTACAACATTACCTTTAGCAACAACATTGTGCATGACACCAGACAGAGCGCCATCCTTGTCGTGGGCCACAACATTATCCTTACCGGCAATGAAATCTATAATGTCGGCCTCAATGAGGCCATCCAAGCACCAGACTTCCGGGGACATCACGGCTGTTACTTTAGTGTCTATCAGGGTGAGATTTCTTACAACTACTTTCATGACATCTTAGGCTATGCCTGTCAAATCTTTGCCTCAGCGGACAATATTAGTGTCCATGATAATCTGTTTATCGGTAACATCATGAAAAATAGTTCACTGGGCATCACAACCCAGGGCTCAGGCCATACGATGGTGAACAACCTGAGCATCCGGGATGGTGGGCTCCTTGACCCTGTGGCCTACGTCATTATCTCAGACACCACACGGTTTTGGAATAACACGGTGATTGACCGTCAAGTGAACGCCTCACGCCCTGAAGCGGATGTAACCTCAAACGAGTTTGTGAACAACATCGTGTGCTATACCGGCTCTCGCCCCTTTGATATGACCAACCCGGTGCAGCGCAACAATACCACGAGTTGCCCCAGTGGTACGTTTGTGAACCCGAGCACAGATAACTACCGCCTTGCTGCTGGTATTGCCGGAGAAACGGGCATCAACTCGCTCGATCTCGACAAAAACCCTCGCCCGGCCGGCGTAGCCTGGGATAGGGGCGCCTATGAGTTTGGTGGGACAGGGCCAGCCCCAGTCGCAACCAGCCTGAGCTTTGTGCAAAATCCGAGCACCACACCAGCAGGGCAAGTCATTACCCCGCCAGTCACGGTGCAAGTGCTCGATCAAAATGGCATGCCTATGGCGGTCAGCGGTATAGCCATCGGTATCGCCATTCAAACCAACGCCGGAAGCCCTCCAGGCACCCTGTCTGGCACGGCCACCCAGACCACCAACAGTAGTGGGTTAGCCACTTTTAATAACTTAAGTATTGATAATCCTGGCAACGGCTATACCCTGAGGGCCAGTGCGACACTGAACAGTATAGCGGTGCATACGGATAGTGACGTCTTTAACATCATCAATAGTGCAGCTCCGCCCACGACAGGCCCCCTCATCGTGCATCCCAGTAATGGGCGTTATTTCCAGAATACCTTAACGGGAAAAGCCGTCTTTCTGACCGGCTCTCATACCTGGTGTACACTGAGTAATTACAGCATGCCGTGGGCCCCAGACAGTTGCACCATTGATTACCCAACGTATCTCAGCGTCCTGCAGTCCCATAACCACAACTTTATCCGCATGTGGGGGTTTGCCCAAGACCTCGGCATGGAGATCTACCCCTATGTGCGCAACGGGGGCGGCACAGCCAGTGATGGAGGGCAACGCCTCAACTTTAGTCAGTTTAACCAGGCATGGTTTGACCGTCTCAGACAACGGGTCATCGATGCGGGGGCCCGCGGGATGTATGTCAGCTTTATTCTCTTTACCCAGGCGAACTACTACGGCGACAGCAGTGCACCGTCGTCCTGGTGGTGGACGTATGACTGGATGAACCCGGCCAATAACGTCTATGGCGGTACACCGATTAACGGCAATATTCTGCATACCTTTACGCTGGACGGCAACACCAACAAACTGGCGGTGCAACATGCGTTTGTACAGAAAGTTGTTGCGACCCTGAACGACCTCGACAACGTGCTGTATGAAATCGCCAATGAGGCCCCGAATGATTCCCTGTCCTGGCAAGAAGACATGGCAACCACCATCCGCAACACAGAAGGCACAACGGCTAACCCAAAACGCCATCCCATTGGGATGACGGCGTTTGCCGGGCTCCTCAGTGATGGCAGCCATGCTGAATACTTTGTGACTGATTTGTTTAATTCGTCAGCGGATTGGATTGCGCCCGGCGGCACCGGGGGGTATCCGGAGTACCGGGGCGATAATGCCCCGACAGACCCGCCAACCGCCACCGGGAACAAGGTCGTCCTGGTAGACAGTGACCACATTGGCAATGATAGCGGCGCCAACCTGCCCTTTGTTGTGTGGATTAACGCTACCCGGGGGAACCAGTACATCATGATGGACCCCGACCTGCCTGCGGACAACTCGGCCGCAGCAGCTCGGGAGCCCGCCAGGAAGGCTATGGGGCAGGCCCGCCTGTGGGCAGACAGTATGCCGCTGGCGGCGATGACGCCCCAAAGCGGGCTCTCCTCCACCCAGTACTGCCTGGCACAGGCCGGGGTGGCGTATGTGGCGTATCAACCCAGCAATGCCCAATTTAGCGTCAACCTGCAACCGGGAACATACACGGTTGAGTTCTGGAATGAGACCACCCAAACCCTGATGACGGGAAGCCCGCTGACCACCGGAGGGGGCACAACCACCATGCCCTTTACGGGGCCCGGGGCTATTCGCCTGTTGCAGCAAGTCGCTCTTCCTCCTGTGGCTGGTGGCCCTGGCGGGATTTTTGCCATTCCCCGGGCTCTTGGTGCGGTGTCCCACGTCACCCCGGTGAACCTGCAGCACCCTATCATGCGCAAAGTGCTGGGCTGGTACCGGGTGAGTAAGCCGTGGGACGGCGGGCCGTACTGGTATGATCTCCTGAATCTGCCCAAGGGGGTGCTCACCAACTTGACGACCCCTATTACGACGGGCTGGGGGTCCACCACAAGGCAGGGCGGAGATGGGGAAATGCGCTTTACCGGGGTGGATGGGCAAGGCGTCAACCTCGGGCAACCGGCCCAGCTCAACTTTACCGGGCCCTTCACGGTGATGGCCTGGGCCCGGGTCACCGATGCAACCGCCGTCGATCAGTACATTGTTGGCCATGGCTACAGCTCGCTCACCCAGGTGGCGCAGTGGGCCCTGGGCTGGGATAACACGGCGGGGTTCCTGAACTGTTTTACCTATGACGGGACCAGCAGCACACAGTACGGGACGATTGCCACCACAGCGCTTGCGAGTCAGGTCTGGACCCATGTGACGTGTATGTATGACGGCATCAATTGGAAGATCTATTTAAACGGGGTCTTAAACGCCAGTACGGCGGGCGGAGCACCCTTTGTGAACAGTCTCGACGTCACCATCGGCACCTTGATGAACGATAGCGGCTCCGTCGAAACCTGGAACGGGGGCATTGACGATGTGCTGTTTTTTGACCGTCCCCTCACCGATGTGGAAATCCGGGATTCGTATACCCTGTCAAGGCGGGGCTGGCCCTCGGTGCTGAAGCGCCAGATAGAAGTGATGGGTTTAGGGGCCCTGGCGAACCAGGTTACAGGGGCCAGACCGGGAAGCATGCTGCCCTTTTTGTGGAAATATGGGGGGAAAGCTCGATGATTGCTTTACTACTCACACTACTCCTTGTTTTGCCTGTGCCTGCCTTCGCCACACTCCGGCTCGTCTCGACCTCCGGGGCAAACCATTCCGGATGTACGGGGACAGCGTGTAGGGACATCAACTACTGCATTAGCCAGATGGCTTCAGGCGGTGGTGATATCTGCCAGATTGCCGCTGGTATTTACCGTGAGGCCAACCTGCATCCACCTTCCGGGAGCGGTGAGGGCAGCAGGAGCATCGTGCAGGGGGATCCCGCAGCCGGCAGAGATAGCATTGTTATTCAGCCCCCTGATGGCTCAGACCAGGCGATGGTCAGTTTCCCGAATGACCAATACATCACCTATAAGCATTTCAAGGTGGAAGGAGCCTCGCCGGGCAGAGAGTCTAACACCGACGCCAGTGGGTGGGGCACGGCCTCAGGATATGGGTTTGCGGGGGTAAGCTGTAGCCAAACCGCAGGCTGCACCGATGAGCACCACATCACCTTGCAGGACATTAACTTTAAGCACACCCGCAACTCGCCCATTCTGGCACAAACCGACCATCTCATGGTGCAGGACTGTGATTTTGAGTATAGCGGCAATAAGTATAGCGGCGCCCCGTGGTGCACGCCCAATGCGCCAGGGTGCACTACGGATACCAACTGCAAAGACCCTAACACGGATTGCGACTGCCAGAGTCACTGTGATGCGCACGGGATTTACTTCAGTGGAACCAATTCAACCTTTGACCATAATACATTCTTTCAGCCTGCCTCAGGATGGAATATCCAGAATTATGGCGGGGGTGGTGGCACCAATAATACGTATACCCGCAACACGTTTAAGGGTGGTGGGCAGGGGTGTATGACCCTGACCACGGGAAGTGGGCATGTTGCTACCAATAATGTCTGTTACGGTCAAGCACACAGCGTCTCTGCGGATGGCAATGCTGCACACATTCTCCCTATTCAGGCCAATATCTGGGTCGATACTGCTGCTAAATTTTTTAACAACACGCAGGATGGCGCCAACACGGCCTTGGCAGAGATTGTCAACCACGGCAGCAGCCTGCAAATCTACAACAATATCTTTTGTGCGCTTACGAGTAACCAGCTCACGGGCTCTCCTGACCTACAGAAAAACGTCTTTACCTGTAACGGCTTTCAAAACCAGGGCAACCATCAGTACCAGCTCACCAGTGCCGCAACGGATAAGATTGGACAAGGACTCAGCACCACGGCGGTCACGTCGGTCGTCATAACCGATATTAACGGCACGAACCGTACTGTACCGTATGATATCGGTGCATACAAGTTTGGTTCGACGTCCACCGGAACGCCCACCAGCCTCGCCTTTGGGCAGCAGCCCACCACCGTGGTAGCCGGGCAAACCATGGTCCCTGCGCCGACGGTCTTTGTACGGGACGAAAGTAATAACCCGATGGGGACAGGCAGCCAGAGTATCACGGTCGATCTCAACCCGGGGACAGGACCGCCAGGGGCCAGCATTGCCGGCAATCCTCCCACCAACGCCGTGAATGGGACGGCGACCTTTACGAATCTGACCTTTACGCCCGCAGGGGGCAATTACCAGCTCAGGGCCCAGAGTACAGGGCTTACCCCCGCTACCAGTACCCCCTTTACGGTCAGTGCCGCCGCCCGGACGACGCCCCTCGTCATGTATACGGCGCAGACCGGCGGCAATCCGACGCAAGCCTGCGAGGGCGCCGACAGCACTCATCCACGGGCCGGACTCATCAACGGCCTGGCATGCCTCACCGTGCCCGGGGATACCCTGGTACTGCTTGATGGGGTGTATAACGAGTGTTTCGATACAGCGGCGACCCCTATCGTGGGGGGCACAAGCAACAGTGTACGCACCACGATCAAGGGCCAAAACGTGGGAGGGGCAACGCTTACCCCACGAACCTCGCCTCCATGCCAGACGCTGGTATACTTTCAAAACTCGGCACAAGACAAGTTTATTACCCTGGACAATCTGAAACTGGACGGGCAAGGCCAGGACCAAAACAATACCCTGGCTTTCTTCAATGCCAACGATATCCGGGTGCAAAATAGCGAGATTATGAACTCGTTTTTTGAACTCGTGTTTATCAGGGGCTCACAAAACATTGAAATTCTTACCTCCAAGATTCATAACGCTGGGACGTTAACGGGCATCGCCGGGATTGGCTTTCTGGACGTCGGCACCGGGGTAACGATTCAGGGCAATGAAATCTATGCTATCCCTAACACGGGGATTGACGCTCAGCAGGGGGCCAACAATGCCAATCTCCATATCCTGGGCAACATCCTTCATAACGTCGGGAAGGGAGGGAGTAAACCCGCCATTGTAGCGGGGAATGGACCGCTTACCGGGCTGCAAGTCAATAACAACGTGATTTATGACAGTTTTGCCGGGGTGCAGATTCAAACGGGGGTGGTCAGTGGGGCCCATCTCTTCAATAATACGATCTACGGGAATCAGACCTTTGGCATTCAGGTGGCCACCGATGCCACTGGCACACTGGTCACCAATACAATCAGTGCGAACAATGCCACCAACCTGACAGGGCCAGCCACTCTGACCACCAACTTACAGACCACGCCCGGCTTTAAAAATCCTGGGGCGGGCGATTTTCACTTGATTGCGACCTCGACCGCGGCGTTCGATCAGGGCACCACCCTGACTGAGGTCCTGACAGATATCGAAGGCACGTCCCGGCCGCAAACGATTACTTCGCCGGCCTACGACATCGGGGCCTATGAATGTTTACCGGCGGATTGTAGCACCGCCCCGCCCAGTGTCACCCAAAAACTGGCAACGCCGTACTGGCAAACAGGTGGCTTTTTGCGCAAGTAGGAGTCCTGCTATGCTCACCGTTCTGACCCTCCTTTTTGCGGTCCCGTGCATGCTGCCCTGGTACCCGGTGACCACCTATACCGATGGCTCCGCCGTGCGGGGGTCGGTCATTTACCGGATCTGGTATGAGGCGAAACCAGGGACAGGCAAGTTTCAAGAAGTCGCGCAAACAGATGGCTTGATGCTCACGCTACCGAATTGCCAGGCCGGCAATTACTACGTTTCAGCGACCCAGACCACTACTGATGTGGAAGAGAGCGACAAGAGCACACCACTGAGTAAGGTGCAGCTGACCGCCCCCAAGGCCAAATAAAGCCGCCCTGGCGGCCCCTACACCATTTTAGCAGGGTGCTAAGCCGGTGCATCGCATAGGGGGCGCCAGGGCGGTGTGGGGGTTAATCGTCTTCTGGGTCGTCGTTGTTGTTGTTGTCGTCGTCGTAGGTATCGCCGCCTACGGGCACGAGCAGGAGGCCATGGCCACGAAAGTCTGGCCCGATACCCACTCCCGTAATGACCCCGTGCGTGTTCACCCCTAACGTTTCTGTAAGCAGCAAGTGTGGAGTATCCAGCATGCCTTGCAGGGCTTCCATGGTCCCGTGTCCGGTCTCGTCCAGCTGCATGCGGACACCTATACAGCGTTCCTCATCGGGGGCATCTCGACAACTGACTCCTACGGCCACGGGATGCCCCCCTCCTGCTATGGCGGTCAGGAACGCCCTGGCATGGCCGGGAAGGATGCCTAGTCTGACGAGACCGCCGTGCGGCGTCCAGACAAAGGGCTGGGCCCGGAAATGGGCATCAGCAAAAAAGCTCCCACCCAGGACCAGATGGGTTTTCGTCACACCCTCGACCCAACTGCCTAACGGCTCCGTTGGGGTCAGGTCCAGGGGCCGCCCCTGGTTCCAGCAGGTAGCATGTTGGATACGGGTGGTGGTATCGGTCGTGCCACAGAGAAAGCCATCCGGGGTAGCGGCATTGGCGGAACCGCCCGGCCCTCCCAGGGTGGGGAGGGGCTGGGCCTTCCCGGGCGTACTCCGGACCCGTGACCAGAAACAGGGCACAGTCGGAGCTCCCAGGGCTGTGGCACTACTGCAAGCGCCCACGATGACGTTTTGACTGAGGGCATGGGCACTCGAATAGAGCACGGCAGACCCTAATGTGCCAAGGTCGAGCGGGGGCTGCCCAAGGCGCCACAGGGTAGCATGGTCACGGCTTTGCCCAACCACAACCCCGTGTAAGATAGCGTTGGGAAATACCCCGTTAGGCGCACCAGAGGCGGCAAGGACGGCGCTCGCAACCAGGGGGTTCTTGACGGTACGCCACGTGTACCCGTCCGGCCCTTGCAAGATAAAGGTTCCGTCATCGTCCAGGACCTGGGGAAACGTGCCAACGCCCAGGTCCACCACATGATACTGCGTGGGGAGGCGGCCGGCGTTTACCAGGGACGTATACAGGAGGAGCAGGCAAAACAGGAGCGGAAGGGGATTGCGTTTCATACCCATCTTTCTGCGGTTGGTGGAGAGTTGCACAAAGGGCGTAAGCCTTCTTTCTCGTCTCAGTACACCTTCTCGCCAGGCACGCCTTGAAACCCCTGCTGCTTGAGCCACTGCGTGAGCCCGGGCAGGGCTTGTGTGAGCTCGGCTGGGCTCTGTTTGCGAATCTGGAGGCGCACGACAAAGCCTTCCGGGGACAGGGCTTCGACCGTTGCCTCGTAGGGGTCATGGTGGAGCTGCAGCCCCTGTGATGGCAGCTTGGCCAGGCCGTCACTCAGGAGTTTCAGGGCATTTTCACTGGCACTATCCCGGCGCTGGGCTGCTTCATCGATAAACCGCACGGCGCCCTTAATCACATCCATGATGTCCTTGCTTTGCTGTAACACTTCCTCGTTCAGCCGTGACATGAGATAGGTCAGGAACCCGTGCAGCAGGGCTTCGTGTTCGCGCCAGGACGCATCGGCGGGTCCAGACGTGTCAGGAGTCACGTTTGGGGTTAAAGTGGCCTCTGGGGCATTCTGAGCGGTTTTACGGGCATCCTCCTCCATGGCCTGAATCAGGGTTTCTGGCACCGCGGGGTCAGCAATGTCCTCCGGGCTGTCATCCAGCATCGGGACCGGGCTGTCTTCAGGAGCATTGGGGGCGGTCATCTCGGGCATAACGGTTTCCTCTGCAAAGAGATAAACGGGAAGGCCCAGGCGCCTGGCCTGGGTCACCACATGTTGGGTGCCTTCTCCACCGGGAAGGGCAATGAGCGCCAGGCTGCCCTGGGCGCTGTACTGGGTCAGGAGATCGAGGTAGACGGCACTGCGGACGGCCCCGTGGGCATGCCCTCGTTGCCAGTCCGCAGGAATGGGGGACACCACTACCTTTACCTGATGGGCCCACGCCGTAAGCGCACTATCGATATAGCGTGAGCCCCCAGGAATGAGGGCGGTAATGGGGAGTTCCTGGCGGAGTCGTTCCAGCCAGGCCATATGGTCAGGCCCCAGAAACTGTTTTGAGCCACCACAAACCATTACATGCAATTGATTTTCCTCAGTTAGCTACATAATATACTATATACCTATATATAATATACATATTGTATATAGGTACTACAGTGGTTGACATCATGCATGGTTAGTCCTCCTTGGCATATTTATTGACATGGGTCCCACGGTTTTTGCTCCGGAGCTTCCGGGTACTTTTCGCCTTGCGTTTAGAGCCGGTATTTTTGCTTTTGCCGGTGAAGTGGTGATGGGTATGCACGGTGCCCGAGACACCGTGCTTGTGGCTCCCCATCCCCCCACGGCCAGACTGCGAGGACATGGCGGGGTTCCCTCTCTAAAAGCGTGGAGGATTACTGCCAGCAGGCTGCTGCTGGGCGTTGTTCGGCTGTCCCCAGAGCTGCTGCTGTGGGGCAGGCTGGGCTTGGGCCTGGGGCTGCTGCCATTGCTGAGCCGGGGCCGGGGGCCGGTTCCCTTCCGGCTCCGGGGCTTGCGAGAACGTTTCGAGAAAGCCCGCCAGTTGCCGTTTCATGTCCTCGGTGAGGTGCTGGGCAATCTCCGGGCAGGGCTCCACATCGACGATATTGGCGTACTCGTTCGTCCGCTCGATCTTTACCCGACAGGGAATGGGCATCAGGGGATCGAGGTCCACCGTTTCCCCGGGGGCAATCTGGTGCCCCAGGAGGGAAGCCGTCCACTGATAGGCTTTACTGGCGGGCTGGCGGCCTTTGGGCGTGAACTTCTGGGACGAGATAGCACTTTGGCGCTCGGGCATTTGCTGGGTGATGAGGTGGGGCACTTCCCATACGGCAAACTTCCAGCGCCAGAAGCGGGGGGATTGCTCGAACATCTTCCAGGTTTCCGGGGTCGCCTCATCGCCTATGGCCAGCAGAAACGCCGGTTTCCAGCCAGCCGAGAGGGCACTTCTGTCGTTGTAGGTCTTTGTTTCGTAACGCATCTGTGGCATGTACGGGTCTCCTTGTCTGTTGCCTGTGCCTGCGTACCACCCGGGATGGGTGGTACTGGCATCAGTGTAGCCAATGGCAAGAATATTTGCAATGGCAGGGCTAGAATAAATCTTGCTGGGAGGGTGGGAGGGGTGTTTTTGGTGCTGGGGGCTTCAGGAGCTCATCAAGGTGGGGGGGTGGTTGTCTGGGGGTCCACAGGCTGGCATAACGCTCCAGGAGCTCAGGGTACCACTGTGTCAACCAGCCATGCATGGAGGCCAGCAGGTCTTGACGGCGGGGGCCATCAAAACACAGGGAAAAGCCGTTGGCATCTTTGTGTGTGAGATGGTCCCAGGCTTCATGCAGGAGGCGTCCTATGGCAGGGTCTGTAGTGACGTTGGGGAAATCTTCTTCTTCGATAGCCAGCAGCAGCTCGGCCAGCGTATCACGCCATTCTTTCTCGATGGGGCGTGCAGCCCGGGCTTCCTCAGAAGTCGCATACCGGGATGGGGCGCGTTTCTCCTTGTCTTCCTCCTCCTTGGCTTCCCCCTCCCGGCCTTCATCATGCAAACGATCTGCCCGGGCAGACGTTTTACGACGGCGCGGAGGTTTGGGTGGGGGGCCTGCGGCCCGGGCCTTCAGGGCTTCGATAATTGCCTCAACACGGGCTTGCACTACGGGATCGACATGCTCGTCAGCCATCACCGTCTCCCCTTGTTCCCTTTTATGGGTAAAATGCGGCAAAACAATAATACAACTATTGCTATTGAAGTGTCAATAAGTGTCGATGTTCGAGCATCGACACTTAACATCGTTGTTTTTATTTGGATTAGCCCCCAAAAATACCCCAAGTGTCGATGTGTCGATGTGTCGAT
>Ga0126379_10001520_pt1 | contig 14192 bp, 12 predicted proteins | sample PanSoiMetPlot_24_FD_92640 | JGI IMG/M metagenome (GOLD analysis project Ga0126379, IMG submission 92640) | Tropical forest soil microbial communities from Panama - MetaG Plot_24 | ecosystem: Environmental > Terrestrial > Soil > Tropical forest > Bulk soil | place: Panama | collected 2016-02-17 | reverse complement strand
GTCGTGGTCGCCGTCGTCGTCCTGTCGCTCTGGTACCTGGTGCGGGGCGAACCCCTGCTGGTGCAGGGCGAGGTGGACGCGACGCGGCTCGACATCGCGGCGCGTGTTGACGGGCGCGTCGCGGAGATCCCTGTCGCGCGTGGTCAGAATGTTAGCGTCAACGCCGTGCTGGTGCGCATCGACAACCCGGAAACGCTCGCAAAGCACGAGCAGGTGCTGGCTGCCAAGGTCGTCGCCGAGGCGCAGCGCGCGAACATCGACGTCGGCACGCGGCGGGAGGTCATCGCCGCCCGCAAAGCGGCCTACGAGCGGGCGCAGGCGAGCGTGACCTTGGCGCAGAAAACTTATGACCGCGTCCGCCAACTGGCCGAGAGCGGTAATGCTCCGCAGGCGCGACTTGATCAGGCCACAGACACCCTGCACGAAAGTGAACGTGTTGCCGATCAGGCCAAATCAGCTCACGAGCAGGCGGTCAACGGCTACACCGCCGAGGAACGTCAGATCGCCGCCGCCGACGTGCAGAAGGCGGTCGCCGACATCGAGGCCGTTCAATCGATCATCGACCAGATGGTAGTCTACGCGCCGGTCGCCTCGCAGGTCTACAAACGCAACGTGGAGCCCGGCGAATACGTCTCGCCCGGCGTGCCGCTGGTGACGCTGATCGATCTCGACGACATGTGGATCCACTTCGATCTGCGCGAGGATCTGGTCAAGACGCTGAAAATCGGCGACCGTTTTGACGTACGAATCCCGGCCCTCGCCGACCGAAGCATCACCGTCGAGGTCAGGCTCATCGCTACCAAGGGCGAATACGCGAGCTGGCGCGCTACCCGCGCCACCGGCGATTTCGACCTGCGGACGTTTTCGATCCGCGCCTACCCCGTCGACAAGGTGCCGGAGCTGCGGCCGGGCATGAGCGCCTATTTGGACTGGCGGGCGCGCGAATGAGACTGCCGCCGAAGCCCGGCTTCCTGCTGGTCGCCAGGCGCGAATGCCGGTGGTTGCTGCACGACCCCGTGGCGCTGATATTGATTTTCGGCCTGCCGCTGTTCGCTTTCACGGTCCTGACCGCAGTCTTCAGTCACCCGGTGATCCGCGGGCTCGGGGTTGTCGTCGTTGACGAGGACCGTTCGGAGACCTCGCGAGCCTTTGTGGAACAGGTGGCCACGTCTCCCAGTTTCAGCATCGTGGCGCGCGCGGGCGACCTCGCGTCGGCGGCGCACGCGATACGGTCTGGCGATGCCATTGCCGCAGTCTACGTCCCGGCCAATTTCGAGCGCGACCTAAAGGCCGAGCGCCGCCCGCTAGTCGTCGCCTTTTATAACCAGCAGTTCCTGACGGCGGCAGGCATCGCGTCGTCGGGCCTCAGCGACACCCTCACGGCGGCCGGCAGCAACGCCACGGCCAGCGCGGCGCCAAAAGCCTCCCGCATTGGGTCGCTGGTCGCCGAAACGATCGTGCTGGTTAACCCAGAGAAGAACTACGCGCAATTTCTGCTGCGCGCGCTGCTGCCAACGGTTATTCACGTGGTAATCGCGGTCGCCGCTGGCTACGCGGTGGGCTCCGAGTTCAGGCGGCGTAGTATGCGCGCCTGGCTCGTCTGCGCGGGCGGCAATCCAATCGTTGCCCTTGTCGGCAAGCTTGCGCCCCTGTTCGGGATTTTCATCGTCGTCATGCTGGTGGTGCCGTTGATTCTCGAGGGGGGGTTCGAGATCTCGTTCAGGGGCGACGTGCCGATGATCGTCGTCGCGGGATCGCTGATGGTCGTCGGCTATCTGGCGCTGGGAGCGCTGCTGCAGCTTCTGGCGCGCGACCTCGCCGCCGGGCTCAGCTTCACCGGCCTCTTCGTCTCGCCGGCGTTCGGCTATCTCGGGGTGGGATTTCCCGCCCTGGGCATGAACGCTTTCGCGCAAGCCTGGGGCGCGATCCTGCCGTTGCGCTGGTACATGGCGGTGTTATTCGGACAAGCGGCGCGCGGGCTGCCGGTGCACGAATCCGCCCGCCCGTTCGCCGCGCTCGCGGCGCTGGCTGTGCTCTACGCGCTGCTGGCGCTCCTTCGCCTGCGCGCGGTCGGCGCAAGCATGGCCGGCGAAGCGGCCATGCCGGAGCAGATACCAGCGCCCGTCGCGACGCATGGAATCGGCGGAGCCTTCGCCGCCGAGTGGCGGCGCGTGCTCGCGACGCGCGGCGCCTTCTCACTGCTGGTGTTGGGGCCGCTGGTCTACGGCGTCTTCTATCCGCAGCCGTATCTGACCCAGATTCTACGCAAGATCCCGATCGCGATCGTCGACAACGACCTGAGCGAGTTGAGTCGCAACATCGTGCAGACAGTGGACGCCAGCGGCGCTGTAAGTGTGGCGGTGCGTGCCGAGACGCTCGCCGAGGCGCATGCCGCGGTTGATCGCGGTGAGGCCTTCGCCGTGGTCGGCATTCCGCCGGGGACGGAACGCGACGTTCTCAAGGGCGTCACTGCCCACCTGCCGATCTATGCCGATGCCACTTACCAGTTCATTTTCAGAACAACGGCCAGCGGCATTGCCGTCGCGATCAACACGCTGTCGTCCGAGCTTGCCGCGGGCGGCGCGCGCACGGATGGCAGCCTGGCCAAGGCGACGCTCGCGGCCTCGAGCCCGGCCGACATCTTGCTGCAGCCGATCTTCAACCCGGTCGGTGGTTACGCGAGCTACATCGTGCCCGCAGCCTTTGTGTTGATCCTGCAACAGATGCTGCTGATGGGCGCTGCAATGTTGACCCCCGCCGCCTTGGCGGAGACCGCCGGCGGTGCGTTCGCGAGCGTGCTGGGCCGTGGTGTTGCGCACCTGACCATCTATGCGCCGGTGCTTGCGCTGTACCTCATCGTGCTGCCGCGCTTCTACGGCTTTTCCGCGCTCGGCCAGCCGTTGCAAGTGTTCGTGCTGGCATCGCTATTCGTTCTCGCTACCAGCTTCATGGGCCAGGCGGTGGGCGCATGGTTCAGGCGCCCTGAGACCCCGATGCTCATCTTCCTCGCAACCAGTCTGCCGCAGTTCTTCCAGACCGGCTTCGCTTGGCCGCGCGAAGCGATCCCCACACCGGTGCTCGCCGCCGGCCATATCTTCCCGGCCGACTTCGCGATCGACGGCATCGTCCGCATCAACCAGCTGGGCGCGAGCCCCTGGGAGGTGGCGCGCGACTGGCAAGGGCTGTGGCTGTTGGCCATCGCATATTTCGCGCTTGCGGTGATCTCGGCGCGTCTGATCAGGCGGAGGCGGGCGAATGGCTAGTTCGAGATACAGCCGTATCATCGCGCTCGGGCTCGTCCTGGTCGTGGCAGGCGCTGGCGCCTATGTGATGTGGCGGCCGGAGCAGGCTGCGCCGGTCGTCGGCGTTGTACGCATAACCGAGATCCGCGTCGCGCCCGAGGTCGGCGGCCAGGTCACAGTCATCAAGGTGCACAAGGGCGACCGCGTGCGCGCCGGCGACGTCGTCGCCGAGCTCTCCGCGCTTGAGATCTCTGCGTCGGTGGCGCAGGCGCGCGCGGCGCTGGCCGCTGCGGTCGCGTCGCGCGACCACGTCTATGCAGGCGTGCGCAAGGAGGAAATCGCCAGTCTCGCTGCCGAGATCGCCAAGGCGAAATCGCGCCTGGAATATGCGCAATTGCAGCGCACCCGCACCGCCACACTGGCGCGGAGCGATACCGCTACGCAGCAGGCGCTCGACCAGGCCGAGAACGATGCCGCGGCGGCGCGTGCTGACGTCGCCGAAGCGCAAGCCAATCATGACGCCGCCGTCGCCGGGCCAACCCGGGAGGAGCGCGCCATCGCCGATGCGCAGGTCAAGGCCGCGACGGCCGCGTTGGAGGTGCTCGAGCGGCATTTGGACAAGACGAGCCTGCGCGCGCCGGCCGACGGTGTGGTTACCGTGATCGTCGCCGAGGTCGGCGAGAACATCCACCCTGGCGAGCCGGTGCTCGCGATCGAAGCGACGGACAGGCGCTGGTTGTCGTTCAACGCGCGGGAAGATCTGTTGCGCGGGCTCACCGTCGGAACGAAGGTCGACATAGCGCGAGCGGGCGTCCGAGAAACGACGCCGGCTATCGTCACCGAGCTCCTGCCGCTTGGGTCATTCGCGACATGGCAGGCCGAGCGCGCGGTCGGCGATCACGACCGCAACACGCTGCGACTGCGACTTGACCCGCAGGGTGATCCGGCTGGGTTCGAGCCCGGCATGACCGTTTGGTTGTCTCGCTGAGGGCGGCGAGAATCCCGCTCGCGCTGCTTGTGACCAACATGGCTGTCGCCGCCACCCAGCGTCGCAAGCGAGGGCGCGGAAAATAAAGTTCGTTTCCTGCCCGGTGTTGGATCATCTTCGCCTGCAATGAGGACGAGGCAATTGTCTCATGGATGCATCGGTCATTACCGCCGTTGCGGCACTGGTGGGAGCTACCATAGGCGGACTCACATCCGTTCTCGCGTCGTGGCTGAGCCAACGGACGCAGGCGCGCGCCCAGTGGCTTGCGCAGGACGTCGTCCGCCGACAAGACCTCTACAAGGAATTCATCGAGGAGGCCTCGAAATGCTATGTCGATGCGCTCCAGCACGATGAGGCAGACATTCCCGCCCTGGTCGGGCTTTACGCAAAGTTAAGCAGAATGCGCGTCCTGTCGTCGACGAAGGTTCTCGAAAGCGCCGAAGAAATCGGACGAAAGATCGTCGATACCTATCTGGCGCCGGACAAAACCTTCCTTGAGCTGCGGGAGATGATCAATAGCGGGTCGGTCGATCTGCTTTGCGAATTCAGTGTGGTCTGCCGCGCAGAACTCGAGTCGCTTCGCGCTCAACAGTTCTGATAGGGCACGGTGGAACAAGCAGCAGTGGCAGCAGCACGATTACGCACAGCGTGGCGATCGTGCGCAAACGGCCCAACGAATTTTGAATATTCGCACCGTTTTAACGATAGCAGCAAAGCTTTACCTGATGCCGAAGCTTCCAGACCTTGACCTAAGGTCCGTCCTGCGCCGGCGCGAGCTTGTCGGGGGGCTTTGGGGTGCAGCGGTCCGGCCGTTAGCGCGGCGGGCGCAGAGGCCAGGAATGTGATCTGCGAGTCGTAGTGTGTTAAAGTCTAATTCACCGCGGCGCGTTGCAGGCCGACCAGCGTGCGCGATCAATCGAGCCGGCCGTTCGGAGGAGAAGTCGTATGCGCAAGATCATTATCACGTCCGTTGCCGCCGTAGCGCTGTTCGCCGCCGACCCATTCTTCGGTTCGATGCACCGCACGAGCCAAAGCGACTCCGACCTCGACGCCTTGTTTGGCATGTCGGCCGCCGCGCAGGCGGGCGGTGTCTACATCAACGCGGTCGATCTTGTTATCGTCCCGTCCGAAATGTCGAAATTCGTCGAGGCCATAAAGGAAAACGCCTCCAACTCTGTGAAGGAGCCGGCCTGCCGCGAGTTTAACGTCCTGGTTCTCGCCAATCGTCCGAACCACGTGTTCCTCTTCGAGGTCTATGACAACGAGGCCGCGCTCGCCGCCCATCGTGAAACCGCTCATTTCAAGAAATTCTTCGCGACGGCCGGCGGCATGATTGCCGATCGCAACGTGCGGGCGATGTCGGTGATCGCCATGAATTCCAAGAGCCACGGCTAAACTCATTTTTTATCTCCCCCCTTCGGAAGGGGGTAAGTGGGCCCCGGCGTCGGTCGGGGCCTTTTCCGATCGGGGATGGGGCAAGCTGATCACACTGTACAAAGCAGCGCTGGCCTGACGGGCATCAGTGTCAACAACACTAAGGCTGACAATACGTAATGCATAGCTTAGATTGTGAACCGCCGGGAAGGCAAAAGTCAGCGGCTTACCGTTCCCGCTGGCAGCCGCCGCGGCGAGCGCCCTTTTTGACAAATGGGCTTGTTCGGGAGGATTCCATGTCGATTCGTACCGTGCCCCATATCCTGGCGGCAGCAGTGTTCGTGGCTTTCGGTTTTCCGCCGGCCGACGCCCAACAACAGCCCCAGAAGCCGCAGCCGCCGCAATCGCTGCGTCTCTATGTTCTCGACTGCGGCAAAATCACCCCTACCAGTGTCGAGGCGTACGGCTTGAAGCCTAGCGAAATGGCCAACACAAATATGGTCACGCCCTGCTTCCTGATCGTTCACCCGCGCGGAACCCTGATTTGGGATACCGGCGAAATTCCTGACAGCGCCTTCAAGGACGGCGTCTCGCCTCAGAAGCTGAATGCCTTTACGGTCGATCGCCCGCTGCTCCCACAACTCGCCGCGATCGGCTACACCCCGGCCAACATTACATATATGGCGCTCTCCCATTACCATGGCGATCACGTCGCCAACGCCAGCCTGTTCGCCGGTTCCGTCTGGATCGTGCAGAAGGGCGACCGGGACTCGATCCTTGCGCCGCGGCCGGCCGAACAACCGGCAGTAGGCCGCGTGCCGGACCCGAAATTTTTCGAGGGCCTCGCCAACAGCAAAACGATTCTGCTGAACGGCGAGGATCATGATGTGTTCGGCGATGGCACCGTGGTCGTCAAGTCCACGCCGGGTCATACGCCCGGGCACCAGTCCCTGTATCTCAAGCTCGCCAAGACCGGGAACGTCCTGTTGTCGGGCGATCTCTATCACTATCCGGAAGAGATCACGTACAAGAAAATTCCGTCCTTCGACACCAACAAGGAGCAGACCGCGAAGAGCCGCGAGATGATCGAAGAATTTGTGAAACAGAACCACGCGGAGCTGTGGATCCAGCACGATTACACCACCGGGATTAAGCGGAAGATCGCTCCCGAGTATTACGAATGAGCGAGTCTTCTTGGAATGGGACCAATCTAGACTAGATATACGCCCCGAAATTTTGTTCCGGATTGAACTCGGGCCCACGGCGGCCGGTGGGTACGGCGGCAGTACCGGCATCGCGGGCGAGGAAGCGACCCGAGCCCGGCGCCGCGCGTAGATATCCATCGTCGACGACCACACGGCCGCGACTCAACACGGTCACGGGCCAGCCCGTGACCGTGCGGCCCTCATAGGGCGAATAGCCAGCGAGATCGTGCATCAGGGCCGCACTGATCGTCACTTCGCGGTTCGGATCCCAGATCGCGATATCGGCGTCGGCGCCGATCACAATCTGTCCCTTGCGGGGATGCAGCCCGTAGATTTTTGCGGGCTCGGTTGCGGTGAGGGAGACAAACTTCTCCAAGCCGAGCCGGCCTTGCGAGACCATGGCATCAAACAACAATGGCAGCCGAACTTCGAGGCCCGGCATACCGTTCGGGATCGCTTTGAAGTCCGGATCGGCGCCGTTGATGAATTTGCCGCTCGCATCAAAGCGATAGGGGGCATGGTCCGACGACACAGTCTGCAGATCGCCGAGTGACAGCGCTTGCCATAGCGCCTCCTGGTCGGACGGCTGGCGCACCGGCGGACTGCAAATCCATTTCGCGCCTTCGAGCCCAGGACGATCAAGGTCGTTGACGGTGAGGAAGAGATACTGCGGGCAGGTCTCGGCAAAAACCTTGAGTCCTTCCCCGCGCGCTTGCCGAATCCGTGCCGCACCTTCGGCCGACGAGACGTGGAAGATCATGATCGGTTGATCGATGAACGCGGCGAGCGTGATGACTCGGTTAAAGGCCTCAGCCTCGCAGGCTCGGGGATGGCTGATGCCGTGATAACGCGGCGCCCGGTATCCGTTGCTGAGGAGTCGCTTGCCGGTCCACGAGATCATGGCGTGATTCTCGGCATGCACGCAGACCAGCGCGCGGTTCTCGCGTGCGGCATACAACACATCGAGCAATTGCATGTCATCGAGCTTGATGCGGTCATAAGTCATGAACACCTTGATGGTCGCGTGACCGGCCTTCACGAGCCTTGGAACATGGTCCTTGAGGGTTGCCTCGGTCGGATCGGCGATGATCATGTGGAAGGCATAATCGATCACCGCGCCTTTGCGGGCGAGCGCGTGATAGGCATCGACGACCTCATCTAGCCTGAGGCCGATATGCTGGGCCGCGAAAGAGATTACCGTGGTCGTGCCGCCGAATGCCGCCGAGACGGTCGCGCTTTCAAATGTATCGGCATTGAGGATGCCCGCCGCCGAGACCTGCTCGATATGGGCATGGCTGTCGACACCGCCGGGCAGCACCAGCTTGCCATGGGCGTTGATTTCCTGAGCACCGGGAGGCAGGTCGCGGCCGACCGCCGCAATGGTCTCGCCTTCAATCGCCACATCGGCCGGAAATACTGCCGAGGAGGTCGCAACGGTGCCGCCGCGCAAGACAAGATCGTAAGGTTTTGTGGACATGGAATGATCTCCGGCGATTACCGACTTCTTTTTCCCTCCCCGTTTGCGGGACGCTTACATGGAGGGGTGATCTGATGGCTGGTGGTCGCGATTGCGGCGCTCCACCGCCCCGCAACTCGCAGTATTGTGACAGCTAGATCGCTGAAAGGACACGACATGCCGCGCGCTGACATTCTGGTCATCAATCCGAATTCGAACCCGGCGGTCACCGCGGGGCTCGATGCGGCGCTTGGCACTCTGCGCATGGCTGACGGCCCGTCGATCCGCTGCGTGACGTTGTCAGACGGACCGTTCGGCATTGAATGCCAGAAGGATGTGGAACAAGTCACGCTGCCGCTGCGCCGACTGGTGGAGCAGGACAACGCGGCCGACGCGTTTGTGATTGCATGCTTCAGCGATCCTGGCCTTCATGTATGCCGCGAAGCGACCCGACGCCCCGTGTTCGGGATCAACGAATGCGGGCTGCTGAGCGCGCTCGCCCGTGGCGATCGCTTCGGCATTATCGCGATCGCGGCGAAATCGATCGCCCGACATCAACGCTATCTGCGGCAGATGGGCCTCGCCGAGCGGCTCGCGGGCGAGCGCCCGCTCGGTCTGACCGTTGCCGAAACCGCGTCGGACGAACGCGCGTTCGCGCGGATGGAGGCGGTTGGCCGCGAGCTTGTGGAAAAAGACGGAGCGGATGTAATTGTCATGGGTTGCGCCGGCATGGCGCGCCACCGCCGCCGGCTCGAAACAACACTCGGGGTGCCGGTGATCGACCCCACCCAAGCTGCCGTCGCAATGGCAATCGGGGCGGTGCAAGCGCAAATGCTGTAGTTGCGCGACACGACCCGACGGCTCCCAGCTGCTTGCAATAGAGTGCGCCACGGCGTCCATAAGCGGGCTGACTTGTCCCATTATGCCTTCGGCGGAACGACGCCGGTCTGCGTGGCGATCAAGCCATAATGCTCGATGCGCCGGTGGCGGGCGAAATCGAACATGGTTTCCTTACCAAACCGCGTCGCATCGAGATCGCAGTCGTACACGAGCAGTTCGTCGTCCTCGGTCGTCGTTTCCGCGACGATCTCGCCGTCCGGATTGATGATCACGCTGCCGGCCATGCAGTGATGGCCGTCCTCGATGCCGCACTTGGCCACCGCTACCACCCAGGTCGAGTTCTGATAGGCGCCGGCCTGTAGGGAAAGCTTGTGGTGGAACATACGCTTTGCCACGCCTTCGCTGCCGTTTTGCGCGTTGACCGAAGGCGTGTTGAAGCCGAGCACCACCATCTCGACGCCCTGCAGACCAAGCACACGGAACGTCTCCGGCCAACGCCGGTCGTTGCAGATGCACATCCCGAACACGCCGTCCAGCATGTGCCACGCCGGAAAGCCGAGGTCGCCAGGCTCGAAATAGCGCTTTTCAAGATGCTGGTGACTGCGCTTCGGATCAAATTCGTCGTGGCCGGGCAGATGGACCTTGCGGTACTTGCCGACGACGGCCCCCGCTTTGTCGATCAATATCGAGGTGTTGAAATGATGTCCGTCCGGCGTGAGTTCCGCGTAGCCGAAACTTATGGCCATGGCGGCGCGCTCCGCCTCCTCGAACAGCGGCCGGGTGACGGCGCTTGGCATCTCGCGCTCGAACCAGATGTCGGCTTCGCTGCGGTCCTCCCAATACCAGCGCGGAAAGAAGGTCGTTAAGGCCAGCTCCGGATAGACGATGAGATCGCAGCCCTCGGCCTGCCGCATGAGATCAAGCATGCGAGCAACCGCAGCTTGGCGGGTGTCGGCCCTCTGGACCGGGCCGAGCTGGGCGGCAGCCACTTTGATATTGCGCATCCGATTGCTCCTCGAGGTTTCCTTTATCCGCCGAGCCGATGTTCCAGCCGGCTCATCAGCCGCACGACCGGCCACAGCAGCACCAGATAGATCAACGCTGCAAGCACGATGGGGGATGAATTGTAGGTGAGCGAACGCGCCATGTCGGCCGAATAGAGCATTTCCGGCAGGGCGACCACGCTCGCGAGCGAAGTGAGCTTGACCACCTCGACGGTGTTGGACACGAGGTCCGGCAGCACGTTGCGTACCGCCTGGGGGATCACAACATAGGCCATGGCCTGCCACGCGGTGAGACCGGTGGAGCGAGCAGCCTCACGCTGACCGGCGCCGACGCTGTCGAGGCCCGCGCGGTAGATCTCCCCGTAGTAAGCAGAGTTGTTGAGAAAGAAGGCGACGCAGACCGATGCGAACGGTGAAAGCCGCAGGCCGGCGAACGGGAGCGCGGCGTGAACGAAGATCAGCAAGACAAGAGGCGGTGCGGCGCGGAAGACATCGATTAGGAGCGCCATGATGAAACGAACGCCACGCGAGCGGGCCCGGCCAGCAAGTGCCACCATGAGCCCCCCGGCGAGGCCGAGCGGCACCACCGCGGAGCAGACCAGCAAGGTCATGCTGAGACCCCGAAAGACCAGCGGCGCGGCTTGCACCATGATGTCGATGTTGAAGAACTGCCGAAGAATCGCGTCCATCAGGCGCGCCTCCATGCAAACCGCGTTTCGATATAGCGCCCGGCGATCACCACCGGCACGAACAGAACGAGATACGCGATCGCCCCCATCATGAGCGGGGTGGCGTTGAAGGAAAAGCTTTCCGCCGTGGTCGCTTGGTTGAGGATTTCTGGTACGCCGATCACGGTGCCAAGCGCGGTATTCTTCGTGATGGCAATGGTGCGGTTCGTCAGCGGCGGCACCGTGAGCCGCACCGCCTGGGGCAGGATGACGTGGAACAGCGCCTGGGAGTAGGTGAGCCCGGTCGAGCGCGCCGCCTCCCACTGGCCTTTGCGCACCGACAGGATGCCGGCCCAGAAGATCTCTTCTGCGAAAGCGGCGAGGACGAGCGACAGCACGAGCCAGAGCACCGCATAGCTTGGCAGCAGGATGCCCACGTTGGGCAAGCCGAAATAAACGATGAGGACGAGGACGAGCGGTGGCAACGCGCGAGCCACATCAACGAATACGACGATTACCACGTTGGCGAAGCGCGAGCGCAGGCTGCGGATGAGCGCGAGCGCAAGCCCGAACGAAACGCCGGCAATGACCACGAGCACTGCGATCTCGATCGTCACCGACATGCCTGTGAGGATATCCGGCAGATAGCGAACAATGAGCTCGGGTTTGAAGAACGTGTCGATGAAAAGGATCCCGTTGTCCATCGAGGACCTCTAGCGCGCAATGCCGGCAAGAAATTTGCGAGCCCGCGCATTTGCTTCGGGGCCAAAAATCTTTGCTGGGGGCCCCTCGTCGCATATAAGGCCATCTTCCATGAACACCACGCGATGCGCCGCCTCTCGGGCGAAGCGCATCTCGTGGCTCACCACCACCATTGTCATGCCGGAAGCCTGCAGGTCGCGCATTACGGCGAGCACGCTTCCTACGAGTTCCGGGTCAAGGGCCGAGGTGGGCTCGTCGAACAGCATGATTTTCGGCTCGAGTGCGATGGCACGGGCAATGGCGACGCGCTGTTGCTGGCCGCCGGAAAGTTCGTTCGGATAAGCGCGCGCCTTGTCCTTGAGCCCCACCCGATCAAGGGCCGCGAATCCGATTGCCTCGGCCTGCGCGTTGGCAAGACCTATCACCTTGCGCAGCGCCAGCGTGACATTGCCAAGGGCCGTCATGTGGGGATAGAGGTTGAAGGCCTGGAACACCATGCCGATACGACGGCGCGTGGCATTGATGTCGTTCTTGGGATGCAGGAGATCGATCCCGTCGACGAAGATCGAGCCGTCGGTCGGCTCCTCCAGACGATTGAGGCACCGCAGAAATGTGCTCTTGCCCGCGCCAGACGGGCCGATGATGAACACGAGTTCCTGCGGCTCGACGGCGAAATCGATTCCTTTGAGAACCTCCGTTCCGCCGAAGGACTTGCGCAGGCCCCGCACCTCAAGGATCAGGTTGCGCCGCGCCGACACCATGAGTGAAAATTCCTCAGCATCCTTCCATCGGATATCGGCAACTCCCTGCCCTCCCCCGCGTGCGGGGGAGGGCAGGGAGGGGGCGCCCTGCAATGACGAAGCCTCACGAACATGTCGCCGGGTGCTCCGACGCATCATAGCCCGGCATGTCAGGCACGCCGTAGCCCGGATAGATCGTAGCCGCCGCGGAGCCTGGGGCCGGCTTGGTGCCGAACCACTTCTCGTGCATTTTTGCGAGCGTGCCGTCCCGTTTCATGCATTCGATGGCGACGTCGAGCCTGCGGCGCAGCTCCACATTGTCCTTACGGACCGGGGCGGCCCAAACGAGGCCGGTCGAATAGAGATAGGACAGCTTGATGGCCGGATTGTTCTTTGCCGCCCAAGCGACCGCAGTGTTGCCAGCCACGTTGGCATAGGCGCGGCCGGAGATCACCGCCTGCACGGCATCGGTGTTGGTGCCAAAGGATTCGATGGTCCAGCCGATTTTGTCGGCGAGATCTCGCGCCCAGGAATCATAGACCGCCCCCTTGTTGACAGCGATCACCTTGCCTTTGAAGTCCTCCAGCTTGGTGACTTCGGGCGCATCCTTGCGCACCACGAACTGGAAATCGGTGTTGAGATAGCCTTCGGTGAAGAGCATGTTCTCGGCGCGCTCCTTGGTGACAGTGACCGGGGCGGCAAGGAAATCATAGGTGCCGGCCTGCAGAGCCGGAATGAGACCGGAAAACTGGGTGGCCTCGATTTCGATCCTGCGGTTGAGGCGCTTCGCAATCTCGTTGGCGAGATCCACATTAAAGCCCTGAATGCCCCCGGAAAGGATGGGCATGGCGTGTGGCGCGAAAGTGCCGTCAACGCCAGTTCTCAGCGGCGGTTCCTGTGCCAGCGCGAGCGTCCCGACGAATGTGGCGATGGTGGCGATGAATGCGCGATGCATGGGCTATCTCCGATTTCGAAGCGTTAGGCGACCATTTTTTCTTGCCAGCACGCGGCGTGCCGCTATCGTAACGATAAATCTCGCAGGAGGTTGCGATGTTGAACGAATCGGCACGCGGCGTTTACATCATCTCGGTGACGCCGTTTGACGAACGCGGCGCGCTCGACCTCGACGGCACCGATCGGCTGATAGATTTTTATACCGAGGCCGGCGCCGACGGACTTACCATCCTCGGCATGATGGGGGAAGCGCCGAAGCTTGCTCACGAAGAGGCGGTCGCCTTCGCTCAGCGCGTTATTGGCCGCGCCGGCCACTTGCCGGTAGTGGTTGGCGTGTCGGCCGCAGGCCTCGCCCCGCTTGCGGTCCTCACGACGGCCGTGATGGACCTCGGCGCCGCCGGCGTGATGATCGCGCCGCCCGGCGGCCTCAAAGGCGACGACGCAATCGTCACATATTTCCAGAATTGCGTCGAAGCGATCGGTAAGGTGCCGTTCGCACTGCAGGACTTCCCGCAAGCCAACGGACTTTTCATTCCGGTGTCGGTAATCGAACGCGTGGCGGCGAACTGCCCGACCTGCGTCATGCTCAAGCACGAAGACTGGCCCGGACTCGACAAAATTACCGCGGTGCGCGCGCGGGAGAAGCACGGCATGCGTCGCCTCTCCATCTTGTCGGGCAATTGCGGGATTTTCCTTCCGCTCGAGCTGGCGCGGGGCGCCGACGGGGCCATGACCGGCTACGCTTTTCCCGAAATGCTGGTGGACGTGTGCAAGCTGATAGCCGCCGGACGCCGCAGCGAGGCGCACGACCTGTTTGACGCCCATCTGCCACTGGTACGCTATGAGCAACAGCCCGGCGTCGGACTTGCCGTGCGCAAATACGTGCTGTGGCGGCGCGGGGTGCTGAAAAGCGACGCTCAGCGCAAACCTGGTCCCCGCGTATCGCGCGAAACCGCAGCCGAAATCGACTTCATGCTCGAGCGGCTTGAGAGGGCGATTGCGCCCCCGACGGTCCGCGC
>Ga0126379_10001519_pt1 | contig 14194 bp, 11 predicted proteins | sample PanSoiMetPlot_24_FD_92640 | JGI IMG/M metagenome (GOLD analysis project Ga0126379, IMG submission 92640) | Tropical forest soil microbial communities from Panama - MetaG Plot_24 | ecosystem: Environmental > Terrestrial > Soil > Tropical forest > Bulk soil | place: Panama | collected 2016-02-17 | reverse complement strand
CCTGATCGCCCTGTGGCCCTTGTGGACCCTGCGATCCGGTTGGACCAGTTGGACCTACTGGACCTTGAGGACCTACTGGACCTGGTACGGTGCTAGCTGGCCCTGTAGGGCCCACAGGACCGATCGGACCTTGAGGACCTATTGGCCCTGAGAGATCCATCCCGGCAACCCAGGTGAACCCATCCCAACGATACTGAATCCCAGTATCCAGATCTAAGTACATGTCTCCCGGAATATGTCCAGTCCCACTGGTCGGAACGCCGTGACCCTGGGTCCAACTGGACCCACGGACTCCCTGCACGCCAACGCTAGAGAGGACAATGTTATACTGATCGCCCTCTATGTTGACGACAGGTTCAGTCGACTCAATGATGACTGCAGGCTCGGTCGACTCTATGTTGACCAGGCCTCGGAAGACAGTAGTCATTAGTAGCCTCCACCGAAGCCCCCACCAAATGCGCCTTGCGGCGGAACGCTACCACCTGGGTTCTTTTTCCGCTTCTTAGAGAGAGCAGACGGTGGCTTCTTCTTGCCCTTAGTGCCGCCAGCTCCGTAGGACTTGCCTGCGTCAGCTTGGTGGAACTCTTGGGCGACCGACTGAGGTATCCCTGCCGCAGCAGCGAATGCGGGGCTGTGCGCTGCTGCACTCATAAACTTACGTTGCTTCAGGCTTTTTGATGGCATCTCTATGCCTCCTGTCGAAGATAACGTCCCACAATCACATCATGTGAAAGTGGGCCTAGTAGTCCATAAGGTGTCGGACCCTCTGCTGCTCCAGCGGACTGAACGTCCTAGTGATCGAGTCCTCGTTTCCAGATATATCGCGCGTAGCTGCGCTCTTGAAGACGCTCGAGAGATCCAGGCCCTGATGCCTGGCTCCCTGGATAATGTTCCAGATCTCTCTAGAGTCGCCAACCTTTCGAGCCTCCGAGATCGCCTTGCCAGCAGCGGCCACCATAGCTCTCCGGCGCTGCTGGTCGTGGTAGAGGATCTGTGTGGACATATACTGCCGCTCGACTTCGACTGGTGAGAACCCAGAGGCAAACAGGATCTGATCTATCACGCCGAACTTCTTAGGGTCGATTATCTGATAGCCTGTAGACCAGCTCTCTAGAGTGTCGTCCATTACCATCTGGATCGTGCGGAAGATGGACTTGGGCATCGTCGCTCGGACCAAGTTCCGCATGACCTCTCTGTTGTCTCCAGGATGGTTCCCGGTCAGCTCATAGTAGTCCCACGCAGCGCCAAAAGCATTCGCGAAGTACTTCATCCGGTCCGCATGGACAAATGACATCAGACTTGTCGCATCCCTGACCGGGTTCGAAAATGGGCCAGCAGCCTGGCTGGTGAGGGCAACACCGAACAAAGCTGCTGGCAGCCCAAAGAGGAGGCCATCTGCAGACTCCTCGTTGAGCATCCTGTACATGTTGTCCTGCAGGGGCTTGTCTGAAAGAAGGTTATTCAGACCCTGGGCTGCAGGATACAGCACAGGAGTAGCAGCGAGACCACCGAGGCTGAACGTGCCTGCCGTTTGCCAAAGTAACGGGGCAATGTTCCCTCGCATGGCCTCACCACCATACTCGGCCATGTTTCCTATATAGTGGAACATCCAGTTCTTAAAAAGGCCAAGGGTTCCACCAACCGGACCAGTCATTATCCCGGCCCTGTCCGCTTGGCCATACAGATAGTTGGTTCTCTCTGTGAACCGCTTGGCAAAGCTTGCCAGCCCTTCTGGATCAGTGATCCCCATTATCCGCCCTGTATGGACTCCAGCGACAAATGAGAATGCGCGGCTAAACTTTTCGGACTGGCCGGGCAGGTACTCCGATAGGAACGTCATAGCTCCAACCATGTCTCTCTGCTTCCAGAAGCTTCCGAGCTTCTGGGGGAAGTTGGCGTTCTCCCCGATGAAGTCCTCGACCATGCGCGGTGAGATAACCCCGGATGCCATAGCCCAGTCGAAGAGAGACTGCATCTGCGGGTCGGGCCTGTACATGGACTTGAGCGTCTGGCCCATCAGCTTCATAGGTGTCAGGACGCCAACTGTACCTACAGGACCCTTAGTTCCCATAGCCGCAAAATGCGTGTAGAAGTCTCCCAGTGTCGCAGGGCTAGCATTGAGCACCATAGCAATGTGGGGCAGCACTGTCTGGATTGGCGTCAGGGCATTCAAGATGATATAGCCCATACGGGCTCCGCCCAGCTCCAGGTGCCACATGAGCTTATTGGTCGCCGCCACGATATGGGTCGCCGAGTTCGGTCCGATAAGGGGAGCTAAGAGCTTGTCTGCTGCCTTATTGACCGCAGTGTCCCAAGGCCGCTGCTTGTTGGTCAGATCATTCCAGCGCTCCGACACAATGTCGAAGCTATTCGGATCGTCCATCTGGAGTCTGGAGAGTTCTCCCTTCATCTCGTTCTCAATGGTGATCTGCGCGTGCTGCTGAGCTCTGCCATGTACGGATCGAGTAAACTCTGCCGCCAGCTCCTTGCGGTCGAATGGGGTCTCGTCGTACTGGAAGCCCTTCACCTCGGTCCTCTTCAACCAGTGCCCAGGGATACCAGAATCGATGATGTTCTTGATCTCTGGCGGAATCTCCTGACCAGACGATCTCCTGAACCGCGCGCCAGCGTGCCAGACCTGGCCCTGTGCTGCGGCGTCTTGAATCATCTTCTGGGCTATCGCCTCGGTGGCCTTGGTGCCGTTCTCGTTGGCCAGCCCTACTAGCTGATTGTTCTGGTTCCGGACCTCCATGAGCATGTCATTCGGCCAGCGCTTCGCCAGCATGAAGTGGTTGTCTCGAGGTCTGAAGTCCACGCCGCCGTATTTCTTCTTGAGCTTCAGAGAGTCCATGTCCATCTTGGCAGCAATGTCGTACATGTCTTGGAGAGCGCTTACTGCCTCATTGGACATACCGAACTGTGCCTTCAGTCTTGGTAGGTCCGTAACCGGAACCTGCTCCTTGTAGACCTTCCAGATATCGTTGATGTCTTTATCTGATAGATCGTAGAGGATCTTGTCGACGATACCGTTGCCTCTAGTCCGATTGGAGTAGGTCCAGACCTGATTGATCAGGGACGTTCCCTGCGGGCCCTGTACCGTGCCGTGCAGCAGCCGGTTGGCCACCGCCTTTCCATAGTCCATCGAGATTCGATTGACCCCGTCAACATAGGTGGCACGAACCGCACCCTTCGTCTGGAACATTCCTGGGGTGAAGTAGCGCTTGAATTGCTGGCTGAGGTTTGCAATAAAAGCGTACTCAGATGGAGTGTTCTTGACTCCGGCATAACCAAGCAGCTTTTTGGTCATGTCGTAAGCCCAGTTCGTGCCACCAAAGGTGCCGTATCTGTAGTTCTGCATCGGTAGCCTGGTGATGTAGTCGAGGATGTTCGAGTTGATCTCCCCTCCATCCATCCGCAGGGCAGGATCTTGACGAGCCCAAGCATTCTCCGCTACCATAGCCGACCCAGCTTGTGCGCTCTTCTGCCGGAAGATATCTGGCGAGTCGGTCTTGAAGATCAGGTAGGAGTCCCCCGGCGCGGCTGGCGGAGTGTTCTGCCTGGCCTTAGCCATGATGAAGAGACCGTCGTCGGTCTCTCGGCCCATGTACCAGCCATTACCCATATCAGACATGCTCTCGTCGATGATCTGGTTCAGCTTGAAGCTGCCAGCTGTGTCTTTGGGAGTCACAATGCGGGGATACTGGGCCCAGTGCTCGAACTGGACAGGGCTCACTCCATAGTCAATACCTAGGGCATCTTGCCATTGAGTGTCAGTCTCAAAGTGACCACCCCGCTTGTCTGCGACCAGCTTCTGATTGTAGATGCCAATTGGTGGTCCGTTCTTGGTGCCACGCGCAGCATTGAAGAGCCGGTTGATCCGATCCCGAATACCAGTGCCCTGCAGGTTCCCAACGTACTCATGCGGAACTGCCTCCTCACCGCGGACCAGCTTACGGAGGTCCTGCATTCGAGCGTCGACCGCGAACGCGTCCTCCGGTGCGACCGCGCCTGGCTGCCCCATCATCGCCGAGATGCCCCGCAGCTGCATCTGTGGAGGATCAAGGGAGTTGATCTTAGGGAGCAGTTCCTCCGGGAGGCGCTCCTTCAATCCACCGCCCTTGATCCCCCCGACCACTCCACCTACTAGACCAGCCGTGGCCTCGTTCAAGGCAGACGACGCGATCATAGATCCGGTGGACTGGGAGCCGAACGCCTGGTTAATACCCATCCGGCTCAGTTCCAGCGGCATGAATCTGGCAGCCTCCTTAGTCGCTCCGACCAAGAATGGGCTATCCTTGATGAATGCCGCTGACGCTGCTTTCGTCAGAAGCTGCTCAAAGCGTGCAGCCTTCGCCGTGGCTCCATACCACCCCATATAGGGAACTGTTGAGCCCAGAAGGGAGGTTCCAAACCCAGCGATCGGGTTATCGTACCGCCAGCGAACCACCTCTTTCGGCGGCTCAATACCGAACAGCTCCGGTATCGAGTACGCTGCGCTCTCGAAGGCACCATCAAACCAGTTCTGACCTATATCAGCCATTACCTAGGCCCTCCGCCGGCAGCCGGTACTTGTCCGCCAGTTAGGCTATGGGTCTGCAGTATCCGGCTCAAGAGCATAGTTGCTCCGACGTTGCCTGTCTGCATCGCCCGTACCAGCATCTGGGTGTCTCCGAGGTTGATCTGTGGCGCCGCCAGTGTAGCGATCGCTGCCGCCAGATCCTCTGGATACCCAGTCTGTCCCGGAACCTTGCCCTGATCCTGTAGATCCTTCTCTGCCTGATCGTGCAGCTCTTGGGCGTTCGGCACTAGAGCCTGGAGGTTCTGGACGCCACCGCTTAGGGCCTCCAGAGCCATCATCCTCTTGATCTCGAACTGGACGCTCGGGTCTGTTCCCTGATTGAACAGGGAACTGTACTTCAGCTGCTTGATAACTGGGCTGTTGTCTCCAAAGAACTTCTGAGCATTCAGAAGGTAGGTCATCATCTCGGGGCTTCCAAAGAGCCCACCGCCAATCGGATCTGTATACCGATGTACTTCGAACGTGGTGTTCCCAGTATCTCGGTCGACCTTCCGGAGGACGATGCCATCCTTGTCCTTAGCCTCGAGGGTCGGTGCAGTCAGCTGGCCAACCTTGTTGTTGTACTCCCAAAGGTTCGCAGCGTTCCGGTTCCCGACCTCGACCATGCTATTGATCTTATTCACGTTGTACTCGTAGTCGCGCTGAGCAAAGTTCTGCTGAGCATTATACTCATCGGTTCGGTTCTGCCAATCGATATTGGCGTTCTCTCCAGCCATCTGCTGGTTGTACTGAGCCATCCTCATCTTGAGGTTCAGCATGTCCATTCCGAACCGCCGCCTCTCCTCAGCTATTGCCTCCTCCTTCCCCAGATACTCATCCATCGTGTTCGCTGTCCCGGTGCCGAAGGCTCCGCCCATGTGGGCTATGGCTCCACCAGCTCCAGACCACCCCGAGCCACTAGCGCCTGCCGCCAGAGCCCGACTCAGGTTGCTTAGGAACCTCTCGTGCATGTACTGCCCCTTATCCAGATCGCGTGGCGCGTAGCCCTGCATCTGCTTCAGATAGGGGTCCCAGTCCATAGTCGGAATATGGGGCCGATCTGGTGGGTTCACATAGGGCGGCGGCGAGGGATAGGTCGGGTTCTCATACGGGGACTTCTCCAAGGGAGGCGCCGGAGGGATGTAAGTCTTCCCTACATCTATATTGTAGGTGCGATCCCCTGGAACGCCTCCCCCGCCACCGGCTACAGTGACGCCGCCTGTCGTCGGGCCACCGCCACCAGAGAAGATGGTTGCTGGATCTATCACAGGCCACTGATTCTGCTGCTGGTCAGCCGCTATTGTAGGCCCTCCAAAGATAGCCTGCTCGGCTGCCCTGTGGGCCTGAATAGTGGTATTCAGGTCCGATCTAGGCGTGAACATCTCAAGAGCTCTGTTCCGGAGCGTTGTTCCCAGATAATCTGGCCAATCGTGAAGGATCTTCGTTGGGAGGTTATGGTCTCCAGCTCCGGGACTTCCAAACAGATCCATAATCAGCGGCTGATTGGGCCCAGGCGCCATCCTCTGCTCGAACCGAGTGAGAAAGTTGTCCGGCACTTTGTACAAGTCCGGTGGCGGATTGGTCGAGCCGGGCGTCACCAAGAGTGGGAAGTCTTGTCCAGGTACCAGAGCTCTTTGGACCTTTGGCTCGATCGTTGGCGCTGGAGGCGTTGTCAGTACCGACGGCGTCGGCTGTGGCAGCGTGGTAAACCCTGGTCCTCCACCTCCACCACCTGCCACCTCTAGGAAGTCAGCTGTCTTCCCCTTAGTTCCAAATGTATCATAGGCAGTTGTGAATGGGTTCTTGCTGGCGCTGACGCTAGCGCCAGCAGTGTAGTCCGGGCCCCAGTCATTCGGGTCAGCCGAGGCCAATTCAACGGGCCGTTGCTCGGGGATCGGGACTCCTCGACCCTCATCGCTCATCACCCCGCGCCGAGTATCGCGCTGAGGATTGTCGACAGAGGTGCCTCCAGGGCCGCCACGGCCCTCCGTGTAGGCCGCAAAGAACATCGGGTCCGCGTCTCTGTGAGATCCGCTTGGACCCCAAAATGCCGGGGTGCCTCCGCCAATATGAATAAAGCCGGGATAATGCCCGATACCTGGATAGGTCCCGGAAGCTGCCCGAATAACACCAGCATATAGCCTTGGATCATCTCTTGGCCTGACGACATGCCCACCTCGAACAAGAGTAATGTCAGCCGTGTCTCCGAACCCAGAGGGCCCGACGTCATGTCTGGTAGAACCGGTCCTGCGTCCACGGCCAGGATCCGGCTGCGCTGCAGAGTCAATCTGCACGTCCACAGTGGGATCGACAGACTCCACCATCCTCTTAATGTTGGAGACATAGGTAGGGCTTAAGGGCAAGTTTCTAATCTTGCTCCGGTTGCCTGTGGCAAGGTCAATAATCCTAGTCATCTCAAGCACTCCAAGGAGGCTGGCCCTGCGCTACAGGTGCTGGTGGGTAGTAAGCTGGGTTCCCGTAGCCAACTGGCTGCGCCTGTGGGAAGGCCTGTGCGAGCCCTGTCAGCAGTGAGCCAACGCCCATTGCCGTCTGCATCGGGTTCATGTAGTTGGGGTTTGGTCCAGTCTGCGAAGAGCTCTGGAAGTTACCGCCCATAAGAACCGACTGCAATTCCGGTATTCCCAGCCACGGAGCCTGTTGCTGCATCTGATACCGCTGATAATCTTCCATATTCTGCGCTTGGTTCCAAGCTTGCTCCTGAGCCCCAGCCGCCGTCCGACCCTGGATGCCCGCCGCTTCGAGTGCGTTAGCTTGGTTGTACAGCGTTCCACCCTGCATCTGCCGATCGCGTTCAGCCGCATAGTTCTGGTAGTACATGTTGTTCGCCGCTGTGTTCGCCTCACGTGCATACTCCCCTGCTGCCAGCCCCTCTTGAACGCCCTGTCTGGAGCCACCGTAGGCCCCGCTCTGAATTGCGGCGCTCCCAAGTGCGGGCAGGATACTTCGAGTGTAGTTCCGGCTCACTGCGCCTGCTGCCTCGTCTGCCGCCGCCTTCAGGTAGGGATTGGTATTCGGATCTAGGTACTTGCCAGAGACCGTGTCACCGGCCAGCTGTCGGAGGCCACCAGCCCCCACTCCGAACTGGTTGTTGGCCAGCTCAGTGTTCGCAGACTTCTGGAGATCTGTGGGACCAGCCCAGAGATCCCCACCATAGACCTGCTTATTGGTCGCATCGAATGCTCCCTGGGCCTTTTTGTACAAGTCCAGAATGTAGGGCTTCGCCGCTGCCCAGGGTTCACTCTTTGTAGTTTGAGTTACACTCTTCGGCGAGCCCATCTTAGCCTCCCATGAAGTTTCCTGGGCCAAGCGCAGCCATCAGCTGTCCCATTTGACCCGGCTGCGGGGGAGCCGCATTAATCGGCGGGGATCCTGCGCCTCCGCCAGCCGTCGGCTTACCACCTGGAGTCGGTGATGGCATCGATGCCTGTCCTCGACCCAGACCCTGTGGCTTTCCGCCAGGCATTCCCATCGGCCCCTTATCGCCGCCACGGAACATGTTGCCCTGAGGCGGTGGAGTACCAGTTCCTGGCCCTGCCGCAGTAGCGGAGCCCGGAGGTGGCTGGAATGGCGCTCCTCCTGGATTTGCAGGACCAGCACCGGGACCAGCTGCCGTCGCGGAGCCTGGGGGAGGTACGAACGGCGCTGGCCCGGCCTGGCCCGCGACCGGAGGAGGCGGCCCTCCAGCCGCAGCTGTATTCATCGCCCCAGCACCTCCTGGCACAGGGCCTCTCCTCGCCTGAAGCGCTGCCAATTGATCCATTATCTGCCGTCGGTTGCCTTCGCCTTGGCCACCGCCGCCTCCGCCGCCTCCACCTCCACCTGTTGCCACGTTACCCATCTCTAGATCCTTTCCAACTTGTAGAGGGTAGCCAGTCTCTTGGCTCGCTTCTTCATGAACCGGAAGAACCGATCCTCTCGAACTTGTCCAATGATTTCAGTACACTCTAATCTACCTGCCAGTTCGAAAAAGGCTCTGTGAATATAGTCGAGGATCACTCTGCAGTTCTTCCCGATGATATAGTTAATGCTCATCCATTTCTCCCCGCTAGGGAAGACCTCAAATGTCGTAAGCATCATGCAGAAGGTTTCCGGCGCTCCTTCCAGCTTCCAGATATCATAGACCTGGTTCACCAACTGATCTCCAAACTCCGCTGGAGTCGGTATCCACCAGCCCATCGTCCTGCACCGATCCAGGTACTGGAAGTCCTCTTCGGACAGCTGCTCCAGAACCACCCGCTCAAACCGGATTTCCAATGGAGATTCGATACTCGAGCTTTCCTGGGCTTGGGCTTGTGAGGTTAGGAACTCGAAACTGAGTTGCGAGCTCTCCTCCAGTGTTGAAGTCGGTACTGATAATTCTGAATAGATCGGGGACGTCCTTTCTGTTGTAAAGTGCTCCGTTGCAGGGAACTTCTCCAGAGTACGTAGACTTAACAGGAGAGAGTCCAATTTTTCCGGCGTTAGTCCGTTTGCGTTCAACATCTTGTAGCCTCGCCCCGATCGAATTGAAAATCGAGTTCACCGCCTGCGTGAACTTCGCTGGCCACCCTGGCGGAGGTTCCGGCAGCAGCGTCGGCATCCCTGAGCCTGGTGATCCTTTAGTCACAGCGACATAGCTCCTACTTCACCCATGAACCTCACCCGGCTCAGATGGAAATCATCCGGCGCCGTCAAGGTCAACTGGAACTTGTGTGCCTCTTGGAGCACGAAATTCTGTCTGGCTGCATCCTGCTTTCGATAAACTTCCCACTGATTTTGATCAATATCTTCAGCCCAGACTTCAATATCCACATTATCCAGAAAGCCATTAAGGAATACGTGATCCAACCACTTGTCATAGCCATTGGTCTCACAGTCGGTCCACTTGGTCTTAATCGTCGAGATGACCGTCTGCCCATCCCAATCCTGCACGTCTCGTGTCAGTCGGCAGATGTCCTTCCCAACTGCTACCAGCGGCACATTGAAAACCTCGCGCTCGACCGCTGCATTGCACCTGACATCTCCTGTCGTGAACTTATTCACATCCAGCTTCCAGTAAAGGGCGCTCCAATTCGACGTACCCTTTACTGGAAAGTGGAAGTGCACTGTGTCAGTGAACTCATTATGGAACACTACAATCTGGTCTCGCTTAGTCTCATCGATCAGGTCCTTGAGCCATTTGCGGAAGTTGTCATCGCCCAGCAGCTGGAAGCTGTAACCGTCCGTCTGGAAGATCCCCTGCGGACCAATGCCATAGTTCAACCGGCCCACAGCACACACCGACTTGGGCGCATAAATGCCAAAGCCCCTGAGCGTGGTTACGAAACTGAAGACATACGGAGGGCCAATGTAAGTGGCCATGGTGACTGCCTCATCGGAGTAGATAGCCACAGAGTCTCCAATCGGGCAGCCGCCTCTAATCTCACCAGTGATATCTCGGATCTCGAAGTCCCCAGCAGTGTTCTCTGGCTTAACCTCCCACATCTCCACGTTGTCGTCCGAGCACCAACGCACCCGGCATCCGGCTGTCGTGTCTCCGGCGAGCGTTGTGTCAGTGGACAGGGCGAGAACGTAGGGCTGTCTCCGGATAAACTGCTTGCATTTCGTAAAGTTTCCGTTCGTGATCCCAAGATTGACAAATGCGCCTCCATTCTTCCAGACCTTCGGTGGGTCAAGGTTATTCGTGCCCAAGCACCAGGTGCCCCAGGACTCCAGCGTTGGCTTCCCACCTGTCGTAAAGGGAAATGGAGTAACTGCGGTGATGTCTGTGCCATCGTACATCCAAGTGCCAGTATCGCCAGAGATGAAAGCCCTTGGGCCAGCTGTCGCCTTCATCTGAAGTATATAGGACACGTCCTCAGCGACCGACTCGATCAGCTCGGCTCCCAGAGGCCGACCAAGGCCTGCTGCCTCGATTACAACGTTGTTCAGGTCTGACCAAACCGGAGCTTCTTCGTTCATGGCAGCCGGCAGAACTCCGACTACCATACCTTCTCCTGGCTTAACGTCGATCAGCGGTCTCATTTGATCTCTTTCCCATCCCAGATCATGCGTGGTTTTATTTTTGACGTGTCGGAGTCTATCCCAAGGACACGCTTCCCATTGGGTGACAGCTTCGTCGGGTCTTTATCTACGCAGGTGAGCATCCCAGTGTCGTCCACCGTTGCCCAGACTCCATAGACCGAATTGATGAACTGACCATCCTCCCTCTTCCAGGTTGCCAATGCACGCACTATATCGTACCAATCCAGCCCGTCCTCGCTCTCATAGTAGATCGTGTGGGTCTCCTTATCCACCGTCGAGTAGAACATGCCGAAATCGGTAATCTCAGTCATGGAAGTCTCTCCATATACCGTCAGCACTATTATAGAATTGCAGCTGTCGGAAGTAGAGGAAGGATACCTGTCCATTACCACCTGCTTCACGATTGTAACCAGTTATGCAGCACCCAGCTCCACACTCGACGTTGATGTTGCCACCTGTATTCTGCTGCCCTCCCCGCCGGAACTGCAGGGCGATAACTCGGTCGTTGGCGTAGGCTGCTGCCCTCCGCTCAATCTGAGCATTAATGGCGCTATAAGCGTCGTTGGCGCCCCAGTTAGCCCACACTGAACCTGGACTTCCATTGATATTGCCATCTGTCTGAAGGCACAGGTTACCAGCGTAGACGTGGCTTGGTGCGTGGAAAGTTCCATCGTTTCCAAAGGTGAAAGTTCTCGTGCCATTTACCCGGAGGAAGAAATTCCCCATTGTAGCACTGTCGGTATATAGAACTGCGCGATCCTGCGTAGGTCCCGCTGGTCCGTAGAACCACAGGTGTATATTGCCGCTTGCAGCCTTCACAGTAACCATTGTTGTAGCATTGACTTGTCCAGCAGCGTTAATCTGTGCCGGAGCTATAATGTTCTGACTGGCATCGTAGAGACCCAGGCTCTGTAGAGCTGCTACCGCAGTGACCGCATTCGTCCCGCCCTTATTAATCGGCACGATCGGGAGCCGTGCAGGCGCTACCGTTCCGCTCTTGAGGTTGTCCGCGTTCTGGTAGTCCAGGGTCGTCGTGTAGAAGTTCCCAGTGCCTGAGATTTCCCCCGACAGTGTCAAGATATCGGCCGCCGTGAGCGCCGAAAGGTCAATGTTGATTGCGGTCCTGTCAGCGCCAGTCAGGTAGGTCCTAGCATTGGCCAAGTCTGTCGCTACCACCAGAGGATCATCAAAGTGATAGACCTCGATCGCCGAGCGGAAGGTTCCTACCCCCACGCCGACCTTGTAGGCCAGCGAGACCAGCTGCCGAACCGTGACATTCGGCTCCAGATCCAGGGGTCCTGCCCAGCGGTTCAGATAAACCCAGCCGTCAGGGATCACGCCAATCGAGAAGAATGATCGGAGTGCAGTATACAGGACCACTCGAACCTGTGCTGAGGTCTGGGCTTTAAAGTTCGAGTTCGACGTAGTGTAGATCCTGTGTCCGTCGAACTGATAGCCTCGGATCTTCAGGGGATCCAGCGTCGAGATCACTGTATCCTTAATGATAATCGAGACCCGGAAGCCATAAGTGGCCATCGAGTCGACCTTGGGCCAATCTGCCGGCGTAGCAACTTGGATAAATGCTCCAAGATACGAGAGCCTCTGTGCCACGACATCGAGGAAGTTCACATCTAGGGTCAGCACTCCAGTCGAGGCGTCCTGAATGGTTATCTGAACCCGGTCCGGCAGGTTCGTGCTTGGTGATCCGACCACTGTACCCGCACTCGCAGGCAAGAACGCAATGAGCCAGGCATTATTGCTCGGCATCGAGGTCTTGGCAATGGTCCACTCTATATAATTCGTGGTCGGGCCTCCGGCATTTTGATAGGCCCTAACCTTAACCGTACCCCAGTTCGTGACATCCGCACAGCGCAAACACATCGCGATGTCTGGTACAACCGCAGGTATCCCGATCGTCGCGACGGTAGTGATGACCGCACCAAGTCCGTTAGTCGCGAACCGCTTCGCTCCACCCTGCCACCGAAGGTTAGTCGTGTTGGCAGCTCCACCCGAGAACGCCGAACCAGAAATCCTTTGCTGAACCGCTTCATAGTACTCCGTATCCGCCGCCTGAGTAATGATAGCATCGCCCATGGAATCCAGCGTTTGCTCGACTGTTCCAGACGCTCCAAAATTCCCTCCTCCATATGCCACGTTGTCTGCTGACGTCGGCGCCGAGGCCGTATCTCGCAGGACATTTGCTGTCAAAGCTGCTATAATCTGGGTTCCTGAGCTCCACCCTCCAGCTGTGGTGTTCTCCTGTCCACGAACAATAGTGAACGTGGTCCCAGTCCTCTGTGTCGCATAAACAATCTCGTACTGGTTCAGCTCCTCATCCCCAATCAGCGTCAGCGACAGCTGCTTCGTCGGATCGTAGCCCGACGCCGTGGTGAGGTCTGAGTCCAGAACGACCAGTTCCGTGTCATCCGACTCGAGGTTGACCGCCAGGGTCATCTTCATGTTGTTTATGAGCTGGAAAATAGCCATCACAGGATATCCGTCTTCTTGTACCGATCAGCCTGCATTACCGCCAGTCTGCAGAACCCAATCGGCAGTAGGTGACTATGTTGCTGCCGCCAGAGGAGCTTATTATCCGGCATTCCAGTTGCCCAGATCCCAGACTTCCGAGTCATCGGCTGGTCCTGGCCTTCCGGAGCTGTAAGCTGGCTCCAGCTCCTAGCTGTAGATGCCCCCATATACCATCGCATCTTCTGATCCTTCGTACTCTGCGTCCGTATCCATTGAGAAGTAAGCCTTAAGAGCCTCATCTCGCTGCGGCCGATACATCTGGTCTAGACGAGGATCCTTGACCGATCCTGCGATCCGCAGCATAGTTTGAAAAAGCAGGAGATCCGAGGCTTGATCCAGGAGGAAATGCCTGAAATCCGGCCTCGTTGTCTGCCAGTCCGAAAACTTGTAGACGATCCCCTGCATGGTGAGAGTATCAGGTCCAGTCCAGCGTGAGTCAAACCTGATGTACCTCATCCCAATCTGGCTATAAGTCTCCGGAGTCGTTGGCCCGTCTACCGAGGTCTCCTCTCGAGGATCTCTCTTCTGCAGATAGAACCAATTCCCGCAGCCGTCATCCCGCCGCAGGAACTTCCAACTCCGGAAGGCCCAGACGAAGTCTATAACCTGATCACCCGGCTGTAATTCAACCGTAACCCACTCCTCCATATGCTTCAGTGGAGCATTGCGCTCCAGGAAGTTCACCGCTTGCTTAGTGTAAAGCGGGATCATGGAGTCCAAAGAAGAGCCCCGCTTCAACTCGAAGCTCACCATTTTATGGAAAGTGTCCAGGTCCATCGCAGACTCCGTCTGGTTATGTCCCACAATCACATAATGTGATTGTGGCCCCTTAACTTACGGGTCCTTAGTACCGCTGATCACATTCTTCCAGAGGAAGCAGGTCTCAGCGAACTCAATCTCGATCCCGCATTCTGCAAGATAACCAGACTTCATTCCATCGAGCCCATTGGGCTCCAATTTGGTCTGGTAGTCCAGATCTGAATCAGTCAGATACCGATACCGCATACGTTCCATATCCATAATCAGCATCCAGTTCGTCATCCCCTGATACGCCGTGCCACCATTGGTGCCGCCAGCGTTCTG
>Ga0126379_10001518_pt1 | contig 14202 bp, 7 predicted proteins | sample PanSoiMetPlot_24_FD_92640 | JGI IMG/M metagenome (GOLD analysis project Ga0126379, IMG submission 92640) | Tropical forest soil microbial communities from Panama - MetaG Plot_24 | ecosystem: Environmental > Terrestrial > Soil > Tropical forest > Bulk soil | place: Panama | collected 2016-02-17 | reverse complement strand
TCCCTGCTGCGCTTCCCAGGAGTCGTAGGAGAACTTCGCCTGCGTGGCCGCGCCCATCTGGCCGGTGAAGAGGACGACGGGATCGTGGCAGCCCGAGCACCACTTCGTGCGCTCGCGGCCGACCCGGTCGGCCATCAGCTCGACGCTCTTCCGGTAGAACGGGTTGTTGAACGAGGAGAAGCGGTGAGCCGACAGCTCCCACTCGTGGAAGGAGTCGGGGTGGCACTGCTGGCAGTAGTCGTTGGCGGCGAGCTTCTTTCCGTCCAGGAGCCCCTGGTCGAAGGTCTCGGAATAGGACGGGAAAAAGACGGTGTCTCCGTTGACGTTGACGATCCTCTTGGGCGGCCTCTCGAGCTTCGCAACGACGCCCATCGCCGCGAGGAAGACGACGACCGCGGCTCCCCACGCGAAGAACCGCCGGAACTGCAGCTTATGGGTGTGCGCCCGCCGGTGAAGGATGAAGGCGACGATCGCGAGCGGGCTCGCGAGGACGTGCGCGAGCCACACCGCCCGGTTGTTCAGCGTCGCGCCCTGGAACGTCATGAAGATCCCGCTCGCGACGACGACCACGGCGAGCGTGAAGATCGTCAGTCCGGCGATCTTCGCCCGCTTGTTCCACATCCGGATCATCCGCTTCGCGTGGGTGATCGCGAAGACGAAGAAGGGAATGGCGATCAGGAGCCCCAGAGCCAGGTGAACGAGCAGCATCACGTAGAAGAACGCCGTGTCCCTGGTGAACGCGTAGAGATAGATCGCATTCGCCGCGATCAGTCCCAAAGGAATGAGCAGCAGCCCATAAAGCCGCCGCTGCCACGGCCTCAGAACTCCGGCCGGTTTCGGGGGTGCGGGAACGCCCTCGCTCATTTTCGCCGAAAGTTTACCGAATGGGCCGGCGTTCCGGTGGTAGGTGTTCGGTGGTAGGTATCAGGGAAGGGCCGTCGATGAGGGCTCTCGTCCCTGGCACCTTCCGCCGACGACCTACCACCTGCGAGCCGAGCTACTCGGCGAGCATGAAGATGGCGTCACCGGCCTTGTTGTCCACGGCGGCCCCGTAGGGGATCACGCGGCCCGCTCCGGAGTCCACGGTGAACTGGAGGTAGATGTTGCTGGCTGTTACGCCGGTTCCCAGGATGTCCTGGACGTTGGCCTGGAACGAGGAGTTGGCGTTGACCGGGTAGCTCTTCGTGCCGAGGATGCCGCCGGTGTCGCCGCTGCGGACGGTGACGCGCACGGTTGCGGCCGCGCCGGCGACCTCGGTGAACCCGAAGTTGGAGCGGTAGCCGTTGGCTGCGGAGGTCTGGTCGAGCTGGATGACGGTCCCGATCGCGCCGAGCCCGATCGCGGTGGACGCCGCCACGCCCGGCACGGAGAACCCGAAAGTCCCCCCGAACTTCGTCACGTACGTGCGCGTCGAGACCGCGAGCTTCGCCGGCCCGCTCGGGTGGATCCGCAGGCCGGCGGCCGACGGATCGCCCAGGCCGAACTCGCTCGCCAGCACGTCGAGGCGCGCCAGCGTCTGGCCCGGCGCGATCACGTACACCTTCGGAGGCCCCGGGGTCCCGGCGAGCAGGAGCGGGAGAAGCGAGACCGTCACCGTGACCGGCACGGTGTCCAGGTTGGTGATGTTCAGGTCCGTGCGGAAGAAGTCGCTGTTGGCGCCCGTGACGTGCGAGGTCTGCGCGACGATCACGTCGTCGGCGGAGAGCGGCGGGTTGACCGCCGACTGGTAGCTGCCGTCGCCGGTCACGTTGTCCACGTACGTCGCGAACGGGATGACCCTTCCCGTCGCGCTGACGACGCGAAAGTCCGCGCGGAAGTTCGAGGTCGAGGGAAGGCCCCGGTCGCTGATGATGAAGGGAATGATGACGCTCGTGTAGGGCCCCGTCGTCGATTCCCGCGAGGCGAGAAGGTTGCCGTTCCCGTCGAAGAGATCCATGTGCACGGTGACGGGGAAACCGGAGACTTCCGTAAAACCGACGTTGGTGTGGAAGCCGTCCGTCTGGGCCAGTCCGTTGGCGGTGGCGGTGCCGGTCCCCAGGGCGAGGCCCCCGGAAGTCCGGATGCCCGGGATGAAGAGGCCGAAGGTCCCGTTGTCACTCACGTTGTAGGCCCGGCTCGTCGTCTGGAAGGTCGTGTCGCTCGTGACGATCGTCATCTCGCCGATCGAGTCGGCGAAGCCGTACTCGGAGACGACGACGTCGTTCAACGCCAGGACCTGCCCGGGGTTGACGGTGCGGACGTCCTTGGATGCGGTGGCTCCCGTCTGGCCCGCGCCGACGTAGTAGAGCGAGAAGGTCTTCGCCTGCGGACCCGGGTTGTAGAGGCGCACGTCGCTCAGGAAGAGCTTCGTGCCCGGTGTGTGCGCGACGACCGGGAGCGTGCGCCCGTCCGCCGCCGGCGGAATCGCCTCGACGGGCTGACCGGGGATCACGGTGACCGAGAACGCCCGGATCCGGCCCGCCGTCCCGGCGACGAGGTCCTCGACCTTGAGCGTCCAGGTGCCGTTGGCCTGCTTTCCGGCGAAGACCCCGAAGGACTGCGCCGGGGCGTCCGTCTTCCCGTAGATGGCGTTGATCGGGTGCTCGGAGGTCCCCGTCTGGTCCCGCAGGACCGCGGCGGTGCCGTCCGGTCCGATGAGCGTGACGCGCAGCTGCTCCGGCTCCGGGTGGTCGATCTCGACCCAGGCCTGGACCGAGGCCATCGGGCGAGTGACCCCGGAGACCGTCGCGGTCGCGGTGGCGGAGCCGGAGCCGTCGGGGATCGGCACCGCGGCGCCGCTGTAGAACCCGAAGGTCGCCGTGTCGAGTTGCACCGCCGCCAGCGTGTCGATGCGGGGCGTGACGACGCCGTTGCGGGAGTCGGTTATCGGCTTGCCGGTCGAGCGGAGGATGCCGACGATCCCCGAGGGCGGGAGGTTGGGGTACTTCTGCCGGACGAGCGCGACCGCGCCCGCCGCGGCGGGCGTCGAAGCGGACGTGCCGCTGAAGCTGTCCTGGGCGCCGCCCTTCGACGCGACGTTCCAGAAGGCTCCGGGCGCCAGGAGCGAGAGGTTCGTCATCGAGTTGGAGAAGCAGACGATCTCGTCGGGGCTCGTCGGCGAGTCCGAGCAGAGGACGCCGCCGCTGTCGTCGGCCCAGCTGATCCGCGCCCGCGTGTCCGCGTAGACGGCGCCGACGGAGACCGCCGAGGAGACGCACGCCGGGAACGTGAGCTGGTTGGGCGTCCCCTCGTTGCCGGCGGCCACGACGACGACCAGGCCCGCGGCGGTCGCGGAGTCGATGGCGGCGGCCGAAGCCGGATCGTCCGCGTCGCAGTAACCGTGGTCGTCGGTGTCCTCGAAGGTCCCGCCGAGGCTGATGTTGACGACGGTGATCTTGAAGTTGGCCTTGTTGGTGACGGCGTAGTTCAAGCCCGCGAAGATGTCGGAGAAGTCCGCCGTGTCCTTGCAGCTCGCGTTGGTCGTGCCCTGCGACGGGAAGACCTTGATCGCGACGATCTTGGCCGCCGGCGCGACGCCGCCGGGCCCGGCGGCGACTCCCGAGACCTCGGTCCCGTGTCCCTCGCAGTCCATCGGATCACTGTCGTTGTCGGCGATGTCCGTGCCTCCGATGACTTTCGAGTTCGGAAAGCTTCCCCCGCCTAGGCTCGGGATCGAGTAGTCCACCCCGGTGTCGATCACGGCGATCGACTGGTCGGCGCCGGTGAATCCCGCCGCGTTGGCCTGGTCGCTCCGGATCAGGAGCTGCGAAGCCTGGGGCGACGCCTGGAGCGGGCGGGCCTTGCGATCGATGTCCACCCAGGTGACGCCGGGATGGTTGGCCAGCGCCACGGCGGCGTCTCGAGTGACCGTGCCGGCGACCATCGAGAAGCTCTCATAGAAGTGCTTGACGGCCATTCGTCGAGGAGTCATCTCGTCGGCCAGACGCTTCTGGGCATCCAACCGGACCACGCGGCGCTCTGGCTCTCCCTCGGGGTCCGGCGAAGCGAGCAGGGCCTTGGCCGACGGCGTCCCGTCGCGCACGCCGACGATGACTTGGACGGTCTCGGCGCCGCGGTTCAACTCCCGGAGGAGGGCGGGCGTGGCGTTGGGCGCCTCGTCGGGCGTGACCGCGCTGAGCGCGAGGACCGGTCCGGCCAGGGAAAGAACAAAGGCGCCCGCAAGGAGCGCTCGGATCGATAACTGTTTGGGGTGAAAGGCCATGGAGCCGTGAACAATCCGGCAGCGGATGAATTCCCTCCCGGTTGGCGCATCGCCCGTTCGGTTATCTTTCTGGCCAGATGCGAGCGGTTTTCGCGGATTGCCACGTCGGAAGACGGCCCGACGATGACGGCCCGTTCCTGGAGGCCCTGGAGAAAGCCGCGGCGCGAGGGGCGAAAGAGATCACCCTGCTCGGCGACGTCTTCCACTACTTCATCGCCCACCCGAAATTCGAGACGCCGGTGATCGCCCGGTTCCTGGCGAGAGTCGAGGAGCTGGCCGGCCGCGGCGTCCCGGTGACCTATGTCGAGGGCAATCGGGAGTTCTTCCTTCGCGGGTCGTACGCCGAACGCTACTTCCGGAAGGTCTGCGACGAGGAGGAGTTCGTCGAGGGCGGCCGGCGGTTCCTGCTGACGCATGGCGATCTCTTGAACGAGAGAGACGTTCCCTACCGCTTCTGGCGGTTTCTCTCGAAGAACCCGCTCTCGCGGGCCTCGATCGCCTTCATCCCGAAGAAGGCGGCCAACCGCTTCGTCTGGAAAGTCGAGGCCCGGCTGTATCGCTCCAACTTCAAGCACAAGACGCGGCTGCCCGTCGAGATGATCCGCGGCTACGCGGCGAAGCGCTTCGCCGCGGGAGTGGACGTGCTGCTGCTCGGCCACTTCCACAAGTCCTGGACCGAGCAGGTCGGGTCGGGGCGGGTCGTGATCCTTCCGGCCTTCGTGGACGACCGCAAGTGGATGGAGATCGGCGACGACGGTTCGACGGCTCTCGTCGCCCTCTAGGTGACCGACTTCATCGCGGTTCCTCCCGCGCGCGAAGTCCGGGGGACGGTGGCCGTTCCGCCGTCTAAGAGCGGGACCAACCGCGCACTGGTCCTGGCCGCGCTGTCCGAGACTCCCGTCGAGATCGAGTCGCCGCTGGAGTCGGAAGACACGCGCGCGCTGGCGGGGTGCCTCGCGGCAATGGGCGCGGTCCTCCGGCCCTCCGCGCGAGGCCTCGTCGTTCACGGGCCCCTCTCCGGCTCCGCGGACCTCGAGACCGTCCTCGACGCGGGTGAGTCGGGGACCGCCGCGCGTTTCTTGACTGCCCTGGCCGCCGCGACCCCCGGGCGCTTCGTCGTGACGGGCGCGCCGCGGCTGCGGGAAAGACCGATCGGGGAGCTCGCGGCCGCTCTGCGGTCCCTCGGCGCGTCGATCGACACGGAAGCGAAGACCGGAGGCTTTCCAGTACGGATCCGCGGAGGATCGCTTCGCTCGGGCCGCGTCGCGGTGGACGCGTCGCGGTCGAGCCAGTTTCTTTCCGCGCTCCTGCTGGCCGCGCCGGCCGTCGCCGGAGGTCTCGAGATCTCGGCGGCCTCGGAGATCGCTTCGGCTCCCTACGTCGGGACGACGCTGGAGACGCTCCGCGCCTTCGGCCACGAAGTCTCGGGCGCGCTTCGAGAAAGGGGCTTCGTCCGCGTGGCGCGGGGAAGCGCCGGCGTAGCCCGTTACGCCGTGCCCGGGGACTACTCCTCGGCCATCCCGCTCCTGGCGAGCGCCGGAGCGGCCGGCGGCGAGGTCCTGCTCACCGGGCTCGCCTGGCCGAGCGCCGACGCGGACGCCGGCGCGCTGCCCGTTCTCGAGCGGCTGGGAGTCGAGATCACGGGCGGCCCCGCCGGCGTGCGGGCGAGGCGGTCCGGGCCGCTCGCCGCCGTTTCCGTCGCCGCGACGGATTTTCCCGACTCGGTACCGGTCCTGGCCTGCCTTGCCTCTCTCGCGCCGGGCGAGAGTCGTTTCGACGGGATCGGCCACCTGCGGGTCAAGGAGAGCGACCGGATCGCTTCCATCGCGGATCTCCTCGCGGCGGCCGGCGTGGAGGCCTCGGCTCGTGACAATAGTCTTGTAGTGAAAGGCCCGGCTCGCTCGCGCCCCGGCGGCGGCACGGTGCGGCTGCCGACGTTCGACGATCACCGCATCGCGATGGCGGGAGCGCTCCTCTCTCTCGCGCTTCCCGGCATGCTCGTCGAAAACCCCGGGTGCGTCGCCAAGTCCTATCCCCGGTTCTTCCGGGACCTCGAGAAGCTGGCCGTCCGGGACGCTTGAGCGACCGGGGTTGCCCGCCTCCCGCGCTCGAGCGCGCCGAGCGCTTCGCGCTGCCCGCCTGCCGGGAGAGATGGCTCGATCTCCTTGCGCTGGACCATCCGGTCCTTCCTCGACCGGCCGATTTCGGCGGTGGAAGGGGCGAGCTGATCGTCCTCCGTTCGCAGCGCTCCGGCCGTTCCGTTCGCGACGGCCGGATCCCCGCGGGCTGCGCCCCCGCGTTCTTCTTCCAGGCGGCCGCTGCGTCGTCCTTCTTTCAGGCGTTCGGTTTCCCCCTGAGGGTCGAGGATTTGGAGGACGCGGTGTGGGATCTCGCTGCGGGAGCCGCCCGCCTCTGGCTTTCGAAGACACCCGCGGCGGCGGGCGGGGAGGGCCCGGGCGGTCCACCCTCCGAAGTCCTCGCGGGCTTCCTGGAGGTCCTCTTCCGGAGGAAGCGATCGCGAGAGCCTCCGGGCCTTCGCGGACTGCGCGCCGCGCTGCGCGCCCCGGGCGCCGAGCACCGCCGCGCTGAGTTCTGGCTCGCCGAGGCCCTGCGCTCCTTTCCCGAGCTAGCGTCGGAGGCGGGCGCCTCGGCCCGCGCCCGCTCCGTCGGGACCGGTGGGTGGTGGTCGAAGACCGCTTCGACGCGGGGCCTTCTCGAGAAGGCGCGCGCGATCCTGGATGACCGGGCTCCCCGAGTCTTCGGGGCCTCCGGCCGCAGCCGCGGACCGGCGGACGTCCTCGGGCTTTCCGATCCTTCGGAGCTCTCGAGTGTCTCCCGCGCGTCGCGGGCCCTGCGGCAGCGCCACGCCCGCGAGAGCGCCGGCGCGAAGGCCCGCTGGATCGCCATCGACGCCGAAGGGTGGGATCTCGTGTCGCGGAGGGCGTTCGAGACCGCAGCCCGCGCGCTCGAGAAGGAAGTGGACGTCGTCCTGGTTCCTCGGCTCCTGGCGCCTCCTCTGCTCCCGGATCAATGGCGGCGGGAGATCTTCGTTCCCTGCGGCAGCCTTCACGCCTCGGTCCGCTTCTACGAGCGGTTCGCGCGGATCGCGCGCGCGGAGCCGTCCTCGGCAAGGCGGACGGCCGACGCGTTCGTTCGGTCGCGTGAGTGGGCGCGCTTCGCCTCCGACCCGACGGGAGAGGCGCCTCTTCCCGATCCGGTGGAGCGGCAGGAAGCTTCCCTGGATCCTCGGGCGGATTCGCGGCGTCGCGCGGGCGAGCTCCGGCGGCGCGCGCTCGAGGAAGACGACCCGCCGCGACGTGTCGAGCTGTTGCTCGAAGCCGGGCAGGAGCAGACCGCCCTGGCCGAAGCTTCGCGGGCGCTGCGAGGCGCGTCGCCTGCCGGGCTTGCACCCTGGTTCGCTTTCTCCGCGCGGCTCGCCATCTCGGCCGGCGCTCCGCTTCCGCCGTGGCTCGAGCTTGTCGAGGCCGAGCGCGAGGCGGCCGGCGGGCGGATCGCGGAAGCGGCGGAGAGGCTCTCCGCATTGAGCGGCGGGGCAGAAGCGGATCTCGCGAGCCTTCGCGCGGCGCGCCTGCGCCTGGCCGAGCTGCAGGCGGACCTGGGCCGCGCGCGAGAGGCCGGCCAAGGGGCGGCGGCCTGGCGGCGGGAGAATCCCGGCGCCGCCGCGGCGGAGATGCTGCGCGCGCTGGTCCTCGAGGCCAGGGGAGTCGCCCGCGAAGGCCGTCACGAAGAGGCCCTGCGCCTGCTCGACGAAGCGGACCGCGCGGCCCTCACGCTCTCCCTCGAAGAGCGCCTGGAGGCCGCTCTGGCGCGCGCCGCGGTGTTCTCGCTCGCCGGGCGCCTCGTCGAAGAGGGGGCTGTGTACGAGTTCTGGCGCAAGCCGGTCCTCGAATCGGGCGAGGAGACGCTGGCGGCGCGGCTTCATTTCCGCGAGGCCCTCGGCCTCGCCGACCGGCGCGAGTTCCCGGCGGCGATCGCCAGGCTCGAGCAGGCCCTGGCGGCCTCGCGGGACGACCTCGTCGAGCAGGCACGGATCTCGATCTGCCTGGCCTCGACGCTCTACCACGCGGGCCGCGGCGACGCGTGCCGCGGCCTCCTCGACCGGGCCATCGAGCTCGCGGGCGCGGCCGGGCGGGATGACCTGGCCCGCACCGCGCGGTCGAACCGCCTCGAGCTGCTGATCAACGCCGGCGAGTGGGACGAGGCGGCGTCGGAGACCCGCGCGATGCTCGAGCGCGCCGCCGCCGAGGGAGACGAGACGCGCCTTCTCGTCGCCCTGCACCACGCGAGCCGCCTCGCCTTGCGCCGCGGCCTCTTCGCCGAGGCGGAGCGCGACAACGCGCGCGCGAGAGAGCTGGCGGGGAAGCTCTCGGACCGCCTCGAGACGGGAGAGCTGTGGCTGGAGGAGGGAGACCGTCTCCTCTACCAGGGGGACCTCTGCGCCGCCCGCCGGGCCTACGAGAGCGCCGCCGACGATCCTCCCGACCGGTGCGACAGCTCCGAGAGGGCGCGCAAGCGCCTCGGGGAGCTGGAGTGGGCGCCGGGGAGGGGTCCGCCCCAATCCGCGCTGAACGACCTGGCGTCGCTCTTCGAGCGGGACGAGTACGCGGCGGCGGAGCAGGCGGCGCGGTGGCGGATGCTTCCGGGGAGCGGCCTTCCCGCGCCGCTGCGGTCGCGCGCGGAACGGGTCCTGCGCCGGCGCGGCGGCGGCGCCCTGGCCGACGCGGTCTTCGGCGAGCCCGTCCTTCGCGATCCGGCGGCGCCCTGGCCGGCGGCCGAGACGCTGCGCGGGCTTCGCGCGGCCGCCGCGGCGGCGCTCGCCGGCGATTCCTCGTCTTCGGCGCTGCCCCGGGACCTGGGTCTTCGCGGGATCGTGGTGTCGGACTCCGAGGCCCGGGAGATCCTGCGCCTGGGGACACCGGCCTACGACGCCTCCCTCCGGGAGCTCGACGCGGGCGCCTCGAGCTACTCGCTCTCCCTATCGCCGCCTCCCTCCGAGGCGGTCGGCGACGCGGTCTGCTTCGTCCTGGAGACGCTTCTCTTCCGGATGGCGCCCGAGCGGCCGCCGTCGGACTTCTCGGAAGGATGGAAGCGGCTCGGAGTCGTGGCGGCGGATTCCTCGATGGAGGAGCCTTACCGGCGCCTCGTCGGATTCGCGCCGGCCCCGGTGACGGTCCTCGTGCGCGGAGAGTCGGGAAGCGGCAAGGAAGCGGTCGCGCGAGCGGTCCACGCCCTCTCGCCGCGCTCGGGCGGCCCGTTCGTCGCCGTCAACGTCCCGGCGATCCCCGCCGCGCTCCTGGAGAGCGAGCTCTTCGGGCACGCCCGCGGCTCTTTCACGGGCGCCGACCGGGAGCGAAAGGGCCTCCTGGAAGAGGCGGAGCGAGGAACCATTTTCTTCGACGAGATCGGCGACCTCCATCTGCCGCTCCAGGCGAAGCTCCTTCGGGCCCTGCAGGAGCGCGAGGTCCGCCGGGTCGGCGAGAACCGTCCCCGCCGGGTGGACGTCCGCGTTGTTTCGGCGACGTCCCGCGACCTGGAGTCCGAAGTCGAGGCGGGCCGTTTCCGCGAGGACCTCTATTACCGCCTCCACGTTGCCATCATCACGCTTCCTCCCCTCCGCGAGAGAGGAAGAGACGTTGCGCTGCTCGCCCGGCACTTTCTCGACCGCTGCACGCGCGACTTCGGGCGCGGGCGGCTCACCTTCGCGCCCGAGTCGCTGGCGGCCCTCTCCCGGCACCCGTGGCCGGGAAACGTAAGGGAGCTCCAGAACGCCGTCTCGCAGGCGGCCGCGCTGGCCCCGCCGGGCGCGGTCATCGGCCCGGACCTTCTTCCGGCGAGCGTGCGGCGGCGCGAGGGGGGCGCGGCTCCGGAGAGCTATCGCGCTCGCGTGGACGAGCACCGGCGGTGCCTGATCCACGAGGCGCTCACCCGCGCGAGCGGCAACCGGAGCCGCGCTGCGCGGGACCTGGGATTGTCGCGGCAGGCTCTGGCGTACCTGATCCGGGAGCTCGGGGTCACCGTGCGGCCGGGAGGAGCCCGCTAAACTCTCGAAGTCTTGTCGAAGCGGCAGAGGGTCGCCTGCGGCGCGGTGCTCGTCCTCGCCTGCGTCGTCGTCTACGCCAACGGCATCGGCGGCGACTTCACTTACGACGACAAGGCGATCGTGCGCGACAACCCGCGCATCCGCTCGCCGGACCGCATTTCCCAGATCTTCCTGACGCCCTACTTCGGCGGGGCCCGCGGGACGGGAAGCAACTACCGTCCGGTGCTACTGCTCTCCTACGCGGTCGAGTGGTGGATCCACGGCCGGCAGGCCGAGTCCTTCCATTCGGTCAACGTCCTGATGCACGCGGGGGCGACCCTCCTGCTGCTCACTCTGCTGAGAAAGATCGGGATCTCACCCGCGGCCGCCTTCTTGGCGGCGCTGCTCTTCGCGGTCCATCCGATCCACGTGGAGGCCGTCACGAGCCTCGTCGGCAGGGGAGAGCTCCAGGCGGCGCTCTTCTCTCTTCTCTACCTGCACCTCGCCCTTCGCTTCTTCCGTCTTCCGTCTCTCGTCTCTCGTCTTCCGGCCCTCCTCGGCGCCCTCCTCTGCTACGCCCTCGCGGTCCTGACCAAGGAGAGCGCGACGTCCGTGCCGGGGATCGCGCTGCTCCTCTTCGTGTTCGTCGGGGAGGGGCGATTCCGCGAGCGCATCGTGAGAGGACTCTGGCGCGGGCTGTCCCTCTTCCTCGGCTCGGCGGCCGTCCTCGGCGGGATCTTCCGGCTCCGGCAGTACGTCCTCGGAGGATTCCTCAGGGCGGAGGGGACCGGCATCTTCGAGCTGGAGAACGTGCTCGATCCCCTGGATCCCTTCGAGCGCGCGGCCAACGCGTGCGTGATCCTCTTCCGCTACATCGGGCGGATCCTCCTTCCGATTCACCTCTCCGCCGACGAGTCCGCCTGGTCCATCGAACCGGTCGAGGTCTTCTCGGCCCTGGCCATCGCCGGGGTTCTCCTCATCGCGGCGCTCCTGGCGCTTTCGATCGTCCGTCTGGCGTCGCGCTCGCCCGCCGGGTTCGGTTTTCTCTTCTTCGTCCTCGCGATCCTCCCGGCGTCGAACCTGATCGTGTCCATCGGCACGGTATTCGCGGAGCGGCTGGCCTATCTCCCCGCCGCGGGGCTCTTTCTCCCCGCCGCGGTCCTGGCGGCGGGAAGCGCGGAAAGCTGGAGCGCGATCGGGCCGCGGCGAAAAGCCGTCTTCCTGGTCGCCGTGTTGCTTCTCTCCGCGCGGACCATCGTCCGCAACTCCGTCTGGTGGGGGGACGAGCCGCTTTTCCTGAACCTCGTCCGCACTTCTCCTGACAGCGCCAAGGCCCACTACGACCTGGCCTATATCTGGGCCGAGGACCGCCAGTACCTCCGCGCCCGCGAGCAGTATGCGATCGCCGCCGACATCTACGAGGACTACTGGGACGCGTGGTCGGGCAAGGGAAGGATGGAGAAGGAGCTTCACCTCTACGACGAGGCCGAGACGTCCTACCGTAAGGCGATCGAGGCCAACCCCGAGCACGAGAACGGATACTTCGGCGTTGGACTCGTCCGGGAGGCTCGGGGGGACATCGCGGGCGCGGAAGCGATCTACCGCGAGGGGCTCCGGCACAAATCGAACTCGCTGCCGCTCGCCTACCGGCTTGCCCTGGCGCGCTCGCGGCTCCCGTGGCCGCAGGCCCGGGACGACTGGAAGCGCGCGCTCGAGCTCGGCGAGCACGTCGCGTCCGTCCACGAGGGCTACGCGAGCTGGCTCGCTTCCGGGGGAAGAATCGAGGAGGCGCGCCCCGAGGCCCGGGAAGCGCTGCGAAGAGATCCCGGCTACCTGCCGGCTCTCTGCCTCCTCGCGGACCTCGATGAGAAGCTGGAGCGGCCCTTTGCTGCGGCGCTGGCCCGCGAGAAGGTCTTCCGGCGTTCCCGCTCGCCGGCGGACTGGGAAGCCCTCCTCAGTTCGGCTTCGAAGAGCCCGGAGTACGAGGCGCGGTTTCGCCGGCTGGAGGATTCCCTTCGGAAGCTTCTCGAACCGGGAACTCGCTGACATGCTGCTTCTCGCTGGTGCGCCGCTTCTCTGCCCGGATCCGGACCCGGGGGTGCCGGCGGTGGTAGAGGCGCAGCAGCGAAACGAAGAGCACGTAGGCCGCGAACCCGGCGACGATCGAGATGACGGTCGTTCCGACGAGGAACGAGAGGAGGCGCGGGGCGAAGGTCGGGCCCTTGAAGGCCTTCCAGAAATCGCTGTGGAGAAGCCGGTCCCAGTGCATGGGCGGAACGCTGTGGCGGTCGTAGCCGAGGAGAGCGCGGCCGAGGCGGTAGCCGTAGGCGTAGATCACGGGCAGCGTCCAGGGATTCCCGGCGAACTGCCCCAGGGCGGCGTCGATCTTGTTGAGGCGGAAAAGGAAGGCGAACCCGAGCGCGATCCAGATGTGGAACCCCAGAAACGGAGAGAAGCCCGAGCCGATGCCCACGGCGATCGCCGCCGCGACGCGCTCGGGCGACTGCTCGCGCCCGAGCAGGTCGAGCACAATGACCTTCCACCGCCGGCGCCACTTCAACGGGTGGAAACGCCGCTTGCGGAAAGCCCGCGAGGTCGGGAACTTCACCGCCGCCTCCCGAAGTGATCCCATCCAGACCGGCTGACGTCCCGCAAACCGCCCGCCCCGACGCCGAAGGCGCCTTCTCCCTCTTCCAGACGCCCGATCCGGGTTACGGGGACCTCCGCGGTCGAGAGCTTCGCGATGGCATCCGTGGACTCCGGCCGCGCGGAGAACAGCAGCTCGTAGTCGTCCCCGCCGGCCAGCATCCAGGCCGAAGGGTCAGTCCCGAGGGCTGCGGCCGCTTCGGCCAGCGCGGGAGAGAGCGGCAGTTCTTTCTCTTCGATCACGACTCTGACTCCAGACGCGCGGGCGAGTCTTCCCGCGTCGATGCCCACGCCGTCGGAGACGTCGATGGCGGCGGCTGCGAGGCCCCGCCTCGAAAGCTCCAGGCCCAGTGCGACCCTCGGCTCGGGATCCTCGTAGGCGGCGAGGAGCTCTCGCGCGTGACGCGCATCGAGCGAGGCGGGGCCTTTCCGGGAGGCCAGCGCGAGCCCTGCCGCGGCGCGGCCGGGAAAGCCGGACAGGTAGAGGTCGTCCCCGGGCTTTCCGCCGGAGCGAAGCAGGGGAGAGCGTTCGGCGCGGCCCCACAGAGCGACCGAGACGACGACGACGGGGGCGTCGGAGAGATCTCCTCCCACGAGTGACGCCTTCCAGCACTCCGCCCGCGAAAGCGCTCCCCGGGCTACGGCGAGCGGGAACTCTTCCCCCTTCTCGGCGGGGAACCCGATCGTGAGGAGGAACGTCTCCGGCCGCGCTCCCATCGCCGCGAGATCCGAGAGGTTGACCGCGAGCGCGCGGCGCCCAATCGCCTCGGGCGCCGTATCGGGAAGAAAGTCCACGCCCTCGACCAGCAGATCCGTCGTCGCCACGACCTCGCCGGCCTCGACGTGAAAGACCGCGGCGTCGTCCCCGGGGCCAACGAGCACACGCTCGGCTTCCGGGAGAAGCGCAGAGAGCTTCTCGACGAAACGGTCCTCCGCCGTCACAAGCCGATTATTTACCCACGCAGGACCGGATCGGAAAATCCTGCGGTAACGTCCCGGGAGCAAGCAGCGTTCTTTTCCGCAGGAGGGTAGCTCTGCTCCGGGTTTGCTCCGGCCGCGCCGGGCTGGTCCCATGGGTTCTCGCCGCGGGTATTCTGGGCGGGGGATCCGCGCTCCTCGGCACCTGCGGACCGTTCACGGACGTCGCGCCGGACGCGTTCTGCCCGTTCGTGCTCGAGATCTTCACGCTGGGGATCACGACCGGCACGACGGCGACCACCTATGACCCGTCGAGCCCCGTGACGCGGCTCCAGATGGCGGCCTTCCTGTCACGCACGGTGGACGGCCTGCTGACGCGCCGGAGCGAGCGCGCGCC
>Ga0126379_10001517_pt1 | contig 14203 bp, 12 predicted proteins | sample PanSoiMetPlot_24_FD_92640 | JGI IMG/M metagenome (GOLD analysis project Ga0126379, IMG submission 92640) | Tropical forest soil microbial communities from Panama - MetaG Plot_24 | ecosystem: Environmental > Terrestrial > Soil > Tropical forest > Bulk soil | place: Panama | collected 2016-02-17 | reverse complement strand
GGTCTCACGCTCCTGCCTGCTGAGTTCGCGATCGGGCATGGGAGTGAGCCAGATGTCGACGTCAAGCCCAATTTGATGGCTCGAATGACCATTGACCATCGGTCCGCCGCGGGGCTGCGCCATATCGCCGACGAGTAAACCCGGCCATCCGGCGGCCCTGGCGCGCCGGGCATAGCGCTCGATAAACTGCACGAGGACGGGATGGCCCCAATTGCGGTTGCGAGAGAGCCGCATCACCTGCCAGTCGGGCCCGTTGACGGGAAGCGAAACGGCACCCGCGAGACAGCCATTCGCATAGCCGCCAATGGCATGCGCCGTTCCGGACGTCGGTTCAACCTTGGCGCCGAACAATTCCTTAGCCGGCTTGGCGCTGTCGGCGCCCGTCATTTCTGGACGGAAGTGGGGAATTTTCTTTTCGGCCGCAAGCCCGGCGGCAGCCGCCGCGAACGCCAGAATGCTCAATGAAATCACGAGGCGTCGCATCTCGAGGACTCTGCAAGGTTGACCGTCGCCTATCCGAGGCTTTCGCCGCCGCAAGTCTACGCACGCGAATAGGTCCAATAGGTGGCCGCGATCCCGGCGTCGGTACTGGAATTCGCTAAGGATCGCAAGTCGCCCGCCGATGAGCCGATCCCTCGCTCGTCCCAAGCCAAGCGGCAAAGAGCCCAAGGCCGGCAGGCCATCACCGTGGTCCCACGACGGCCGACGTCGCGGATGAAACGCTCGCTGTCTCGGCGGCGCGGAACCGGGCGTTAAGTCCCAGCGGGGCGTTTCGAACCCGCGTTGCGCGCAGACCACGGCTGGCCGGGGTCGGTTGCTGGCGGCACACCCGTTCGCATCCGAACGCATGCGGCAACGCCGTCCGCGCGCGGCATTGGGTCCGTCGCGATTACAAATCGGGAGGGCGCGGGTCGTCCATAGGTTGACCCATGCCTTGCGCCCCCGCCAAGTACCGATCAATTGCTTGCGACCTGAGCGACTGCCACGTCAGCGTACGCCAATCGATCCTGGAGGCGAAACGGATCAGCAACGGCCTCCACCCGTTCCCTGCTGCCGCCAGAACCGCAGATTGTTACGGTTCCGTAGTTGAGGATCAGACCCAGATACGACTGAGTAACATCGATGCCCGCGATCTGTTGCGCATTGATGTGCACAGTTCGGCGTATCCCTCGTTTGATGATCACACGGCGGTTTGTAACAATGATTTTGCTGCGCTCCTGTTGCAGCAGCGCAAGCCACATCACCAAGCCGCCGATCAAGATGGCCCACAGGACCGGCGCAACTGCCAAAAAGGGCAAGAGAATCAGAACGCGCCGCAAAAAGACGACGCTATGTAGTCTGCCCGTATATGTAACGACCTCGTGCATCGGAATGCTCGGTGGTCTGTATATCGCGAGCATTGGGGTTGTGAGCCGTCGCGGTTGCGATGGTCCCATACCCGTCGTCGCCTGCGCCTGACCCGAAACGTTCAAGACGAAGGATCTCAGTTAGCACGCTAGGTGCGAGAGCGGTCGTGAGCCGCCAAACTTGCACGACGCCGGAGACCGCATGCGCTGTTCGCGCCGCCCGACCTGATTTTGCTGGGTGATCTTCCGGACCATGATCCCGCTCCTGCCGTTGGGCGGAGGGGAACTGGCCCTGCCGCCGATTATTCCCGAGTTCTCCATCCGCGATCGGGCGAAGACGCCTGATAGGAAGAATCCACTGCGCGACAGCATGCAAGACGCCGATCGCTCGACCTTATGCCCGGTCGAACGGAGACGGCTCTCGTGCTTCGATATGATCTCCAAACGCGCATGGGTTCCTCGGATGCTAGCAAGTTTATAACAGATTGAACGACACACAGCAAGCAGCGATCAGGAAAAGGACCAGAGCGGCGAGGACCGCGGGCTCGTTGCCTTTACGCTTTGATGAGCGGGATTGCGAAAGACGCGGCAGACACTTGGCGAAATTCATTGCTGTTCTGCGAGCTCCTTGCCCCACGCCAAGTTCGCAGAAGGTGTCGTTGTCCTCGGACGTGGCGCGGCGCGCGTGCGATCGCGGCCGCAGCCGAGACGTTCGTCATCAATTGTCTGGTTTCGCGCGCAAAGAGCTGGCGCTTCCACGTGGTGTGGCAATGGGATGCTCGCCACGAAGCCCTAGGCGATGGCCGGAGCCCGCGCCGCTCCGGCGGCTGGACACGGCGAGGAGGAGGACGCCGTCGTCGTCGACATGAAGGCGCTAAGCCAACGGCCGCCCTGCGGGGATCAGGAGCGGCCGAAGGCGCCCGGAGAATTCTGTTTGGCGCAGGTATCAGCGCCGCGTCAGGCAATAGCTGAGCGCCACTCGAGTTTTCCTGTGGCGCAGGCGGCTCGCAAGCCCGCGGATTGGCCCTGCGCTGCCTCGGATGGGTTCCAGGCCCGATCCACTGCGCCTTTTGAGAAGCCCATCATGGTCGGGCGCGCCATTCTTGGCAGTGCCGTTTGCCGGAAGGCCTGCGGGCGCCCGATCCGGCCACCGGCTTAGACGACAATGTTAAGATTTTGTCCGGGTTTCCCTGCGGAGGATCCCGTGGCATTTGTCGTGCTGCTGGAACTCTTGTTGGAATACGAGGAGCTGTTCGTTGCGGCGGCCGCAGCGCGACGTTGCTGCTGTGACAGCTGCTGGACGTCTGCGCGAAGGCTATTGTTGGCTGGGGGCGAAATGTCGGATATCGCCATTGCCGATCTCCTAGAGATTTGCCGGATTCCGCGTAGACTAGCGCGCGCCACTAAAGAAAGCCTCAACGAGGTTCGGCATTGTTGCAAATGAGTTAAGCAACGTTATGATAAAATGATAAGCGAATTTTATCGATCAAAGCTCACGAACGCAGCCGCTCGCTTGATTGCGGCGCCAGGATGCCGCGGTCTACAAGGGCGTGCGGCCGGAAAGCTTGGGGCACGTCCCCTTCAGCGGTCTATGGCTGGATGCAAGTCTGGAGACCATCAGGCCCGGTTTACCCCACATCGAGCGAAAAGCCGCGGGCTGAATATGAGTACAGGCGAGGCCTCCGCACCAAAGCGTCAGTGAATCCGGCGTGGCGTCATTGTCGAATTTTGTGATAACCGGCGAGATCGGTGCAGCCAAGCATGGATCGGCGTCGATCGCTATTTGGGTGGCGCGCCGTTCCCTTCAGCGGTGACGGCCGGCAAATGCAGTAAGGGCGTAATGGGGGTACGCCAACCGAGGATGGCTTCCATTATGGCTCTGTGAGGAAACATGTCGCCATGATCGGTAGGCCCTGCGAGATTCTCGTGGACCAAGGGGTGCGTGAGCGATCAAAGTCTCACGCGATGCCGCGGATATCGCAGGGTCGACGCAACAAGCTACTTTTGTGAAACGGAATTGGTCGGCTCCAGCCCACTCTTGTTGATCGCCGCGACCGCGGCTGGCGATCCCAGAAATTCAATGAGCGTTTTGGCAGCGCTCGGCTCCTTGGCAGTCACCGCGATGCCGGCAGAGAACACGGTGATTTTCTGCAGTTCGGGGGGGAGCGGCCCAACAAAATCGATGCCATGAACGGGAAGCAGCTCGCTGATCTGCTGAAATCCGATCTCGGCTTCGCCGCGGGCGACCACGTTGCCGACCCGCTCACTCTTGATCTCTCTGCTCTTGGCCCGAAGCTCGTCGGCAATCCCGAGGCGCTGAAACAGCTCGGTTGAAACATAGACGCCACTTGCGCTGTCAGAGTATGCGATCGATTTGGCGGCGATCAGCGCCTGTTTGAAGGCCTCCACAGAGCTGATGTCGGGCTTGGGGGCCCCGGCGCGAACCGCCATGCCAATCTTCGAGCGCGCGAGATCGACACGGCTATCGGCGATGATCTTGCCCTGCTTAATGAGATCGCCAAGGGCATAACCAACCATGATCACCACGTCCGCCGGCTCTCCGCGTTGAAGCCGCGCGGGAATGGCGTCCGGCGCGGTTCCCATGGAGGGTCCCCAGGCGGTCGTGACCGTATTCCCGGTCACGCGCTCGAACTGGGGGATGAGATCAAGATAGGCCGCCGCAAAGCCGCCTGAGTTCATCACTTTGAGCTCAGCCGCATGGGCAAATCCCGCGACCAGAAGGCTCAACGCGCCAAGTACCGGCACCGCCGAAACGATCGCTTTGATGTACATCACATCATCCTTTCGCCTCACGCTCGGATGCGCCATGCTGTGCCTTTCAAACACGGCTATCGGGCGACGATGCGGCAGCGTCCGAAACACGTGATGATTTTCATCAACGTATCGCTTCTGTGCCCATTGCGACCGGTCTTGGTTTGGTGGCACCGTCAATCGGCTAATCGATGAGGGGGCGCCGATCATGCCAAGGTTGGGCGATCTCGAGTTGTGCGGCCAGTTGAAGCAGCGTGGCCTCCTCGCCATAGCGTGCGCCGAACAGCATGCCGATCGGCAGGCCGCTCTTTGAGACTTGTAGGGGGAGCGAGATAGCGGGCTGCCCAGACACATTGTAGAGCGGATTGTAATGGGCGAAGGCGGCAATGCGAGGATCGGCCAGTGTCGCGTTGGCATCGTCGACGTTGATGAGGCCAACCGGCAGTGGCAACGCGCCGAGGCTGGGTGTCAGCCAGATGTCACGGTCCTCGAAAAAGGCCGCGAAGGCCCGCCCCGATCGCTGCAACGCTCCAATCGCGATTAAATACTGGCTTGCCGTGATGGCGCGACCGGCCTGATAGGCGTTCCAAGTCATCGCCTCAAAATCCCCGGCCCTAGGCGCGCGACTGGTCAGTTGTGCCAGCGTGTCGATGGTGGAGGCAAGACCTGCCCCATAGACCGCAAAGAAAGCGGGTAGGAGCGTCCTGGCCTCAACATCGAACGAAGCCTCCTGCACCTCGTGGCCAAGCGCGGCACAGAGTTTCGCTGTCGCTTCGGTCGCGGCAGCAAGTTCCGGGTCAAGCGGATTCCCGTAGGGAGTGGCGGTAGAATAGCCGATGCGCAGCTTGCGCGGGCCGCCGGCAAGCTCGTTGAGGTAGGGTCGGGCAGGCGGGAAAAGCCGCGTAGGGATCGCCCGCCACGTAGCCTGCGGTCGCGTCGAGCGCGGCGGCTGTGTCGCGCACGCTGCGGCTCACAACGTGCTCGGCCACCAACCCATTCATAATGTCGCCGACCCAAGGTCCAAGCGAGTTGCGTCCGCGCGTCGGTTTGAGGCCGACGAGACCACAGCACGCCGCCGGGATGCGGATCGAGCCACCGCCGTCGTTGGCATGCGCCACAGGTACGATGCGCGCTGCTACGGCAGCCGCGGAACCGCCCGAGGATCCACCGGGTGTCCGGGTCGTATCCCACGGATTGCGCGCGGCACCGTAGAGCTTGGGCTCAGTAAACGGCGGCAGGCCGAATTCGGGCGTGTTGGTCTTGGCGAAGGGGACGAACCCCGCCCGTTTGAGCCGCGCCACCAGATAAGAGTCGGCAGGCGCCGCCATCGGCGGGACGAACGCCGAGGCAAAGCGGGTCGGCATGCCAGCGCAATCGCCGAGCAGGTCCTTAAGCAGCAACGGCACGCCGGCGAAAGGCTCGCCCGCGGGCTTGAACGCGGCCGCCGCCGTACGCGCCTGATCGTAGCCGCGATAGACGATAGCGTTGATCTTAGGATTGATTGCCTCGGCCCGCGCGATCGCGGTCTCCAACAGCTCGAGCGCGCTCACCTCTCCGCGCTGTACGAGCGCCCCAAGGGCGAGCCCATCGTAAGTCGCATAAGTTTCGAACGCCATCGTGCCGCTCCTGACCTGAGTGTTCGCATGATCGGATGAGGTCGCTACCGCGGCCGCTGCGGCGGCGGCACCGACCAAGAAAGCTCGTCGTTCCACGTTCAAGCTGAGCCTCTGGCTTCCACCCGCAGTCCCCCGAACCCTCAAGCCTTCGTAGCACGCTTGCGCGTTGTGGACACCGCACTTGGTCTTAAACCTCATACGAAGAATTGAGCGCGGCGGCGCGCCCTGATCTTGCGATAGGACCATCGCGCTGCATGGGCTGAAAGGCGAACGCTGTGGGATCCCCTCGCTGCACCAAGTTCGAAACCAGAGCGCCCGCTTCACCGAAACGATTTCCGGCCTCGCAATCGGTTCGCGCCCGGAGCCACCCAACCTTTGCTTGTACTCATCGCCGTGGACGCGAAATCGCCTCAGTCGCGATCAGCGCTCATAACCTCGAAAGCGGACGGACCGAATGCCCGGCAGGGCGCCAAGCTGCATCTCGTCGAGGCCGACCGTCTAGTTATTTGGGAGCGATTCCGGAACCTCCCGCGCCTCACTGGCATCGGCGTAGACGTCTTCGCGGATAACACGCAGCGTGACTTCATGCAGGTAGGCTTGCAGGGCGCGGTCGAGTTCGGAGAATTCGGGCCAAAGGACTTGGTCGAAGAAGCGCCTGGGGGCACGAACCATGAGAGTGGTGCGCCGTTGCCGATGATAGCGATAGGGTTCGAGTCCGTAACGTCGGCACAACGCGAGAAAAAGCCGGCGTGACCACTGATCGGAAAGTGAAATCTGCAGTTCGGCGGGTGGATCTTGCCGGCGAAGTTCGGTCAGCCGTGCGCGAACCCGTTCGAGTGCCGCCTCTGCGGCCAAGCGTTCACCGGAGGTCCCAGCGCCGGCGAATAGCGCCTCGATCTTGCGCAGTTTGTCTCGCAACTGAGATTCATTCGACATCAGTGGCCCCGAGGCTGAGTGTGCACATGCAAGCCCAACATCGGGTTCTGCGACGGGTCAAGCGGTTCGCCGATCTATCCACCGCTGTTGGAAGCCCGCGCGATCGCGGCATGCCGAGCGCCATTACCTTGATGCACCAGGGCGGCGATGACCCCGCGCGTGCGGTGCGCCATGCGGCGCCATTGGGAGCGCGCGAGCCGATCCAGGTAAATTCCTCGAGGCGTTGCGACAATGGGAGGTTAATATCAGCTGATAGACGCGGCGAGGCAGCTTACACCTGTTCGAGCGAATCCTCGAGGAGACGATCATGGGAACGAACTATCCGCAACGCCATCAAGAGCTCCAAGGGCTTTTTGGAAAGCTCGCAAAAGAGTTGCCGGGACCCATTTCGGGTTTTGCACGCCTTCACAGAGACGCGGTCGCGCAAGGCGCGCTTCCAGGCAAGGTGAAGGAGCTGATGGCGCTCGCAATTGCGATCGCCGTTCACTGCGATGATTGCATAGCCTACCACGTTCACGACGCGCTGCGAGCTGGGGCGACGCGACAGGAGATTCTTGAGGCCATCGGTGTTGCCGTGATGATGGGCGGAGGGCCCGCCTCAATGTCTGCTTGCAGCGCATACGAGGCGCTTGGACAATTCGAGGGCCTCTCCAAGTAGCGGAACGGGTGGCCATCGCCGTTCTCGCCGCGCTCGCATAGAGGCAAGCCTATCTGCCTATTTGCGGAAAGCTCGCAGATGGAGCTCCTCAGTCTGCTGGCAACAGGCTGTTTGATCTGAATCAATCGCGCGGCGTTTCGGCACAAAACGATCAGAGATGACGGGCTTGGCATGACGACGTAGGACACGAGATCGGGCAGCTGCGCAAGGCGCGCGACCGGCTAAGTTTAGTCGGTTCCGGCGGCGTGAAGCCAAAGCGATTTCACGCAGACGATCAGGAGACTGCTGTTGAGGAACAGAATATGAAACGCACGGGCGCTTCGCTGGCCATCTGGGCACTTGAACAGATCGGGGTGCGCTACACGTTCGGCATTCCAGGTGTGCAGAACACGGAACTTTACGATGAGCTCGAAAGCTCGCAATCCATCACGCCGATCCTAGTGACGCACGAAGGTGGTGCCGCCTTCATGGCCGACGCGATCAGCCGGCTTTCGGAGAGCATCGGCACGCTGGTCATCGTGCCGGCTGCCGGTCTGACCAACGCGGCGAGCGGAATCGGCGAAGCGCTTCTCGATGGCGTCCCCATGCTGGTGATCTGTGGCGGTGTACGTACCGACACCGGCCGTCGCTACCAAGTCCATCAGATGGACCTGCATCAGTTCATGAAGGGTTTGACCAAAGCGACATTCCGCATCGATCGGCAAGAGGATATCGTGTCGACGATCTTTCGCGCTTATGACGTCGCTACAAGCGACGAGCCAGGGCCTGTGTTCCTTGAACTGCCGCTCAACGTCCAAGTCTTTCCGAGCCAAATTGACGGCTTGCCCAGCTATGCCAAGCGTCCGGCAAAACCGATCGAGCAGGCCGATGCGGTGGCGAAGGCCGCAAACCTGGTCGCGCAATCGCGGCACCCGGGGCTATTCGTCGGCTGGGGAGCGCGGGAGGCCACCGCGCAGCTGCGCGAGCTCGCCGAATGGCTGCAGGCCCCGGTAAGCACGACCCTACAGGGCTTGAGCGTGTTTCCGGGCAATCATCCACTGCATGTCGGATTCGGCTTCGGGCCCGCATCGGTGCCGGCAGCGCGTGCCGCCTTCGCGTCGTGCGACTGCTTGATCGCGGTCGGCAACCGTTTTAGCGAGATCGCTACCGGGAGCTATGGCACCAAAGTGCCGGAGAATCTGATTCACGTCGATATCAACCCGGCCGTCTTCAACGCCAACTATCCGGCCAAGGTGGCCCTGCGAGGTGACGCCCCACGGGTGCTCGACGTTCTGGTCGCCGCGGTGAAGGCCGTACGGCCGCTACCCGCTCCTGATAACGATTTGAGGGACCTGATCCGGCGCGAAAAGCATGGTTACCGACAGACCTGGTATGCCCAGGACGTCAATGACAAGGTCAATCCCGCGCGGTTTTTCGACGAGCTGCGCCGGCAAACACCCGATGATGCCATCACCGTGCTCGACGACGGCAATCACACTTTTCTGACCGCCGAATTGTTCGAGGTCCGCGCCCCCAAGAGCGTGATCCTGCCGAGCGACTTCAACTGTATGGGATACGCGGTGCCAGCCGCTATCGGCGCTAAACTTGCCAATCCGAACCGCGCCGTGAACGCAATCGTTGGCGACGGCGCGTTCGCGATGACCTGCATGGAGATCATGACGGCCTCACGCAATGCGCTTGGCGTCGTGTACTACGTTTTCCATGACGGCATGCTCTCGCAGATCTCGCAGTTCCAGGAGTTGCCCTATAATCGTCGGACCTGCACCGAGATTGGTGCGTTTGCGATCGAGGGTGTCGCGGTCGCAACCGGTGCGACCTATGTCGCCATGCGCGACAATGCAGCTATCGCCGGCGCGATCGAACAGGCCAACGCGGCGGCATCGCAACATCGACCAGTGATCGTCGACGTTAGCATCGACTATGCTAAACGGACCGCCTTCACCACGGGTGCGGGGCGGACTACCTTCGGACGGCTCCCACTTCGCCAGAAGGCACGCATGCTCGCGCGCGCGGTCAGCCGTCGCATCCTGAGCTAATCTGCAGTTAACTCGAGACCGACGCCATGGTCGATCAGTCGGTGGCCGGCGCCAAGCTCGACCGCGCTCCGCATTTAAGGTGCGTGGATTTCTTGGGGCTTGTGCGCAAGGTGCCGCGTCGAGCATCGTGCATCGGCCTCCGCAATCGCCCGCGATTCGAGCAAGGGCGGGACCCTACGGTCGATCGGCCCGCTGCTCCCGCCGCCATCAACCCGTCTAGGCCGAACCGCTCGAGGAGCCGTGAAAGCCCTCGGCGGGCTCGTCGCCCCGCTCCAACACATGTTTGGACAGGACGCCGATCGCGACATCTGTTATAATCATGCGGTTAGTCCGGCTGACCTCGACGCAGAAGCTCATGACTCATCCTCTCTCCCGTCTGGCTACTCGGGCCGTTTACGGCGCCACGCAGCTGCCACGCATCGCCTGGTATTTGGGGCATGGCCTGGCCATGCGGCGGCTTTCAGAGGAAGTGCGACGGCAAAACGGCGAGAGTAGGCGGCCTCGGGCGCACACTGATGCCCCCATTCCGGATCGCAGCCGACTGTTCGCCGATATGGGCGCCCTGCTCCGCCGCGATCTCGCAAATATTGAGGCAGGGATTTATCCCGTGCCGGCTGATCATGACGGCTCGTTGTCGACCCTGCTCGATCGATCCCGCCTGTTCTTTGCTGACCTTCCCGACGTGCATCGGCGTCGCGAGCGCGGTGCTCGCAGCGAGGTGCTGACCGAAGAAACCCGCGGAAAGCGGCCCTTGTACTATCTCCAAAACTTCCATTTCCAGTCGGGCGGCTGGATGACGGCGGATTCAGCGCAACGCTACGATACTCAGGTCGAAGTGCTCTTTAACGGGATGGCCAACGCCACGCGCAGGCAGGCGCTGCCGCCGCTATACGAGGTCTTTGCCAGGCGGGACCAACGCCAGTTGCGACTGCTCGATGTCGGTTGCGGTACCGGCCGCTTTCTCGATTTCGTCAAGCAGGTCTGGCCCCGCCTCCCCGTCGTCGGTCTCGATATGTCAGAGCCCTACCTCTCGGAAGCGAAGCGCCATTTGCAGCGTTGGTCATGGATGAATCTCGTCGTCGGCAATGGGGAATTCATTCCGGTGCCGGACCGCAGCCAGGACGCGGTCACGAGTATCTTCATGTTTCACGAACTACCCCCCAAGGTGCGGCGCACTGTGTTCGAGGAATTCGCCAGAGTCCTCAAGCCCGGCGGGCGCTGCGTGATTGTGGATTCGCTCCAACACGGCGACGAGCCCGATTACGAGGGCCTCCTTGAGCTTTTTCCGCAGAATTTTCACGAACCGTACTATACGAGCTATGTCCAGGAGGATTTCGGCGCGATCGGGAGGGCTTGCGGTCTGACGCGTCGGTGCAGCGTCAACGCCTTCGTGTCCAAGGTGATGGTCTTCGATAAGCCGTAGCCTCGACGCGTTCCATGGCCTGTGGGCGGTCGGAAAAAATCGTGTCTCAGCTTCGGCCGCCAAAGAGTCGCCATGACCACGCGTCGCGGTAGCTTTGCACCAGCCGGTGGGCGTGCCGCCGACGCAGACCAGGTATCCGCTCCGAACGCGTAAGCGGGACCGGGCCTGGGCGATCATTTAAGCGCGCGGTGCCTTGTCAAGAACGCAACGTCATTCGATCAACCCGTCACCTCGCAAAGAGGCGTGGTCAAACGCATTGCTGGTGACCCGATGACAATGACGGCGAAAGTCTCTATTTCTGGTCGGCGTGGCGGCGATGGCTCGCCCCGCGTTTCCCGCATCCCCGCGGCCATTCGGCGCGCGGCCAGAGGCCCACCAAAGCTCGGTCACGTGGGCTGCCTCGCATGAGCGCCCGCAGCTTCGAGGCGTCGATCAATTCGCGCGCTAAACTATCTGTCCGCGACGCGAGGTGGTTGACTGGTGAGCCCTATATCTTAAACTGCCAGGACGAAGTCTCAGTCTGACCAACGATGCTTGATTGAGCGACCGCACCTTGGAGTGTCAGCGCAGGCGTTGACCGGAATTTCTCCAAGGCTGACCACGACCTCTCGCATCTGGAGCGGATGATGCAATTCGTGTGCGATGCCCCCTCATCGAAGACCTGGCTTCGGATTGATACAGAGGCGGAAGCCATCTTTGAATCCCGAGCCATGAACCATGCCGTCGAGAAACATTTTCGCCAAGCGCATGAGCAGGCCGTCAAATCCTACGTGCCGCCGCGGTCAGGGGCCTTTATCGAGCAGGACATTGGGCTGAAGGCGCACACTCAGCGAGTCATGCCACTATTCCTCACACTGCGCGATGCGGAGGGCAATGCGCTCGTTACCGCCATGCTTCCGCCAACGGGACGGGCCGACAGATCCTTCAGACCAATTATCGTCGGGGTTGCAAACAGCGATCCTTTTCCCGAGCATGGTGCGGCGATCCAAAAGCTCGGCGAGCACTTCGGTCTCACGCTCAATCCGGAGCGCTGCTACCCCTATCGACGCGGCTGACCGGAGATGGTTGGATGTTGGCGACGGGCGCAAGAATGCGCCCGTCGCCGCGCTCTGTCGGGTTGACGGACGGGCTGGGCATCGCACCCTGTCTTGAGGCCTGAGAGTGCCACTCATGAGCGACGCCCTCCCGCGGGGCCCCGCCATGTTGCCGTCTTGGCAGGGTCCGCGCGACTGGCGCGGCCGAACTGCGAGGGGGCCGCGCGATCGGGCAGCACCGGATGCGCCACACCGCGACCGGTGAAGAACCGGGCGGGTGGCGACCATGGGTTGCGAACCGGCTTCCTCAATTCCGTATTTGGCGAGCCTTTGATTGGATCGTAGCCAAAGTCGATCGATAGGATGAGCAGGCATCTGCTGTTCAGCGGCGCGCGCCGCGAAAGTGGGGAAAGAGTTGGACGCATGAGCGCGGCTTTGGATTTGAACGAGCACCCGCCGAGGCGGCCCGATCCTCTCACGCGCGCTGCCGCGATCGCCCCGCTGGTCGCCGCGGCTGCCGAAGAGATTGAAGCGCTCACCGAGCTTCCCACCCAGGTGCTCGACGCCCTGCACGATGCGGCCCTGTTCCGCACGCTTCTGCCGCGGGTCTTTGACGGCGACGAGACTGAGCCCGCGACCTTCGCGCAGATGATGGAAATAATCGCGCATGCCGACGCGAGCACCGCCTGGTGTATTGGCCAGGCGTCCGGCTGCTCGATGGTTGCCGCCTATTTGGTACCCGAAGTCGCCCAGGAAATCTGGGGTCGTGACGCGCGCGCAGTGCTGGCATGGGGCCCAGGTCCCGTGGGGATCGCCCGCGTGGTCGACGGCGGCTACCGCGTCACTGGGACCTGGGGTTTCGCCAGCGGCGGCCGGCATGCGACCTGGCTCGGCGGACATTGCCGGATGCAAGAACGCGATGGGACCTTGCGCTCCCGACCGGATGGGGAGGCGACCGAACGCACCATGCTGTTTCGCAAAGACGTCGCTGTCATGACCAAGAACTGGGAAGTCATGGGCCTACGTGGCACTGGTAGCGACAGCTATGCGGTCGACGACTTGTTCGTTCCGGAGAGCTTTACTTTCTGTCGGGACAGTGCGAACGAACGGCGACAATCCGGCGCGCTTTATCGGTTTTCCACCACGCAGCTTTATGCATCCGGTTTTGCCGCGGTGGCGCTGGGCGTCGGGCGCGGGACGCTGGAGGCGTTTAAGACGGTGGCACAGAGCAAAGTGCCGTTCGGCACCAAGCGGATGTTGCGTGATAACCCCAGGGTACAGGCCCAACTTGGGCTCGCCGAGGCCAAGCTCGTGGCGGCCCGCGGCCTTCTGTTCGAAACACTCAAAGATATATGGGACGCCGTGCAGCGCTCCGGGGCCCTAACGCTCGATCAGCGCATGACCATCCGCATGGCCGCCACTTTCGCGATCCACCAGGCCAAAGAGGTTGTCGACATGGCCTATCATGAGGCCGGTGCCACTGCGATCTTTGCAAGTAACCCCTTCGAACGCCGCTTCCGCGACATGCACACCATCACCCAACAGACACAGGCAAGCGCCATGCACTTCGAGACGGTCGGGGCGCATCTACTGGGTCTGCGGCCAAATCTGCGTTTTGTCTAGGGCTGACGCCGTGCGCATGATCTCAAAGCCTCGCTGCGTGGGCGAATAAGGCCCGTCGGTGGCGCGGAAGTTCGTGGTGAGTTGGACAGGCCCCGCGCTCGCCATGTAGGCTTGGCATCAGTTCGCGGCCGGCCGTACGTTCGCCTGAGGCTCCACCGTCGCCCATCATCGCTAGATTTCGCGGGAGATAACATGTCGAGCACGGATATTCATCAGCGGCTCGTCGCGGCCATTGATGCCAACTGGGAGCGTCAGGTCGATTGGCTCCAGACGCTCGTCAGCTTCCCCAGCTTGCGGGGCGAGGAAGGGCCCTGTCAGGACTGGATCGCTCGCGAACTTTCGGCCCGGGGCCTCACCGTCGACCGTTATACGTTGGCCGATGTCATGATGGAACATTTGCCCGGCTACTCGCCGGTCATGGACACCGACTACAACAACGCCATACAGGTGGTGGCAAGCTTGCGGGTCGCTCACCCGAAAGGGCGCAGCCTCATCATGCAGGGCCACGTCGATGTCGTACCCTCCGGACCCACCGACATGTGGGGGACGTCGGCGTTTGCGCCGGTGATCAAAGACGGGCGGATGTATGGCCGCGGCGCCAACGACATGAAGTCCGGGATCTGCGCGATGATCTTTGCCCTCGATGCGCTGCGCACCGCGGGATATCAGCCCGCGTCGGACGTCTATGTACAGACGGTGACCGAAGAAGAGTCCACCGGCAATGGCGCGCTCTCGACGCTGGCGCGAGGCTATCGCGCC
>Ga0126379_10001516_pt1 | contig 14203 bp, 17 predicted proteins | sample PanSoiMetPlot_24_FD_92640 | JGI IMG/M metagenome (GOLD analysis project Ga0126379, IMG submission 92640) | Tropical forest soil microbial communities from Panama - MetaG Plot_24 | ecosystem: Environmental > Terrestrial > Soil > Tropical forest > Bulk soil | place: Panama | collected 2016-02-17 | reverse complement strand
GGCCAGAGATATGTACGCCAAACAGGAGCGCTCGAGCCCGCTCGTCCACTACAAGATGGTGTGGGCGAGCCGGGGCAAACAGACGCGCGCGGAGCCCGTCTCCGCGCTCTATGCCCGGGACACGATTCACCATGTCGGCACCTTTCCGGCCCTGGAAGATGAACTGACCAGCTGGGTGCCGGGCATGCCGTCGCCCAACCGACTCGACGCCTGTCTGGTGGCAGGCACCTTGATTACCACCGCACGCGGGCTTGTCCCTATTGAGCACGTCACGACAGCGGATAGGGTATGGACACGGGTGGGTTGGCGTCCAGTGCAGCACAGCGGCTTGACTCAGTCCCGAGCGGAGACGGTACGCATCGAGTTTTCCAATGGGCAGCAGATTCAGGGGACAGCGGACCATCCTGTTTTTGTGCAGGGCCAGGGCTTTATTGCCCTTGACTCTCTCGTCTGGGGTGATATAGTGATGTCATGCAACGACGTGAAATCCTGGAACTCAACGGCATTCTCTATACCCGATTCCTTGATTCCCCACGACGGTCTCTCCGCGTCTACTTTCACGCGCCCAGGGGCAGCGGCAAAACCGTATATCACCGCGATCTCTGGGAGTCCGTGTACGGGCCAATCCCTCCGGGCTATCTTATCCACCATAAAGACCACAATCCGCTCAACAACGCCCTTGAGAATCTTGTCTGTCTCTCGCCTGCGCAGCATGCCAAGCAGCATCCCGAAGTGGTTGGCATGCCTGCCGCACGTCTGGAGGCCATCCGTCCCCTGGCTTCGGCCTGGCATCGCTCTGAAGCGGGCCGTGCGTGGCATAAGGACCATGGGCAGCGCAGCTGGGATCAACGTCAATCGGTCATGGATACCTGCGATCACTGTGGCAAACTCTATGCCACCTTCTTTGTCACGCGCAGCCGTCCCCACTTTTGCAGCCGCCAATGCTCTCGGGCCGTTGCCGATGCAGAGCATCGCTATGAACAACAGGTGTCGTGTCCCGTCTGTGGCACACTCTTTTGGCAGAGCACAAGCAAGCACGAGCCAGAAACCTGCTCCCGTCACTGTGGTAAAGTCCTCTTCTGGCGGCGTCGCCGCGGTGTATAATCTGACCATCGCTGATCCGCCGGAATATTTTGCCAACGGCATCCTCGTTCATAATTGCGTCTGGCTCTACACCGAATTGCTGGTGGAACCGGAGCCCAAACACATCCGCGCCTGGGGGAGGTGAGTATGGCGGACAACGGCACCACGCACGGCCACACGCCCGCCTGGGGCCTGCGCGCCATGTCCGTCGTGATGGACCGCCTCGGTCTCGGCGCCTATCGCCTGGGCACCATGTACAGCGGCAAGCGCGTCATGGACGACGTGCTGGGCTACAAGCGCACGCTCACCTACCGGGACTTTAAGGCCGCATACCTCCGGCAGGACCTCGCCCAGCGCTTGATGAAAGTCTACCCGGAGGCGTGTTGGGCCTATCCGCCCGCGATCGAGGAAGACAACGAGGACGCCACCCAGACGCCGTTCGAGGCCGCCTGGGCGACCCTCGCCCAGCGCCTGCATGTCTTCGCCACGCTCCAGCGCACGGATCTGCTGGCCAATCTGGGGCGCTTTAGTGTGCTGCTCCTCGGCCTGGCCAACCAGCCGGGGGATCTCAGCCAGCCGGCGACCCCGGTGCGGGGGCCGGAGGACGTGCTCTACCTGGAGCCCTACAGCGAAGAATGGGCCATGGTGTCGCAGCTGGAAGCCAATCCGGCCTCCCCTGACTTTGGCAAACCCCTCTACTACCAGATCAATATGGCCCGGGGCGGCGATCTGCTGGCCCTCTATAGCGGCCCCACGGTCAGCCTGCCGGCCGGCCAGGCTCGCGTCCACGCGAGCCGCGTCCTCCATATGGCGGCGGACGATCTCCTCGATGATGAGATCTATGGCGTGCCCTGGCTGGAGCCCCTGTACGACCGCCTGCAAGACCTCTATAAAGTCGTGGGGGGCAGCGCGGAGCAGCTGTGGCGGGATGCGAAGCGCCGCATTGCCTTAGAGACCCAACCCGACTTTGCGGGCAATCCGGGCACGGAAGCCGGCATCCAGGATCAAGTGGACGAGTTTATGCACAATTTGCGGGACTGGATTGGCGTCGAGGGCGTGAACGTGAAAGAGTTGGGCGGCCAGGCGCAGGACCCCTCGAAGCACTTTGAAATGCTCGTGGACATTATCTGCGCCACGCGGCGCATTCCCAAGCGCATTTTCCTGGGCTCCGAGCGGGGCAGTCTGGCCAGTGAGCAGGATGAGCGCAACTGGAAAGAGTCGGTGACGGCGCGGCAGCAGACGGTGGCGGAGCCGCGCCACCTGCGGCCGCTGATTGACCGGCTGATTGCCCTGCAGGCGCTGCCGGAGCCGGCGCAAGCCTACCGCGTCGACTGGGGCAATCTCCTGGCGCTGGCGGAAAAGGACCGGGCCGCCATCGCCAAAGACTATGCCACGGCGCTGCAGATGTACGCCGGGCCAGGAATGGGCTCTGCCGTCGTGCCGCCCGCGGAATTTCGCCGCACCTACATGGGCCTCCCCGATGTGCCGGACACGCCCACGGTCGATATGTCGCCGGATGTGCTGGAGCAGTGACATGCCGCTCACGCTGACTCTCACGCATCGCCCGCGTCTGCGCCTCCACCAGGAGACGCCGGAGACCCGTGAGCCCTGGCAGGTGCTCCATGCCGAAGCCGGCGACCTGGAGGGGCAACTGGAGACACTGTGGCTCAGCGCGTTCCTCGACTTTCGCAGCGCCCTGGACGTCTCGACGCTGGCCCGCGCCGTGCTGCACGGCGCCCTGCCCACCGAGCACGCCCTGTGGTCGGCCTGGCATGGCGTCACGCAAGAGCAGACGCGCCTGCCGCTGCAGACGCTGTTCCAGAGCTCGGCGCAGCGCATCCAGGACGCCCTGACGCCGGGGTTGCAGCAGCTCCTGGAGGCGCCAGGGCTGCGCTTTGATGTGCCCACGCCGGACATGACACAGTTTATCGAGCGCTATGTCGGCCAGGAGCTCGTGGGCGTGACCGAGACGACCCGCGCCCAGGTGCGCCAGATCGTCCGCCAGGCCGTCGAGTCCGGGCGCACCCATCGCCAGGCGGCGACGGCCCTGCGCGAGGTCGTGGGCTTAACGCCGAGGCAGACCGATGCGGTCAATGCCCTGCGCCAGCGGCTCACGGACGAGGGGCGCCCGGATGCCTACATCACGAGTCAGGTGGAGCTCGCGGCGGACCGTGGCATCCGCCTGCGGGCCCAGCAGATTGCCCGGACCGAAAGCATGAGCGTCGCCAATGCGGCGCAGCAACAACTCAATGAGCGCGCACAAGACGAGGGGTGGTTGCCGGCGGATCAGAAAAGAGCCTGGTTGGTGACCCCCGATCAGCGCCTCTGTGAGCGCTGCGCGCCGATCCCCGGCATGAACCCCGGCGGGGTGGCGCTGGACGAGCCATTTCAGACGCCAGAGGGGCCGACGATGCTGCCGCCTCTGCACCCGCAGTGCCGGTGCACGATTACGCTGGTCCTGTAAGGGAGACACGCATGGCCGTCCTCTCTGGTGCGCCCCGGTGCCCGTCGCTCACCGCCCTCGTGGGGGAGCTGGAAACGTATGGCCTCTCCCGCGAGGTGCTGGTGTTCTGGCTGGCCTTGTGCCGCAGTCGCACCACCGGCTCGCTCACGTTTCATCATTTTCAGGGGCGGATCGAAGTGTACGAGCCGCACTACAGAAAACAGATGGCGGCGGGGGAAGAGCATCTGCCGCGCCTGTAAGGAGCCACCCCCATGGACCCCGACGCCGACCTCCTGCAGGCCGCCATCCGGCACGCGCAGGAGGTCATCCACCGCCGCAGCTGCGCGGACCTGGCGGGACAGCTCACCGCCCTGGAGGCGCGGTTCCCCGCGTGGCCGGTGGTGGGCTCGGCGCGGCAGGACCCGCCGAGCGTGCCGGCGGTGCGGGGGTTCTGGGACGCGCTGGAGTTGCGGCTGGTGCTGGAGGGGGTGGAAGAACGGCTGGGGCGCCGGGAGTCATGAGGTGCCCCCCTGTCCAACTTGGACAGGGGGACGAGTGAGGTTAATCGTGTGGGATGTAGAGTCCCTTGCTGGTGTTAAAACGAATCTCTTTAATCTTTTGGCCTTCGCGGTAGGCGTTCCAGGCGAAGATACAGCCCTGATAGTGGTAGGCTTGTTTCATCTTGTCCTGACAGGTGCGATCCTTGCAGGCTTTCAGCCATTTATCCAGCACGGTGGTTGGATGCTGATCCTCAAATTGCTGACCGCCCCGTGCCACCTCTTCCCAAAAGGGCCGGGAGAGGGTCTCATTGACCTCGTCCGTGGCATACATTGCGGCAATGACTTCAACGGTTTTCAATTCAGGCGTTTTAATGGTGAGGAGCTTGGACAGCCACAGCAAAAAATCATCATACACCCGTTGTTTAAAGAGAGTATAGCGTTTATCACCCTTGCCACTCGGCAACCCCGTAATGATCCGTACATACCACGCAATCCCTTCAATGCCAAGTTTGGCAATTGCTGGTGGGATGTCTTTCAATTCCGGGTACGTATGCTGCCAAGCCCCAGAGACATCCCCAGATGAACGGGACGAGGCGCGCGGATCGAATTGCTGAAACAATTCAGCCATATCTTCCGGCGTCTCTGCTTCAAATTCGTCAATATGCGCCATCAGCCCGGTGGGGAAGGGCTCCGGCAGTTTACAGAGCAGCTTGGACGAATGCTGACCATTCATCCGTAATTTGCTGCCGCCTAACCAGACAAAGGCCCATTGACAGGGAATAAACAGTTTATCCTCATAGCGATGCTGTAACTCTTCGAAGCGTCTTTCTGAGAAAGGCCGTTCCGTAGGCGAGGGCGTCATACTCTCCCATTCTTGGGCCAATTCACGGGTAACCGTGCGGGTCGTGGATGATTTCAGAGTAAACATGATGCTGAATCTCCTTAGTGTGCTAACTGGTCGATTTTTTGGCGAAATCTGGTGAACAGCACTCCCATGACCTCTTGTGAAAAATGCACATGATGGCCGGAAATGAGCTGTTGCATGTCGTCCAGAATCGGTTTGGTTTCCGCATAAAACGCCGTCAGATTAATAGTCTTGTTGCCTCCTTTCACGATGCGATACGACGCCATCCCATGGGCGGATGGGCGCCGCTCCGTATGCGTTTTATAGAGCCCCTGGGCGACCATGCGGTCAAGCAGGGGCATGACGGTCTGGACATCAGTCTGCAACTGCTCCGCGATCTCCTGCACGCGATGCCATTTGCCATCAGCGAAGTGCGCCACAATGGACTTGCCCAACTGACGCGCATCACTCCTCGGTGCTGCCTGCGCCTCGGCCAGCAAGGCGGCGACGGCCGCAAAGCGAGCGTCTTCAGTGGCGGTCTTGTCGGTTTGCAGCCAGAGTTGACGGAAGCGTCCTTCAGTCAATCCGGTTTGTGTACAATTTGTACACAAAAGGAGAAAGCGACCAAAACGCACCTGAAAATCAATCGTCTTGTAGGATTGCTGTTGCATTTCCGCTATGGCGCGTACTGTCCACTTACTCCTGGCATACAGCCGCGCCAACTCCTGCGCCCGCCGCTGCCCCGCTTCCCGCGAGGTGCTGCCATATTGCGTGAGCAGCCGGGCTTTTTCTGCCTCAAACTCCGCCATACTCATCATGGAACCTCCTTTCCCGTTGGCAAGCCATGCCCATGGCCGGTGCCACGAAGGCATCACGCAGAGGAGCACCTGGCACCAGAGCGGGGTGAACGGTCTATTGTATGGACTGCCATATAATATAAACTCCCACTTTGGTCTTGTCAAGTATCCAATGGTTGTCTATATATAATAGCTATGGAAGAGACGCCACCACCATCGCCACAACGCAAACGGCGCGGCCCCAAACCCCGGTTGGGGGTGCAAGTGAGTACACATGTGCTCTTGCCACCGGAGTTGATGGAATGGGCGAAAGATCAGCCAGAAGGTTTGAGTGGCCTCATCCGTCAGTTGCTCGCCGCAGAACGTGAGAGGCGCGAGAAAGGAGATGCCCCATGACCCACCCCCCCGACCCTTATGCCTGGCTGGCCTGGCTGGGCGAGCGCGATGCGCACGTCTTGCTCCTGTACCTCATGCAAGGGATTGAACAAGACTGCACCACGCTGCAACTCCAGCAACTCGTTCAGGAATGGCGGCGACGTGCCCTGCGGGCGCTCGACGCCGACGACTCGCGGGCGACCATTGACGAGTTGTATGAGGTGCGCGTCGATGCCCGCCTTGAGATCCGTGCTAATGTCTACGACGAGCTCTATATTCAGAACGACTGGTTGACATAACATAGAGTTATCGGAACTGGCCCGGGCGCCGGCGTTTTCCCCTTGACACGCCCCGCCCCGTGCTTTTAGCATAGTCACCACACGTCCCAAATGCGTCTGGTTCGCGGTGCGCCAGCGTTCCCTGGGATGGGGGGCGACAAGCACCGCACGCCTGAGGGTTCGCCCTCATGCTCGGGCTGGTGAGTCACGTCGCCATAGCTGCCTTGCCAGCCTCAAGATTGCCACTGCCCGCGGGCAGTGAGCCTGGGTGACCTGCACATCGCAGAGCTCCATGGGACCACCTGATAGTGGCCTCCCCATGGAGCTTTTTTGTTTGGGGACCCTATGCCGCCCTTTGACGCTGCCATGGCAAAAAGACACAAGCTCGGGCTCAGTCCCAAGCAAGTCCGCCAATGGGTCGCGGTCGCCCAGAGCATGTACGATCGCTGCATGGCCGACGGCGGCAGCGCCGGCCCCTGCGAAGCCACCGCCATCCGGGGCGCCAACGGCGTCACCGGCGAGCCCCGCGGCAACCTCCGCCACCTCACTGTGAACGTCGCCCTCACCGCTCCGCCCCAGCACATGACGCTCAACAACCTCGACTATCTGACCGCGCCCTGCGTCATGCTGGTCGCCGGGGTGCTCAACGGCGGCCTCATTGGCGAGGCCGAGCTGGTGCCGCAGGACTGGAATGCCTGCCCAGTGACTATAGGACACCCTACAGACGCCACCACCGGCAACGCCATCAGCGCGCGCGCGCCCCAGGTCCTGGCCACCAGCGGTGTGGGACATGTCTACCATGTCCGCCTGGGCCAGGGGACGCGCGGCACCGCCCCGGTCGCCTCGCTCGTGGGCGAGCTGTGGCTGGACGTGGCCCGCATGCAGGCCATGGGCGGGGAAGCCCAGCAGGCCCTGACCATGCTCGAAGCGCAAGAACAGCTGGAGGTCTCAACGGGCTTCTTCAGTTATGCCGTGGCCGGGCAGGGCTCGTACCTCGGCACGCCGTACAGTGAGCAACATTTTGACCTGCGGCCCGATCATCTGGCCTTGCTCCCCAATGCCATTGGCGCGTGTAACTGGGCGGACGGCTGCGGTTCGCCGCGTCTCCATACCGCCTGTGACTGCGGTGGCACCTGCGCTGCCTGCCAGGAGACTCTGCCTATGGTTGACCCATCACCCACACGCCTTCAGGCGCTCTGGACTATGCTCGCCCGTTTCTTCCATGAGGACCCCCTCATCACCAATGTGCTGAGCAGCGCCCGTCGCCCCAGCTACTCGGGCACGGAATCGACGGCCTGGTCCGCGCCGAGTCTCGCCGACGCCATTAAGGCCCTGGGGGGCGATAGCACGATGCAGGCCGCGAATGTGGCCGATCTCCCAGCGACCATGAAGCGCAAAGTCGCGGCGCTGTCCCTCCTGGGCGATCCGGCGGCCGATAACGCCCGCGACTTGCTGTTTTTCCCCGTCGTCAATCCACGCACGGGCAAGCTCAATGAAGGCGCGCTGCGGGCCGTCATCAGCGGGCGTGGGAGCCAGGCGAACATCCCCGACGCGGCCAAAACCAGTGCGCAGAACATGGCGCGACGTTTGCTCAACAGTGCCTTTGATGCCCGGCTGGAGACGCAGCAAACCACCCCGGAGGACGCACCGGACGACACCACAGACACGACGCCGGCACGCTGTCCTGAGTGCAACAGTTTCTTACCCGAGGCCGAGCCGGGCGACGATGTCGAGTGCCCGAATTGTGGGCATGTGACGACCATGGCGGACGTCCGCCACGCCGGCGACGACCCCGCCGCGACCCCGACGGCCACCCGGCCACCCCCAGCAACCCACGAGGAGGACCCTATGCCCACCGCCATCATCAAGCACCGGGTGGACGCCCTGATTACCAATGAGCGCACCCGGTGGACGGAACAGGACCGGCACTTGCTCGAAAGCCAGGACGAGGCGTTTCTCATCCGCCTCGAACAGCAACCCCTGGCGCCCATCAAAACCGGGCCGCCGACGACGATCCAGGAAGCGATTGCCACCTTGCCCGGCAATCTGCAAGAACCGATGCAGGCCATGGCGGACGAGTACGACCAGCGCAAAACGGCGGCCATCCAGGTGCTGGTGGCGACGAAGCGCTGCCCCTTTGCCGAAGACGAGCTCATGGCCATGACGGCGCAGCGCGTGGAAGACCTCGTCGTGATGGCGGGGGCAGCCGTGCCGCTGCGGCCGGGCGTGCAGGCGGTCAAAGACTATAGCGGCCGTGGGGGCCCCGCGCGGCGCGAGGTGCCCGACGAGGAACAGGTGCCCCTGCCGCCCAAGACGTTTGCGTTGGTCGTTGAGCATCAGCGCAAATTGGGCCTGATTCAGTAAGAACCAGTCTCTATGGAGGTAGTACTAAATGCCCCATACTATCGTGCTGGCCTACGATGTGAATTACCCGCCGGAAGAGCAAGCCGCCGCGGCGATCACGCCCGGCATGCTGATTGAGTACGTGCCCACGGGCGTCACGGCGGGGAAGATGCGGCCGCACGCCACCGCGACGGGCATCGCGCAACGCGCCTTTGCCTGTGAGTCGCTGGTGCCGGACTTTGGCAATACGGTGGCGGCCGTCGATAAGGTCTATGCCTCGGGCGACTCGGTGCGCTGGGCCATCGGCGACCTGGGCACGGAAATCTGGGCGTGGATGATTGCCAGCGGAGCGGCCGTCGCCGTGGGGGATGGGCTCGTCTCCGCGGGCAATGGTTACTTGCAACCGGGGACGACCAACGTCATCGCCCGCGCCGCCGAAGTCTTGAACAATGCCGCGTCGGCCACGGCCACGCGCATCCGCATTCGCGTCACGGCCTAGCCCCTGGCCGGACGCCTGGAAAGGAGGTGACGGTATGCTGGCTGCACCACGCCCCACGGTGATGACGGCGCAGGAGTTCCACGACTTCGCGCAAGCCCACCAACACATGACCGCCATGTGGCGCTTCGTCCATAGTGGCTTCAAAGTCGAAGCCTTACGTACCAATACGCTCCTCTTCAAGGATGACTGGGACTGGCTGGATGCCCGCGTCGTCGCCGTCTCGGGCACCATCCTCGCGGCCGTGGCGGACCTCCAGGCCGCCGGCCTCTCGCTCCCCAATGGCGGTCTGGGCACCATGATCTCGCAGTACCAGAAGTCCAGTGCCATGCGAGCCGCCACCATTACGATGGACCCGCGGGTCGATGCCGAACGCGATCGCCGCGATTACCCGCTGGTCTCCGTGCCCGTGCCCATTATCATGGTGCCGTTTGACATCAATATCCGCGAGCTCATGTCCGCGCGGCAGCACGGGCATGCCCTCGATTCGAGCCACGTGGATGACGCCACACGCTCGGTGAGTGAAGGCATTGAAAACCTGGTCTTTAACGGCTCGACCCTCGTGGTGCAGGGGACGCCGATCTACGGCTACCGCACGCACCCCGACCGCAACACCGGCAGCGGCGCCACCTGGACGACGGCCTCCAATATCTATCCCAATGTGCTCACCATGCTCTCGGGCATTAAGCAGGATGGCTACACCGGGCCGTTCAAACTGTATTTGAACCCGATCCAGTTCCAACAGGCCATGGCCCTCAACGCCAACACGTCGACGACGATTATGAGTACGATTGAGAGCTTGCCGGGGTTTGGGCGTGGGGCGGTGCGGGAAGCCGGTACCATGCCTGCTGGCGAAGCGACGCTGGTCAACATGAGCAATAACTGTGTGGACCTGTCCGTCGGGCAAGACACCACGGTCGTCCAGTGGCAGGAAAAGGGTGGCATGGCCGAGGAATATATTGTGATGGCCTGCCTGACCCCGCGGGTGAAATCCACGGCCGATGGCAAGAGTGGCATTTTTCATATGACGGGACTCACATAATGGCGCTGTATCGGGTGATCGGCCGCAACCAGCAGCACCTCCGCGCCACCGTCCTGGAGGAGTCCGCCGCCGATGGCCGCGGCAATGCCTTTACCTTGCGCCAGATGGGGCCGCCGGTGGTGTTCCACGAGGGGGAGTTGATCGACGACCTGACGCCGGCGGAACTGGCGGCCTTCCCCGACCGCTTTGAGTTGGTCGAGGGCGAGCCGCCCAGGGTGCCACTGCCCCCAGGGCAGCGCCTCAATCCGGAACTCCTGACCCTGGTCCGCCGCGCCCATGCCGGCGACAGCACCCAGGCGGAGCGGGAGATTGTGGGGGACGTGCTGGCCTTTGTCGAGGCGTACCACGCGGGCACGCACACGCCGGAGCAGACGCAGCGGCTCCAGACGATCCTGGCCGAGTTTAACCTGCCGTTGTGGGGGGCGTGACGATGCCGCTCGTAACCGATAGTGACGTAAAGCAAATCCTGGACACGAACGTCGATTGTACCCCCTTTATCAATGCTGCAGACCTGCTTATCACGCAGTCTCTCAGCATGAGTGGCTTGTCGACGGCCATGCTGACCGAAATTGAGCGCTGGCTGGCGGCCCATCTGACCTGCATGATGGACCCCCGGGAGACGTCGAAGGCGATGGGGGATGCGCGCGTCAACTTTGAGGCCGGCCGGCTCGGCATGGGCCTCCAGGCGACGCGCTACGGGCAGCAGGTGCTCCTGCTCGATACGTCGGGCACCCTGGCGGCGCAAGGACTCCGGCGCACCACCTTCCAGGTGTTTTAGTGGAGACACCGCCGGCGCCGCGCTCGCTGTGGGTGGCCGCCATCGTGTTTTCGCTGCTCACGGGGTCGCTGGGCGCGTTGGCGATGCATATGCTGGGCTTGTACGAGCGGGCGCTGGCGCGGACCCAAGGGCGCATGCAGCGCTTAGAGCAGCGCGTCGACGAGGTGCAAGGGCGCGTGCAGCAGCATGAGGGCATTCTGGGCGTGATGCAGGACCAGATCCAGCTCCTGCGGCCCCGGCCTGCTCCTCAGAGGGCGCAAGACTAACGGAGAGGAACGAGAAGCATGGTCGCCCTTCGCATCGTGCTCGTGGTGCTGGCGCTCGTGGTGGGGCGCTCGGCCTGGGCCATTGATGGCGGGGTCATCAAAGTCCTGGCCGCGAGCTATAGCACCGCCGGGGATACCGTGGTGATCGCCGGGGTCGCCAATACCGTGATTCGCGTCTATCAGCTGAAACTCTCGTGTACGGCGACGAATACGCTGATCGTGAAAGACTCGAGCCCCGCCACGCTGGATTATGCCGTGAGCTTTGGCGCCGGGGCCGGGATGATTCTGGACCCGCAGGATGCCATGCCTTGGTATATGACCGCGCTTGGCAAAGATTTGGTCTTTAACTGGAGTACCACCGGGCCGTGTAGTGTCCGGCTGTGGTATACGCAGGGCTAAGGGAGGCAGCGCGCATGCGCACGATGGGTCCATGGTTCCTCGTGCTGCTGGGCCTCCTCGGCGTCGGCCTGACGGCGCTGCTCTCGGGCTCAGGGTTTAGTGGCGGCGGTGGCGGTGGCACGGGCAGCGCCGGGAGTCCAGCCGGGCCCTTTTATGCGGTGGATGGCACGCGACTGCTCACGTCCTACAGTTTTGGGAGTTCCAGCACGAGCGGCCTCTATTACTCGCCCCCCAATAACTCCCTGCACCTCGTCGCCGCGAGTAGTGATGCCGTGGCGATTGGGGGGACATCCGGGTATTTTACGCTCTCGCCGAATTTTGGCGTGCGCTGGTCCACGACCGTGAATAATCCCGATGGCGTGGTGGATACGGGCCTCAACCGCAGCGCGGCGGGTGTCGTGGAAATCAATAATGGCACGCAGGGCACCTTAGCCGACTTCAAAGCGCGTGCGATCACCTGGGGCACCGAGGCGCAGCCGGCATGCTCGGCTGCCACGCGCGGGTTGGTCGTGATGGTCCAGGGCGCCACGGGCGTCAAGGACAGTTTTGCCATTTGTGCCAAGGACGCGACGGACGCCTATGCGTATCGGACCCTCTATTAGCCGCCAGCAGGCACCAGGGAGCCATGCACAACCCCTATCTGGCCCTCATGCATCAGCAGGTGCAGCTGGAGCGCAAGACGGCGGTGGACGCCGACGGGCAGAGCGTCTTTGCCGCGCCCGTGCCCGTCCCCTGCCGGGTGGTGCGGGCGCCGACGCGCCTGACCCTGGCGACCGGGGACGAGGTGATCGCCAATGAACTCGTGTGGTGTCCGGTGGGGACCAACTTGCAGGCCGAGGATCGCGTGACGCTGCCCGATGGCCGCGTCGCGCTGCTCAAGCGGGTGGACGTGGCGCCGGACCCGCGCGGCCGGGTCTGGAGCGAGAAAGGGTTTTGCGTGTGAACGCTCTACAATCTCATGAAGCGTTATGGCGGCTCGTGACCTGGGAAGGCCAGGAATACTATACCAGTCAATATTTTCACCGCCAGTATGTCGAGCAGCATCCGCAAGGCGGCAAATATAGGCATCATCGGCACTTTCTCCATCTCTTGCGTTCGATAGAATCCTATCATATCTATGTGGAGAAAGGTGACATTGTAGAACTGGACTGGGAGCATGTAAGAGCAAGGAAATCTGAACTAACCTCAAATTGGGGTTGCTACCAATCCTTATTTCGGTGCAGTGGCTATCAGCCACTGACATTCCTGAACGCGACCGCGCAACTCGCCTTGTCTCATCACCTGGACGATGAAATAAGCCAGCAGATCTCTGTGGCAGCCAATACGACGGTCGCACGTCAGCAGATGAATGCACCGCGCATGACCATGGCGCAGATTGCCCAGATTGGGGCCAGTCTCGTGGCGCTCGCTGACGGTCAAGCACGCCTGACTGAGGATGTCCAGGCGCTGCAAGGTGGTCAACAGGAGCAGGGCTTTCTCTTGCAGGATCATCACGAACATTTTAGTCATCTTGATAGCGAAGTCCACGCGCTCCGCCAGGAAAATCGCCAACTCCTTGACCAACAGCACGATTTACACGAAGCAGTGGAGCGGTTGCAACAAGCGGCCATGCCACGACAGCCGGCGCATCCTGATCGTGAGCCGTGCGTCCTCTGGAAGCGTCGGACTGGGAAACCCTACTTACCTGAGGCCGTTATGCAAGCCTTCCTGTCCATCTGTCGCTACCTCGAACCGGATGCGCCAAAAGATCTGTCCGACGCCAGTCACTGGCCAGTGCCCTTTTATCGTCTTGACACGCTGGAACGTGCCTATACCGAGGCCACAAAGCAACTGGATATTTTTGATCCGAAACGAAGGAAACGGGCGTGAACTCTTATGCGGTCGTCATTGGCACCGTGAACCGGGCGCCCGGGCCCAATTATCTGGCCGGGCTCGTGGCCAGCCTGCGCGCCGCCGGGTTGTGGACCTGTGGCCTTCTCGACCAGCAGCGCTTACTGATTGCCGATGGTGGCAGCGCGACGCAGGAGCATTGCGAGTTTCTGCTGGCACGCCTACGCGCGCAGGAGCACGGCAAGCTCATGGTGGACGAGGGCATCGAGGAGGCCGACGGTGCTCCCGGCGTCATAGAGCTGTGCTGGCCGTCGAGGAGGCTCACGCCGAACGAGGCGTATCTGCATGTGGTCGACGTAGGCTTGGACACAGCAGCCCCCTGGGTCATCACGCTCGAAGACGATGTGCGGGTGGCCAAAGACTTTCTGTGGCAGCTGGACGCCTGGCTCGGGCGCCATGACACGGCCTGGATGCAGGTGGTGCCGCTCTATTGCCCGTACCAGGACATGCGGGCGGCGCATGATCTGGGCCTCGATGTCTGGACCTACCCGGTGCAGGCGTTCTACGGCACGCAGGGCCTGCTGTGGCGCCGGGAGGCCCTGGCGGCCTTTGCGGACTGGTACCGGGCCGGCGGGGTGGACGGCCGCGGCGAAGGCGGCTTCTGCGATATGCAAATGAAAGCGTGGCACCTGGAGGCGTGGCCCGCGGTGCGCTATTTTGCCACCCCGG
>Ga0126379_10001515_pt1 | contig 14206 bp, 14 predicted proteins | sample PanSoiMetPlot_24_FD_92640 | JGI IMG/M metagenome (GOLD analysis project Ga0126379, IMG submission 92640) | Tropical forest soil microbial communities from Panama - MetaG Plot_24 | ecosystem: Environmental > Terrestrial > Soil > Tropical forest > Bulk soil | place: Panama | collected 2016-02-17 | reverse complement strand
CTCTTCGGCACAATTACTGCCAGCGCCACGTGCACAATGAGAAACCCGACGACGGCGGCCATGGCAAAAAAGTGCACATAACGCGCGGCATCGTACCCGCCGAACAGTGCCGTCAACTCCTGCAACTGTACCGGCTTCCAGATCGAGATACCCGACAGCACAAGGATGATGCCCGCGATGATAACGCCGGCGTAAAGCAGCCTCTGAACCGCGTTGTAGTGTGACAGGTCATCATGAGCGAGCTTGAACGACAGGGCCGCTTTCATGTCAGCGATCACATCGCCCGGACGGATTGGCAAGAGCTTGCGGCGGAAGCGGCCTGTGGCAATGCCGAGCGTAACGTAGACAATGCCATTGATCACGACGACCCACATTGCGGCGAAATGCCAGAGCAATGCCCCGGCAAGCCAGCCGCCAAGGGTAATCTGCTTGGGGAACTCGAAGTCGAACAACGGCGAGGCGTTGTAAATCTGCCAGCCGGAACCAATCATGACCAGGATGGCCAGCGCGTTGATCCAATGGCAAACGCGCACCCAGCGCGGATGAATCGACCCGTCGACAGCCGCCATTGGGATGGTTTCAGCGGTCATAGCAGCCCTGCCACTCCAATCTCCTGCCCAATATACGGCGGGACCGGGCTCGCGGATGCGCGAACCCATCCTTTTTCTTCATCGAATCCTTCGACATGTGGTCCTTTTTCATGTCGTCGGCGAAGGCACTCGGCGCAAGGGCGACGACCAGACCAATCGCGAGTTGCCCGATAACAGCATGCCTTTTTTGATTGAGCTATCCTCCTGAGGAGTGACGTTGCGCCGGCTGCGCTACCACAATCAGTTTCCCGTTGTCGCAAGCTGGCATTCGGCTCACGCTTTTGTGAGAATGGCGAATCCAGACCTGACGGCGAAGGAGTGAATTTGTGAGCGCGTCGTCCGCCTCGAAAACGAATCCCGGTCGTTTTTTTGAGGATTTCGCTATCGGTCAGCAGATCAGTCACGCAACCCCGCGAACGGTTACAACAGGCGACGTCGCGCTCTATAACGGATTATTCGGCGCGCGTTTTGCGGTTCAATCGTCCGACATCTTCGCACAGAAAATCGGCTACCCGCGTTCTCCGCTGGACGATTTGCTGGTATTTCATATCGTATTCGGCAAGACCGTGCCCGACATCTCGCTGAACGCCGTCGCCAATCTTGGCTACGCTGACTGCCGCTTTCTCAAGCCCGTTTATCCAGGCGCCACGCTGAAAGCGATTTCAGAAGTCATTGGTCTGAAGGAGAATTCCAACAAGAAGACCGGCATTGTCTATGTGCGGTCGCGCGGTTTTGACGATATTGGCGACACCGTGCTCGATTTTGCACGCTGGGTTATGGTGCGTAAAAGGGACGAAGCGTCGTCGGCGCCGGACGAGAAGTTACCCGAGCTTCCCAGGATTGTAGAACCGGCGCAGCTCGGCGCCGCCTGTCCGAAAATCAACACTGCGGGCTACGATACAGTGCTGGCTGGTAGCTCGCATCGATTCGGTGAATACAAGCCCGGCGAAAAAATCGACCACGTTGATGGCGTCACCGTGGAAGAAGCGGAGCACATGATCGCGACGCGGCTCTATCAGAATACGGCGCGCGTTCATTTCAATAACTTCATCGAGAGTAAAGGCCGTTTCGGCCGCCGCCTCATCTATGGGGGACATGCGATATCAGTGGCACGAGCGCTGTCGTTCAACGGCCTTGGCAATGCTTTCCATGTTGCCGCGATCAACGGAGGACGGCACGTCGCGCCGCTGTTTGCCGGCTGCACCGTGTTCGCTTGGTCGGAAGTGCTTGCCAGTACTGACGTGCCGGGCCGTAAGGACGTGGGCGCGCTGAGGCTGCGCACTATTGCTACGAAGGATCGGCCTTGCCCGGATTTTCCTTTCAAGAGCGGCGACGACTACGATGCCGCCGTGATCCTCGATTTCGACTACTGGGTGCTGCTACCACGTTGAACTTCATGCGCCGCTCGCAGATGATCGACTAACTGCCGCGCGTACGGCGGCAGCGCGTCAACATCGCGCACGCAGATGGTCAGCTCGCGCAACGCCCACGCATCGGTCAGCCGCACAGCGCTGATCGCCATCGTCCGTTCCGTTCGCTGCACGGTCGTTTCCGGCACGATGCCAACCCCCACATTGCATTCGACCAGCCGGCAGATGGCATCGAAGCTCCGCAATTGAACACGCAAGCGTAACGGCCGGCCGATGCGATTGGCTTTATCGGCAAGGAAGCGCTGGATCGCGCTGGCGCGATCGAGACCAATCATGTCGTAGTCCAGTACCTCGGAAAAGCCGATCCGCGAACGACCGGCGAGCGGATGATTTTTGGCGACCACCAGCACAAAACGATCGCTTCGGAACGGGAAGGTGGTCAAGCCCGCATAGCCAACCGTCCCGGCGACAATGCCGATGTCGGCATTGCCTTCGGCGATCAGCCCGACGATTTCGTCGCTGAGCCGCTCTTCGAGATCGACACTGATATCCGGATAGGCCATGAGGAACGAGCTCAACGACTCGGGAAGGAATTCTGTGAGCGCGTTGGTATTGGACAGCACCCGCACTTGGCCGGCTAGCCCGCGCGCATAGGGACTAAGGTCCTCCTGCAGGCGTTCGCTTTCGGCAAGAATCGCGCGAGCGTGCTGGAGCAGTGTTCGGCCGGCTTGGGTCGGAGTCACACCCTGGCGGCCGCGTATCAGCAGCTCGGTCCCGAAAGCCAGTTCCATCTTGCGGATGCGGGTCGAGGCGGCGGCAAGCGCAATGTTCGACCGCGCTGCGCCGTGCGTGATGCTTCCAGCCTCGACGATGTGCCGGAACAAGTTGAGATCGGTAAAATCGAAGCGCACGGGGCTACCTTCTTATTTGGCGAAGGCAGGCTACATAGAACACATATTGCAGCTTGCTATTTTCAGGCCCAAGCTTCGCGTTATATGAAGTAACTGGTTATAACCGTCGGTCAAGCGGAATTTTGCGGCTAGCCGACAAAAGCCGTGCAAACTTCCCGACCGGGTTGCAAGAAGGTCTCGCGGAACAATAGCGGAGCGTTCACGGAGACGGCGCATTGCGGGGTCGCCGCGCATTGCCTACCAACCGAACGCCTTCGTCTATGCAATCAAGCGACAGGTTCCTGGAGAGTGACAATGGCCGAGCTTGAGGCAAGAACGACGACCGGAGCCGATCACGCGCGTCCGCTTTCTCCCCATCTGCAAATCTACAGGCCGACGCTGACGATGATGATGTCGATTGTCCATCGCATGACGGGCGCCATGCTCTACTTTGGAATGCTGCTGCTCGCATGGTGGCTGATAGCTGCCGCGGCCGGGCCGAATGCCTACGCGAATGTCGAGTGGTTCATGGGCAGTCTGATCGGGCGGCTGGTTCTGTTTGCCTACACATGGGCGCTGCTTCACCACATGCTTGGCGGGTTGCGTCACCTGATCTGGGATACAATCCACGGCTTCGATCCCGCCGAACGCGAACTGCTGACGCTGGCGACGCTGATCGGTTCGATAACGCTTACGCTCGTTCTTTGGGTCGTCGGCTATCTCGTCATGGGAGGCCCGCGATGAAGGAGTCACAATCGATGCTCACGCCGGCGCGCAGAGTTCGCGGCCTCGGCGCGGCTCATTCCGGGACCGGCCATTTCTGGCATCAGCGTGTGACGTCGGTTGCCGCAATCCCGCTCACTATTGGGCTCCTGCTCATCATCACCGCGTTGCTCGGACGCAGTCATGCCGCGGTCGTGCAAATCCTCGGATCGCCGCTCGTCGCCATTATCATGCTCCTGTTTATCATCAATACTGCCTATCACATGTGGATCGGTGTGCAGGAAATCATCCTCGATTATGTGCATGAGGACAAATTTAAACTCCTGAGCTTGATGGCAAATACGTTCTTTGTATTCGCCACTGGCTTGGCTTGCGTCTTCGCTGTTCTGAAGCTGTCGTTTGGGGTCTGAACCATGGCGACGAACGGAAAATCGAATGACGCCCCGGTGGTCACGGGCCGCGCGTACCCGATCGAGGACCACAGCTACGACGTGGTCGTGGTCGGAGCCGGTGGCTCGGGTTTGCGCGCTGTTGTCGGTTGCAGCGAAGTCGGTCTTCGCACCGCTTGCATTACAAAAGTATTCCCGACTCGCTCGCATACGGTCGCCGCCCAAGGCGGTATCGCGGCCGCGCTCGGCAATATGGGTGAGGACGACTGGCGGTGGCACATGTACGATACCGTCAAGGGCGCCGATTGGCTCGGTGATCAGGACGCCATCGAGTATCTCTGCCGCAATGCGCCGGCCGCCGTTTATGAGTTGGAGCATTGGGGTTTGCCGTTCTCGCGCCGCGAGGAAGACGGAAAGATCTATCAACGCCCGTTCGGCGGGATGACCACGCACTATGGCAAGGGTACTGCACAACGAACCTGTGCCGCCGCCGATCGCACCGGGCACGCCATGCTGCACACGATGTACGGGCAGGCGCTTCGTCATGCGGCTGAATTCTACATCGAATATTTTGCGATCGATCTGATCATGGATGACGAAGGCCGTTGTCGCGGTGTAGTCGCGCTCAATATGGATGACGGCTCGATTCACCGCTTTTCGGCCAACATGACCATCCTCGCAACCGGCGGCTATGGGCGTACCTATTTCTCGTGTACCTCGGCCCACATCTGCACCGGTGATGGGAACGCGATGGTCCTGCGCGCTGGCCTGCCGTTGCAGGACATGGAATTCGTGCAGTTCCATCCAACTGGTATCTATCCGGCCGGTTGCCTGATTACCGAGGGCTCACGCGGCGAAGGCGGCTATCTCGTAAATTCCGAGGGTGAGCGCTTCATGGAGCGCTACGCGCCCTCGGCCAAGGATTTAGCCTCGCGAGACGTTGTATCTCGTGCGATGACTGTTGAGATCCGCGAGGGGCGGGGCGTCGGCAAGGAAAAGGATCATCTGTTCCTGCATCTCGATCACCTCGATCCAGCCGTGCTGCACGAACGGCTGCCCGGGATCAGCGAAACAGCGCGCATTTTTGCCAACGTGGACGTGACGCGCGAGCCGATCCCGGTGCTCCCGACCGTCCACTACAACATGGGCGGTATCGCTACGAACTACCATGGCGAAGCGCTTACAAAAAAGAGCGGCAACGACGACACTGTGATTCCCGGCCTGATGGCGCTTGGCGAGGCCGCGTGTGTATCGGTGCACGGCGCCAACCGGCTTGGCTCAAATTCGTTGATCGATCTTGTCGTGTTTGGCCGCGCTGCTGCCCTTCGCTGCGCCGATGTGCTCAGGCCCGGCGAAGAACAACCGCCACTGCCAAAGGATTCCTCCGACCTCGCTTTGTCACGCCTTGACAAATTCCGCCACGCTTCGGGCGCAACACCGACAGCGAAGTTGCGGCTCAACATGCAGAGAGTGATGCAGGAGGATTGTGCCGTTTTCCGCAGCGGCGAGGTGTTGGAACAAGGCCACAAACGGATTCATGAGGTTTTCGATGGTATGGGTGACGTCCACGTCACCGACCGCTCGCTGATCTGGAATTCGGATCTCATCGAGACGCTCGAACTCGACAACCTGATCGCCCAGGCTGTCGTCACCATGGATTCGGCGAGAAACCGCACCGAGAGCCGCGGCGCCCATGCGCGGGAGGATTATCCGGAAAGAGACGACAAGAACTGGATGAAACACACGCTGGCGTGGATGGACGTGAAGGGAAAGGTCAAGCTCGACTACCGTCCCGTGCACGCTTTTACGCTTACAAATGACGTCGCGTATATCGAACCCAAAGCGCGCGTTTATTGACGGAATCCACCATGGTCGAATTTACGCTGCCAAAAAACTCCAAGATCGTCCAGGGCAAGATCTGGCCGCGCACGCCGCATGCAACGCACGTGAGCGAATTCCGCATTTACCGCTGGAACCCCGACGACGGACAGAATCCGAGTGTCGACACCTACTACGTTGACCGCGACGACTGCGGGCCGATGGTTCTCGATGCGCTGATCTGGATCAAGAATACCGTTGATCCGACGCTAACCTTCCGCCGCTCCTGTCGCGAGGGCGTTTGCGGCTCCTGTGCCATGAATATCGACGGCACCAATACGCTCGCCTGTACCAAAGCAATCGATGATGCTCGCGCGCCGGTGAAGATCTACCCACTGCCGCACCAGCCAGTGGTGAAGGATCTGGTTCCCGATCTGAAAAACTTCTACGCGCAATACGCATCGATCGAACCGTGGCTCAAAACGACAACTCCAACTCCGGAGAAGGAGTGGAGGCAAAGTCATCACGACCGCGCCGAGCTCGACGGCATGTACGAATGCATTCTGTGTGCCTGTTGTTCAACGTCCTGCCCTAGTTATTGGTGGAACTCGGACCGCTATCTGGGGCCGGCCGCACTGCTGCAAGCCAACCGATGGGTCAAGGACAGCCGTGACGAAGCTACGGGCGAGCGACTCGACAACCTCGAGGACCCGTTCCGGCTCTACCGCTGCCACACGATCCTGAATTGCTCAAAGGCCTGTCCAAAGGGCCTCAATCCGGCGAAAGAAATCGCTGAATTGAAAAAGGCGTTAGTCGACCGCCGGCTTTGATGCGCGCTTGAAACGGTCAGCCTATTGCTCACCCGAAAGGCTGATAGGCCGCCAAGTTGTTTCAGCGCGAAATACAACTTGTGCTTGAATTACCTAAATCGCTGGTGCAGTATCTGACCCCGTCTTTGTCGGGTGGTGGATTTGCGTGCGTGCGAAGAAGTTCTTGATCGCAGGTTTATCGTTGTGCGCAGCCTGCGCGCCGATCTCGAAACTGCCACCGCTGCCATCCGCCGAAGTCGAGGCCGAGCAGCGGAAACAGCAAGTCCACCAGATCCGCGACTATTTCGTTCAACTTACCCGCCTTCACAACGTTGCTTTTCGTATCCGGGTCGCGAACCGTGATGACTGCAGGGATAGGGCATGGGCGCAGATCGGCCTCGAGGCGGGCACCGCGGCGAGTTTGCCGCGCAAATACCGTCCGTTCAGTCATGAAGCGTTGTCGGTTAGCTGGACACAGGCGACCGCGTTGTCTGTTGCCGATACGTCGCCCGCGGCCGCCGCTGGAATTAATGCGGGCGATCAACTCCTGACTTTCAACAATGAACCGGTTCCGCATTACGCCACGGCCGGATGGATCGGTAGCTTCGTGCGCCGCAACGGTGAACGGCCGCTGCAAATTCTTGTTCGCCGCGACGGCGTAGATAAAATTCACACGGTGACGCCGGAAAAAGCCTGCGCGATTCCAATCGAATTGATATCCGACTCGTCCATCGACGCCTTCACCGATGGCGAAAGGATCGTGATTCACTCGAGCCTGTTGCGAGTAGCGCGCAGCGACGCCCAACTTGCACTTATCATCGGGCATGAGCTGGCGCATGCCAATCTTGGCCACCTCAACAAGCAATTGGTCAATACAATTCTCGGATCGGCCGGAGGTACTGCAATCGATGCCGGTATTTTGCTCGGCGGCATCTCCACCGGCGGCGCATTCAACAGAGCGTTCACCCATGCAGGCGCCCGGGCTTTCAGCGTCGCACTTGAGCGCGAAGCCGACTATGTCGGCGCCTATTATGCCGCCCGCGCAGGTTACGATCTTGCCGGAGCGGAGGAAGTGTGGCGAGCAATATCTCTGGAAAATCCCGACAGTATCCGTATTGCGACGACGCACCCGGTCACACCCGTGCGCTTCGTTCAGATGCAAAAGGCCGCAGCCGAAATTGCGGAGAAGAAACGTCGCAATGTGCCGCTAACGCCCGAACTGAAATTTATTCAGGCTGATACCGAAAACACTATGATTCCGGAGGAAATTATTCACTAAGGTAGAAGCCGCTACGTACATTTCTTTGCCTGGCACAGTTTCTCTAGCTCGGGAAATGGCTTGTAGGCGGCATTGGCGCACTGCCCATTCGTCGCTTCGACCAATTGATTCAAATGGCCGGCATAGAAATACCCGATACGGTCCTTGCTCCCGATGTATTGCTTGCTCACGTCGCGCGAATTCGACCGCACACAGACGATGTACCGCTCCTCTATACCCGCGCGCCGGATCACCGGTTCGCTGATATAGGCATCGCGTATATTGGTAGGGTCATCAAGCGTACGGGACATCGTGTTCAGGATTTCCTCCTTGTAGTTTGCCGGAAATTGATTCGGATTTTCTTCAGGCGCTTTGCTGCTGCTCGACGAACAGGCCGTAACGGCCAGGATGACGATCGAAAGCAAGCACAGCCCTGCCGTGCGATTCGCCATCAGATTGCTCCCGGTCAATCGCGTTCGAGCTTGCGGCGCCGCTGGCCGAGCGTGCGCAAGCGCAGCGCGTTGAGTTTGACGAATCCCTCTGCATCGCGGTGGTCGTAGGCCACCGCGCCTTCCTCGAAGGTCACGAGTTCCTGGTCATAGAGAGAATATTTACTCTCACGGCCGACCACGGTCACATTTCCCTTGTAGAGCTTGAGCTTTACACGGCCCGTGACGAATTCCTGGCTCTTGTCCACCGCCGCCTGCAGCATCTCTCGCTCCGGCGCAAACCAGAAACCGTAATAAACCAGCTCGGCATATTTCGGCATCAGTTCTTCCTTAAGATGCGCAGCGCCACGATCGAGCGTGATGGATTCGATGCCCCGATGAGCGGCAAGCAATATTGTTCCGCCCGGCGTCTCGTAAATACCGCGTGATTTCATTCCGACGAAGCGGTTCTCCACCAAATCGAGTCGACCAATACCGTTTGCGCGACCGAGCTCATTGAGCTGCATAAGCAGCATCGCCGGCGTGAGCTTTTTGCCGTCGATTGCCGCAGCGTCGCCGCGCTCGAAATCAATCGTGATATAAGTTGCCTTGTCCGGCGCTTTTTCAGGGTCGACCGTGCGCGAGAACACGTAGTCGGGCACTTCCTGACCGGGATCTTCAAGCACTTTGCCCTCCGACGAGGTGTGCAACAGGTTGGCGTCGACTGAAAATGGCGCTTCTCCACGCTTGTCTTTGGCGATCGGAATCTGGTGCTTCTCCGCGAATGCGATGAGTTTGCTGCGTGACGTGAGATCCCACTCGCGCCACGGTGCAATCACTGTAACGTCGGGCTTGAGCGCATAATAGGTCAGCTCGAACCGCACCTGATCGTTGCCCTTGCCAGTCGCGCCATGCGCCACGGCGTCAGCGCCAACCTTTTCGGCGATCTCAATCTGTTTTTTGGCGATCAGTGGCCGCGCAATCGAGGTCCCCAGCAGATACTGCCCCTCGTACAGCGCATTCGCGCGGAACATCGGGAAAACATAGTCGCGCACGAATTCCTCGCGCAGATCCTCGACGAAGATATTGTCCTTCTTGATGCCGAGCAGTAGCGCTTTCTGCCGCGCAGGTTCGAGTTCTTCGCCCTGGCCAAGATCAGCGGTGAACGTCACGACCTCGCATCCATAGGTCGATTGCAGCCATTTTAAAATGATCGAAGTATCGAGCCCGCCGGAATAGGCGAGCACGACCTTCTTCACTTTCTTCCTGGATTTGTCGTCTTGCATCCGGTGGTCGCCGCGTTCAAAAATCGCGGCGGACTATAGGGCTAAAGATAAAAAGGAGCAAAGCGCACGCCTGTGAACATCGCGCTCATAACAGCGACCGTTATGGCGCGCTATTTGCGCTTTTCACCGAACAATCTGGTGGCGAAATCACAACAGGGCGAAGCCAGGCGCTCGATTGCTCGCTCGACGCTACCACCCGAGAGTCGCGTACGCGGCCAACGATAAATCAAGGCATAAACGATCCAGATGACGACAAACGTGAACACGCCGGCGAAAATTACATCGGACGGGAAATGTGCGCCGGCCATGACGCGGATTGCCGCCATGCCGGCGCCGAGCGCGAACGCCGCGCCATAGGCCAGTGCGCGCCATGGCGGGGCTGCCAGCGCCGCCGGAGCCATTGCCCAGAAAGCGCCGGCCACGTCGCCTGATACAAACGAGCAGTTCTTCGGGCAGTCGCCACGCGGATCCCACCAGGCCACAAAGTGTCCGTCGCCGCCGAACTGAGTTACGTCGATCGGACGCGGCCGGCCCCAGTGATCCTTCAACAGCACATTGACCAAGAGGCCAGGTCCAAGCGCCAGAGTCGCGATCAGGTAAACGATCGCACGGCCAGACAGCAACAACTTCTGTTTCGGGCGGATCAGCTTGATGACCAGCGCTCCGACCGCAGGCGCCACCAGCAAAGCGGTGATCCATATGCCTATATTGCGTGCCAGCATCAATGGCGGATAGATACGCCATGCAAAAGCGTTGTTGGCAGAGTCCACGACTTGGTAAAAAGGTCGGGCGATACGCAGATCAAGTTCGGGATAAAGACCGAAAGCCATGCCGGCGATGACGGCTATGGCAAGCACGACGATGAGACCTGCGCGATTCATGCTCGCTCCGTCTACCCGAGACATTCGAAAATAGAAAGGCAGCGTCGCGCGCAGGCCGTTATATTGCGGTAGTCATGGCAAGGCCCGAGCTCAATTTCTGGTTCGAATTCGCGTCGACTTATTCTTATCCGGCCGCTATGCGCGCTGCACCGTTGGCCAGGGCAAATGGTGTCGCCTTGTATTGGCGGCCGTTTTTGCTGGGAGCTATTTTCAAGGCGCAAGGCTGGCCAACATCGCCTTTCAATATCTACCAGAACAAGGGCCGCTATATGTGGCGCGACCTTGAACGGATTTGCAGGGAGCTTGATTTGCCATTCGTTCGGCCGAATCCATTCCCGCAAAATGCTTTGCTGGCGGCGCGCGTTGCGCTGATCGGGCTGACGGACGGTTGGGGTCAGGACTATTGCCGCGCCGTTTATCGTGCCGAATTCGGCGAAGGCCGCAACATTGGGGAGACGGCAACGATCGCCCAGGTTCTCACCGCTTTGGAACTAAATGCCAGCGCCATCCTGGAGCAGGCCCAGTCGGAGAAGATCAAGTTGCGGCTTCGTGCAGAAACCGAAGAAGCACAAAAGCTTGGCATATTCGGCGCGCCGAGCTTCGTAACCGCCGACGGCGAACTGTTCTGGGGCAACGACCGGTTGGAAGCGGCGCTCGCCTGGGCGAAACGCTAGCCACTGCGCGGTTCGCGCCAACGGCCAGCATTGCGGCCGGCGATCAGCCAGTACGCAAGTCCACCGATAATGCCCGCTGCAGCTGCGAGCTGCAGGGCGTTGTTGACCGGCGCAACGTCGGTAGTGTTCTCGATCCGCACGGAAATATCCGAGCCAAAATACGACGCCAGGCCAACCAGCGCACCGCCGATGCCATAGTAGAGAAAGCTGCGCATGCGTGTGACTTCCGCGACCACGATTACGATCAGCGCCGGCAGGATCGCCACCGCGCCGACAAAGCTGGTGGCAAAAAACGATGCCACGAAAAAGGTTACACGCTCGAGGGGATCGGAATCGACGCCGCCCCAATCTGGCGCAATGATACCTATCGCGAGCGTAATCCCCGCGATCATAAAAGCCACGATGAGCGCAAAAAAGATGACGATGATCCGGCCTAAAAGAGACATCCCATGCCCTAAAAATCATGCCCGTGAGAAACGCGTAGTCATTCCACCATCGTCATAGCACGCAATGCCAAACGCTCGCGCACTGAAAGTTTCTCGGTTGCACTTTTGAGTTGGCCGCAAGCCGCCAGAATGTCGCGTCCGCGCGGCGTACGGACGGGCGAAGCATAGCCAGCATCGAATATGACCTGCGAAAATTTCTCGATCTGCTCCCAGTCCGAACATTCATATTTCGTACCCGGCCAGGGATTGAACGGGATCAGATTGATCTTGGCTGGAATGCCCTTGAGCAGCCGCACCAGTGCCTTGGCATCATCGATGGAATCGTTCACGCCCTGGAGCATGACATACTCAAATGTAATACGCTTTGCGTTTGAAACGCCGGGGTAGTTTCGGCATGCCTCCAATAACTCGGCGATCGGATATTTGCGATTAAGCGGCACTAATTCGTTCCGCAGATCATCACGCACCGCGTGCAACGAGACCGCCAGCATGCAGCCGATTTCGGCGCCCGCCCGCGCAATATTCGGCACCACCCCCGAAGTGGAAAGGGTAATTCGCCGCTTGGAGATCGCGATGCCCTCGCCATCGGCCGCGATGAGTAGTGCATCACGTACGGCATCGAAGTTGTAGAGCGGCTCGCCCATGCCCATCATTACGATATTGGTGATGCAGCGCTCGCCGCTCGGCACCACGCCATCGTTCGGCCGCGTGCCGCCCGGCCAATCGCCGAGACGGTCACGGGCGGCCATCACCTGGCCGACAATCTCGCCCGCCGTGAGGTTTCTGACCAGGCGCTGGGTGCCGGTGTGGCAAAAGCTGCAGTTGAGCGTGCAGCCCACCTGGCTGGAGACGCACAAGGTACCTCGTTCAGTGTCGGGAATATAAACGCACTCGACTTCGTGCGGCCGTTCCCGACGCACTTCCCCCGGCAGCCGCAACAGCCACTTGCGCGTCCCATCGACGGAGACCTGCTCAACAACCACCTCCGGACGCGCCAACGTAAAATGCTGGGCCAATGCCGCGCGCAGCTCTTTTGACACGCTGGTCATGTCGTCGAACGATGTGGTGCCCCGGAAATAGAGCCAGTGCCAGAGTTGCTGCACGCGCATCTTGCGCTGTGAATCAGGGACGCCAAGCACCTCAAGGGCATCCGCAAGCTGCGCCCGCGTATAGCCGATCAGCGACGGCCTTTCGGGCGCCACATACCGTTCGAGCGGCGTTTTCTCGATAAGATCTGCGGCTTGCGCCTGCGCGGTCATCAACGCTCGGACCTTGTCATCGTCGGGTCTGGCATCCGCGTGCCATGGCACAGTGTATACAGTTTATCTAAGTGGGGGCATCGGGTCTCGCCACTGCCTGACCACGCAGTGACGGCTCTAACGGATCACTTGCACTCCTCGGCCACTCTGTCGAGCGCCTGTGCAATGCCCTTGAGGGAATAGGTATCGGTACTTTTGGTGCCGCGCGCAGATTCGCTTTTGACCACGAGATCGGCGTTTTTGCGCATCGTCTCCACCATCTGCGCTTCTTCAGCCGCGTTTTTTACCCAGGCGCCGTCATTCTGGGTATACAGCGAGTACGTCGTCGGACCAATGACGGCCGTCGCATCCTGCCCGGGCTTTTGCGGATAGCCCACGATAACAGACACTTCATTCTTTACCTTCTCCGCCGGTCGCGTGGAGACGAAAGCATACGAGGCGTCGCGATTGCGGCCAGCCGGCTGGGTCGTGGCTGCTGTCGGCTTCGACAGCGCAAAGCAGATCTTCTTGCCGCCTGGCGTCGCTTTATACGCCCCCCACTCGCCGAATTGACCGAGCAGGATCGCTTGATCGGCTGGATTGGCAGACTTCTTCTGCTGCGCGGACGCGATGGCGCTGAAACTGGCGACGGCCAACAGTAGAATGGATGTACGCAACACAACTGTAGTGTTCATCGGCCCCTGCCAGTGACTTTAACGGCGGCTGAGCCGCCTCGCAGAAAATCGCATGTATTCGGCATCGGCCATGTCCCAAAATCGAATAAATCCGCGATTCGAGAGAATCGTTGGATATTAGCCCATTATTGGCGAATGTCGGCAATGTGAAGGCGACAACCCTCCGCCGGATGACGACTTGATTGCAGGAATGTTTACAGCAACCGCTGACAGAACGCCGCGGCCTTGCTATTCGCGCTACACAATCCATGGACGGAACACCATGAAAGCCATCCTCTGCACCCGTTATGGTACGCCCGATGACCTCGAACTCGCTGATCTTGCAGACCCCAAGGCGGGGGCTAACGAGGTCGTGGTGAAACTGCACGCGGCAGGTCTGAATTTTTTCGACACCCTCATCATCGCTGGCAAGTATCAATACAAGCCAACCCCACCATTTTCACCCGCCGCCGAATTCGCCGGCACGGTTGAGAGCCTCGGTGCCGCTGTGACGTCGCTCAGGGTTGGCGACCGCGTAGTCGGCCACATGACTCATGGCGCCGCACGCGAGCGCATCGCAGTGAACGCCGACAGATTGATAAAAATTCCGGGCACACTCGATTTCGACCGCGCCGCGGGCATCTCCATCACTTATGGCACCACTTTTCACGCGCTAAAGGATCGTGCAGAGCTCAAGCGTGGCGAGTCGCTCGCGGTGCTGGGCGCAGCCGG
>Ga0126379_10001513_pt1 | contig 14217 bp, 12 predicted proteins | sample PanSoiMetPlot_24_FD_92640 | JGI IMG/M metagenome (GOLD analysis project Ga0126379, IMG submission 92640) | Tropical forest soil microbial communities from Panama - MetaG Plot_24 | ecosystem: Environmental > Terrestrial > Soil > Tropical forest > Bulk soil | place: Panama | collected 2016-02-17 | reverse complement strand
GATGGGAAGAAACAGCTTCTCGCGCAATCGCGGAAACACGCCGGCCATGAGCAGTGAGGTCTTGCCCAGGCCGGACTTGCCGAAGAACACGAGCAGCCGGGTTCCGAGCATGCGCTCGAACAGCCGATCGATGACGGCATCGCGGCCGAAGAAGATCTGCCGGTCCTCGGGGGAATCCGAGAACGGCCGCGCGCCGGGATAGCGCTTGCGACCCGGCGCCCATGCATCGGGCGTCGGCGCGCTCATCCGCCGCCTCGCTGCGCCCATCTCACGGCGAGGTCGGGGCTGCCTCCGGCCGCCGATGCGGCTTCGCCCAGTCCTCCCGGATGATTTTCGCGAGGGTGTCCACGCCCGCATCGGTGGCGACGCCGATCGAGTGGAGCTCCTCGAGTTCCGGCATCACGTGCCCATCGGACAGCGTGACGGGCAGCACGAACACGAAGCTCTTGTCGAATCTCGACCGGCGGTCCAGTGCGACCTCGATCTCCTTGCGGAAATACCCCTCGGCCCGGTTCGCCATGTGCGCGCTCTGCGCGACGACGACGTAGTCGACCTGCTTCCTGATGACATCGACGAGGGCGCGGTCCCAGTTCTCGCCGGCGCGCAGATTCTGTTTGTCCCGCCAGATCGCGACGCCGTGCGTCTCGAGCGCCTCGCCGAGCGCCTCGACGGCTTCGCGATCCTCGCTCGCGTAGCACAAGAAAGCCCTCGGGGCGTCGGGGCCCGGTTCGACGCTTCGGCTCACCGGCCCCGCCGGGACAGCGGCGCGATACGCCGCGGACAGCTGCTCGGCAAAGGCGTCCCACTGCAAGGCGCGAAATTCGATCGAGCGATCTCCGGAGAAGAAGCCGACCGTCTGCCCCCGATCGGGATGCGAGAAGAAGCCGCTATCCTCGAGCGCGATCGCCCGGCTCCGGTGCCCGTAGATCTTGAGCACGTGCAGCAGCACCCGGGGATACCAGTTCTGAAAACCGAAGCCGACGAAGAGAAACGCGGTGTCCGGGTCGCCGAGGCGTCCCCGAACGTAATCCGGTAACGCGGGGTCGCCGCGAACCACGGCGACGAGGAACTCGATCAGGTCGCTCTCGGTGAGGACGAGCGAGTAGAGATCCTCGCTGTGACCATAGAGATAGTAGACGAGCGGCTCGGTCTCGGTCGGCGGCTGGACCGTCGGCTCCAGGGCCCGGCGAAAGTTGTAGTGCACCGCTACGGGGTTCTTGGTGCCGGTGGCCCGGAGCGCTTCCAGCATGAAGTCATCGGGCGACGTCGTGATGCACAACCGGAACGGCAATTGGGCCAGATTGCGGTGGAAGTCCGTGGTCGTGCCCTTGAGGGCCTGATAGAAGTCCGCGATGACGAGAGCAAGGTCCTCCAGATCACGCTTGATCTCGTAGTGGAGTTGGGCCACGTACCGCAAGTTGCCCTCCATGTCCGGCGAGCACCTGGGCTGGATGGCAGGATCCGAGGCGAGCCGTCGAGCGAGCAACGAGGTAATGGGGGTCCGGTCGGGCCCTGACCCATCGACCGCCACGCCCGGCCCCATCAGGAGCACACATCGTCCCGCGCGGATTCGCTCCACGAGCGCCCGGAGAAACTTTGCGTCCGCGGTCGATGATAGGGGTTCCATCGTGCCTGTCTCGGTTAGGAGTTGCCGCGGCGAACTGGAAGCGGATGGAACGTCAGCAGGCGGGTGGCGCCGATGATGTGTCTCATTCCGCCGCACAAGTCACCTGCTGGTCTGCGTATGCGATTCGCCATGAGACAGCCCCCCATCGCGCCTGTCGACGGGCGCGAACGAGTGGGAGCGTAACCTAGAAAGGTCAACAAATCAACAGACCTGGGACGGTTTTCACACTGAATAACCACACGCCTGCGCTCAATCGGCCCCGGCCATCTTGTCCACGTCGCGCAGGATGCGGGGCCACATGTCGATCCAGCAACAGACGTGATCGTAGTTCGCGATCACGGTGACCGAGGTCGCATCGGCGGCTCCCTGCGTCACCACATAGCTTGGGATGACACGGTCCCGATCGCCGACGTAGTGTCGCTGATGGATTCCGGCCGGCAACGGTCGCAGACGGGCCGGGTTCAGCGAGCCCACCAAGCGCGGGTAGCCATGCCAGTCGGCCCAGACATCGATATCGAGGTTTGCCGCCACCGTCACGACTGCGGCTGATTCTGGGAAGCGCGCGGCCAGCAGGACGGCGAGGGTGCCGCCGCCGCTGTAGCCGAGCCAGATCAGGCGCTCGATGTGCGTGGCCGCGAGCAGTTGGCGCAGAGCAGCGGCCATGCTTGCGACAATCGCCTCCGAATACCGCTGGCTCGTCCAGAAGGCGCTGGTACAGGGCGGCGTCCTGGCCAACCCGTGATAGCAGGGCCGCCCGAGGTACAGGCTCGGTTCCGAATCACGCGCCATCAGTTCGAGGACCATCGGATTGCGCGGGGTCGGGTCGGCCGCCGGACGCCACGCACCCCAGGGCATGCCATCGCCATCGATGTAGACGTGGAGCGTTCGGGATCCCCCTGGGAAGCGGCGAAAGACCACGTGGTGGAAGTCGGAGCCAGGGACGACGTCACGTTGCAGGCCGAGCGCCGTGGCGCGCGCGGAGAAGTCGCGAGCGGGTGTGGCGCACCCCGCACCAACGAGCGGGATGAGGGTCACGACGACGGTTCGGACCCAGGTACAGATCATGTGGCGGCACCCTCTCGAGGGCAAGACTCCGGGCTTGCGGAAACCCCGGGTGCATCGGTCGTGCACCTGCTCGCTTCGCTCGGCATTGCCAGCCACGTTGTAGGCGGCCGCGCAGTCATTCTCTGACCCGAACACCTGCGCCACCTGGCGATCCAGGCACGATACGCGCCCCTTCATCGGACGACTCTGGCCCACGCGAAGTCAGGCCGGGCCTCGGAACCCGGCGGGAACAACAAGCACCACTGAGATAGATCAATTCGTTATCACCGCGCCGTACGATCGCGGCCACAAGTCGAGGCAGTTCCGACAGGCTACCTCGATCACATCGGGCACGGATCCACAACCACCTCCTGTGGTCTGGCAATGATCTTGCACCGGCCACTCCGCTCGGCGGGCGCGCCGTACGGCGGAAAGCACTCGCACACAAAGGACTTGCAATACGGCGATCCCCATCCTATTGTCGCGGCGGCTCTGGACCACGGCTTCCAGCTGTTGACGTTCTGTCTCGCATTCCTCAGATCCGTCTGAGGGAAGTGTCGGAGGCAAGAAGATGGAGCCCGCGGTCACCGGATCTGACACCGTCCGAAGGCTCTCTCCCTTCCGCTTGCACCGCGCACGCCGGTTACCGTGCAATCGCTCCTTGCTCCTTGCCGTTTCGGTCGTACTCTTATCGCTCGGCCTTGTTGTCGCGGCACCGCAACCCGGGCACGCTCAGTGTAGCCTGACGAAATCCTCCGGAGATTTGCAGACTGGTATTCTTGGGGTGCCCTTGGCTGCGCCTCTTGTCGTCGGGCTCAGCCTGCCTCAAGGATCGATCGTCGTTGCAGGCCCCACGTTTACGTGGACCGTATCATCGGGCCAGGGAACCTTCTCCTCCCAGGTGGACACTGACGCCAGCTCATCACGGATTACGCTTACTCCGACCGCGGCCAACCAAGCGGGTCAAGTTCAAGCGACCGTCACCGTGAACGCCACCGGGTTCATCGGTAGCTCACCACTCTCGTGCAGCGCCACAGTGGCTTTCACTGCCGCTGTCACTCCACTGACACTATCTCTGGTCTCGGGGGATAGACAGTCGGGTACCGTCGGTGTACCGCTGCCCGCGCCTTTTGTCGTCTCGGTTACCAACGGCGCTCCGGTGGAAGGCGCGACAGTGACGTGGGCTGTCAGCCAAGGCAACGGTATCTTATCGAGTACTCAGACGATCACCGACTCAAAGGGCCAGGCTCAGATCATCCTCACCCCGAGCAGCACGGGAACGATCACGGTGACGGCTCAAGCCTCGTTCACGAGTGCGCGGAGTAACATTTTCACCTTCACCGTCACCGGGATCCCAACGCTGACGCTAGCTCTGGTCTCGGGGGATAAACAGTCGGGTCCCGTCGGTGTACCGCTGCCCGCGCCTTTTGTCGTCTCGGTTACCAACAGCGCTCCGGTGGAAGGCGCGACAGTGACGTGGGCTGTCAGCCAAGGCAACGGTACCTTATCGAGTACTCAGACGAACACGGACTCAAAGGGCCAGGCTCAGATCACTCTCACCCCGAACAGCACGGGAACGATCACGGTGACGGCTCAAGCCTCGTTCACGAGTGCGAGGAGTAACATTTTCACCTTCACCGTCACCGGGGGCCAACCGCCAACGCTCGCCATTCTGTCCGGCAACAACCAGATGGGCATCATCAACGCTCCACTCCCCAATCCACTGGTGGTGAGCGCCACCGACGCGACGACCATTCATTGGGAGGTGGACCCGGCCAACAGCGGGACGTTTGGCGCCAGGGACACCACGGTGATCCGTGACCCATCGAGCACGGCTGGCCAGTCGTCCAACACCTTCACTCTCGGTGCGTTCCAGGGAGCCATCAGGATCATCGCATCGGCCAATGGTGTCTCGGTCGCCTTTGCGGTCAACAACGCCACGCCGGCGGCCGTTCAGGGCCTCAAGGCGTTTACCGCCCTCGAGAATGTCGCCCTTACGACGGCCACCGTCCAGGTCCGCAATATCGGTATCCGACTAGCTGCGCTGCGGGATGGCGCGACTGGCGTAAGCTTGTCCGGTCTCTCGCTCAATGTGGACGGGCAGAGTGTGTCGGCCGGCGCGATCAGCGGCCTGCTGTCGGGCTTCGGGGCCGGCGGCGCCAGCGCCGACTCGTCTCCCCTGGGCCGATTCGGCGTGTTCGCCAACGGACAAGGAACCTTCGGCAATCAGACGGGGACCAGCCGCGAACCTGGCTCCGACTTCCACACCGCGGGTTTCACGCTGGGCGCAGATTATCGACTCACGGACAACCTCATTCTGGGTAGTGCCTTCGGCTACACGACTGGGAAGACGAATCTCGCTGACAATGGCGGTGACTTCAGCGCCACCGGTTACAGCGTGTCGGCATACGGGTCCCTCTACGTCACCGACAGGTTCTACGTCGACGTCATCGGCATCGGCAGCTGGAACGACTATGACACGGCCCGGAAGGTCGTCTTCGATTCGACGGCCGCCACGGCCAAAGCCAGCACCAACAGCACGCTGTTCGCGATCAGCGTGAACACAGGCTACACGTTCAATATTGGCGCCCTTTCGCTCGGCCCGACGGCACGTGTCGACTACATCAACGTCAACATCGACAGCTTTCGCGAACACGGGGCTGGCATCTTCGACCTGACCGTCGATAGCCAATTGATCGAATCGCTCGTCACGGACATCGGTGGGCTGTTCTCGTATGCGATCAGCACGCGGATCGGCGTGCTGACGCCGAGCCTCCGGGTCGCGTGGGAGCACCAGTACAAGGAAAGCAGCCGGCTCATCACGGGACATCTTGTGGCCGATCCGGTGGGAACGAGGCTGGTCGCGCCGACCGACAACCCGACTCGCGACTATTGCAATCTCGGCGTGTCCATTGTCGGTCAGTTCAAGTACGGCATCAGCAGCTTCATCAGCTTCGACACGCAACTCGGCCGAAGCGATGTCAACGTGTACTCGCTGAGCGGCGGTATTCACGTCGCCTTCTAGACGAACGAAGGTAGGTCCGATGGTGGTCCACCCAGAATCACGGAGGGCCGGGGTTCGCGCTGTCGTTTCCAGCTCGACGTGGGCGGCACAAGCCGTGGCCGGCCGCACCGTGGCCGTTCGCGACTCGGCGGGTGTTGCTGCACGACCGAATCGCACTACTTGCTCCACGAGTCGAATTCCACCGTGCTGGCCCCGGTGACCTCGCGGGCGAGGCGAAGGACGCGATCTCGCTGGGCGCTCGTATCCACGGAGCCCGTGAGGATGACGACCCCATTGCCGATGCGTTCGACGTTGACGCGAAGAAACCCCTCTTTCCGAAGCTGACTCAGCAGTTCGTCCTTCTGCTGGGCCGGCGTCAGAGGGGGCCGGGCTTCGTCGGGCCGGCGGACAGGAGAAGACGGAACCGGCGGTCCGGACGGCGGCGCCACGCCCGGCAGGGCCGTGTACAAATAGACGATGACCCCGGCGCTCGCTACGGTCACGGCCAGGAGCACTCTATTGATCGCGGTCCGCTTGAATCGTGGGCTCGGCGTCTCTCGAGCGTCGATCGCGTGCAGCACTTCGCCGCAGTCCTGGAAACGCTCGGCCGGGTCCTTGGCCATGGCCTTCATGATGATGTGGGCCATGTCCTTCGAGATCGCCGGATTCTTTTCGCGAGGATCGGGGACCGAAGCCTTGATCTGTTGGTAGTGGATGTTGAAGTCGGACGCTCCATCGAACGGGACTTCACCCGTGAGCATTTCGTACAACAGGATGCCCAAGGCGTAGATATCACTCCGCCCGTCTACGTCCTGAGGGCGCTCGATTTGCTCGGGGCTCATGTACCAGGGCGACCCGACGACGGCTCCTGTCGCGGTAAGCCGTGTTTCGCGTGCGCCGATCAGAACCGCGATGCCGAAATCCGAGATACGAGCGCGGCCGCTTTCGTCGATGAGCACGTTCGAGGGTTTCATGTCCCTGTGGGCGAGGCCCTTGTCGTGCGCGAACCGCAGTCCTTGCAGGATGTCACGGACGATCGCCACCGCCTCGGACTCCGGCAACTTGCCCTTCGATGTGATCTTCTTGCTCAGGTCTTGGCCGTCCACATATTCCATCACCAGAAAGAACTGACCGGCTTCTTCGAAGAAGTCCGTCACCTGGACGATATTCGGATGGTCGAGCAGAGCCTGCCGCTGCGCCTCCTCGTAGAATCGCTTGCGGAAGGTGGGATCACGTTGCAAGGCTGGCGGAAGACTCTTCACGGCAAATCGCCTCGGGATCCCGACGTGTTCGGCGAGGTAGACCGCCGCCATGCCGCCTTCGCCGATCTTGGCGATGATGCGAAGATTGCCGAGTGTCTTGCCGATCATCGCTGCCACTTTTTCGGGGAGATCGACGTCAGAGGGCCGGACGGCGGACTCGAAGACCCGACGACGGCGTTGCTCCTCGGTGGGGCACGCGCCGACGCGTGAGGGCGGAAACACACGACCAATGGCCCTCGCCCGGGCTTACGGAACGATTTCGACCTCGAGCGCCGCTCGGTCCTGCTTGTCCTGTGGCGTCTGCCTCAGGACGGCATTGATGCTGCGCGTCAACGGACGAAAATCGCAGGCGCGGGAGGTGTCGCCCTCGACGAATTTCATCGGCTCCACCGTGAGCACAGCGTACACGAGGTCGATACCAGGAGGACCGCTGATGCGCAAATCATAAGAATCCCTGGCATGGGGTACCGTGTATCGTGTCTTCGCCTTGACCGCGTATCCGTCTGAGAACCGATTCGGAAACAGGATATTACACGCACCGCTCGTTGCTACGTTCACGAGCGTCACGTAGCCGTCGGCGGTCGTCTCGAAGTTGAACACCACCGAGTCGCCGATCTTGTACCGCGTCCTGTCCGTCCAGAGCCTGATACGGGGGGGTGATGGCTTGCCCGTATCGACCGGCGACGGGCGCTTGCCGGGCTCCACCGTGAACATCGCGACCCTTTCCTCGGGAACACTTCGCAACCCGACGTCCATCAACTCCACGCGAGTGGTGAGCGTGTACGCCCCCTCGGACGCATTGGCGGGAACTGGAAGGAGATACTCGCTCCTCCACTCCCCGCTCGAACGTTTCACCACCGTCTCCCGCGTGAGGACAACCCGATCGCCATATCTGACCTCACGCGTCTCCTTGACGTTGATCGGCGTCGCCGATGAAACCGAGTACCGGGCGACGAGGAGCGCACGCCCATCGGGGGTGAGTTTCGGACGGATGACCTCGGTCTGCTCGATCCTGAGCGCGCCTCCCCTGACGATGGGAACCTCGCTCCGGAGGAGCGTTTCGCGGTACTCGCCGACCTCCCAGTGATCTTCCGCCCCAGCCGGCGAGGAAGATGGCTGAGCACAGGCGGCGACAAGCACGAGGGTCACTGCACGCAACAGCAACACCATGAGCTTCCCCGCGACCGACCGCGCGGCCCCGACCCGGTTCACCGTGAGGAGCCTCGACGTCGCGCGATTCTCTTGCCACGACGGGACGTCATCCGTTACCGCGGCTTCGTGGGCCTCTCGCGCCACCGGACGCTCGTCACCTGGCCTTGACAAAGAAGAAATCGCCCCCCTGATGACCCGCTTTGTCGTCTCCACCGTTGGCCGTCAGCGCCCCATACTCGGGAGTCTGGCTCATGTTGATCCTGGTCGCGGCGAGGACCACTTTCGGGTAGATTCGCGCGAACATTTCCTGGCCAGCGAGCACCCCAGCATTGCCCAGCAGGAGCTGAATGAATGGGCCCGCGAAGATCGAATGTGAGCCATTGCCATCGATGGCCGGCTCGAGGCTCGCCGACGTCATCACCATGCGCGAGTTTTTCTTTGCCAATTCCCGAATCCGGTCCAACTCCTCTACGGACCCAGCCAGGGGCGCGGCACGTGTGTGGCCAATGAGAACGCCGGAGAAACAGGAATCCGCGACCACCAGCAGTTGCTTCACCTTCATGGTGGCGACGACGTCGCCGATGTCGACATTGGAGATCATATTGGCCCGGCTGGTCTCTTCGGCGTCTACCGGCACCCAGTATCCGCGCTTCGTGATAGGCTCCTGCCAGCCGTGGCCGGCGTAGTAGATGAGCAGGTTGTCCTTCTCCGTGAGCTGCATTCTCAGTTTCTCGAGCGCATTCAGGATGGTGGCGCGGCCGGCGTCGATCAGGAGCGTCACCGTGAACCCGTAGTCCCTCTGGAGAACATCTGCCACCGCTTTCGCATCGTTTACCGCTGTTCGAAGCTGCGTCATCTTCGGATACTCATCGTTGCCGATGACGAGAGCGTGGTAGCTGCCGAAGGCCGACCGCAAGGCCGCGCGGTCCCGCAGAGCCAAGGGGCGGCCAACCTGGTCGGGGGTATCTGAGGATGGCGCCGTGTCCTCGCGTCGCAGAATCACGAAGTCCAGAGTGTTCTTGCGGCCCGCCCGGTCGACGGCGACCATGTGGACCGGCTCCTCGGCTCTGCGGATGGGCAGTTGCGTTTCGAAGAGGTTGGCGTTGAGCTTCGTCTCTCGGCCGTTGATGGTGAACGATGACACGCCGGCGCTGGCGACGACGCGGCCCTCTATCGTCAGATCCGTCTCGCGGGAAGAGACCCGTACGGTCTTGCTGTTCGGCGTCACGACAATATCCCGGGTGGCCACGAGGAACTCGGGGGGCTTGATCAGGACTATTTCAGGGCCTTCATTGGTGTCGGGTTTCGCTATTGCCGGTGCCGCGATGTCAATCCGGCCATCGCTTCCGGCGGCGCGACCGTACCACGCCAAAGCCTGGGCGGCGTCCTTTGGGACGCCGAGCCCCTTCTCGTAGAGCGCGCCGAGGGCGTTGGCTGCGGACGATGAACCGCCCTTGGCAGCGCGCTCATACCAGTAGGCCGCTTTCTTGTAGTCGGGCGGCACTCCCACTCCTCTCTCGAAGATCTCCCCGACGTACGCTTGAGCGGTCGCGTCGCCACCCTCGGCCATCGTCAGCCAGAGCGTCAGTGGCGATTCGGTATACATGCCGCCTCGAATTTTGCAGTCGTGGGCCGAGGTCTTAATGGACGGCCCAGGGATAATCTGGTTCGCTGCGGCGCCTATATGTATCAGTCGCGGTGGCAGACGGCAGTACACGATGAGGAGGTCGTCCGACCGCGCACTGTCTTGGCCTTTCGGCATCGGCGCTGTAGGCTCTCCGCCGGTGGTGCACGCTATGAGGAAGAGGATGCCAACCAGCAAGAGGCCAACGTGCATCTCAGGCATTCCACGCGGAAAGATCGGACGGGCGGATTGTACAATCCTGAATTCGGGCTGTCAATCAGGCGCATCGCCTCAAGACCTCGGTTACTGAACACGGGCCGTAAAGTCCGAAGGCGCGGTTACCCAACCACCCAACCCACCGAGGAGGTGCCCGTGACTCGCGATAGCCGGCGGGACTATGCGATGTGACAGCGGGAGCGCTACACGGTGGCCACGATGCGGGTGCAAGAGCGCCCGATCCTGGATGAGGTCGTGGGTAAGCACTCGCGATTCCCCCACGATGAGCTGGCCGAACGGGGCGGAGCCGGCGTCAGCTGAGCTGGCCGTGCGGCAGGGGCCGCGGTGCCGGGATTCGTGAGCGCGGCGTGCGTGGCCTCGAGCAGGCAGCTCTTCGCATTGACCAGGCAGAGCTTCGCCATCTCGATGAGCGAGTAGAACAGTGCGGCGACCTCGGTCCCGCGCTTGCGGGACCCGAAGTGATTCTTGCGGCCCCCGACCATGCCGCGCAATCAGTCGTAACGGTGATCAGATGCACCGCAAACGCCGCGCCACACGGCGATGTGGCCGCCGCCACGGTGCTTTGGCAGACCGCCGGCAGTCGCTCGATCGGGTGTCCAGAAAATCGGGTGCGGTACACGGGCAACGCGATCGCCACCGTCGAGGTGAAGAAGATCCGGCTTGAACTTCATGGATGTGTTTGGGCGTATTTCATGCTGAAATATGTCCCTCACTGTCCCGGTGTCGAATACCGGTAGGATTACGGAGGTTGACCATGCGCCCTCATGATGCTTTCGTGCTGCCGGTACTGGCGGTGCCCATCGTTGCGGTGACCGTCTCTTCCGCGAGAGCTCAACACAGTCCCATTCACGACAAGATGCTGGCGAGCGTTGTCTATGTCGGGCGCAGGGTTGAGTTTCAAGGAGACCAGCTCGTGCGGGCAAGCGGTTCAGGGTTTCTCATTGCGAATTCCGAATAGGTGATCACCAACAATCACGTCATCGACCAGTGCGATCCAAACGACAAGATCAAAGTGCTCAAGGATACTCTCACCCAAGACTTCATCGCCTACGTGAAGGAGAAAGGGGAGTTGCCCCCCCCCGATTGCGCAGAAGCTCAGCCAAGATCCAGTGGTACTCGCGAAGCTCAGGAGCGATCCGGAGTTTGTCAAAGAGTACGTCTCGCGATGGATTGAAAATCTCGCAAAGGCGGGGGCTCCCAACATTACTCAGAAGCTCTTCGTTGCCGTCATGGGAAAGAACGGACAATCTCCGATCCAGGTGGACGTCTCTAACATCGTACGGTCATCCTGGAAAAACGACGAGAAGGCGCGGGAAACAGGCGTCGACCCGTCCAATCTTTCCGCCAGGGATGCCGAGATGCACCTTGGCTTCTTGCTGGCCTCCTCGACGTCGTGAGCGGCACCACCGGCGCGGAGCCTACAGCATTGACGCGAAGGGCCAGGGAATTGGGCAGCCGGATGAGCTCTTGTTCGTCTACTGCCGTCTGCCGGATCGAGTGATGTGCGCGGGCGCCGCTGCGCACTACATCATCCCCGGCCCGCGCACGAAAATCTCGCCCCACGACTGCACGATTCGGCGGTGCCATGTATTCCGAATCGCCACTGACGCTCTGGCTGGCGAAGGCCGAAGCCGGCGACGTGACCGCTCAAGCGTATGTCTCGGGGGATCTGAAGGTCGGGAGTGCCGCCTGATTACAAGAACCCGCACTACTGGTATGAGGCACGGGCAAGAGCGGTTCTTCACTATCCTCCAAAGCCGCAGCCAAGCCCTCGGCGCTCGAGCGCACCGCTGGCCTATTTCGCACCTGCAAGCAGCTATCCCGGGCCCACGAGGTCCAGGCGGCCCGTCACCACAGGACTGCGGGAGGCACACACCATGGCGATCACCGTTCCCGACCGCTGGAGTCAAGCCCTGGCCAAGGCCCCGACCACTGGAGCCTCGGCGCGTACCGCGCAGCAGGATCATCTGCCGCCGGGCGTCGACTCATCGCACAAGATGGCAGAAGCCGATCTGGCTCGCGTGCTGCAGATCGCCGACGTGTTGCGCGCGGTCGGCGCGGCGGTCGACGTGCCGGCAGCCGTGATCGCCGGGCTCGCCAGCCGCGAGTCGCGCTGTGGCGCCGTGCTCGATCCGAAGGGCTTCGGCGATCAAGGCAACGCGTTCGGCATCCTGCAGGTCGACAAGCGGTTTCACAGGCTACTCGGGGTCGACGAGGGGCCGAGGAGCCGCGCGCACCTCGAACAGGCGGTGGGCATTTTGGTGGCGTTCCGAGACCAGATGCAAACGAGACATGCGGACTGGGAGGACGAGTTTATCCTGAAGGGCGCCGCCGTCGCCTACAACTCCGGCGTCGGCAACGTCCAGACGAAGGCGGGGATGGACCAGGGCACTACCGGGGACGACTACGGCTCGGATGTCATAGCGCGCGCTCAGTTCTACGCGCGACATATCTGACTCCTCTCGTCCTCGGCGCCGGGATGCCCCGGTTGCTGTGCCTCGGGCTCTGCTGGTCGGTCGTGACCATCTGGCCGAGTTACGTTGCCGATGCCTCATCGCCCACCGCGCAGCGTTCGGCGGATGCCCCCGCGGCCTCCGTGGACAAATCCGCGGAACCGCGGGTGCGTGTGCAGTTCGCTCCGGGGCGCTCGACCGTGGCGCTCGAAGGCCAGGTGCAGGGCTACCAGACGGTCGACTACGTGATTGACGCGCGCGGCCAGCAGCGCCTCACGGTGCGGGTGACAAGCCGCAGGCCGCTCGTGCTCATGGGCATCTATGCGCCTGACGGGGAAGCCGTGTGTGTGGAATCTTGCGGCCTCCAATGGACGCACGTGCTGCGCCAGGCCGGGGACTACACGATCCGGATCGGCCTCGCACGAGCCGAGGCGAGACGCGGCGGGCGCGTTAGCTACACGCTGCAGGTCAGCCTGGGACCGCCGTAGCGGTCGAAGAACCTCCCGGGCTGTGCACAGCGCGTTCGCGCCCCTGATCGCAACCCGCATTCTCCGTCTTTGCAAGTGCGGTCGGATACATGCAATCGAGATGCGCCGGATCGCTCTGAAGGTCGACGAGAGCCTGGTCGGCCATGAACGGCTGGTGACAGATTCGGCAGGCCCAGTGGCCGAGCGTCGTGTTGCCCGGGTCCGTCGTCCCACTGCCGCCCCGCAGCGTGCACCCGCGCACGAATGGCGACGAGCGCCTCCGATCCCCCCACACCTCGCGGAGGGTTCGCGCTTCCCACCGCGTGGTCGCGGCACGCCACCGAACAGCCGCGCACCGAGCGAGCAGGTCCGAACTCTGATGCAGAATGCGTACGCGATCGCTGCTCTGCGTCATCTGCATGGATACACCTCAACCACCGCACGTAATGGGCCACAACGCAGGTGCAATGCCTGCCCGTAAAATGTTAGCGCGCCCGGTCCGCGAGATCCAGAAGTTGCGCCGGCGGTGGTTCAGGCCTTGCCGCGGACCTCCACCGCCGACAGCTTCTCGATGATCGTCATGACCACGCTCGTGTCCTGGTCGGCCAGTCCCGCCGCCATCGCGGCCTGCTGGTAGCGCTGGGCCACGTTCGAGAAGCTGACCGGCACGTGGATCTCCTTCGCAATCGTGTTGAACGTGTCCAGGTCCTTGTTCATCAGCCGCACCTTGAAGCCCGGCTCGAAGTTGCGCGGCACGATGGCCGTCGGGATGCGCTCGAGCGCCTTGCTCCCGCCGCTGCTCGCCTTCACCACCTCGTAGATGGTCATGGGATCGAGCCCGGCTTTCACGCCGAGCGCCACGCCTTCCATCATCGCGAGCGAGTTGACGCACGCCATCATGTTGTTGATGGCCTTGACGATGTTGCCGGCCCCGACGGGCCCGACGTGGAAGATGTTGGGACCGATGGCCCGGAGGACCGGGCGCACGCGCTCGAGCACGGCGGCATCTCCGCCGACCATGATGGCGAGGGTGGCCGCCCGCGCGCCGCTGACGCCGCCGCTGACCGGGGCCTCGAGGAAGTGCACGCCGCGCGCCTGGGCGCTGGGCTCGATCTTGCGCGGCGTCGACGGCAGCACGCTGCTCAGGTCGATGAGGACCGTGCCGGGCCTGGCGCGCTCCACCAGCCCGCCCGCATCGAGATAGGCCGCCTCGACGTCGGGCGAGGCAGGGAGGCAGGTCAGCAGCACCTCGCTGCGCTCCACGACGTCTTGCGCCGAGGCGCCTTCACACGCGCCGCCGTCGATCAGGTTCTTCATCGCGGGCGCATGCTTGTCGAACACCGTCAT
>Ga0126379_10001512_pt1 | contig 14217 bp, 7 predicted proteins | sample PanSoiMetPlot_24_FD_92640 | JGI IMG/M metagenome (GOLD analysis project Ga0126379, IMG submission 92640) | Tropical forest soil microbial communities from Panama - MetaG Plot_24 | ecosystem: Environmental > Terrestrial > Soil > Tropical forest > Bulk soil | place: Panama | collected 2016-02-17 | reverse complement strand
CTACCACGCCCGTTTCCCGCTCTTCTCCGGCGGCTACGTCGGTGTCGACGTCTTCTTCGTGATCTCCGGCTATCTGATCTCCGGACTCCTGTTCCGCGAGGTCGAGCGAACGGGTACCGTCGCCCTTGCGACGTTCTATGCGCGGCGGATACGCCGGCTGCTTCCCGCCGCCATCGTCATGTTGCTCGCGACGGCGGTGATGGCGCGCCTGTGGTTGTCTCCGCTCGAGCAGATCGAGTTCGCACCGTCGGTCCTGTTCTCGGCGCTGTATGCGAGCAATCTGTGGTTCGCGTCCCGAGCGACCGACTACCTCGCGGGTGACGTCCACAACAACCTGCTGCTCCACACCTGGTCACTGTCTGTCGAGGAACAGTTCTACCTGATGTGGCCCGGGCTCATCATGCTGGCGGCGTGGGTCGTCCCGTCGGCGCGGTTGCGCACCCGCCTCCTGATCTGCATGACCGCGGTGTTTGGGCTGTCGTTCGGGCTCGGATTGTGGGTGATCCGGATCTCTCAGCCGTGGGCGTTCTTCGGATCGCCGATGCGGGCGTGGGAGTTTGCCGCCGGGGGCTTGGCGTTCATGGCAACGCGATACGTCACGCGCTGGCCCGACCGGGTGAAGGACGGACTGGTGGCGCTGGGCCTCGCCGTGACCCTCTGCAGCGTGTTCCTCTTCGATGACCGCACGCCGTTTCCCGGCCTGGCCGCGCTCGTTCCGGTGGTGGGCGCCGTGTTGATGATCGTCGCGGGCACGGGGAGCGGGCTCATGACCCGGTCGCTCGGGACGCCGGTGATGCGATTGATCGGAAACGTGTCGTACTCCTGGTATCTCTGGCACTGGCCGGTGCTTCTGTTTCCACTGGCCGGCTCGATGAAGGGGATCGGCCACCGCGTGGCCGGGGTGCTGATCTCCTTCGGACTGGCATGGGTGAGCTACCACGTGGTCGAGAACCGGGTGCGCTTCAGTTCCTGGCTGGCGCCGTCGCCGGCGCGCTCGATCGCATTCGGGCTCTGTCTCACGGTCATCGGGGCCGGCGGCGCCCTGGGGCTCCATGGCCTGGCTCGGCGGGCCCTCGCCTCGCCCGAGCAAGCCCGATACATGCACGTCCGGGACGATCTGCCGAGCGTCTATCGCGACGGGTGTCATCAATCCGTGCGAAAGGCCGCCGTTCCGGGGTGCATCTACGGCGACCTCGCGGCGCACCGAGCGGTAGTGTTGTTCGGCGACTCGCACGCCGCGCAGTGGTTTCCCGCGTTCGAGCGAATTGCGCGGGAGCAGCACTGGAAGCTCATCTCCTTGACTAAATCGGCCTGTCCCTCGGTGTGGGTCACTCCGTTCCGCCCCGAGCTCGGGCGAAAATACGACGAATGCGAGCGGTGGCGCGTCATGGCGATGCAGCGGGTCGCGGCGGAGCACCCCGCCGTGGTGGTGCTGGCGAACTCCTCCGATCACGTGCAGATTCGCCAGCGCGAGGCTGGCGGAAAGGCGTCGCGTGGCATCGATGGCGCCGATTGGGAACGGGGGATGCGCGACACCCTGGCGAGACTGCGCCCGGTGGCCGGGTCTGTCGTGATCCTGCGTGACACTCCGTTCCCAGGCTTCGACGTGCCCACGTGCCTCTCCAAAGCCGCGTGGAGGGGTGAGAACGGCATGTCGTCCTGCAGCTTCGACCGGCAGCACGCCCTGAACGGCAACGTCTTCGCGCTGGAGCAGCGGGCCGCGCAGGGATTCGAGCGCGTCTCGACCGTGGATCTCTCCGACGTGCTCTGCGATGGCGTCACCTGCCCGCCCCTGCTGAGCGGCGGCCTGGCCTACCGAGATGATCACCACCTGACGGTCAGAGCCAGCGCAGGACTGGCGCCCGCGTTGATGGAGCGGCTGCGCCCGCAGTTCGAGAGATAGCGGGGCACGGGGTGCGCGCGGTATCTCCGAGGGCCCGCTCCGTGCTTGCGTCGGCCGGGCTCGCGCTCCATCGCCTCGGCCGGCTCGCGGCGCCAGCGAGCCACGTCCGCGTCCTCTACTACCACAGCATCAGCGAGACCCCGATTCGGTCAAGCGTCAGCCCCCGCGCCTTCGCCAGTCAGATCGAGTACCTCGTGCAGCACGGCTACCAGTTGCTGTCTCTGTCCGACGCGATCGCGGCACTCCGGGCGGGACACGCGCCAACGGCTCCGACGGCGGTCATCACGCTCGACGACGGCTTTCAGGACAACTACGAACAGGCCTTGCCCGTGCTGACGCGGTACGGGATCCCGGCGACCGTGTTCCTGACCGTGGCCTACATCGGCACGGATCGACTGCCGACTCTCACGCGCACCGATTTCATGCCGCACCCTCTCGACTGGGAGGAAGTGAAGGAAATGGGGATGCGGGGTGTGGAGTTCGGCTCCCACACCCTCACTCATCCCATGCTGTCGCGCGTGCCCAACGATGTCGCCCGGCGCGAGATCGCAGAGTCGAAGCAGGTGCTGGAGGAGCGACTGGGCTCCCCCGTGGAGCTCTTCTGTTATCCTCGCGGGGACTTCAACGCCGACGTCAAGCGGCTGGTGCGCGAGGCGGGTTATCGGTTCGCGTGTTCGACGCTGCCCGGGGTCAACGACCGGCGGACGGATGTCTTCGCGCTCAGGCGGACGTACATCAGCCGGCGCGATTCGATCGACGAGTTCGGAAAGAAGATGGCCGGGGCATACGATCTCCTGCAGCGCGGCGCCATACTGTGGAATCGCCTGCGCTCCAGATGATCGCTCGTCGGTAACCACGCTCTTCGCATCCAAACACTTCTCAGATTGAGGAACACTTTTCCCAATCTCTGAAGGTCCATCTAGGTGCACCGTGGCGGGACATCTCGCGCATTTGCCAATCGGAATGCCCGGGCCTCAGCCCCGCTGGTCAGCCTGTGCCTGCGCTGCGCACTCCCACGGCATCAATGGACGTCTTTACCTGATCTTACTGATCAGTGAGCCTCGGTCGACACTCGGCAGCCACGGACCCGCATCTGGGACCATCGCGCGTCGAGATGCGATGTCCGTTGCCACTCGCCTCGTAGTCAATCTGGCAAGAGCATTGCTCTACATTCTGCCCCGCCAAGTTCTTGGGACGGGAAGCGTAGCCCCTTTCACCACATCCGTCATCGGGGCCACGCGGCACCTCGACGCGCAACGCAGGACAGAACCGCTGTAGTCCACCGACCCGCTGTTGTTAACCGAGCCGACGCGGAAAGGGAGACGGGCGATGACACTTCTGCCACGGGCGGGATTTCTGCTGGCCGGTCTCGCTGCCCTGGGCTTCGGGTTTTCAGACGCGCGGACGGCGAGCGCACAGGTCGTGGACCGTGGAAATCTCGTCGCCACCGGCAGCCCCTCTGCCGACCCGGTCGGCGTGGGCGGCGAGGTGATCTACACCGTGAACGTCAAGAACGATTCGACGGTGACGGCGCTGGGCGTGCTCGTCACGATGGATCTCCCCGATGGCTCGACGCTGATCAAGTGCACACCGTCGGTGAGGGGACAGCCGTGCGTCGAGAGCGGTGGCATTGCGACCACGACCTTCGCCGTGATCAAGGCGCACGCGAGCGCGAAGGTGACGCTGATCGTCAAGATGCCAACCAGCAACGCTGGCCAGCCCACGGTGAACCTCTATGTGAAGGCCCATGCAGATGACGCCATCGGCGGACAGGAACCCCGCGATGGCGATACGACGGTGGTGTCGACGCTGCTGGCACCGGACGTGCCGGTGGTGTTCCAGCCGACGCAGCGCACGGACACGGTGTCCTGCGGAGATACGATCACGTCCGGGATGTTCCAATCGGGTGAGGACACGATCCAGCTGAACGGCGGCATGGCGTGCCCGCACTCCGACTTTGCCTTGCGGATGGCCGCGAGCGGCAAGACGCTGAGCCTCAACAAGTTCAAAATCGTCGGCGCATCAACGGACTTGAACGAGGGCAGCGTCGGCATCCTGGTCGGCGCCGGCGCCAACAATGTCACGATCGATGGCGGCAGCACCCGAGGCACGAGCGGCATCGAGTTCTTCGACTACTGCCTGAAGGACGAGGGGGGCAACAGCGGTCTCACCGTGAGGCAACTCCGGTGTTTCCGGGCGCGGAGCGCCGGGATCGACATCGTCTCGAACTTCGTAGACGTGCAGGAGTCGCTGATCGACCGCACGGTGGGGGGCAGCGCCACCGCCGAGACGCCCGGCGGGGTGGGGATTCACGTCAGCGGCAACGTCCACATCAAGAACACGACGGTGCGCCGAAGCGCGACGATCGGCATCTGGGCGGACGGTTCCGACGACCCGGACGGCAACGGCCGGGGCGCGGTGATCGACGGCGGCACGAGGCTGTCGCGGATCGAGCAGAGCTCGGGCATCGGCATCCTGCTCCAGGGGAAGTTCCACAACGTCAAGGAGACGTACGTCGAGGGCGACGGCTCGGATGGCGTGTCGACGGACGGCGTGGTCGTCAGCGGCGATTCCATGGTCCTGGACAGCGTCGACATCACCGAGTTCGGCGGCCGCGGCGTCGTCGTGACCGGCATCGGCGCCCAGGTCTCCCGGACCAGTGTCGAGGACGTCAAGCAGGACGGGTTTGTGGTCACCGGCGCCAATGCCGCGCTCAGCGGCAACTCCGCCATGCAGAGCGCCAATGGCTTCGTGGTGAGCGGCGCCGCGTGCGCGATGGACTCGAACGATGCCGAGAACATCGGTGGAACGGGCTACGTGCTGAGCGGCGAGGGCTGCCACGTCCGGAACAACAAGGTGAAGAAGACCAAGGGCGGCGGCTACGTCGCCAGCATGAACAATGCGCTGTTCGACACCAATCAGGTCGAGGCGAGCACGACGACGGGGTTCGTGATCAGTGGGAACAACAATGTGTTCAAGGGGAATTCGAGCAACAAGTCGACGAAGGGCAACGGGTTCGAGATCACCGGCAGCGGCAATCACTTCACGACCAACAGCGCCGAGAAGAACAAGGGCTGCGAGTGGGTGATCAAGCCGGGCAACGTGGACGACGGCAACAACCGAAAGAACGGCAGGACCTTCCAGTTCACGCTGGCCGGAGCCGCCTGCGTCGAGTAGGGGCGCCGGCCGGCTCATCGCGGCGAACGGGGCGGCATCCCTCGCTGCCCCGTTGTCGTCTTCTTCGCTACACCGCGCCCACGCTGCGAACCAGCCGCCGTCTGGCTGTGCGATCCGAACCAGCAGGCGCGGCGGCCGCTGCCACGTCGACAGACGGGGCGGCGACCGCGATCGGTGCGTCGCCCCCGCCGGCCTCGGCGCTGTCGATGGAGCCTGCGTGGCCGTGTACGCAGACGGCCAGGCGCAGCCGGCCCGACACGCCCAGCTTGTTGAAGATCGCGCTGAGGTGAGCCTTGACCGTGCGCTCGGCCACATTGAGCTGCGCCGCGATCTCCTTGTTGCTCCCTCCGGCGCGTAGCAGGGTCACGATCTGCCGCTGACGCGGAGTCACGCGGGCGAATCGGGCGTCGAGGTCAGCGACCGGTCTCTTCGGTACGGGCGTGGTCAGCGTGGTGAGCTCCTCGAGGAGTTGAGGGACGAGCCGGCGGCCGATCCAGATTTCGCCTTTCACCACGACGTCGACGGCCTTGGCGAGAAGGTCTGGGTCGATGTTGCGGTCGCAGTACCCGCGCGCGCCCATCTTGAGGGCGACGAGCCCCTCGCGATCGTCCGGCCGACTGGCCAGCAGCACAATGCGAGCGGATGGTCCGAGGCGACGCAAGGCCGGCACGCTCTCGATCCCGCCGATCGCGAGGAGATCCAGATCGATGAGGACCGCGGCGGGATGGTGACTGACGATGGTCCGCTCGAGCGAGAGCCGATCAGTGGCTTCGCCCACGGCGAATGCCGGCCGTATCGCCTGACGCCATCGGGCGCGCAGCGCATCCGCCCGGCTGGCGATGATGACGAGCGGCGTCGCGCTGGCGCGGTCGACGCTCGGCCACTGTCGTTGGCGCACGGAAGCCGTCGACTGCTGCGTCCCTGACCGCCGCTTCTGAAAGACGTGGTGTGGCATTCTCGAGCGGACTGATGCGATATGCGCTGTGCCCGTGTTCTTAACCATTGAGCGTGAGCCGTGGTTCCAAATCCTGTCCTGTGTTGCGTTTCGACGGCCTCGATCCTATTTCTTACAATCCCGATGCCAAGTCACAAGCCCTGACGCAGAGCACGAACCAGTGGATGGAAAGCTGGATGGATGAAGGTGGAAAGCGCGTTCTCGAGCGTCATTGGACTGAGCCGGCAAGACCGGCTTTCCGCCCCACCACCATGATGGACCATCCCCACTTCGAGAACGGCGAGGTTGTGCCGAGCCGGTCATCGATCCGCTCCCAGAATCGCCACGGGCGGGCCTGGCCCGTGAGGCGCCGTGTGAGAAAGCGCCATGGCACCAGATAGCTCGAGCCCCAGCCCTCCGGAACGATGCCGACCGACCGCATGCAGGCGGCGAGCATGGGAGCGTTGTAGAACCGCTTGTGCGTGCGATCCCACCCGAGCCAGCGCTTGTTGCCCCGGTAGAGGCGCTCGTACGAACCTTCGAGCACATAGTTGAGCGAGTGATCGTTCTGGGTGGCGATGTACGTGCCGCCGCCCGGTCGCAGTTGCTGGGCGAGTCGGCGAAAAAATGCGCCGTCGTCCTCCAGGTGCTCGACCAGGTCCTTGGCGAAGATGAAGTCGTACTGACCGGGAACGGTATCCTGCTCGGCGTTGCCGGGCACGACCTGCACCCGGTCCGCGACGCCTTCCTGGGCGGCGTAGTAGTTGACCGCGCCGATGGCGCACGGGCTCATCTCGATCGCTGTGACCCGGGCCCCGCGCCTGGCCATCCACACGGTGAAGTAGCCGCCGCCACAGCCGTACTCGAGGACCGACTTGCCCGCCCAGTCGAACCGGTTCATGAGGCGCTCGGTGATGACGAGCTTGCAGCGGTTCGTCGGGCTGCTGTGCATCTTGAGGTACTTGAGGTGGGCGCTCTTGGGGTCGGGGTCCTCCCACCAGCCCAGCCCACCGGCCTTGGTCGGAAGGTCCACGTCGTCCATGTCCTGCGTCTCCTTGTTGCGCTGAGCTTCGCTGAGGCCTGCAATATCGGCGACCGGTGCGGCAAGCGCGTGGCGGCCGGTGAGGCCGCCACGCGCGCTGGGAGAATCGCTACTGGATCCGCACGGCGCAGTCGGCTCCCGGAGGACCGACGCACGCGTTGAAGTTGTCCGCCGTGTACGACGGCGTGTTGACCACGCTCCAATTGAAGAGCACGCCGACGCGGCCGACGTTCTGGAACGTCGAGTCAGTGGCGGTGAGAAGTGTCGCCCCGCCATCGAGCTCCAGGCTCAAGGCCGATCCCGACACGGAGGCATTGAGGCGGAACGGTACGTTCACTGTGGGATTGGCCACCGGCTTCTGGGCCAGGACCGTCTCGACGCCGTTCACGACCTTCGAGATGCGCAGCACCGAGGCCCCGCCCACCCACCGGTACGCCAGGTAGTAGTTCTTGGCGTCGATGAAGCGCAGCACGATGCCGAACCGCGGCGCGGTGCTGTTGAGCGTCGAGGTGAAGTCGACGGCCGCGGCTTGATCCATGCCCTGGAAGCCCGTCACCGTCGCGATATAGTTGGTCTTCACGGGCGCGGTCTCGGTCACCATCTGGTTGTTGCCGATCGCCAGCGGCGGGGAATCCTCCTGCCATTGGAGCGAAGAGTTGCTCGGGCTGGGGCACGGCGGGGCCGAGGTGCCGGGGCTGCCGAGCGTCGAGCTGTTGGTGCGGGTGAAGGCATCGCAGAAGAAGCTCGGGCTGCCACTGTTCACCAGCAAGGGCTTCGTCAGCTGCTTGGAGGCCATGCCGTCGTTCGCCGTGAGGGTGACCTGGTACGGGCACACGCTGCCCCCGCACATGTTCGGGCCCGAATACGCGTGGTGCACGATCTTCCCCGTGAGGGTCGTTCCGTCGCCCAGGTTCCAGCTATAGAAGATCGGATCGTTCTGAGGGTCGGTGGTCTTCGACGCGTCGAATGTGACGTCCGTTCCCGCCAGGACTGGCGGGGCGGGGCTGATGTCGAAGAGCGGGTTGGGCGGATCGTTCTGGCTTAGCGCGACCCGCTTGCTCTTGATTGCGTAGACATTCCGGTCCTGGGAACCGAAGTAGAGGACCGCGGTTCCACCCTGATCGCTCCTGGCCTCGGTGTCGCCGGCCGGGCTCCCCAGCGCTGCTCCGGAGATCACGCCGTTCGTGGTCAGGTACTTCCACAGTAGCGTGCCGGTGTTCGGCTGGATCGCGTAGACGCCGCTGCCCATCGCGACGTAGAGGATGCCGTCGGCGGCGAGCGTGATGAAGCCGCCCGCCGAGGACAGCGAGGCGTTCGTCGGCCCGAACTTCCACAGAATCGCGTTCTGGAGGTCCGCCGGCGTCGGATTGGCCTTGGCGTCCAGCCCGGCGGCGTTGATCGCGTACACCGTGCGGTCGTTCGCGAAGCGCGCCACGAAGTACAAGACGCCGTCCTTCAGCGCGGCGGTCGAGTCGACGTTGGCCGGCGACGTCGAGAACTTCCACTTGATGCTGCCCGTCTGAACGTCGAGCGCGTACATCGCGCCGTAGCCGCCGATGTACGCGGTCTTCCCGTCAGCGCTGATCACCGGCGACGCGGCGATCGTGCCGACGCCGACGGTCGTGGCCCACTTCAGGGCCGCGCTGGTCCCCTGGTCCCGGATCGCCCGGACCTTCGCGTCGGCGAAGCCCACGATCAGGAGCGGCGCGTGGTCGGTGGCGTCGGTGGCGAGCGCGGGCGACGAGGTGGTGCCATACTGGCCCACCGCGAACTTCCACTTGATCTGGCTGGCCGGCAGCAGGTTCGGCGCCGGGACGATCAGGTTGCCGGTGTCCTTGACGGCGAGGATCGAGCCGTTGCCGTCGCTGTTCTGCGAGAAGACGAAGTACACCGTGAGCGCCGGCGGAATTGTTCGGTTGTCCAGCCCGATGGTCGGGGACGCGTGCACGTCGCCCTCGTGCCCGTGGCTGTACGACCACATCCGGAGGCCATCCGAGCCGCGGTACTTGTAGACCGAGTTGTCCCGGTCGCCGAAGTACACGTAGTCGTTCGGGTCCACGGCGGCACCGCTCGCCGACACGTCGGCGTTGGTCGGCCAGCAGCCGATGTTCGGCCACGTGGCGATCGGCGCGTTGATTGGAGCACCCATGGGTGAGGCCGGGGTCGGGTTCAGGTTCCACTTCGGGGCGAACACCGGATTGTTCGGATCGCTGACGTCGAGCGGCTTGAGGCCGCAGAACTGCCAGCCCATCCCCACGTAGACGCTGCCGTCGTGCCCGGTCGCCGGGAACATCTTGATCTTGTCGTAGAACGTGAGCGCCCGGACGTCGTTGGCTCCGGGCGCAATCCCGGGGAACTTCGGACCGAGTTCCGTGCTCAGACCGGTGTGCTGAGGATCGTGCCCGAGCATCGGCCATCCCGAGCCAGCGAGCTGAGCCTCGCTGGGGGCATGCAGCGCCATCACCATCGCCAGCGCGACGAGCGCTCCGAGGGTGCAGTGAAGTCGTGCCGTCATCGATCAAGCCTCCTTGGTATCGCGGCTGGGAAATGAACGAGCCACCTCCGGCGCCGCGCAGGTTGTCGCAAGCCGAGCGCTGAGGCGCTCGATCACTGAGCGAAACAGCGGCTCGAGGGCGGCGACGTTCTTGTCCGCATCGAAGAACGCCTCGATCTGCTGCCGCCCCGCCTGGCCGATGGCCCGCCCGCGCTCGGGGTTCTTCGCGAGCGATTCGAGGACGTCGGCCAGCACCTGGGGCGAGCGATCCGGGATCCAGAGACCATGGACGCCGTCCTCGAAGACCTCGGAGAGCGACGGCAGAGGCGTGCAAGTCACGGGCGTCTCCACGGCCAGGGCTTCGAGCAAGATGTTGGGAATGCCGAAGTGGCTCTCAGGCAGCGCGGGCAGGGCGACCACGTCGGCCTGCTGGTAGAGCGGAATCAATCGCTCCTGCGAGAGGAAGCCCGTGATCGTGATCCGGTCCGCGAGCCCCGCGGTGCGGATCAATCGTTCGACCTGATTCCGCTCCTCCCCATCGCCGACGATCGCGCACTCGAAGGCGACGCCGCGCGAGCCGATGAGTCGGCAGGCTTCGACCAGATCCGGCAGCCCCTTGCACTCACGGAGCGTGCCGACGGTGAGAATACGGAACGGGCCGGACGGCCGAGTCGGCAGCGGCTTGAACCGCCCGAGGTCGACGCCGTGATAGCTCACGACGATCTTGTCCGCGACGTCCTGACCGGCCACGCGCACCATGTGCTCCTTGTTGTGGCGCGTGCAGGTCAACACGAACCTGGCCCCCCGGATCTTCTCCCGGAGCATGCCGCCATCCAGATAGACGTCCGACGCGTGCCCCGCGAAGCTCCACGTCACCCCGCTGAGACGCGACATGACCATCGCGGCGGCGGCGGGATGAGACGCCCAGTTGGCGTGAATGTGCGCGATGCCGTCGCGGCGGACGAGATCGGCGAAGTACACGGCCTTCGGAAAGACGGCCAGGGTCTTGACCAGCGACGTCGGCCGGCGCCACAACCCCCCAATCAGCTGGCCGAGCGTCCCCAGATAGTGGATCGGCGTCCGGAGGAGGGCGGCGGCATTGGCGCGCAGGAGCGGCGCCGAGGCGAGGAACGGAGAGTACACCGTCCGGGCGACCAGCGGCCGCACCGCCTCGTGAGCGACGTTCTTGTCGGGCGCGCGCAGCGAGAAGATCCGGAACCGAATGCCCCGTGCAGCGAGGCCTGTGACCTCGCGCAGGAAATAGGCATCCACGTGGCGCGGGAATTGAGACGCCACGAGCGCGATCGCGGCGGGCTCGCGGGCGTCCCTGGACGGACGGACGCCGGCGGGCGCGGAGTGGACCGAGCGAACGAGCCCGTCGTAGAGCCGCTCGGTCGCCGCCACCATCGCCTTCACCGAGAACCGCTCGGCGATGCGGATCCGGGCCGCCTGCCCCATGCGCTCGCGGCCCGCCGGGTCATCCAGGACGCGCTGGATGGCCTCGGCAAAGGCCACCGGGTCGCGGGGCGGGACGAGAAAGCCCGTCTCACCATCGACGACCAGGTCGGCATTGCTGCCGACGCGCGTAGCCACCATCGGACGGCCCGCCGCCATCGACTCCATGATGGTGTTCGACATGCCCTCCTTGACGGAGGACAGCACGGACACGTCACAGGCGGCCAGGAGCCGGGGCACGTCACGGCGTGGGCCCGTGAAGATCATCCGCTTGTGTAGGCCCAGCGCGTGCGCCTCGCGTTCGAGGTCCGCTTGCAAGCTTCCGCCCCCGACGACGAGAAAGGAAACCGTCGGCAGCCGCTGCGCGATGATCGCGGCCGCCTGCATGAACGTGTGCGGGTCCTTTTGCGGCTCGAGGCGGGCCAGTAGCCCGACGGCCAGGTGTCCGGGTGCGATACCCAGCTCCGCGCGCACCGGACCGGGGTCCACCGGCTCGTCGAACCGGCTCGTGTCCACGCCATTGTCGATGACGCGGATCTTCTCGCGGGGCAGGCCCTTCGCCGCGAGATAGTCGCCGACCGCCCGGGAGTTGCCGATCGTGAGCTGCGTCCACCGGTCGAGCCAATTTCCTAGGCGCTGCTTGTAGGTCTCCTCCCACATGTCCACGTTCCGCTCGGAGCTGACGATGATCGGAACGCGGGCGAGGATTCCCGCGAGGCGGCCCCACGTGTTGGCGGTGAAGAGATACGTCTGGAGGAGGTCGATGCGCTCGCGGCGCATGAGGCGCACGAGTCGGCCGACGAGGAGGGGATCGATCTTGCCGCGCTTGGGCAGCATGAACACCGGCACCCCGGCGGCCTCGATCTCCCCCGAGACGCGGCCGGGGCGGAAGCACGCCACCAGGGGCGTGTAGCGCCGGCGATCGAGACGCGTCACCAGCTCGTAGATCTGCTGCTCGGTGCCGCCGACGTCCAGCTCGTCGATGAGGAACAGAACTCGGGTCATTTCCCCGAGCCTCGCACGGGCAGGGCGGACATCTGGCCCCGGCGGAAGGCCATGACCACGCTCTTGATCCCGGCGATCTCCCGTGCCTCGAAGAAGCCGATGAGATAGAGCACACCCGGCGCGAGGACCAGCAGGATGCTCTTGCCGAGCAGCGCCATCGGCATCGAGCCCCAGTTGACGAGGACCCCGATCGCGTAAATGCCGGCGCCGACAGCGGCCAGGCGGAACACCCGCCCCCATTCATGGGGGACCGGGAAGAGGTGATAGCCGATCCGCGCCTGGACCAGGAACTGGAAGATGAAGCTGAAGAGCGCCACGGCGGCCGCGCCCATCATGTGGTAGCGCGGAATCAGCGTGAGGTTCAGGCCCAGGCTGACGATCGCCGTGGCGATGCTCGTCAGCAGCCGGAACTTCACGATCTTGTGGACGAACATGCTGATGTTCCAGACGGTGCCGAGGCCCTGGAAGAGAAACGCCCCGGCGATCCACGGCACCACGCGATACGCCTCGTAGTACGCCGGATGCGCCATGATCCTCACCGTCTCTTCCGCGAAGATCGAGACGACGAGCCACATCGCGCCGAGTCCCGCCAGGTAGTAGGTGCAGACCCGCGCGTACAGATCCTTCGCGCCGGGCTTCTTCAGGTGGCCGTACACGAACTGCGGGTAGGCCAGCTCGAAGGCCATGATCGCCATGTACAGCACCTCGCCGATCCGGTAGCCGAGGGCGTAGATGCCGACCGCGGACACCGACACGAACAGCTTGAGGAAATACCGGTCGGCGAGGTGGATGACGAAGCTCAAGAGCGCGCCCGGCATCAGCACGAGCCCGTAGCCCAGGAGCTCTTTGGCGTCAGTCAGGGAGAAGCGAAACGCCAGCCCCTTGATGATCACCGGGATCAGATAGACGCAGAGCAGCACCTCGGCGAGGAGCTGACTCAGCAACACGCCCCGCCCACCCAGGTGCAGGCCGACGACGAAGAAGATGGCGAGCACCAGGGTCACGATCGTCTGCACGACGGAGAGACCCGCGAAGGCGCGTGACTGCTCGCGGGCGCGGAGCACGGCCTGGGGCACTCGCAGCAGCGTCTTGAACGCCACGCCGCCGATTCCCAGGGCCACCCAGAACGCGTACTGCGGACTCCCGGCCAGCATCGTGGCCAGCGGCTTCGAGAGGACCAGCGCGAGCAGGCCGATGGGAAACGACAGCACGAGGATCAGCCAGAGCGACGTGGTGATGACGGTCTGGCGTCCCTCCGGGGTGTCGTGGCGAAAATACGTGCGAAAGAGGGCCGAGCTCTGCCCCATGTTCATGAACGTGTACAGCACCTGGGCGAACATGGTGACGAGGGCGAGCACGCCGTAGTCCGCCGGCGACAGATAGCGGCTGTAGATCGGCACCAGCAGGAAGCCGACGATGCGGTTTCCGACGTTGCCGAACCCATAGATGATGACGTGGCTGCCGAGGCGCTTGATGTTGTCGAGCATGTGGGTGCGAGGGGGGCGGACTATGCGTGGCTGGGCCCGGCCTCCGGCCGGACCCCCGTGATCGGGACGGCCCCATCGCGTCCTGCGAGCGGGCGTGTCCGGGCGGGAGAGCAGGCGCGCGAAGGCATCGCCGGCGCTACGCCTTCCCGTCGCCGGACTTCCGCGCGCGTCGGCTCCAGTCCTTGAAGTAGACGTCCACCGCTTTCACCACCTCGAACGCCTCGGCGAACTCGGCATTCATCTGGTAGCCGCGGTACATCGCGCGCCCGCGCACGCCCTGCACCCACAGGTCGCCATTGGCGCGCACCTGCGACTTGTGCATGGCGATGCTCTCCATCTTCATGGGCATCGACGTGGTGATGTCCACATAGGACTGCGCGCGGAACCCCCAGGGTACGATGCCGCCCGGGATGGTCTGCTCGTACATCAGGAGGGCGCAGCGATTGGCGCGGGCAGCCCCGATGGTCGCCATCGACACCGCGTTGTGGTCCTGGTGCGAATCGCTGTTCCAGTGGGTGTAGATGACGTCCGGGCCGACGCTGCCGAGCACCTTGTCGAACCGCTTGACGATGGCGCGCGAGTGCAGCAGCTGATCGGGCGGAATGTCGAGGACCAGCAATTCGGCGCCGAGGACGTCAGCCGCGCGCTCCGCCTCGCGCCGCCGGGTCTCGCGGTTGTTCGGGATCGTGGCGATGGCCATCAGGACCTTGTCGCCGGCGG
>Ga0126379_10001511_pt1 | contig 14226 bp, 20 predicted proteins | sample PanSoiMetPlot_24_FD_92640 | JGI IMG/M metagenome (GOLD analysis project Ga0126379, IMG submission 92640) | Tropical forest soil microbial communities from Panama - MetaG Plot_24 | ecosystem: Environmental > Terrestrial > Soil > Tropical forest > Bulk soil | place: Panama | collected 2016-02-17 | reverse complement strand
CCTCTCGGCAAGGTCCGTGATCGAAGCGTCGGAACGTCCAAGCTGCTCCAGAACGCCGCGTCGGGTGGCAACCGAGAGCGCGGCGAACGAGGCATCGAGGCGGGCTCGCATATACTGAACCATCCGGTTCAGTATATGACACATGGGGACGGCATGCAAGGGGAGCCCCGGCGCGGGCTGCTTTTTCGACGGCGGTCGCCACCGAGGGCGCGCTTTCCTTCTGGGGACAACCGACGTGCGGCAGCAGCCCGGCGTCCGCAACCGTAGATCCATCAGAAGGATGGGAACCGGTGAGATGATCGGGGTCTCCTAAGCCTGAGCACGCGGATGAGCAAACGTGGCGAATGCCTCGTCCCACTCAAGATGCTAAACGTCGCATCGCGGCGGAAGCTGCGGGCCGCGCGCGGAGGAGTTCAGCGCGGTCTAGAGGCCCAGAATTTGCGGTCGCCTAACAGGCGCTGGCGGGAAGGAGGTCTGATGTTCGGAACACTCGGAGCTCCCGAGCTGCTCGTCGTACTCATTTTCGTTTTGCTCTTGGTTTGGCCCACTTGGCGAATACTCGGGAAAGCGGGCTTTCCTCCTGCGATCTCGCTCGTGGCACTAGTTCCCTGTGCGATCTTTCTCCTGTATCTGTTCCTTGCGTTCGTTGAATGGCCAATTCAGCGACGGCTGACCCCTGGGAGCGCCTAATCCGCGGCTTCAGCGGACGCGCTTGCGCGCCGCTGAGCCGCAAGCCGTTAGGCGGAGGGCGGCACAGGTGAAGGACCGACTACACCGTCGCGTCTCACGATCGCTGACTCAGGATGAAGATCGACTCCTCCGCTGGATGATCGAGCACGGTGGACCGGAGGCCGAAGCGTACGTTGAGCAGCTCGGCCGGCTCCGAGTCGTCTCGGAATGCACGTGTGGTTGCCCGACGATCGATCTAGCACTGGATGACCAAGTCTCATCGGGCAGGGGAGGCTCCCTGGTCATCGCTGACGCAGAGGGGAAGTCTCGCGAGGGCGTCGCCGTCAACGTGATCGTTCACGTTCGCGAGAAGGCGATTTCCGAGCTGGAGGTTGCCGGGTTTGACGGACCGGCTCAGTTCTCGCTACCGCGACCGACCGACCTCAGGCCGTGGTGAAATGACACCGCCCAACACGGCACTGCACCGGACGCCAGCGGCTGCGCCGCTGTCGCCGGTGAGCTTTCGTGCGTTCGGCCGCTCACAAACATCGACGGATCTCTAATCCAATGCCGCGGCTGATTCGGTTTTCAGATGCACCTCATCAAGCTCGAGTGCTCGACATTCTTCTTGAGCCATTGGTCTACCTTTCGAATCTAGCAGTCGCGAGCAGCTTGTACCCCGCGTACCGGACCACTCGAATCCGTTGGGAGCCAGATGCGGCGGATCTTATCCGGTTGTTCAAGGACCGATCGCGACCAATCATCTGTTTTGCATGGCACGCGTACGAACTGAACAGCTTCTGCGCATTCCGTGACTTTCCGCTGGACCACCTGCCTCTTGCAATCGGTCACGATGGGCCTCTGTCGCGAGCATTGCAGCAATCGGCCTCCTGGTACGGCTTCCCCGTCTGGGTTTACCGCCGTCGGTCGCCCATCCAACCCAAGGCTCAGATAATTAACCTTCTGAAGGCAGAGCGGCCGGTCATCGGCGTATTTCCGGATTCGGGAGGCCCCGACGGCCACGTCAGACCCGGTTTCTTGGAGGTCGCGCGAGCCGCGGAGGCTCTCCTCGTGCCGATGACCTGGCATGCGCGACCCGTGCTCACGGTTCGATCGTCACCCCGTCGCTACTGCCTTCCGGTCCCGTTTTCGCGCGTTACGGCCTGCTACGGCCAGCCAATCGACGGGCTCCACGCCACGGCCGACGACTGTCGATCCGCCCTCGAAGTACTCGAGCGGCGCGCGGGTGCGGCGGCCTCCGAGGCAGAACAGTCAGGGCCTTCTCGATGAGCGGCAGGGGAAGCATGGTGGCAGATGCAGCCTGAGCCCTTCCCAACTTGGCTACGAATCTGGGGATTGTGACTTGGCCGGGCGCGATCCACTTGGTGCTCCGCCCTGTCTGGGAGCGGGCCTTTCTGGCTTGGTGTCAGGGTCCCCCAATTTGATCGAGGCGTTACACGCCACAGCAACTTACGGGCGTAGAGTACTTGTCTTGGCGAGCGTTCGCGTCCGAACCCTGAGGTGACGCCAACTGGAGCCCGGACGGAGTGAGACGATGAAGATTAGCCGCCGATCCTTTCTCAAAGCTGCAGCAGCAGTCGGTGCTTCGTTCGCATGGGCCGGACCGGCTCGAGGTTCACGCGCCCACTGGCATGAGCGGCGTGATCTCTATCCCCAAGGGGTTGCCTCGGGCGATCCCGATCCGCACAGCGTCATCCTGTGGACGAGGCGCCCGTTTGCCCAGGGCACACGCCAGCTCCTGACGGTCGAGGTAGCCGAGGATGAGGCATTCCGCCGAGTCATTGCGCACGCGCAGGCACCGGTCTCGAGTGCCGCGGACTGGACCACGCGCGTTCTGATCGGGGGGCTCAAGCCGGCCCGCACTTACTGGTATCGGTTTACCGACGCCGACGGAAACGGCAGCCGGGTCGGCCGCACGATCACTGCGCCGTTGCCAAACGATCCGCGCACAGTGAACTTCGCATTCGTGAGCTGTCAGGATGTCAATGAGGGCAAGCTCAACGCCTATCGCCGGATGATTTACGAAGACGAACGCGCCCCCGCCGCCCAGCAGCTCGGCTTCGTTCTGCACCTGGGCGATTTCATCTACGAGGTGGTCCAATATCCCGACGAGGTGAAGACACGCTACGATCGCACGATCTATGAGGTTGCGCGCATCTCAGACGGCCACAAGGTCGGCAACTTCCACATACCGCTGACCGTCGATGGCTACCGGGCCATCTACAAAGGCTATCTCGCCGACCCCGACCTCCAGGACGCGCGCGCGCGCTGGCCCTTCGTCGCCATTTGGGACAACCACGAGTTTTCGTGGCAAGGTTGGCAAAGCATCGTCAAGGCGGGGGCTTTCGAGCAGCCTGGCCAGAGCGTCAAGGTCGCGGCGAATCAGGCCTGGTTCGAATACCTCCCCGCGCGTGTTGCTCCGCCGAGCGGTTTACTCGAGCGTTTCGATCCACCGTCTGTAAAAGACGTTCCAATCAAGGAGTTCGATAGCGATGGTCTGGGGTTGGAACCGAACAACCTGACGGCGATCAACAGCCTCAAGGGCTACCGGGCATTTCGGTACGGTCAGCACCTGGACGTGATCGTTACCGACCAGCGTAGCTATCGGAGCGTGGACCCCTTCGCCGATCCGTCTCTCGCCAAGCTCGGCGGCGACGAGTTCATAGGAATGTTTCCTGAGCCTGCGATGCGGATCCTGGATGGCGGGCGCGGCTTCAACGGCGGCAATCCTCCTGCGGAAATCCGCTTCAACGATGCGCATGTCCCCAACCCGCAACGGAGCGCGCCTCCGCAAACGATTCTCGGGGCGGAGCAGAAGGCATGGTTCAAGGACAAGCTCAAGAACTCAACGGCGGCGTGGAAGATCTGGGCCAACTCTCTGGGCGCACCGGATTCGCGCGCTGACCCCCAGAACCTGCCGGTGGGACTTACCAAGGAGTCCTGGCCCCAAAACACCTTCGCATCCTTGAGCGGGGGTGATTACGGCACTGCTTACGCAGAGCGTGCGGAAATCTACAATCTCGTGCGCGACGCGAAGATTACGGGCTTCGCAATCGTCTCGGGTGATCGCCACAGCTTCTGGGCCGGATATGCGACCGCGGAACTTCCCCCCGGCAAGTTCGAGCCGGTAGGCTTGAGTTTCGTTGGCGCGTCACTCGTCAGCCCCGGCGCCATGGAGGCCTATGAGCACAAACTTCCGAAGGACTCTCCGCTACGACCGCTGTTTCTTGCTGACAAGGATGCGGGGGCCAAGCCGGACTGGACCTTCAACATGCTGGTGAAGCACGGCGTCCGTTCGTGCTTCGAATATGCAAAGAGCTCCGACCTCAAGCGCGCGCGGTCGCTCTCCAACCCGGATCTCGCTCCGCACCTCGAGTTCGTAGATCTTGGAGGACACGGTTATGCGAAGGTCCAGTTGTCGGCCGATGAGATGCGCACCGAGTTTGTCTGCATCCCGCGCCCCATTGCGCGCAGCGAGAGACCGGACGGGGGACCCATCAGGTATCGGGTATTACACACTGCTGCACTGTGGAAGAGTGGAGAGTGCCCCCAGCTGAAAACATCGGTGCTCGAAGGCGACGTGGGACTCGCGATCTGACGGATAGAGTTAGGCGTGGTGAGATGGCAGGCTCTGGACAGCGGTGCCGAGTGGTCTCGATCGTGAGACTGCGTCGTTCGATAGGAGGAACTCGCATGCGTAAGATCCCAATCGTTTGTGGTTCGTTGGTGCTCGCCCTTGCCGTCGCAAGCTCCTTGCAAGCTCAGCAGGACAAATCCAAGCGCCCGAGTCCACCCGCTACGGCGAAGTGCGAACTTGCCGGCGGGAAGACGGTCACCATTGACTACTCCAGCCCGCGCAAGAAAGGCCGCAACGTCTTCCCGGATGTCGTGAAGTATGGCGAGGTCTGGCGAACCGGCGCGAATGAAGCCACTACCTTCGTCACCACAGGGGACGTCATGGTCGGCAGCGCGCACGTTCCGGCGGGCAGCTACACGCTCTTCACCCTTCCCGGCAAGGACAAGTGGACGCTCATCATCAGCAAGAAGACCGGCGAGTGGGGCACGGACTATCCCGGTGAGAAAGAGGATCTCGCGCGCGTGGAGATGAAGGCCGGAACCGCTAGTGCCCCAGTCGAGAACTTTACGATCTCCTTTGAGAAAGCGGGCGGCGGTTGCAATCTCAAGCTCGCATGGGACACGACCACTGCCTGGGTGAATGTAGGTGCGATGTAGCCGAGCCTTCGGGTGGAGACGAATCCGTGGAGGTGTTCCATGACGAACCCGAATGGCGCGGCTGACCGGAGCTTCATCGAGGCAATTGTCGCTGGTCTGGAAGTCGCCTGGAACGCGGGGGACGGCAGCGCGTTTGGCGCGCCGTTCGCGGCCGAGGCCGATTTCGTAACGATTCGAGCAGAACACCTTCGCGGCCGCGAGGCGATCGCAAACGGCCATGCGGCAATCTTTGGGACCATCTACGCGGGTAGCGTCAATCGATTCACCATCGAGTCTCTGCGCTTCCTGAGGCCGGACGTGGCGCTGGTGCACGTAGGTGCCCTACTCAACGCCCCGACAGGGCCCCTGGCTGGTAGACACACGGCGAAACTCTCCGCGGTGTTGACCCGGGAGCCTGGAGGCTGGGAGGTCGCGTCCTTTCACAACACCCTGGCTCCATCAACCGCCGGGACCGCCGCCTAACATTCGCATGCGGCGGAGCCGGAATTACAAGATCCAGAACCCGAAATCGCGAATTTCCTAACTTCTCTCCGTCCCCGCCGTCCAAGGGAGGTGGAATGGGTTGCCGGCCTCTTTGCCGTCGCGCTGATGGCGAGCGCAACCGCGTCATCGTCTCGAGCGCCGGCGGAGAAGAAGCGGCTGGAACGTTTCGAGAAACAAGCCGGCGAGCTTCGTTCGCGGCTCAAGATCCCCGGCCTGTCCGCCGTCATCCTCGAGGACCAAAAGGTCGTCTGGGTCAAGGGATTCGGTTTCGCCGACCTCGAGAATCGCATTCCCGCGACCCCGGACACGCTTTACTCCATCGCCTCGCTGACCAAGACGTTCGCGGCGACGCTGATCGTGCAGCTCGTGGAGCAGGGGAAGCTCGACCTCGACGAGCCGGTCTCCCATTACTCGAGCGACTTCAAGGATGACTCGGTCAAGATCAAGCACCTTCTGACCCACACCTCGACCGGGACGCCCGGAGAGCGCTTCCGGTACGACGGAAGGCGATTCGACTACCTGACGGCCGTCATCGAGAAGAAGGCCGGCAAGCCGTTCCTCAACGTCGTCGTCGAAACGTTCTTCGATCCCCTAGGGATGTCGGGCAGCGTTCCGTATCACAACGTCGTGGAAGATGCGGACAAATGGGTTGCTTCGCTCGGGAAGGAGCACCTCGATCGGTACAAGGCGAACCTGTCGAGGCTCGCCCAACCTTACGCGTATTACGGCGCCGGTGAAATCGTCCACCCCGGCTACCCGCCCAGGGACTTCATCGGCGCGGCAGCGGGGCTGCTTTCGACCGTCCGGGACCTGGCCAAGTATGACGTCGCGATCGATCGACACGTGTTCCTGAAGAAGGAGACCCAGGAAAAGGCCTGGACGCCTTTCGTCTCGACGAGCGGCGAGCGCCTCCCTTACGGGTTGGGGTGGTTTGTCACGGACTACCACGGACGCAAGCTGGTCTGGCACTACGGGCAATGGGGCACGGGGTTCTCCGCGATGTATCTCAAGGAGCCGGACAGGAACGTCTCGATTGTCTTGCTCGCCAACAGCGAGGGACTGGCCGATATCGGGTATGAGGACGTCACGAGTAATCCGTTCGTGTGCGGGTTCCTCGGACTGTGGGGCTACGCGTACGGCTGTGAGCAGAGGTCGGAGGCGGCACTCGCAAAATGGATCGAGGATCGCCGGGCGAGAGGCCGCGTCGCGATCCGCGTCGATCGCAAGATCCTCGACAGCTATGTCGGAGAGTACCAATTCGAGACGCTGGATAACCGGATCTTCACCGTCACGCGAGAGGGCGATAGGCTATTCGTCCAAAGCGCCAAGGGTTCGAGGACGGAGCTGTTTGCCGAGTCGGAGTCGCAATTCTTCCTGAAGATCAGGCCTTATATTTTTGTGTTCACCAGGGCCGAAGGCGCGGCCTCTCAGCTGAAGATCATCGAGGGGCCGAACACCTTCCCGTCGAAGAAGATCAAATAGGAGGCGCTCTGCGGACATGACAAACGAAGGCCGAGCCCGATCGCGGACCCCCGGCGGGGTTTTCCTCACCATCGGTGTCGTCTTCCTGGCCGTCGGTAGGGCTGGGCAGCAGGTCTTCACCACCATCGGCGGCATCTTCACCGCCCTCGGTCTCGTGCTGCTGGTACTTCCGCCCCAGGTGGGCCAGGCGAAATGACGGCCACGCCGAACACGGCGCTTCAGCGGACGCGACTGCGCGCGCCGCTGAGCTTTAGGCCGTTAGGCGTCATAGGGCGACCATTGGGAGACGATTGCCCAACTCACCTTGAGGTGTCCTGGAAGGAGATTCTCTATGTCGAAACTCGTCTTTGGCATGAACCAGTCGTTGGACGGATACGTCGATCACATGGCGTTTGCGCCAAGCCCCGCGCTCTTTCGTCACTTCATCGCTCTGGTTGGCGGCCTGGCCGGCTGCGTGTACGGCCGCCGGACCTACGAGGTGATGCGGTATTGGGACGATGACCATGCCGACTGGAGCGCGGAAGAACGCCAGTTTGCGGCGGCGTGGCGAGGCCAGCCGAAATGGGTCGTGTCGCGTTCCTTGAAGTCGGTCGGCCCGAGCGCTACGCTGGTCAAGAACGACGTCGAGGGAGTGATACGGGGACTGAAGGCTCAGCTTAGCGGGGAGATTGACGTTGCAGGCCCTGACCTGGCGCGAAGCATGACGGACCTCGGTCTTATTGATGAGTATCGTATCTACTTGCACCCGGTCGTGCTTGGTTCCGGCAAGCCGTTCTTCGCCGGCTCTCGGCCTCCGCTACGCCTCAAAGCTGGCGAGCGAATGGACGAAAACGTGGTTAGGTTGGCGTACGTTCCTGCTTGAATAGCTGATTTGCAATGACGGCCTTCGTTCGGCGCCAGGGCAGGTCGGGAGCCATGTGGCGGGTATCAGAGTCCTAGGCATGGCGCTCAACAACCTTGCTCGCATCGCCTATTTCCTCTTCGGCGTCCTGTACGTCGTCATCGGCATCGGGTCCATCTTGCTTCCAACGGCGTGGCTTCCGAACGGCCTCGCGGCGGGCATCCTCCCTGAACCGATAAGCAACCCCTTCCTCGGGCATCTCCTTCAGGAATTTGGCACTGTCGTGCTCGCGCTGGGCTTCGTGTTTCTCTGGCAAGCAAGTCGTAAGGAGACGAGCCGAACCTTTTACTGGGCTATGACCCTCTACTTCTTCCTCGACGCTCTAATCCACTGGGTCGGACCCACTGGGTTCATCGGTTCTTGGTCACGCGGAATTGTCAATTCGATTCCGCTTGCCATCATGGTGCTAGTTGGATTCTTGGAATCGCGTGCGCCGGGGCCACAGGTTAACCGTGGGACCGCCTAACCCGTCGTTGCAGCCGGCTCGCTTCGCTCGCCGCTGAACTCTTCCCGCTGAATACGCGCCTCGGCGAGGTTCGGGGCGTGCTGACCGTCCACTTCCGGGCGCCTCGCATCCCCGCCGATCGGGAGTTGCGATGGGCGGCGCTGTATGCGCCCTTAGCCGCCAACTGATCGAGCGGTATCAAACCGAGGAGGCACTCCGAGAGAGCGAGGAAAAGTACCGGACACGCTTCGCCGAATCGACGAAGGCCTCCGCTTAGCGAAGACAATTCCTCGGCCGGCTAGGCAAGAGGAAGGGCGGGAAATCACCGGCTCCGGTGGCCGGTGTCTAGCGCCAGTCGACGCGATCTACGAAAAAGATATGACGATATTCTGACGTCTGGCTTCTCGTCTTCTCGAGGAGCATGGACGCGACGATGCCGCCCAGCACTTGTCGTCAGAATCTCGGGCTCACAGAAGGAGTTAAGACATGAGATCTGTCTGTCTTGTGCTCATCCTGGCGCTGGCGTCCTGCACAACCAGGGCTCCCCGGCAGACGCCAACGCCTGCCGCAGCGCGTCCATCTGCGGCAACCGCGCCACCCGCCGTCCCGTCAAACCAGGAGCTCAACGATCGTTTCGAGCGGGACATCGCGGAGCGCCTGCACGGGCGGGGCGACGAGCCGGCAGGACAGGTCTTCAAGAACATCCAACTCGAGTGGCTGAAGAGCGTGCCGGCGCGCCGTTTTCTCGTCATCATGAACCGCGGCTACAGCCGAGCTCTCGGTGTCAACTGCACCCACTGTCACGTCGAGCGAGACTTCTCGAGCGACGACAAGCGGCCTAAGCGCGCCGCACGCGAGATGGCCATCATGCATCGCGGGATCAATACGCAGCTCCGCAACTTGCGAAATCTCGAGCTCCCGCCGGACGACCGTTCGATCAACTGCTTCACGTGCCATCGCGGGACCGTCGATCCGACCAAGGCAAGCTCCTGATCCGTTTCCTCGAGTCGCCGCGAGCAGGAATAGTTGCTCAAATTCGTGCTGAGCGTCGGCGACTTAGGCGAGAATCAAAGGCCATGACCCGTCGCACGAAAGCCATCGGCCTTCTCGCGCCGACCGAATCTTTTTTTGACAACCTGTCGAATTCCGGCTCGCCGTTCGTCGTAATTGTGAAGTCGGGACATCTAGCCTGGCTGAAGACGATTTAAGGAGGCGACATGCCGCAATATCTGATTGCCGGGTACCTCCCCGAAGACTTCGACCCGTCCACACAGGACGAAGCGATGGTGGAGGAGATTCACGCGCTCAATCGCGAAATGATCGCCGCGGGTGTCCGGAGGTTCGCCGGGGGCCTGGGCTCGGCACGCACACTGCGGGCGCAGGCCAATGGTGACGTGCTCGTCACCGACGGGCCGTACTTAGAGACCAAGGAACTGGTGGGCGGTATCACGATTGTGGAAGTCGCAGACCTGGACGAGGCGCTGGCGTGGGCGCGCAAGGGCGTCAAAGCGTGCCGAATGCCGGTCGAGGTGCGGGAGATCTTCTTCAACCCGGCCCCCGAATTGGACTGAGCGTTACGCTGGAAGGTCGGCCTCCTCGGGAGAGGCGCGGCCCTTCCGTCTCAACGGTTTCCGCCTGATTCAAGCTCTCCGTTGAAGAATCTCGCGGCAGGGGCGTATCGTCCGGAGATGTCCCGACTCCTCACCCCAGCCTCGTCGAACACGCGCTCCTGGGAGAGTTACGGTTGCCCCAGTTCACCAAGCGATACCGGTTGGTAGTCCTCCTGGGAGAGCGCCCCGTGTGTTTTTGTCCCGGCATCGCCGGGTGCATTTGCCATCATTCCCAGCGCGCCGGCTGAGAAGAAGTGAACTCGAGACTTGCCGAGGCGATAATCAGGAAAGGGGACAACGGTGAAGGCATCCGCGACAGCCATTCTTCTAGCCTGTGCAGCGCTCGGTGGCGTGGCGCTCCAGGGCCAACCGACCAACAAGCCGTTCTCGCCGCGAGGCACGGCCGCCACCCAGGTTGCAGGCACCTGGATCGCACAAAAGCCGGGGATACCACCCCAGTATCCCGGTGGTAAGTGGATCGAGATTGACTACGGCCGCCCGATCCTGCGCGGTCGCAAGAACATCTTCGGCAGCGGCGCGGACTACGGGAAGGCAGTCAACGCAGGCGCCCCGGTCTGGCGGGCTGGTGCCGAATCCACCACCAAGCTCACCACGGAGGTGCCGATCGTAGTCGGGGGCAAGACCCTCCAGCCCGGGATCTACGACCTGTTCGTGGAGCTCAAGGACGGATCGTGGACCCTGATCGTGGGAACGCAGCCGACGCAGGACACCCACGACCCCAAGGAAAAGACGAAAATCTGGGGGGCATACGGCTACGATCCCAAGTTCGACGTGGCGCGCGCCGCAATGACCGTGACCAAGCTCGACCACTCGGTCGACCAGTTCACCATCGGCTTCCTCGACATGAGCGATCGTGGCGGGAAGCTGACGATGGAGTGGGAGACTACGAGTGCGAGCGTCGCCTTCGCGATCGCGCGGTGAGCGCTTCCCGGGTGACTGGATTTCGTCAGGCGGCCTGAGACGAGAAGCTCGAAAGATAAAGGAGAAATCATGACTCGGGTTCTTCTGCTCGGCTACGACCCGGACACCGTGGACTTTTCCGACCCTGCACTGCCGCCAGGCGTGACCGCCGAAAAGATTCACGCGGGTATCGAGGTTGCGATGAAGCAGTTTGCATCGCGCGGATGGAATGCCGACCTCTGCATGATTCGGCCCGATGAAACCGCCGGACCGGAGGTGGAGCGGCAGCTCGCTTCGGCAAGCTATGACTGCGTGGTCATCGGTGCTGGCGTCCGGCTGTCGTCTCGTCTTCTGCCAATTTTCGAGATGGTCATTAACGCGGTTCGCAAGGCAGCCCCGCGCGCGGCGATTGCCTTCAACACGCGGCCCGACGACAGCGCCGCTGCGGCCGCACGATGGTTGCCGACTGGCGGCGCCGCCTAACCTGCGCGTGCAGTCCCGTGTTCTGAGCGAATCATGATTCCGTCGGAACGCGAGGAATTCCTCAAGCGCCTGTCTTTGTTCAGCGAGCTCGAGGCCCGCGAGCTTTGCGCTCTTGCCGACGTCGCCCAGGTGGTCGACTTTCCGGCCTCGGCGCTGATCTTCCGCGAAGGCGAAGCCGGCGACTGCGCCTATGTTGTCGTGCAGGGTTCGGTCGAGGTCTTCGCCATTGATCGTAACGGTGACGAAGTAGTTCTGGCGCAGCTCAAGGAGCTCAGCCACGTCGGCGAGCAGTCGTTATTGCCAGGCCATTCCGGGCGTCGCAATGCGAGCCTTCGTGCGTGTGAGGACACAACGCTTCTCCGAATCCCGAAAGCGGAGTTTCAGACGATCGTCACGCGACGACACACACTGAAAGACCTGTTGTCCCAGACAGGAGAGCTGCAGGTGCAAGCGAACGCGATCCGCACGACGAGGTTGGCGCGGATGTGGGCGCTCTTCATGTTCGTCAACGGCTTCATCAGTATCGGCATCCTTTGCGGACTGGCGATGGCTTTCCAGACGCCATTCATTTTTCCGTCGCTGGGGGCTACCGCCTTCCTGATGTTCTTCACGCCGACGACACCGGCGGCGAGCCCTCGGAACACGGTGTGCGGTAACGCGATCGGTATCGCTTGCGGATATGCGGCGCTGTGGGTGACAGGATTGCACCACGCCGGGCCGGCCATCGTCACGCAGCTTGGCTGGACCAGGGTCCTGGCCACCGCCCTTTCCCTGGCCACGGCTGGAGCGCTGATGATTCGTCTGAATGTTCCCCATCCTCCGGGAGCGGCGACCGCTTTGATCGTGTCCCTGGGAGTCGTCACCAAGCCTGGCTACCTCATCGTCCTCGAGGTCGCAGTCTGCCTGCTCGTGGTACAGGCGATCGTCATCAATCGACTCACTGGCGTGAGGTACCCGTTCTGGGCGAGCGTCCCGACGCCGAAGATCGGCGCACAGGCTGGCCGTGGCGCTCTTCAACGATTTCTGCGCCGCTCGGTGGATTAGTTTGTGAGTCGTCCAGCGGAGGGGATTCTCATGAGCAAGGTCACCCGTGCCTTTACCGCGTTGGCCGGCCTCTTGACGGCCAATCCTCCTGGCACGATGCATTCCGACATGAATGTCGGGGACAAGCCGATCGAAGTCATGGTCGTAGAGGCCAGGGATGACCAGTAGGGGCACTACCGGGGATCCCGAGATCGAGCGCTTCTACCATGGGACACGGGAGAAGCTGAGGCCGGGAGAACTGATCGAGGCCAGTGCAATCTGTGTCTACCTGAGTCCCAATCTGGACGAAGCCATCTGGGACGCGGAGCTCGCCGTCGGGGAAGGCCCCGGCAGGGTCTACATGGTCGAGCCGACCGGCCACATCGGAAATGCCTCAGACCTGCCGGACTGGAAGGCTCCGGGCCATCCATCGATGTCCTGTTATTCCCGCGAGGCACTGCGCGTGGTCAGCGAGGTCACGGAGTGGTCTCTCTACCATGGCACTCGGGCCGACCTGAAGCCGGGCGACCTGATTGGGCCTGGCTACATCTCTAACTATGGCAAGAGAACGAAGGCATCCTACGTCTATCTGAGCCGCACCCTGGATGCAGCCACGTGGGGAGCGGAGCTGGCCGTTGGTGAAGGTCCCGGGAGAATCTACGTCGTTGAACCGACTGGCCCGATTGAAGACGACCCGGATCTGACGAATAGAAAGTTTCGCGGTAATCCGACGAAGTCATTCCGCTCCCGTGAGCCTCTGCGGGTTGTGGGCGAGATCACTGCGTGGCAAGGGCACTCTCCGGAAGCGCTCAAAGCCATGAGGGACGGCATTGAACGGATTGAGCGAGCTCGTGTCGAGTCGATCGACGAGTGAGAGAGACCACGCCGAGCCGAGGCTTCAGCGGACGCGCGTGACGCTCCTGTGAGCACCCTCATGCGTGCCGCGGTTGTGCACGAGCTGGGGAAACCGCCTCGATGTGACCGATTCCCGGAGCCGGTCCCGCGAGACGACGAAGTCGTCGTGCATGTCCACGCCGCGTCGCTGAAGCCTGTCGACAAGCAGATGGCCAGCGGCTCGCACTACGCCACGCCGCGAGGTGTGCCCTTCATCTGCGGGACCGACGGGATCGGGCATCTCAGTGATGGCCGGCGAGTTTTCTTCGGAGGATGCCGCCCACCTTACGGGGCGATGGCAGAACGGACCGTTGTACCGAAGGCGTTCGTCTTCCCCGTCCCTGACGGCCTGAGCGACGAACTTGGAGCCGCCCTTCCCAACCCGGGTGTCTCGGCGTGGCTTGTACTGACGTTTCGCGCGAAACTGGCCCCGGGCGAACATGTCCTCATTCTCGGCGCGACCGGAGTGACGGGTAGGCTCGCGGTAAGAATCGCGAAGCTCCTCGGCGCAGGGCGAGTCGTTGCCGCCGGGCGCAACCAGGCGATCCTGGACTCGCTACGGCTGCTCGGTGCTGACGGAGTCATTCGACTTGACACGTCTTCGCAGGACCTTCGCGAGTCATTTGTGCGAGAAGCTGGTCCGTCCGGCTTCCAGGTCGTCATCGATTACGTGTGGGGCCAACCCACAGAGGCCTTCCTTTCCGCGGTAACGAGCTCCAGGTTTGCGGCGATCGGAACGGAGACGCGCCTGGTCCAGGCGGGGGAGAGCGCGGGCCCGACGATCTCGTTGCCGGCCGCCGTACTGCGAAGCACCGCATTGACCATTCTTGGCACAGCTGGCATTCCTGGCCGCGATGTCCTGGCCGATGCCTTGCGGCGGGTGATGGCCTATGCTGCCAACGGAGAACTTCACGTGGATACGGCTGCTCTTCCTCTAGCGGATGTCGAAAGCGCCTGGGAGAGCACCGCATCGGGGCGCCGCATCGTCATAACCCCGTAGAGGAGCGTCGGCGTGGAATTGACATCAGAGACTCAGACTCGAACGATCGCGTGAACTTTTG
>Ga0126379_10001510_pt1 | contig 14239 bp, 5 predicted proteins | sample PanSoiMetPlot_24_FD_92640 | JGI IMG/M metagenome (GOLD analysis project Ga0126379, IMG submission 92640) | Tropical forest soil microbial communities from Panama - MetaG Plot_24 | ecosystem: Environmental > Terrestrial > Soil > Tropical forest > Bulk soil | place: Panama | collected 2016-02-17 | reverse complement strand
GTTTTTCAAAAGACCTTGATGGCCAAATATTTTACGTCGCGAGCCGCCGTGAGCGCAGCGTCTGATGCCGTTCAGATCAGGGGGGCGTCAGGCTGTCATGGGTCATCTGCGGTTTCTCGATATTACCGTGATGCCAAGATCCTGGAGATTATCGAAGGCACCACCCAAATCCATGAGGACATTCTAGGAAAGATGTTTGTCGACCGAGCCGGGCTCGGCAAGTAACCCGACGCGGTCATTTTTCTATGGCTACTTATTCTCTACAAGGCGCGACGGAAGCCGATCTCGCGAGGATCGCGCACTTCAACCGAACGGAGACGACGTTTCCGGATAACGTCACTCTACAAGAATTGATCGAGTCGCAGGCCGACACGCATGCATCCGACACGGCGGTGATCTGTGACCACGACAAAGTTCTCGGTGTGCCGTCGCTCACTTACGCGCAGCTCAATGACAAGGTCAATCAACTGGCGCATTTGTTGAGGGCCGAGGGCGTTCGGCCGGGGCAAATCGTTGCACTAATGGTTGAACGTTCTTTCGCCATGATAATCGGCATCATGGGGATCGTAAAAGCCGGAGCGGCTTATCTGCCTGTGTCACCCGATAATCCGCCGAATCGCGTCGACTTCATGCTGAAGGATGGTGGAGTCAGGATACTGCTGGTACAAGGCAAGACAGTTGAGCGGTTCGTTTTTCAAGGCTTGACCATCAATCTTGACGATCCGGACGTTTACCGTGGGTCAACCGCGAACCCCGTCATTCTCAACAATCCGCAGGACCTGGCGTATGTGATTTATACGTCTGGATCGACCGGCAAACCCAAGGGAGTGATGATCGAGCACCGCTCCCTTATCAACCGCTTGCACTGGATGCAACACGCTTATCCTATCGATGAGAGCGACGTCATTTTACAGAAAACGCCCTACTGTTTCGACGTTTCGGTGTGGGAATTGTTCTGGTGGGCGATGCAGGGCGCCAAACTGTGCTTTCTGATGCCGGGCGGGGAAAGGAATCCGCTGCCGATTGTTGAGACCATCAAGAAACAGCACGTCAGCGTTATGCACTTCGTTCCGTCCATGCTGAACGTGTTTCTGGAGTATTTGGATGGAAAGGATCCCAGCGTTCTAAGACGCCTCGCTTCGGTTCGGCAAGTATTTGCCAGCGGTGAAGCGCTGACACCCAGTCATGTCAGAAAGTTCAATGACATTTGGGGCAGCAAGACCGGCGCTCGACTGACCAACCTCTACGGCCCGACCGAGGCGACAGTCGATGTCAGCTACTTCGACTGCCCCACGCACAATGACTTCGAGAACATTCCGATCGGACGACCGATTTACAACATCAGACTCTACGTCATCCGAGACGACCGACAGGTGGCTATCGGTGAGGCCGGAGAGTTATGCATTGCCGGGATCGGCCTGGCCAGAGGTTACCTGAATAACGCAGCGTTGACCGACGAGAAGTTCCTCTACAACCCGACCAATCCCGGTGAACGAATTTACCGCACAGGAGACATCGCTCGGTGGCTGCCGGACGGGAACCTCGAATATCTGGGCCGGGAGGATCACCAGGTCAAGATAAGGGGACTGCGGATCGAGCTTGGCGAGATTGAAAACACGATCAGGGAGTATCCGGATATCACCGATTGCGTTGCTCTGGTCAAGAAGTACTCGGAAAACATCATTCTCATTATCGCTTACGTGATCTGCAAATCTGACTTGGAGCTTGAGGATCTGAAGCACTACCTAAAAAGACGCCTTCCCGACTACATGGTTCCGAATCGCTTTGAAAGGATCCATGAAATGCCTCTGACACCGAGCGGGAAAGTCGACCGCAACGCGTTGCCGGAACCTATTATTTCCTAAGAAATCCCCATGAACTGACCAGAAGGAAGGGATAGCAAATCTTAAACCTCGCAAAAATAAACACAGGCAGCATGATGCCGATTGACGATCGAGCTCAAGTCCGTTCCAGAACAGAGCGCCAGTTGACGCTAAGGGTCGGTGCGCTTGCTTGCATCGCGAGTTGTTGCTTGGTGGTACTCAGCCTCTGGGCTAATCGGGATCGATTTGATCCGGAGGGTATTAGTTTTCTCGATATGGCCGATGCCTATCGCCGAGGCGATTGGCAGGCTGCCCTAATCGGCAAGTGGAGCCCCCTGTACCCCTGGTTGTTGGCGCTCATGATGTTTTTTTTCAACCCGTCGGGCCAATGGGAATTTACTGCCGTCCACGCACTTAATTTTTTCATTTATTTAGTCACATTGGCATCCTTTAGTGTCTTCATGCGGGAATTTTTGCGGGCTAACAAAGATACGGCCGTGAACGGACGACTGCCAGATTGGTCTTGGCTAGCTCTCGGCTATTCCTTGTTCACTTGGTCCGTGATCCGACTGATACCCCTAGATCAGCCAGAGCCGGACTTGATTGTTTGTGCGTTGTTGTACTTGATTTTCGCTCTGTTTTTCAATATTAGCGCGCGACCTCTAACTTGGGGGAAATCGATGCTGTTGGGCGTATTGCTGGGGCTTGGTTATCTGGCCAAACATGTGATGTTTCCAATGGCCTTCGTTTTCACCGCCGTAGCCCTGATCTTAGCCAGGCGATCCGCCAAGAGTCTAATCAAAGTTCTCGTTTCAATCTCGGTGTTTTTATTATTGTCCCTACCCTATATCGCCGTTCTTTCCAATGCTCACGGGCGCTGGATGTTCAGTGATGCCGGCTGGTTCGAGTATGCAATTAGAGTTAACGCCGTCAAGCACTGGAACCATTGGCAAGGGGAAGAAGTCGGCCATGGCGTCCCAGTACATCCTACAAAGAAGATTCACGATAACCCCCCGCTGTATGAGTTTGGAAAGCCGTTTAAGGTTACGTATCCTCCCTGGTACAACCCCTCGTATTGGTACGAGGGGGTCATAGTAAAAGTAGATTTGCAAAAGCAGATTTCGGTATTTCTTCATAATCTCAAAAAACTTTTATTTTTTCTTGCGCACTCACCCGGGTCTGTCGGACCCAGCCAAGCAGCGTATGTCAGTTATGGTGATCTCCGAAGCAGCGTTGGCGGTACCATTGGCTCCCTTTTGACTCTCTTCTGTGTATTGGTGCTCGCAAACCTAGGGCGCGTAACGGTCTTTCGCAAAGTTGCCAGGCATTGGATCGTATTAGTCCCAATCGTTGCCTCTTTGGGCGCGTACACTCTGCTGCATGTCGAGGGCAGGTATATTGCGGCCTACGTGGTGGTTCTGTGGATGGTGTTGTTCCGTTCGGCAGCCATCCCATATTCGGAGGAATCGAAGAGGATTTTCACCGCAGTAGTGGTGTGTGGCGCGCTCATTACTACCATTACCCTGGCTCTCGGCACCGGGCGGGAAGTGATGGATGCGGCACGCTACTTCGCGAACGGTAACTCCGAGGCGCCCCTCCTCCAGTCCGGATACACAGATTGGAAGGTTGCCAAGTATCTATACAACGCGGGCTTGCGTGAAGGAGAGCCCGTTGGGGCAGTGGGATGGACGTTCAGCGCATATTGGGCGCGGATGGCTCGCCTTCACATAGTCGCGGAAGTCCCCAATGAAGGCGCAAGAGCGTTTTGGTCGTTGGACACGGCGAAAAGAGCCGTCCTAATGCAATTGTTTCGAGACGTGGGCGCAAAGGCGGTGGTAGCGGTGGCCGCAGGCGTTCCAGTCGGTTCAGCGCCGCCGAACTGGCAACATATCGGAGACCATTACGTTTACGTGTTCCAAAACTCAGATGAATAACAATTACGATATTGCGATCGTCGGCATGTCCTGCCGCCTGCCTGGCGCGCGGAACCTCGATGAATTCTGGCGAAACCTCGCCGGCGGCATCGAGTCGATTACCCGGCTTTCGGATAAGGATATCCTGGAATCCGGCGTGCCCGCGTCGTACCTGAGGAACCCGAGCTATGTGAAGGCCGCACCAATCTTGGAGGAGCCAGGCCATTTTGACGCTGCGTTTTTTGGCTTCTCACCGATGGAAGCGAAGACTATGGATCCGCAGCAGCGGATTTTGTTGGAGCTCGCTCACGAGGCGCTCGAGCATGCGGGCTATGACCCGGATCGCTATCAAGGACGCATCGGCGTGTTCACCGGCACAGCCTTGAACACCTATTTTACGACCAGTGGACTGAACGATCGGCTGGCGGAAGAGTACATTCCCACCCTGATCGGCAACGACAAGGATTTTCTCAGCACGCGGATCTCTTACAAACTCAATTTAAAGGGGCCCAGCATCACGGTTCAAACCGCCTGTTCGACCTCTATGGTTGCCGTTCACCTGGCCCGCCAGAGCCTTTTGAGTGAAGAGACGAATATTGCTCTGGCTGGGGCCATCTCTGTGCGTGTCCCTCACCGGGCCGGCTATTTCTACGACGGTGGTGGGGTGGTCTCCCCGGACGGGCACGTGCGGGCGTTTGATGCCGGAGCCAATGGCACGGTGTTCGGCAGTGGCGGTGGCATCCTGGTGCTGAAGCGACTCGCAGACGCCTTCGCGGACGGCGACACCATTCATGCCGTGATCAAAGGTTCGGCGGTCAATAACGATGGTTCGGAAAAAGCCGGTTACACGGCACCCGCCGTCAACAGCCAAGCCGACGTCGTGGTGGAGGCGTTGGCCAATGCCGGGGTAGAGGCGGACAGCATCAGCTACGTCGAGGCGCACGGCTCGGGAACGCCCATCGGGGATCCTATTGAGATCCGGGCATTGACGAAGGCCTTCCGTACCTTTACACCACGGTCAAGTTATTGCGCCATCGGGTCGGTTAAAACCAACGTGGGGCATCTCGATGCAGCGGCGGCGGTCACAGGCATCATCAAGACAGTCCTTGCTCTCAAGCACCGGCAACTGCCGCCGAGCCTTCATTTCAACAAGCCCAATCCGGAAATCGACTTCCCTACCACTCCGTTCTACGTGAACACCCAACTGCGTGAATGGACTAGCGACGGACCGCGACGAGCTGGCGTAATGTCCACCGGCATGGGCGGAACGAACGCGCACGTCGTTCTCGAGGAAGCGCCTGAACCGGATGCATCGACTCATGCCAGTCCTCCTCACTTGCTGATTCTGTCGGCCAAGACGGCCACGGCTCTCGATCAAGCCACGCATCGTTTACGGGAGTTCCTGAACCGTCACGACTCCGTCAACATGAGTGACGTTGCTTATACCTTGCGGATCGGACGCAAGGCGTTGTCCCACCGGCGGTTTGTGGTCTGCGTCGATCGGGAAGACGCCATCACCGCTCTCGGCCAGGAAGACTCGAAGCGAGTCCTTTCCAACCGGATCGACGAATCGCGGCGCCCGATAATCTTTTTATTGCCCGGAATCGGCGATCATTACGTGGGCATGGCCCACGATCTCTACGAAATGTGGGCCGTTTTCAAGCAAGAAGTCGATCGATGCGCGCAGATTCTCGAGCCGCACCTGGGGATTGATATTCGGGACATCATTTATCCGAAGAGTCGCAGTTGGAAGAAAAGTCACAGCAAGGGAGTCGACTTGAAGAAGATGCTCGGTCGACAAATCGATGAGCCGGACGATCACGACGCCAAAACTCTGAATACGACCTTGTTTGCCCAGCCAGCGCTGTTCACGATCGAATATGCGCTGACCCGTCTCTGGCAATCGCTAGGGATCACCCCTGACGCCATTGTCGGGCACAGTATGGGCGAATACGTAGCAGCGTGTGTGGCCGGGGTGTTATCGCTCGACGATGCGTTACGCCTAATTGCAACGCGGGCCAAGCTGGTCAATGAGCTGCCTCAGGGAGCCATGCTTGCCGTCACGCTGCCGGAAAATGAATTGCTTCCCTTCCTTCCCGAAGAACTGTCGATCTCTTTGATCAACGGTCCGCGTTTGTGCGTGGTGGCTGGTCCGGCTGCGGCCGTCGCCGAGTTGGAGAGGATGTTGACTGCACGGAGCGTCATTTGTCGGCATGTTCAGAATACCCATGCTTTTCACTCGAGAATGCTTGATCCGATCGTAAAGGCATTTCAGGAAGAAGTGAGCAAGGTTCGATTGAACGAGCCAACCATTCCGTACATATCGAACGTCACCGGGGCCTGGATTGCAGGAGCTGACGCGACCGATCCTGCGTATTGGGCCATGCACGTCAATCACACAGCTAGGTTCAGCGATGCGTTGCATCACATGTGGCAATTGAAGAACCCAATTTTGCTCGAGGCTGGGCCCGGCCGCACGCTTGGGGTGCTCGCTATGCAACACCCCGACCGGCGGAACGTAGCACGTCCGGTGGCCTCTATCAGGCACCATTACGAACACGAGTCGGACGTTGAGTTTCTCTGGCACAGCATCGGCAGGCTGTGGCTGTCAGGAGCCGAGATCAAGTGGGACAAGGTTCCCACCGATGGGCGGCGTCGAAGAGTGGCGTTGCCGACCTATCCCTTTGAAAGACAGCATCACTGGCAGGAGCCGTTGCGTATTCCGGTTCCGCCCCCGCATACATCCATGTCGATTCACAAGAACCCGAATCCTGCTGAATGGTTATACGTGCCATCCTGGAAACGTCTTCTGCCGCGGACCATCGGCATCCATGAGGCGGCCTTACAGACGGAGAAAGCCAAAAAATGGCTTGTCTATGCAGATGACTGTGGTTTTGCTTCGGCACTGATAACGCGGCTAACGTCTGCCGGTCACGACGTGATTACAGTGAGGCCCGGGAAGCGCTTCCAGCAGCTGGACCCATGTAGTTTCATCATAGAACCAGCCAACTCTCAGCACTATGATTCGTTGATTCGGACCTTACAAGCGAGTCACTCACTACCGGCTCATATCGTCCATGCATGGAGCGTAACTGAGCTTCATTCGGCGCAGCCAGGGAGCGATGGCTTCGCACAAGCACAGACCTTGGGCTTCTACAGTCTGATCTGTCTTGCCAAAGCACTCGCTACACACAACGCTGGACACGAGATCAATCTGTTCGCGCTTTCCAATAACGTCCAAGACGTTTACGGCACGGAGACCCTAGGGCCTGAGAAGTCGACGTTACTTGGGCCGTGCATGGTGATCCGCCAGGAGTATCCGAATATCCGTACCAAGAGTATCGACTTGGATTTGTCCGGACAGGCCAGCGAGCATGAAGTAGCTGCGGATCTCGTTCTTGGGGAGTGTCTTGACTCTGATTCGAGCATGTTTGTTGCGTATAGAAACGCGCAGCGCTGGGTTCAGACTTACGAGCCGGTTGCACTAGAAACACCCGGTCACCGTCACTCGTCATTTCGAGAGGGCGGCGTCTATCTGATTACAGGTGGACTTGGCAAGATCGGCGTCGCGATTTCAGAGTACCTCGCTGCGAAGTACAGGGCCCGTCTCGTGTTGGTCGGGCGTTCCAGCTTGCCAAGCAGAGAATCCTGGGACACGTGGATCGGAAGCCACCCGGCCGATGATCCCGTTCGCGCGAGAATCGCCACAATCGAGAGGATCGAGAAACTGGGTGCCGAGGTTTTGTATGTGAACGCGAGTGTGTCGGATATAAGCGCGATGCAAGGAGTCATCGAGCAAGCGTATCAACGCTTTGGGACTCTCCATGGCGTCGTCCACGGGGCAGGCATCGTTGGGAATGACGGCTATCGGGAAATCAAGGACTGCGATCATGACAATTGCGATGGGCACTTTCGGGCCAAGGCGCATGGCTTACTGGTGTTGGAACAGGTACTGGACGGCAAAGCATTAGATTTCTGCTTGCTGTTGTCCTCTTTGACGTCTGTTCTCGGAGGAATCGGGCAGGGCGCCTATGCGTCGTCCAACATCTACATGGACTCGTTCGCCCGCAGGCATAACCGGACATCACCCGTGCCTTGGCTGAGCGTGAACTGGGACGTATGGCGGCTTCAAGATCATACCGCGATAGATTCGGTTCTCGAGACAACGTTCAAGGAACTGGGCATGAGCGGCGCAGAAGCGATGGTGATAATGGAAACCGTCTTGGTTGTGAGAACCGCCAGCCAACTCGTTGTGTCGACGGGTGATCTAGGTGCAAGAATTAACCAATGGATCAAACTGGAATCATTGAATACCCAGGGACCTGCGAGCCTGGCAAGTCCGACCCGATCGATGCTTTCCCAGCGGCTCAGTTTGCAAACGAACTATGACGCGCCGCGTGATGAAACCGAGCAGCGGATCGCTCAGGTCTGGCAGGATGCACTTGGGATTGATGAAGTAGGAATCAATGACAGTTTTTCCCAACTGGGAGGGCACTCTCTCTTGGCTATTCGGATCATATCCGAAGTGCGCAAAGCTTTTCAGATGGATCTACCGGTAAGAGCGCTATTTGATGCACCGACAGTCGCCGAACTGTCAAGCTATGTCAAAAAGCACCTTATCGCTGAAATTGAAGCACTCTCTGACGAGGAAGCTCGGCAGCTTGTTTCGAACGAGTGACGTTTGTAGGAGCATCCTGCTAGAGAGTGACGGGACTATGGAAAAGTCATCAACACTTTCACCAGTGAAGCAAGCGTTGCTAGAGCAGCGCTTAAAGGGGGTTTCGCACGCGCGGGTCAGCGGTCGTGAAATACCCAAACGGCCAAATCGTGACTCCGCACCCCTGTCGTTCACCCAGCACCAGATGTGGCTAATTGATCAGATAACACCGGGTAATCCGGCGTACAACATGCCGTGTGGATATCGGATCAAGGGAGCGTTGGATGTAACGGCGCTGGAAGCTAGTTTCAATAAAGTCATCAAACGGCATGAAGTACTGAGAACCACGTTCATCGTCAAAGACGGAGACCCCTTTCAACTGATCCATCCCGCGCTCACAATAAAAATTACTTTCACACAACTGGATCATCTGCCGGGCGCCGAACGCGAAGACAGACTGCAAGCTCTAGCCTCGGAAGAATCTGTGAAATCGTTCGACCTGTCTCGCCTTCCGCTGATTCGTGTCTCCCTGTTCAAGCTTGGTGAAGCGGAACACGTTTTAGTCATCAACCTCCATCACATCGTGGCGGATGGATTGTCCATTGGGCGGCTGTTGAATGAGTTGGATACGTTTTATCGGAGCTTCACCGAAGGTTGTGATCCGTGTCCAACCGAGTTGGCCGTGCAGTACGGTGACTTTGCCCTCTGGCAACGACAGAGCCTGGCCAACGAAGCAGCCTATGCCAATCAGATCGAGCTCTGGCGGAAGCAGTTGGGCGGTGGGCTTCCCGTACTGGAGTTGCCCACTGACATGCCCAGACCGGCCCTTCAGTCGTTCAAAGGATCGAACATATTTTTCAAGGTTCCGACATCGCTGGCGGAGGACTTGAGGCTCCTTGGTGCACGCGAAGGATGTACTTTTTTTATGACCTTACTGGCGGCCTTTCAAGTACTACTGCAGCGGTATACCGGCGCCGACGATATGGTTATCGGTACGCCCGTCGGCGCGAGAATTCCTCGTGAGCTCGAGCCGTTGATCGGAAATTTTCTCAACATGGCCGCCTTGCGGTGCGACCTCTCGGGAAATCCTACGTTTATCGAATTACTACGAAGAACTCGAGAGAAGGCGCTCAATGCCCTTTCCAACAACGATCTTCCGTTCGAAGCCATGTTGAAACACGTGACGTTTGAAAGGGATCCAAGCCGGAACCCGATCTTTCAGACCCTGTTGCAGGTCTTGCCCATAACGGCTCCTAGAATCGGCGACCTGGATATCAGCAGTTTTCATTTTGATCTGAAGTTTGCCCAGTTTGATTTGAGTCTTCTTCTCTACGAGGACGTCGGAGGTTACTCCGGACGGTTTGAGTTCTGCACCGATTTATTTGAACCTCAGACCATTCGCCGCATGTGTGGACATTATCGTGTGCTTTTGAACGCCATCGTCTGCGATCCGGACCAGAGCATTTCCATGCTGCCGCTGTTGACCGATGCCGAGCGACATCAGTTGTTGATAAAATGGAATCGCACAGAAAGCCCCTACCCTAAAGAAAAATGCATCCATCAGCGTTTTGAAGCCCAAGCAGAGCGGACCCCGGACGCAATAGCGGTGGTCTTTGAAGACCAACGACTGACCTACGGGGAGCTCAACCAACGAGCGAATCAACTGGCGCATCATTTACAGAAGCTGGGAGTGGGACCGGAAGTGCTTGTCGGTATCTGCGTTGAGCGGTCTTTGGAGATAATGATCGGACTGTTGGGAATTTGGAAAGCCGGCGGTGCCTACATACCAATTGATCCCACGTATCCCGCGGACCGCCTCGCTTTCATAATGGCAGATTCCCAAATTTCTGTGCTACTCACTCAGCAGAGATTAGCCAATCGGCTCCACGGACACATAACGCAGGTCCTATGCTTGGATCAGGATTTAGGACAGTTTGTTCAAGAAAGCACATCGAACCCTGTCAGCGAAGTAACCGCACAAAATTTGGCTTATATCATCTATACTTCAGGAACCACAGGGAACCCAAAGGGTGTGATGATTGAGCACGGTAGTCTCGTAAACTATCTATGTTGGTTCGATGAAAGTCAGCTCGCAAAAAAAATTGAGAGTCTACCACTTATTACCCGACTTACATTCGACGCATCACTGAAACAGCTATTTGCTCCGCTTCTGCGATCTCGTCAAGTGTGGATCCTTTCAGACGACGTTATAAATGAATCGGCTGATTTGCTGACGACACTGAACACGCGCGTCAGGGTTGGGCTCAATTGTGTGCCCGCTCTATGGAGCACCCTGCTCGACGCGATCGATTCAAAACAAGCGATCACGTCACCCCATTGCCTGTCGTCTTTGTTTTTGGGCGGCGAACAGTTGGATAGGTCATTGATCGATCGAACCTTCGACGCGTTGCCTGACTTGGAGATTTGGAACCTTTATGGGCCAACTGAAGCTACAGCCAACGCGATCGTCGGAAAAATATCTCGCGGCAAGCCAATATCCTTGGGGCGTCCTGTTGCGAATACGAAGATCTATATCTTGGATTCCCATCTTCAACCGGTTCCAGTTGGGATTCCAGGTGAATTGCACATTGGCGGTGCTGGCCTGGCCCGCGGGTATCTAAACTGTCCTGAACTGACAAAAGAAAAATTCATTCCCAGTCCCTTTGGTAGCAGCCCGGACGAACGTATCTTTAAAACAGGAGACTTGGCATGTTATCTACCAAATGGGAACATCGAATTCCTTGGTCGTATCGACAACCAAATCAAGATCCGCGGTTTTCGCATCGAGCCGGGAGAAATCGAGGCCGTGCTAAACCAGCACCCGGGTTTGCGCGAGACGCTGGTCACGGCGCGGGAAGAGGTTCCTGGAGACAAACGGTTGGTGGCCTATATTGTGCCGAACGGAGAACCGGCTCCCACAATTCGTGAGCTTCGAAGTTTTCTGAAGCAGAAGTTACCCAACTACATGGTGCCCTCTGCGTATGTGTTATTGCATTCGCTACCACTCACGCTCAACGGTAAGGTAGATCGCCGCGCTCTGCCGGATCCAGGCAGCACCGAACAGCAGGAGCACAATGAATATGTTGCGCCTCGAGATGAGACAGAAACCGTTCTTTGCAAGCTGTGGGGTGAGATATTGAAGATCGATCGAATAGGCGTCGATGATGATTTTTTTGCCATTGGCGGTCACTCACTACTGGCAGCCAAACTGTTTTCACGCTTGGATGAGCATTTTGGCCGCTCGCTACCGCTAGGCGTGCTCTTTTCAGCTCCAACGGTACGCTCGCTTGCGGAGTACTATCGACCCTCGGTGGCCTTAAAGAAAGATTCGGTAGTCGTTGCACTCAGGGCGGGTGGCACCTTGCGCCCCGTCTTTGCTGTACCGGGCGTGTTCGGAAATGTGGTCGGCTTCGCGGACCTGGCACGCGAGCTCGGATCAGAGCAGCCATTCTACGGCCTACAATCCGTCGGCCTCGACGGCGCTGGGGCGCCACTCGATTCCATCGAAGCGATGGCAAAACTTTATGTAAACGAGATTCGTTCGGTTCAGCCGTACGGACCTTACGCGATTATCGGAGCTTGCTTTGGTGCAACCGTGGCTTACGAGATGGCGCGCCACTTACTCGAAGTGGGTGAGGAAGTCGCATTCCTCGGGTTACTGAGCCCAACCGACCGTGACGGTAACGGCGATAATGATAATCATGCGTCTGCTCCTCGCGCTTACAGACGCACAATCGCGCTGGGTTGCCTCCTGACCGACCGTCTCCGGCTGTATCTCAAGGACATGCAAGGACTCACTAATAGTGATCGCGTTAAATATTTGACCAAGAAGATTCTTTCTCTGGGCGCTTCGATTGCAGATAAGAACCGCTTCGGGGGTGCGTGGCGTGAACTCAATCAAATTGAAGTTTATCGAGCAAACCTTATTGCCCTTGATTGCTATCAGCGTAAGCCGCTACACGGACGCTTAAAGGTTCTAGAGATTTTTCAGCCGGTCCTGTCTGGTACTGCAGTGGAAGAACCTGTCAATTGGAGGGAGTTCTGGAAAGGGTGCACGAAAGTACACCACGTAGGGGGCAAGGACTCCGGGGACATGCTGACCGGTGAAAACGCGCGTGTCCTCGGCGCGTTACTTACGCAACAGTTGCGTTTGGCACTTCAGGCACCTCAGAAGCAAGATTGCATAGAACCTGAAAACGCTCAAGGTTGTAGGGAAGAAGCTGTCTCCCGCCTACGGAACAACCTAGATTCAAGACGCAAGTTCTATAAATGATGTTCACGCCGAATCCTATGAATTATCCAACGAAACAACGAAATAACCCGCTTAAGCGGCGACAAAAAACAAGCTAATGCATCAAATGGAAGCTTCTCTTCCTGTAGAGCACCCAGAATCGCTGGGAAACATGATGGCGAAAGGCGCTGCCTGGATGACGACTTTCAGGATCATCGATCATTGCATCGGAATGGTGAGCACTGCGATTCTTGCGCGTCTTCTTGTTCCAGCGGACTTCGGGCTCGTTGCACCAGCGACCTCCATGATCGCAGTGCTTGAAGTTCTTGGTGCATTCGGCTTGGAAACGGCTCTAGTCCAACATGTTAACGTATCTCGCCAGCATTTCGATAGCGTCTGGACATTTAACCTCTTGTTTAGAATGAGTTTAGGAGTGGTTGTCATTGCGTTAGCTTGGCCGATCGCTATCTTTTACAGGGACCCGCGCTTTTTTCCGTGTTGCTTGTTCTTACGCTGCGCCAGGCGATTCAAGGACTCGAAAACGTCGGGATCGTAGCCTTTCGGAAAGAGCTCACGTTTGACAAAGAGTTCAAATTCCTGGTTACAAAAAGGATGTCTAGGACAGTATTGGTTACCTTACCGCTGGCGTATTTTCTGCGGGATACTGGGCGTTGCTTGGGGGCAGTTTAGCCGGGACATTCATCGCTGTCGTGATGAGTTACGCGATTCACCCGTTCCGGCCCCGCTTCTCGCTCACAGGGCTTCGCCCTTTGATGACATTTTCCAAATGGTTGTTTTTTGCAAGCATTGTGGAGTTGTTCTATTCAAGATGGACCTCCGCAAACCATCCCAAGTGGACTGGGGCATAAATCCGCGTGACGGTGCGCAAGGTGTGGATCTCGTTTTCCGAGAGCTATCCTTATCTCAGTCTGTTTCAGAAAGTGTTTGCTCGGCTTGAACAGTTCCCCAGCAGCGCTTAGATACTGAGATTTGCCCAGTCGGTGATTCAAATCACCCACAAGGGATAACTGCCCCTGCAGTCGGACCAACTCCGCCTTCGGCTGCTCAGATCACTCCTCAGCAGTTCAAATTACGCACCGCCCCTATGAGAACAGACGCTGATGGCTACGAAGTTTCGTCATCCGCTTGTTAATTGCTGTAGCCCTGGATGCATGTCCCAGCCATCAGGCGTAGTGATGACAAGCCTTTCTCTTTTATGTCCTTCAGGACCAGCATCGCGCAGCCGCGTGCCATCTGTGCAATCTCAAGCGTGCGCTTTTTGCCCGAGGAAATATCATCGCCCCCGGCGTCCTCGATTGCCTCATCGAGAAAACGACGCAAGGCTGGCAGAATCCATTTGTCTTGGTCTCTCAGTGCTTTCCTTGCCCAAAATGAGCGCCAAGGATTCTGGACGTTGTTTAAATTTCCCGGTGGTCCTCAGCGGCCTTTCTTGCCTGCCATCGAATTACCTCGAAAGAAAACTCAGTGCATTAAAACCCATTCGGCGTGATAACGCGGCTTCCGTGAGTGGATAAAATCCGGTTACAGTGCGGTTACACTGCATAAAAAGCCCTTAATGTTTCGCCAACTTGTAACGGTAGACGGGATTAATTAT
>Ga0126379_10001509_pt1 | contig 14240 bp, 13 predicted proteins | sample PanSoiMetPlot_24_FD_92640 | JGI IMG/M metagenome (GOLD analysis project Ga0126379, IMG submission 92640) | Tropical forest soil microbial communities from Panama - MetaG Plot_24 | ecosystem: Environmental > Terrestrial > Soil > Tropical forest > Bulk soil | place: Panama | collected 2016-02-17 | reverse complement strand
GTCGCGATCGTCGGGCGTCTCAAACGTTTTGCCAAGCTCGGCGGCGAGATGGTGTCGCTCACCGCGGCCGAGCGGATCGCCGAGACGGCTGTTCCCGATGCCCGCCACGCGGTGATCGCCCTATCCGATCCGCTCCGGGGCGAGAAGTTGATCCTGGTAACCGAAGCGCGCGGCACCGACCGTAATCGGCTCCTCGAAGCGGCGCGCCGGCTGGGGCTGCCGGAGATTGCCATTCCGCGCGAGGTGATCGAAACAGAGCGCCTGCCTCTTCTCGGCACCGGCAAAATCGACTATCCCGCCGTCACGCGGCTGGTCGAACGCTCATTGAGCGAAACCTCGCCGGCGGGACCTGCCGTTCTATCGCTCGTTAGAGGCTGAAATCGGGGGGCGGGGATGCACTGGTTGTGGGTCATCATCATTGGGTTTCTTGCAGGCGCGATTGCCAAACTGTTTATCGCCGGACCCGGCGGCTTCATTGTCACGACGCTGCTCGGTATCGTCGGTGCGATTTTTGCGACCTGGCTCGGACAGCAGATCGGTTGGTACCGGGCGGGCCAAAGTGCCGGGTTCATCGGCGCCATCGTCGGAGCGGTGCTGATTCTCGCGATCTATCGCGCGATCGTTGGCCCTCCACCTTAATATCCCGCCAAAGCTCCGGATAAAACACTCGCTTTTCGGGCATACACGGCCAGCCGACCAATCGGTTGTCTGTTCGCACCTGCGAAACACGGTAATGTTGCGAGCGGATGACCATATATCCAGCGGCGGCTGCGCGTTCGGAGCGGAGTCGCCGTTTCGTCCCTAGCCACCGCACAGAAACGTCTTGGCCCTCACCTCCACACCTCCTTCCGCGCCCGATATAACTCCCGTCACGATCGAAGAGGAGATGAGGCGCTCCTACCTCGATTACGCAATGAGCGTGATCGTGGCGCGGGCGCTGCCCGATGTCCGTGACGGGCTCAAGCCCGTCCACCGCCGCATCCTCTATTCGATGCAGGTGAACGGTAATCTGTGGAACCGCGGCTATCGCAAATCGGCGCGCATCGTCGGCGAGGTCATCGGTAAATACCACCCGCACGGCGAGCTGGCGATCTACGACGCGATGGTACGGATGGCGCAGGATTTCGCGATGCGCCTACCGCTCATCGACGGTCAAGGCAATTTCGGCTCGATGGACGGCGACCCGCCGGCGGCATACCGCTACACCGAGGCCCGGCTCGCCCGTGTCGCCGATACGCTGCTCGACGATCTCGACAAGGACACAGTCGAGTTCCAGCCGAATTACGACGAGACCGAACGCGAGCCGAGAGTCCTGCCGGCCGGCTTTCCAAACCTGCTGGTTAATGGCGGCAGCGGCATTGCAGTCGGGATGGCGACCAACATCCCGCCGCACAATCTCGCCGAAGTGATCGACGCCTGCTGCGCCTATCTCGACAATCCGGCGATCGCGATCGACGAATTGATGCAGCACGTCCCGGCGCCAGATTTTCCGACCGGCGGCATCATCATCGGACGCGCGGGCACGAATTCCGCCTACCGCACCGGGCGCGGCGCCGTCGTCATCCGCGCCAAATCGCATATCGAAGAGATCCGCAAGGAGCGTGAGGCGATCGTCTTCACCGAGCTGCCCTACCAGGTCAACAAGGCGAAGCTCATCGAGCGCATCGCCGAGACGGTTCGCGAGAAGCTGATCGAGGGCATTTCCGATCTGCGCGACGAAAGCGACCGGGAAGGGTTGCGCGTCGTCGTCGAACTTAAGCGCGACGCCGAGCCCGACATCGTTCTCAATCAGCTCTACCGGCACACCGCGCTGCAGACGAGCTTTGGCGTCAATATGCTGGCGCTGAACGGCGGCCGACCCGAGCTGTTGACGTTGCGGGAAATCATCGCCGCTTTCATCGCCTTCCGCGAGGAAGTGATCACCCGGCGGACGAGCCATCTTCTGGGCAAGGCGCGGGACCGGGCGCATGTCCTATTGGGCCTGTCGATTGCCGTCGTCAATCTCGACGAAGTCATTACGCTGATCCGCAATGCGCCGGATCCTGCGACGGCCCGAGCCGGCCTGATCGGCCGCGCCTGGCCGGCCGCCGATGTCACACCGCTGGTCGCACTCGTCGGCGAGGCGGGCCGCGAGGTCGCTGCGGACGGCACCTACCGGCTTTCTGAAGAGCAGGCACGCGCAATCCTCGACCTGCGGCTGCAGCGCCTAACCGGGCTGGAGCGCGACAAGATCGCCGAGGAATTGCGGGGGCTGATCACGGAGATCGCAGGCTATCTCGAAATCCTGCGGTCGCACCCGCGCCTCTTCGAGGTCCTGCGCGGCGAGCTTCTCGAAATCAAGGAGCGGTTCGCGACGCCCCGACGGACTGTCATCGAGGATGTCGAGTTCGAAGCCGATATCGAAGCGCTGATCCAGCGCGAGGCGATGGTGGTGACCGTGAGTCATGCCGGGTACATCAAGCGGGTGCCGCTCTCGACCTATCGCGCGCAACGCCGCGGCGGCCGCGGCCGCGCCGGCATGGCGATGCGGGAAGAAGATTTTCTGAGCCAAGTCTTTGTCGCCTCGACGCACGCGCCGGTGCTGTTTTTCACGTCCTCCGGCCGGGTCTACAAGCTCAAGGTCCACCGTCTGCCGCTCGGCACGCCGCAGGCACGTGGCCGGCCGATGATCAACCTGCTGCCGAATCTCACGGCGGGCGAGACGATCTCGACCGTCATGCCGCTGCCCGAAGACGAAGAAAGCTGGGGCGATCTCGCAGTCATGTTTGCGACCGCCAACGGTTACGTCCGGCGCAATGCGCTGAGCAATTTCGGCGATATTCGCGCCAACGGGAAAATCGCGATGAAATTCGAGGGCGATGATGCCGGCGACCAGCTGATCGCCGTCGCGACCTGCAGCGATGCCAACGACGTGCTTCTCGCGACGCGCAACGGCAAGTCGATCCGCTTCCCGGTCGGCGACGTGCGCGTCTTCTCCGGCCGTACCTCGGTCGGCGTCCGCGGCATCCGGCTGCTCGGCGACGACCAGGTGATCTCGATGTCGATCCTGCGCCACGAGGAGATCGCTCCCGATGTGCGCAATTCCTATCTGAGCCTCGCCGCGAAGCGGCGGCGGCAGATGGGCGAGGAGAGCGAGGGGGCCGCAGAGACGCCGCTCGAACCCGGCGAGCCCAATGGCGAAAACGGCGGCGATGAGGGTGCGATCCCAGAGGAGCTCTACGCCGATCTCGCGGCGCGCGAGGAATTCGTACTGAGCGTCACCGAAAAAGGCTATGGCGTTCGCACCTCGGCCTATGATTACCGGATTACCGGGCGGGGCGGCCAGGGGATCGACAATATGGATCTCAGCCGCCGCAGCGATGCGATCGTCGCGGTCTTCCCGGTCGGTCAGAACGACCAGGTCATGCTCGTGACCGATGGCGGCATGGTGATCCGCTGCCCGGTCTACGACATTCGCATCGCGCGGCGACGCAGTCAGGGCGTCGTAATCTTCAAAATCGGTGAGGGCGAGCGGGTCGTCTCGGTGGCACGGCTTCCGGAGGAAGCCGAGGAGAATGGCGCCGCCGACGAAACCGACGAACCGTCGGACAACCAAGAAGCCAATGAGGGGGACGCATGACCCGGCCGCGCATCGGAATCTACCCCGGCACCTTCGACCCGATCACCAACGGCCATACGGATATAATCCGCCGCGCGGTCAAGGTCGTCGACCGGCTGGTCATCGGCGTCGCGCGCAACGACGGGAAGGGACCGCTCTTTGCCACCGACGAGCGGGTTGAAATCGTCCGCGATGAGATTGCGCACCTCGAAAACGGCGAGGCCGACCGCATCGAAGTGCGTGCGTTTGACACGCTGCTGGTAGACTTCGCCCGGTCGGTCGGCGCGAGCGTGATCATCCGCGGCCTGCGCGCCGTGTCCGATTTCGAATACGAGCTGCAGATGGCCAGCTTGAACGCGCGGCTGAACCCGGAGATCGAGACGGTCTTCCTGATGGCGTCCGATCGCTTCCAATTCATCTCCTCGCGTTTCGTCAAGGAAATCGGCGCGTTGGGCGGCGACGTCTCGCACTTCGTCAGCCCACGGGTCGCGGCCCGCCTGCTCGACCGTTTTTCCAATGGCCGAGGCAAGCCGCGCCGCCGCGCCATCGCCGCGGATTAGCCGAGCCTCTCGCCGATCGGGGACCGCTCGGTCACCCCTTTGAGTTGCGGGCCTCCAGCGTTACGGTATAACGTCTACAGCATGCGAGGAGGCCGCTCTTGATGCCTCGGCAAATCGATGCTGCACTGGCGCAAGCCCAGCGCATCTGCACAATGCGGGGGGCACGGCTGACCCCGGTCCGGCAGCGGGTTCTCGAGCTGATCCTGCAGTCGGACCAGCCGACCGGCGCCTATGCTTTGCTCGCGGAGCTCCAGCGCGGGCGCGGCAAACTCGGGCCGCCGACCGTTTACCGCGCGCTGGAATTTCTGCTCGCCCATGGACTGATCCATAAGATTGAGACATCGAGTGCGTTTATCGCTTGTTGCGATATAGAGCATCCCCACGAGAGCCAATTCATGATTTGTAAAGACTGCGGCGCGACCGAGGAGGTCCGGGATGAAGCGATCGTGCAGAGCCTGCGCGAGCTCGGCGAGGGGCGGGGCTTTGCTATCGAGCGCCAGATCATCGAGGCCCGCGGGTTGTGTCCAGCTTGCCGAGGCGCAAACCGGTGAATGTGAAAGCGCGGCAAACGCGCGGGCGTCTCCGGTGTATTTTCGAACGTGACCTCTTTGAGCAGAGTGCCGGCGAGCGACTGGTGAAAGCTCTGTTTCCGGTGGGCCTGCTCTGGCTCGCAATCTGGTGGGCGCTGTCATGAGCGCCTTCTCCGAAGGCTCTGTCGTTCTCCGCGATATCACGCTGGCCTATGACGGCTGTCCGGCCGTCCATCGTGTGAACGGGTCTTTTATGCGCGGCTCGCTGACCGCGATCGTCGGCCCCAACGGATCAGGGAAGACCACACTGCTGAAAGGAATTGTCGGCTTGCTGCAGCCGGCGGACGGACGGATCGAGCGGGCGCGTTTCGGTCGCGGCGGCATCGCCTATTTGCCGCAGCACACGGAGATCGAGAGGGGCTTTCCGATCTCGGTCCTCGATACGGTACTACTCGGCCATTGGGGCCGGATCGGCTGGGCACGGGGGGTAACCGGCGAGCTGCGCGAGGCGGCGCAACAAGCGATCGCCGCGGTCGGCCTCGAAGGGTTCGAGCGCCAGCCGATCGCGACGCTTTCTGCCGGCCAGTTTCAGCGCGTGCTGTTCGCCCGGCTGATCGTCCAGAATGCGGAGCTGATCCTCCTCGACGAACCTTTGAGTGCGATCGATTGGCGCACGGCGGAAGATCTCCTTCGGCTGATCATCGGCTGGCATCGCGCAGGCTGCACCGTTGTCGCCGTTCTCCATGATCTCGACCAGGTCGGCGCGTACTTTCCCGACACGCTCCTCCTGGCTCGTGAATGCATCGCTTGGGGACCGACGCGGGAGGTGCTGGTCCCACCCAATTTGCGGCGGGCGCGCCAGATGGCGGATGCCCGGCCTGCAAAGGCGGAGGATTGGCAGCGCGTTCCCGCGTGACGGTTATCTGACCCACCGGCCATGACCCTGTACGATCTGGCCTTCCACCCGTTCGCTGAATTCGGGTTCATGCGCCGCGCACTGGTCGGCTGCCTGGCGTTGGCGCTCGGTTGTGGGCCGATCGGCACGATCCTGGTGATCCGCCGCATGAGCCTGATGGGCGATGCGCTGTCCCACGCCGTGCTGCCGGGAGTGGCGCTCGGCTTCATCCTCGCCGGTCTGTCGGTGCCGGCAATGAGCTTCGGCGGAGTCGCCGCCGGCATGACAGTGGCGTTGTTGTCGGGGCTAGTCACCCGACTAACCCCGCTGCGCGAGGATGCCAGCTTTGCCGCCTTTTATCTGATCTCTCTCGCTCTCGGCGTGATGCTGGTATCGGCCCGTGGCAGCAGTATCGATCTGTTGCACCTCCTGTTCGGTTCGATTCTCGCGGTCGACAACACCGCCCTGCTCCTGATAGGCGCGATCGCGACGCTGAGCCTTCTGGCCCTCGCCGTCATATACCGTCCGCTCGTCGCCGATTGCTTCGATCCGGGATTCCTGCGCACCCTTGGCGGTCGCGGGGAGTTGTTCCACACGTTGTTTCTTGCGCTCGTCGTCTTGAACCTCGTGGCTGGCTTTCAGGCGCTCGGCACGCTGATGGCCGTCGGGTTGATGATGCTGCCGGCCGCCGCCGCGCGTTTCTGGGTCCGCGAGCTGTGGCTGCAGGGCGCGGCGAGCGGCGCCCTAGCCCTCGCTTCGGCTTTTGTCGGCCTGCTGCTCTCCTATCATCTCGACCTGCCCTCGGGGCCGGCGATCATTCTCGTCGCGGGGCTGGTTTATCTCGCCTCGCTCCTCTTCGGCCCGCGCGACAGCCTACGTGCCCGATATTTCCGTCGGGGCCAGCTGGCGGCCCAGTAACCCTCATTGTTCAGAGCCTTCAAGCAGCAAATCGACGAGAGCGCCGGCGGCATTCCAATCATATGTCCGAAAGCTGTGGCCGCAGCTGACGAACCGGGCCCCAGCGTAGAACATCTCGTATTGAGTGTGACGGGAGCCGAATTCGGACCCGATCGCGTCCCAGGCGAGCTTCATGAACCTGACGCGATCGCGGGGCGTGCCGGCCGGTGAGCGTTGAGTCTTGCCGATGATTTCGGCAAGCCCGGGATCGTTCCAATCCCTTATAGATGAAGGCAGCATGATCAGCGCCCCGCCCGCCAGGCCGCGGATCTTGTCGACGATCCGTGGATAGAGCTCCTGGGTCAGAACCTGAGCGGCGTACATGAAATGCTTGTTCGGCACAAAGGCCCCGTCTTGCATATGGCCGGCCGCCTCCATCCCCGTCACCATCGCCTCGACCATCGCCGCCTGAGCCGCGATCCAGCCGAGCTCCTCGCGCACAGGCGGCATCCCGGCCATGCCGATCGTCTCGGCGAGGCGGCACGCCATCCCGGCCAGGAATTTGATCTTGACACTCAACCGGATCTGCGCCTGGTAGTTCTGGAAGGTGTGGCCGAGCGTATCGTGAAACTGGGCCCGGCACATATCGGTGTCGCGGTAGACGAAAACGCGGTCCCACGGCACCTTGACGTCGTCGAAATAGACCAGCGCGTCATTTTCGTCGAAACGCGCTGAGATCGGGTTGTCGAGTAGCGAGACGGCAGCGGCCTCGTAGGATTTCCGCGACAACAGCTTGATGCCCTTGGTCGCGATCGGCATAGCGAAGGAGAAGGCGAGGTTTTCCTCGGCGGGCTTCAAAGGCTGCAGATTAGCCACCAGCAGCTCGTTCGCCATGATCGCGCTGGTTCCGAGCATTTTGGCGCCGCGCACCGTAATCCCGCCGACATCCTCGTCGACGATCTGCGCCACCAGTTCACTGTCCTGCTCGCCCCAGGCCTTCGAGCGATCGGCCTGCGGATTGATGATGACGTAGCTGACGAAGAGATCGTTGCGGCTCGCATAGTCGAAATAATCGAGCAGCGCTTTGGCCCGCGCCTCGCCGTGCCGGCGGAACACCTCGATACCGATCACCTGGCCCAGGAGGCTTGATGCGACGTGATCGGGAGAGCGACCGACAAAGCCGGCCGATTGCTCGGCCCAGGCGACGAGCGCTTGGCGGCGCTTCACGAGCTCCTCGTAATTGCGCGGGATTTGCCAGCAGCGGTTGACGCGGCGTCCGCCGCCCGACGCGAATGTCATCCGCTCCAGGTTTTCGGGGCGGGATTGGAAATCATAGAGAGCCGCCGCTGAGGCGACGGCGTTGCGGAAGGCTGGATCGACCGTGACGTCCTCGACCCGCCTGCCATCGATGAACACGGCACGCGCGTCGTGCAATGACGCGAGATGCTCGGCCCCCGTCTTGCACAGGCTGCTGATAGTATTGCTCATGGGATGCCTCCCCGGTACCGTTTCCGTCGCCACGACAAGCGGAGAGCCTCGGTGACGCAAGACCGGAAAGAAGAGCCGCGCAACCGCTGGGAGCTGCTAACCCAGACGAGCGCCGGTACGCCGATAGGCGAGCTGTTGCGCCGCTACTGGTGGCCGATCGCGGGTGCCAGCGAGCTCGATGAGCCGGGCACGAAACCGGTGCGGCTGTTGGGCGAAGACCTCGTGCTCTACAAGGATCTCAGCGGGCGCTGGGGGCTCCTCGACCGGCATTGTCAGCATCGCCGCGCCGATCTCTCTTATGGTTATGTCGAGGCGCGCGGGCTGCGCTGCAACTACCACGGCTGGCTCTATGAGGAGGCGGGAAGCTGCCTCGCGCAACCCTATGAGGACATGGCGCATCCCGACGCGCGGCTCAAGGACGCGGTCCATATCAAGGCCTATCCGGCCACCGAATGGGGTGGGCTCATATGGGCCTATCTCGGGCCCGAGCCGCGGCCGTTACTGCCGGATTGGGAATTCTTCTCGTGGCCCAATGGCTTCCGCCAAATCGTCAAGGCCGAGATCCCGTGCAACTGGTTCCAGTGCCAGGAAAATTCGATCGACCCGGTGCATTTCGAATGGACCCATTCGAACTGGAGCCTACGGCTGAAAGGCAGGACCGGGCCCTACACGCCGCACCACGTCAAGGTCGATTTCAGCGAATTCGAGTATGGCTTTCAGTACAAGCGCATCCGCTCCGACACGAGCGAGCACGACGAGCTGTGGACGATCGGCCGCGTTTGCTTATGGCCGAACGCCCTCTTCACCGGCAATCACATCGAATACCGCGTGCCGATCGACGACGATAACACGCTCAGCATCACCTGGGCCTTCAACCGTGTGCCGAAAGAGCGCGAACCCTATGTCCAGGACCGGATCCCGACCTGGCAGGGTCCGATCGCCGATGCGAACACCGGGCGTTGGATCACCAGCCATGTGATGAACCAGGACTTCGTGACTTGGGTGGGACAGGGACGGATCGCCGACCGCAGCCGCGAGTATCTCGGCCCGAGCGACCAGGGCATTGTCATGATCCGCCGCCGCTTTTTGCGCGACCTCGAAGCCGTCGGGCGCGGAGAAGACCCCAAGGCGGTGATCCGCGACCCGGCGGTCAATCGCTCCATTCGCCTGCCCGTCGCGAACCGCGGGCCGCTAATGAATGGTCTCACGCGCGCCGAGATGCTGCGCGACCCGCTTAGCCGGCGCAGCCTTGAAGGCTACATCTTCCAGACCGAGCAACCGCCGGAGATACGCGAGGCCTTTCTCGCGGCGATGGGCTTCAACGCGGCGGAATTCATGGCGCCCGACGACCCCTTCGACCCGCTCGCGCCCGCGCGGCGTTGAGTGGAGGGGTTGGTCAGCCGACCCGCACCAGCGCGCCGCCATCGACGGGCAGCGCCACGCCGGTAATGAAATTGGCCTCGTCCGACGCGAGAAACAGCGCGGCACCGACGTCCCAAGCCGTCCCCATGCGGCCACGCAGCGGCACCTTCGCGTCGCGTTCCACTGCGACCTCGGCGCAGCTGAGATTGCTCGCGCGGGCTCGCGTGTCGACCGCCATCGGCGTGTCCATCAGCCCCGGCAGGATGCAGTTCGCGCGAATTCCGTAAGGGGCGTTTTGCAACGCCAGTTGCTCGGTAAAGGCGATCATCGCGGCCTTAGTCGCCTTATAAGTGACGAGCGGGTACGTGTTCTCGCGCGCCGCGACCGAGGAAATGTTGATAATGGCGCCCGAGCGCTGCCGTCGCATGGTTGGCAGCACGTGCTTGCATGCCATGATCGTGCCGCGCAGATTGATCCCGCAGACCCGGTCGAATGTCTCCTCCGTCAACTCGTCGAGGGGCTTGTCTCCGCCCCCGATGCTGACTCCGACATTATTGTGCAGAATGTCGATGCGGCCCCAGCGCGTCTCGGCTGCGCGTATCGCGGCTGCCAGCGTGCTTTCATTGGTCACAGCGGCTTCGAACGGGACACATTCAGCCCCCTCCGCCGCCGGCATTGCGGCGCCCTCCTCCGCCGAGCCGATTATTCGGTCGACGGCGAGGATGCGTGCACCCTCTTGTGCAAACCGCAGCGTTGTTGCGCGACCGTTGCCGATCCCCTTGCCCGGTCTCTGCCAGGCGCCGATGATCACCGCGACCTTGCCTTCGAGGCGCATCGGGGCCTCCATTGTGACGCGGCCGGAGCATGCCGCCTGCCCACTCGCTGGACAAGCCGCCCGCGAACGCCACTAGGCGGCGCACACGGTTTTGATATTCCGTTGCAGGCGCCACGGCGCTGGGGTGGGGGACGGGCAAGGGTCTTCGCGCCGGATTATTACGCGTGTGATATTCGCCAGGCAAACGCTCGCCGTTCGAGCGGAGCGAAGACGCTATGCTCCAAGATCAGCATTAACACGACAAACATGATCACCCAGGCCAGCACCTGGGTCATGTCGAATTGCTCGAACCAGAAGAAGAACATATAGCCGATGCCGTATTTGAGACCAAAGGTCTCCGCGAGCGCCACGATCTTCCAAGTCATGCCGAATCCAAAGCGGCTGGCGGCACAGATATAAGGCATCAGCTGTGGCAGATAGAGCCTGCGAAGCAGCAGGGGTCTTCGGGCCTTGAAGGCGACCGCCATGTCGATCAACGACTTGTCCATGGCGCTGGCGCCCTCGTACATATTGACCGTGACGTAAGGCGTGACGACCGCCATGACGGCGACCAACCCGCCCGCCTCGCTGTAGCCGAACCACAGCACGGCGAGAAACACCATCAGGATGGTGGGCATGGTCAGTGCCAGCGGGATCACCGCCAACAGCGAGCGCTGTAAGATCCGATTGAGCGCCATCGCCAAGCCGAGCCCGATGCCCGCCACCATCGCAGCGAAGAACGCAACAAAGATTCGGAGCAGCGTTATCCCAATGTCGAAATAGGCCGATTTTCCTTCGGGCCCAGGTGTGGTGAGGTCGATTGCGATCGCACGCAGGATCGCCACAGGCCCCGGCAGAACGTCGGGATCGTGCACGAGCTCGGACGCCGTCCACCAGAGCAGGATCAGGAGCAAGATCGAGCCAATTCTCAGACCGACGCTCTTGGGTGGCGCCATTTAGCCCGTCTCCGCCACGACGCTGAAGAATTCGCGCACCAAGGCCTTTTCCAGATCGAAGATCATCGCGTCTTCAGGCTGTCTCGGCCGCGGGATCCCGACCGGCACGTGTCTGAAGATGCGCGCCGGCTTGGTGCTCATCATGTAGATGTGATCCGAAAGAAACACCGCCTCCGACAGGTCGTGGTCACAAACAGGATCGTCGGCTTCGCCCTTTCCAAAATCGCCACGAGATCGAACCGCATCTTCCGTGCGGTGATAGCATCGAGATGGCTGAAGGGCTCGTCCATCAGCAGGATGTCGGGTTCGATGGCGAGCGCGCGGGCAATCGCTACCCGCTGACTGCATCCCACCCGACAGCTTTAGCGGATAGTTGCGCTGCTGCCCCGCCAGCCCCACCATTTCCAGATATTCGGTGACGCGTTGCCGCCATTGCGGCCGCGCGACGCCTTGCGCCTCGAGCACAAATTCGATGTTCTGTTCGACGGTCAGCCAGTTCAACAATCTCGGGCTCTGAAACACATAACCGATGTGCGGCTCCACACCCGCCTTGCCCGCTGGCGGTGAAATCGTGACCGCCCCGCCGTCATACGGTTCGATGCCGGCAATGATGTTCAACAGGGTCGACTTGCCGCAACCCGACGGTCCAACGATGCTGACGAACTCTCCCTCGGCCACCGTCAAGCTCACCGCATCGATGACGGTGAACTTGTCGCCGCCGCCAGGCGCCGAGAACCGCTTTGTCAGATTGCCTACCGTGATGACCGCGGACGCCGACGGGGCCTGCCTCGCGGATTGCGCCAGATTGATCCGGGCCATCTCAATAGAACCGCGGCTCCCCGGCCTGGGACCATCCACTTCGCGGCGCCGCTTCAAGTTGCGAATTGATGTCTCCAAGCAAAAGCATGGCGCGCCCACCAGCGAAAGCCCAAAACATCGATCAGTACCATCACGATCATGAAGCTCACGCCCCAGGCGAGCATCATGTCGACCCGGGTGTCCTGGAACCAGTAGATAAGCTGTTGTCCGACCCCGCTCGCCACCCCGAACGCCTCGGCGACCAGGGCGATCTTCCACGACAAGGACAGAGCAATCCGCAGCGAGGAAAATATGTAGGGCATCAGCTGCGGCAGGACCACCTTGCGCAGCGCGAGGCCGCGATCGGCTCTGTAGACTCTCCCCATATCGAGCAAAGCTTTTTCTATCGCCTTGGTGCCCTCCCATATGTTGATCACGACAAACGGAAAGACGATTAGGACAATCGTCAAAACCGGCGCCGCTTCCGACAATCCAAACCACAACACCGAGAGGAATGCCCAACAAACCGCCGGAATCGTCAACAGAACCATGATCCAGCTGTCGAAAAAGATCTCGATTTCAGGCTGCCGTCCCATCAGAAGGCCGGCAGCCGTCCCGGCGACCATCGAAATCACAAAGCCCTCGAATATTCGCGCCAGCGTTTGCCCGACCACGACGAGGGAGGCGGGGTTGCTGTAGATCGCAATTCAAGGCGATCTTTTCGCGCTTCATCGATGAGCGCCAGAAGGCCAGCGGTGGCCTGCTGCTGACGGAGCAGCAGAAGGACGAGCTCTTCAGGCAATTCGAGCTGTGGCAAAAAGGGGAGATGCGATAGCGCGCCGCGCACGTGACGCGCTTGTCTGGGCGTTTTCGCAAATGGATCGCCAGCCGACCAGCGCAGCATGGTTCGACGGGCGCGCGCCTGGGATTGCACCGTTAGTTATGCCCAACCCTAGACCACGGAGGCCCACTCGCTATTGGGCGGTTTTTGCCGCGATGGCGGGCCTGTTTGTCGCGCACGGCCCGGCTGTTGGCGACACTCCCAGGCGCGGCGGCATCTTGGAGTTCGCGGTCGATGCCGAGCCGCCAAACTACGACTGCCACGCCAACGCATCTTTCGCGCTGCTGCACCCGGTCGCACCGCACTACTCCACCCTGCTGAAGTTCGACACTGCCAATTACCCGCAAGTTGTAGGCGATCTCGCCGAATCGTGGACTGTCTCGCCGGACAAGCTCACCTTTGCCTTCAAGCTGCGTCCCAACGTGCTGTTTCACGACGGGTCTCGGCTGACATCGGAAGACGTGAAGGCGAGCTGGGAGCGGATCGTTCGGCCGCCTGCCGGGGTGACTTCGGTGCGGCGGGTAAACTATTCTGCGATCGGGGTGATCGATACCCCGGATCCGCTTACCGTGGTGTTCCACCTCAAATGGCCGGAAGCGGCGATGCTGCAGAACTACCGGGCCGACTTCGTCACCGGCGCCAAAATGATTCAGGGTTTCAGGGACGGCCGGATCATGGCCGAGTTCCGTTTCATTAGCCCGAACGAGCGTGACGATCTCCTCGAGGCTTTGGGCAATGAGCTTGCGATTTACGAAAGCCCGACGCTGCTGAACCTCCTCATCGTCTTCAACACTAAACACCCTCCCTACGATGATGCTCGAGTGCGGCGGGCCCTTTCGCTTGCCATCGACCGTTGGGGAGGTGCTGAGGCGCTTTCGCGAGCAACGGTGCTCAAATTCGTCGGCGGGTTGTTGCGGCCCGGCTTTGGCATAGCGACACCAGAAGCGGAGCTCGCCGGGATCCCCGGCTATTGGCGCGACGTCGTCGCCTCGCGCGCTGAGGCCGAACGGTTGCTCGCCGAAGCCGGCGCGGCTGACCTGACGGTCAAACTAACCAATCGCGATCTACCTATGCCGTGGGTTCCGGGGGGGCAATTACGTGGCCGAGGCGTGGCGTGCGATCAGCCTTACCGTCGACCAACAGCAGTTGAACTTGCAGGACTGGACGACGGCGCTCGAACAAGCGAATTTCGACGCTGCAATCGATTTCATTGGCGACTATTTCGACGACCCGACCTTGCAAATTGACAAAATACGTGTCGCGCGATCTGTCACCGGCGAACTATTCGTCCTCGACCGACCGCTATCTCGATGCGCTCTATATCGGCCAGGCGGTCACCGCCGATCAGCGCGAGCGCGCGCGCATCGTCCGCGAGTTCGAGCGCCGGGCATTGACAGAGGCCTACACCGTGCCCGTACTCTGGTACAACCGCATCGTCGCCACCACGGCAAACGTCAAAGGCTGGAACATGACCCCCAGTCAGTACATCGGCCAAGATTTG
>Ga0126379_10001506_pt1 | contig 14253 bp, 13 predicted proteins | sample PanSoiMetPlot_24_FD_92640 | JGI IMG/M metagenome (GOLD analysis project Ga0126379, IMG submission 92640) | Tropical forest soil microbial communities from Panama - MetaG Plot_24 | ecosystem: Environmental > Terrestrial > Soil > Tropical forest > Bulk soil | place: Panama | collected 2016-02-17 | reverse complement strand
TTGCTTCATCAGTTGCTGCAGGTTCATAAACTACTTTTTTTTCGCGGGCTTAACTTGGGTTAAATCTTTGCGGAACACTTTCAGAAAACGCTTCACGAGAGGCTCGTCTTTGACGTTTTCAACAGCGGTTCCGTCGCGTTGCGGCTGTTCTTTGATTATAAGAGACACCGAAACTGCTTTGCCAACCAGTTCGCCGGCAACGCTATCCAGGACCGTTTTGTGCTCCTTCGATTGAAGCAGCGCCAGCTGCGTCGCATTCGTAAGGACGATCTGAACTATATCTCCAATGCGTTCGATGCGTTCTGCCTTCTGAAGATAAACAGCCGTCGTTGCCGCTTTTTCTTCGACGCGGCGGTTGAAGGTGTCTTGAAAGGTACTTGGCTCTGGAGGGGCGCTCGGGGCAGTCGCTTGAACCCTGCTTGGCGAGTTTTTGGGCTCAGGTTTCGATTCACCCTCACCACGCCCGCCTTTCACCTCGCGCAGGATTTCCTCGATATCGCGGATGTGCCCAACTTTTGCGAGTTTGATAAATCCGACTTCCAAATGAAATCGCGGCTGAGACGTCCAGCGGAGGTCGCTTTCAAGCCGGAGCAGCATGTCGAAAATGCGAATCAAATCCTGTTCCGAAAAACCCGTCGCCACCTCGGCCAGGGCAGCTTTCTCTGCCGGGCTGAGCAAAATCTTTTCATCCAGTCCGAGTTTCAATACCAAAAGGTCTCGAATCCGCGCGATGAATTCCCGAACGTATTGCTGAATATTCAGCCCTTGATCGATCACGATCCCAACTGTTTGGATAAGCGACTTGGAATCACCACGGGCCAGAGCACTGACGGTTTGGTCCAGTATCTCGCTGGGAATGAAGCCGAGCACATCACGCACATCTTCATCGACGACCTCTTGACCACTGAAGGCAATGATTTGATCCAATAGCGATTGAGCGTCGCGCATGCTTCCTTCGGCCGCCTTGACGATGTAAGACAGCGCGCGATCCTCGATTTTGATGCCTTCACGCGCGGCGATCTGGCGAAGATGTCCCTGAATTTCCGCCGGTGAGATTGTTCTGAAGATGAACTGCTGACATCTAGACAGAATGGTTGCCGGAACCTTATGTCGCTCCGTTGTGGCCATGATAAACACAACATGAGACGGCGGTTCTTCCAGAATCTTCAGTAACGCGTTGAATGCGGACGTCGACAGCATGTGGACTTCATCGATGATGAAGATTTTGTACCGGCTGCGCGCGGCCGCATACTTCGCGCTCTCTCTGAGTTCGCGGATATTGTCGACGCCGGTGTTTGAGGCCGCATCGATTTCGAATACGTCGATCGATTTTCCAGATGCAATTTCCTGACAAGAAGGGCAGGCGTTGCATGGAGTTATTGTCGGACCTTGTACACAGTTCAGGCCTTTAGCAAGTATCCGGGCGGTCGTCGTTTTTCCGACGCCACGTGGCCCGCAGAACAAGTAGGCATGGCCGATCCGGTCCATCTGGATCGCATTTTGCAGCGTTTGAACAATCGGTTTTTGGCCGACCACATCCTCAAAAACCTGAGGCCGGAACTTTCTGGCGATGACTTGATATTTCATGAAAGCGTGCGAGCTAGACCGAAGGTTCAAGACAGGCTAAGGGGGTTACCGTGTCACATTGGCTTACCCGATACCGTTGCTTCCTTCCGGACCTGGCGGGGTTTTCAGGCTCCAATTGCACAGCCCCCCCAAGCCTGTGCAGTTAAGCGGGTCCACCGCTTAAACGGAGAGAGTGGGATTCGAACCCACGGTGGAGTTACCCCCACACACGCTTTCCAAGCGTGCTCCTTAAACCACTCGGACATCTCTCCCGAACTTTCCGACTCTACCATAGGTTTGTTGGAAGATCGCGGTGTCCTGGGAAGATAGCGACATTACACCATGTCGATATGAACAGCCTGCGGCGTCAAGGCCTCCAACACCCTTCGCAGGTCAGCTGTAAGCTTGCCATTATCAATTCGGCAGAACCTCTCCGGATACTGCTCGAGTTTCGATAGCGACTTTTCTAATTGCGCGGCCGCTCCATTGAGATTTCCTTTGTGGAGGTGATGGAGTCCGACTGCCGCCTGAACCAAACCTTGGTAAAACAATCGGAGCGGCCCCCCAGCCGACCGCCACATGTCTTCAAAAATTTCGTGAGCTTCGAAGTAGCGTCCTCCGTTAAAAAAATTTATTCCGGCTTCAAGGGAGTCGCGCATGACGTTTTCGTGTAACTTGTTGAAAAACAGTGTGAGACAACAAAAAACAAGGAGAGCAAAACCCGCCATGATACGCATGGGCCTGGCACCGCGCAAGCCGTTTTTCGGGCTGCCGGCAGGCCCAAAGTTCTTCGCTTGCAAAGGTGCGCCCCCCGGGTATTCTAGCTTTATGGGCTGGAGCACGGTACGCAGCCCGGGGTTCTGGAATACTCATTCCAGCCAAGACAATTTTTAAAACCAAACCATCGAATTCCCCCGAGAGGAGGAAAGTTGCGGTCTATTGTCTTTTGCAGTCGGTGCCGCGGTCTGAGAGTGGGCTGGAATGGGAGGTACTTCATACATCGTTTGATCTGCAAGGAATGGATTTCGAAGTCTTATAAACTATTGTTTGTGACCTCGGTTTTGGCGGTTTTCTTTTGCGGTTATCCTATGCCGAGTGTGTCCGTTTTTTCCGTCCCTGGATTAGAAACACCGATACAGTTTGCCAGCTTTCAAGGCCCGGTGGCGCCTCTCATCGACTTGCCCGCGCCTCCACTTGACCCTGCAGTCGGAACAATTAAAGGCTTTCTGAAGGTGTATGGCGTCGATGAATCCCGTATCAGTCGTGTCGCAGAATCGATTGTGGCTAGCGGCAAGAAATACAATCTGGATGCGAGACTGATCGCGAGCATCATGATCGTGGAGAGCCGGGCAAATCCCTTTGCGATCTCCGGCAAAGACGCCATAGGAATGATGCAGATTCATCTGCCTACGTGGGGACATACCGCCGATCAGGAAGGGATCAACCTTTTTAAAATCGAGGACAATATCGATTTCGGCACATGCATCCTAAAGGATTACGCCCGCCAATTTGGCCTTTGGGAAGGCGTGAAAAAGTACAAAGGCTGGATCGCGGATGATCCTGACTCCGAGCATTCTGCTGAGGAGTACTTGGCGAAGGTCCAGCGGATTTACGCGTTCCGGCAAGCCCCTCAGTCCACACCTGAAGTTTTGCAGTAGTCGCCGGCTAAAGCCGGCGCGGCCCCCTCTTCCCATCATCCCCAGGAACCGAACTCCGTTCGGCCATGCTGGCTGAAAGCCGCGGCGCCTACGAAATCGTCGTGGTTTCAGTCCAAATCTTATAAGACCCCTATAAAGTAGTATTGACAATGTATCACTCAGATCCTATATTCTGGTCGGTCTATATCTTTCCAGCTATTTAGCAATGCCTTAGGAGGAACGTGAACGATGAGTAAGATCATAGGAATCGATTTGGGGACCACCAATTCCGTTGTGGCCGTTATGGAAGGTGGAGAACCAGTCGTCATTGCAAACCAGGAGGGCGGTCGCACCACCCCTTCCGTCGTCGCCTTCGCCAAGAATAATGAGCGCTTAGTGGGCCAGGTCGCGAAGCGGCAGGCGGTAACGAATGCCGAAAACACCGTTTATTCCATTAAACGGTTTATGGGTCGGCGCTACGACGAGGTTAATGAAGAGATGAAGATGGTGCCGTACAAGGTGACGCGTTCCACAAACGGTGACGCGCGCGTGGAAATCAGTGGCAAGGAATACTCCCCGCCGGAAATCTCCGCAATGATACTGCAAAAGTTGAAGAGCGCCGCTGAAGACTACTTGGGCCAGAAAGTCGAAAAAGCGGTTATCACGGTTCCCGCGTACTTCAACGATGCCCAGCGGCAAGCGACAAAGGACGCCGGACGGATTGCGGGCCTTGAAGTCCTTCGCATCATCAATGAGCCCACCGCCGCAGCTTTGGCCTACGGTTTGGATAAGAAGAAGGACGAAACCATCGCCGTGTATGACTTTGGCGGTGGAACTTTCGACATTTCGATCCTGGAAGTCGGTGAGGGTGTCGTTGAAGTCAAAGCGACCAATGGCGATACCCATCTTGGCGGTGACAATCTCGACCAGCGCATTATCGACTGGATCATTGACGAGTTCAAAAAGGACCAGGGGATCGACCTTTCGAAAGACAAGATGGCTTTGCAGCGGCTCAAAGAAGCTGCGGAAAAGGCGAAGATGGAGCTTTCCACGGTCCAGGAGACGGAGATCACCCTGCCGTTCATCACCGCGGATGCTACCGGGCCGAAGCACCTGAATCTGAAATTAACTCGCGCGAAGTTCGAATCTCTAGTCGACGACATTCTGCAACGGTCAATGGGGCCATGTAAGCAAGCCCTGAGCGATGCAGGTGTGAAACCGTCTGACATCGACGAAGTTGTTCTCGTTGGTGGAACGACTCGCATACCGAAGGTCCAACAGATCGTGCGCGAATTGTTCGGAAAGGAACCTCACAAGGGCGTCAATCCGGACGAGGTTGTTGCCGTCGGTGCCGCTGTTCAGGCAGGTGTGCTGGGCGGCGAAGTGAAGGACGTGTTGTTGCTCGACGTCACACCACTTTCGTTGGGTATTGAGACACTCGGTGGCGTGTTTACTAAATTAATTGAACGCAACACGACCATTCCGACGCGCAAGAGCGAGATCTTTTCAACGGCGGCAGACAATCAGACGTCCGTCGAGATCCATGTTCTCCAGGGAGAACGGCCGATGGCAAGGGATAACCGTACGCTTGGTAAGTTCCACCTGGTTGGGATACCTCCAGCCCCGCGCGGAGTTCCACAGATCGAGGTAACGTTCGATATCGATGCCAACGGAATCGTTAACGTTTCCGCGAAGGATCTCGGCACAGGGAAAGAACAGAAAATCACCATCACTTCCTCGAGCGGCTTGTCAAAGGATGACATCAACAAGATGGTCAAGGAGGCTGAGGCTCACTCCGACGAAGACAAGAGGAAACGCGAGGAGATTGAGGCAAGAAACCGCGCCGACTCTCTTGTGTATCAAACGGAGAAAATGCTGAACGAACACCGCAGCAAGCTTTCGGACTCCGATGCCAAGGCCGTCGAGGCCGCGATGGCGGATTGCAAAAAGGCGCTGGAGAGCGGTGACGTCGCCGCGATTAACCGTGCCGCGGATGCTCTGACGCAGGCATCACACAAGGTCGCCGAGGCGATGTACAGGTCAGGCGCACAGGCCGGACCCAGCGGCGGCACAACCAATGGATCTGGCACTAAGGCGGGTGACAAGACTGATGACGTCATCGATGCTGAGTACGTCGATACAGAGGAGAAGAAGAAAGAATAATCCGTGATGGCGAACCATGATCAGCAAAGACGATCTCTACGTCATTCTTGAGATCAATCGGGCGGCTTCGGTAACAGAAATCAAACGCGCCTTTCGGAAACTTGCCCGCCGCTATCACCCTGATATCAATCCGGGTGACGGGCTAGCAGAGGAGCGTTTCAAGATGATTACCGAAGCCTACGAAATTCTCAGTGATCCGCTGAAACGTGAGTTTTACGACGTGAACGGTTTCTATACAGAAGGGGTCCTGGAAACCAACCGAAAGGACGCAAACTGGGGGTTCAGTTTCCAGGGGTTCAATTTCAGCCGATCACGCGATTCGAACTTCAGCGATCTTTTTAGTCACTTGGGGCCGTCTCCGCGGCGGGAGCCACAGCGCGGTCAGGATCTGGAGTATCCGGTTTCAATTACTTTTGAGGAATCTATCAGGGGACGCAAAGCCCGGATCAGCCTTGTTCGGATGGATGGGTGTGGAACTTGCAACGGAACCGGGCAGCAGCCAGGTTCACGTGAAAGCGCGTGCAACGGTTGTGGCGGCACGGGAAAGACAATATTTACGAAAGGGCATTTGCAATTTACCGTGACGTGCGGCGATTGTGGAGGTACGGGACGGTCGATCAATCTCTGTAGAAGCTGTCGCGGTGATGGCCGTGCCTCACGTTCGGAGACCTTGGATGTGGATCTACCGCCCGGTGTCGCCACCGGTTCGCGTATTCGTCTTTCCGGAAAAGGTGACAGCGGCCGATTCGGTGGACCGGCCGGGGATCTGTACGTTGTGGTTAGGGTCGGTGAGCATCCCTTTTTCAGGCGTATTGGCGACAACATCCATTGCTCTATTCCGCTGACGGTCACGGAAGCTGCCCTTGGAACGAAGATCGAGATTCCGACGATTGACGGTCCTGCGGTCGTTCGCATCCCGCCCGGAACGCAAAGCGGTCAGGTGCTTCGCATGCGCGGACGCGGGACGCCTTCACTTCTGAATCCAGGGTTGCGCGGCGACCAGTATACGGAAGTTCGAGTCGTCGTTCCGCGAGTCGCAGACGAACGTTCGAAACAGATTCTGCGAGAACTTGCGAAATTGAATCCGGAAGACCCAAGGTTGAAACTCTGGTGATGACCCATGGAACGAAAGAAAAAAGGCAAGGCGGCTTACATGATCAGTGCAGTCGCCGAAAGCTACGACATCCATCCCCAGACATTGCGTCTCTATGAGCGTGAAGGGTTGCTGAAGCCCTCACGATCTGAGGGAAATACTCGTCTATATACTCAAGAAGATCTCGAGCGGCTGGAAGTCATTTTGAATCTAACCCGGGATCTTGGAGTGAACTTGGCCGGTGTTGAGGTCATTCTCAACATGCGGCAGCGGCTTGAAGAAATGCAGCGCGAGATTCAAGAGTTCATTGAATATGTCGAGCATGAGTTGGCGAACCGCTCGCCTGAACTCAATCAGAAAATACATAACGCCCTTGTAAAAGTGACCCCTCCGCATGTAACGCTGGCGAGGACGCGAAAAACAGAAAGAAACGAAAACTTATGAAAACTATTCCATACGAACGTGTCGTTGAAGGGCCGGACACGCTCCGTCTTTATTTGAAGGAAATTTCTCGATTTGCGCAGCTGACGCCGGAAGAGGAAAAAGAACTTGGCGCGCGTGCTCAAAAAGGTGATGAAGAAGCCTTCCAGAAATTAATTGAAGCCAACCTGCGGTTTGTAGTCGCCATGGCCAAAAAGTATGCGCGGTCAGGTTATCCTCTGCACGAGTTGATAAACGAGGGCAATTTAGGTTTGATCGAGGCGGTCTCGCGTTTCGATCCCGGACGCGGCGTCCGCTTCATCACGTATGCGAGTTGGTGGATTCGACAGGCAATCCTGGCCGCGATTGCACATCACGGCCAAGTGTTCCGACTTCCGCCGAAATTGAAACACGAATTGTACCGTTTCGACAGCAAGGTTGCTCGTCTTACTCAAGAGCTGGGACACCGTCCGAGCGTCGACGAAATCTCCAAAGGCCTTGGAATGGAAGAGCAGGACGTCCGCGAAATGATGGAGGGTACGCCGACCGAAGTGTCATTGGATACCCCGATTGGTGAAGGTGCGGAAATGCGTCTGGAAGAACTGATTCAAGACCAGAGCGTCACGCCTGTGGACGAACTTCTTATCGCCCGATCATTCGAGGAGCAGCTCCAAGCGTTACTTTCGCAACTGGATGACAAGGAAAGAGTCATTATCGAGCGACGTTTTGGCTTGGGCGATCGCGAACCCCAGACGCTTGCGGAAATTGGATCGGACATGAAGCTGTCTCGCGAACGGATCCGCCAGATCGAAGAACGGGCTCTTGGCAAGCTCAGACGTTCTCAGCGTGCGAAACAGTTGTTGGGATACTTGAACTGAAAGCGAACGTGTTTCGAGAAATCGCGTGTAAAGTCACTTCGTGTACAATTCCCCGGTGAGTAAGAACCAAGCTCACCCAACCGGCCTACCAGGTTGCCCTGAATGCAATGGGTCTGGTTGGGTTCATCTCGTCCAAAATGGCGTTGCCGGCGTGCAGCGCTGCGACTGTTTCAGGCAGGCCCGCATTGATCGGCTTATTGCCAATGCCAGAATTCCTTCACGCTATGCTCATTGTGAGCTTCAGAGTTTTTTTCTGCATGAGAAGCACACGACCCAATCCATCGAGTTTGCAAAGTTAGCCGCGGAAACATTTGTAACGGAGTTTCCGGGCACTACTCCGATTGGTCTATTGTTCATGGGACCGCAGGGCGTTGGAAAGACACATCTAGCCGTGTCTATTATCAAGGCCTTAATGAAACGTAAAGCCATCCCCTGCATGTTTCGTGCCTTCCCTGAACTACTGAAAGAAATTCAGATGTCCTATAGCCCTATCTCCGAATCGTCGGAATTATCGTTGTTGGAGCCGGTTTTGGACACGGATGTGCTCGTGCTGGATGAGTTAGGAGCGCAAGGCATAGACCGTTCGAATTGGGTGAAGGATACAGTCAATTACATCCTCAATTACCGGTACAGCGAGAGTAAAGTGACGATTTTCACAACTAATTACTTAGATAGCGAAGACCCGCTGAGTACGCGGAAAGGTGTGTTCTACTCGCTGCGGGACCGAATTGGTGATCAGATGCGTTCGAGACTATACGAGATGTGCAAGACGATTGTGATGGCTGGCAGTGATTTCAGGCAGAAGGTCATGGACGCTGAATACCGGCAATTCAAGAAAGATCGCTAGAGTTCTTCCTCTTCTTCATCTTCTTCTCCTTCTTCCACTAACTGAATGAAGAACTGGCTCTCGCAATCTTCGCAAACGTACTGTTCATCCTCGTTGGCGTCTAATTTTCCGGCGCACACCGGACAGAAAGAGATCTCGGTACTCATGTTGTCCTAAATACTAGAATGGTTTTTTAAAGTCAAAGAGGTTTTCAGTCATGAAACGGAACGGCATTGAAGAGCAATATGTCATCGACGATTTCACGAGTAAGGACACGTGGCGAATCTTTCGCATCTTGGCGGAATTCGTCGAAGGGTTTGAAATGCTCGCCAAAATCCCTCCGGCTGTAGCAATGTTTGGCTCCGCCCGATCGCTGCCAGGTAGTCCAGGATATGAGAAGGCGCAAGCGATTTCCGCGTTGCTGGGAAAGAACGGATATTCGGTTATTACCGGCGGCGGACCCGGCGTGATGGAAGCTGCAAACAAGGGTGCCACTGAGAGCGGAAGCATTTCCGTTGGATTGAATATCGAATTACCTCTGGAACAGAAACCGAACATTTATGCGAACAAGCTTCTGAACTTCCGATATTTCTTTGTTCGGAAAGTGATGTTCGTGAAGTACTCTATCGCATTCGTGATTCTGCCCGGCGGCTTCGGCACCCTTGACGAACTATTTGAGGCTATTACGCTGATCCAAACACGTAAGATAAAGCCGTTCCCCGTCATTCTCGTTGGCAAGGAATATTGGAAAGGTTTGCTCGATTGGATCGGCAGCACGCTGCTGCGTGAGAAAATGATCGCTGCCGAAGATCTTGACATTATCAAGACGGTCGATAGTCCTGAGGAAGTATTGTATTGGGTACAGGATTCCCGAGTCAGGAATGGTGCGCATAGTGCAACGCCTTCTTAATCTGCGGTCCCACAGCACCGTCGCCTTTTTGTCATTCCTCATCGTTTGGCTGGTCTTTTCAAGCGCGGCGCAGAGCCCTGCGACGACCGGTCTTGATTCGATTCGCGCGGAAGAATTGCGGCAGAAACTAACTTACATCGCCTCAGAGAAATTCAAGGGACGGGGCAACGGCACTCCCGAATTGAATATGGCCGCGGACTACATCGCGGGTATTTTTGAAAAAAATGGTCTGAAGCCGGCAGGTGATGCCGGCACCTACTATCAAGGGTTCAATGTGTATTCGTCGCGACTTGGGTCCAACAATGAGTTGCGAATCCGTAGCAACAGCGCCAGTCTTGATCTGAAGCCGCGCACAGACTTCATTCCGGAGCTTTGGTCTGTAAGCGGCACCGTAGCCGGTCCGCTTGAGTTGGTTGAGGACAACCGGCCCGGTGCCGTCCGTCTGGACGGCAAAATCGCAGTCGAACTCGAAGACCGCATTGTTTCCGATGACCCGGAATTTCCGACAAATGCGACCGAGGGACGGAAGCTGGAGGCTGCTGGGGCGATCGGAGCCATCATCGTTCAGAATCTGCCGGACAATAATCGGAGTCGTATCGCGAATCTAGCTGAAAATTTCAGAGACGATCTCCCGGTTCGGCTGACCGCGATGGCCAGCGTGGACGTGCCGGATTATCCGCAGATCCCGATCGTTGTTGTACCCTCGGATTTAGGCCGCCAACTTCTGGCGGAACTTCGCAAGCCGCAAGCGAACATTACTGCGGTGCTCACAGTCGATGTTGAACGAAAGTTGCATGGTACCCAGAATGTGCTGGGACTCATTGAAGGCTCCGATGCTCGGCTTCGGAACGAGGTCGTCGTTGTTGGGGCGCATTATGACCACGATGGCGAAGCCTTCGGACAGATTTGGTATGGCGCCGACGACAATGGTTCCGGAACCGCTGCGCTCCTAGAACTGGCGGAGGCGTTTGGCCAGGGATCACCGCGGCCTACGAGAAGTGTGCTGTTGACCGCGTGGGCCGGAGAGGAAAAAGGTCTGCTTGGCAGCCGCTTCTATGTGAGCCACCCAGCCTTTCCGCTGAATCACACGATTGCAATGTTTCAGATGGATATGATTGGTCGCAATGAAGAACATCCCGGAAATCGGTCGCAAGATGTTCCGGAAGAGCGCGCCCTCGACAATGCGAATACGTTAAACGTTCTTGGAACCGCCTTCAGTCCCGATCTCAAAACGGTCATTGCGCGGGTGAATGATCAGATCGGGCTGACTCTCCACTTTCGCTACGACTTCGGCGCCGAAGATTTGATGCGCCGCAGCGACCAGTGGTCATTTCTTCAAAACGGAATTCCAGCGGTTTTCTTCTTTGCAGGACTTCATCCCGATTATCACACTCCGCGGGACACTGCCGACAAGATCAACTATCCGAAGCTGGAGAAGGCGGCCAGGTTGGTCTACCTGGCGACGAGTCAGCTTGCGAATTTAGAGACGAAACCAAGATTCGTCAAAGCGACAGCCGCTTCTCAGAAACCCTATTGACACGGTTCGACTGCCCTTTCTAAAATTAGCACTCGGTTTAGCCGAGTGCTAACACACCTTTGTAATACTATTAAAACAAAAGGCAAAAGGAGACGAGACCATGAAAGTAAGACCATTGCATGACCGTGTTCTGATTAAGCGGATTGAAGAACAGGAAACGGTTCGTGGTGGGATCATCATTCCGGATACAGCCAAAGAGAAGCCGCAGGAGGGTGAAGTTGTGGCCGTTGGAACAGGGAAGCGGCTGGAGAATGGGACAGTGATTCCGCTGGAAGTCAAAGAAGGCGACCGTGTTCTGTTCGGAAAGTATTCTGGAACGGAAATCAAAGTTGAAGACACCGACTATCTGATTCTCCGCGAAGATGAAATCCTGGGCATTTTGGCAACGTCCGGCACAAAAGCGGCCGGCAGGAAATAGGAGGACCAATGGCAAAACAGATTGTCCATGGCGAAGAATCCCGGCAGGCGATCCTGCGCGGCATCAACATGCTTGCTGACGCGGTGAAGATTACACTTGGACCGAAGGGTCGGAATGTCGTGCTGGACAAAAAATTTGGTTCACCGACTATCACGAAAGACGGCGTCACGGTTGCGAAAGAGATCGAATTGAAAGAACCCTTGGAAAACATGGGCGCACAGATGGTGAAGGAAGTGGCTTCCAAGACCAGCGACGTCGCCGGTGACGGCACGACAACCGCGACGGTTCTGGCCCAGGCCATCTTCCGCGAAGGCGTCAAGACTGTTGCCGCGGGCGCGAATCCGATGGCGGTGAAACGCGGTATTGAGCAGGCCGTCGAAGTTGCCGTCGGCAAAATCAAGGATCTGGCGAAACCCGTTAAAGGTGACATGATCGCGCAAGTTGCGACGGTCTCCGCTAATAACGACTCCACTATTGGCAACATCATTGCCGAAGCGATGAAAAAGGTCGGCAAGGATGGCGTCATCACGGTTGAGGAAGCCAAAGCTATCGAGACCACACTCGACGTCGTCGAAGGTATGCAATTCGACCGCGGCTACCTTTCTCCGTACTTCGTGACGGATCCCGATCGGATGGAATGCGTACTTGAAAACGCCCTGATCCTGATCCACGAAAAGAAGATCAGCACGATGAAAGATCTGCTTCCCTTGCTCGAGCAGGTCGCTAAGATGGGCAGGCCGTTGTTGATCATTGCAGAAGACGTGGAAGGCGAGGCTCTGGCGACGCTCGTCGTGAACAAGCTGCGTGGAACCCTGCAAGCGTGCGCAGTCAAGGCCCCCGGTTTTGGCGATCGCCGGAAAGCGATGCTCGAAGATATCGCAATCCTGGCCGGTGGAAAATCTTTGACAGAAGATCTCGGTATCAAGCTGGAGAATGTTCAGCTCGAAGATCTCGGCAGGGCGAAGAAGATTGTCGTCGACAAAGACAACACGACGATCGTTGAAGGCGCCGGAAAGGCACAGGCCATCGAAGGTCGTGTGAAGCAGATTCGCACCCAGATCGACGACACAACGTCGGACTACGATCGGGAGAAACTCCAGGAACGTCTGGCGAAACTGGTCGGTGGCGTTGCTGTGATTAAGGTTGGCGCAGCGACCGAAACCGAGATGAAGGAAAAAAAGGCGCGCGTCGAGGACGCGATGCATGCAACCCGCGCAGCCGTCGAGGAGGGTATCGTTCCTGGTGGTGGCGTGGCCTTCATTCGCGCACTTCCGGCTCTGGAAAAACTGAAGCTGGAAGGCGACGAACAGATTGGAGTCAACATCGTCAAGCGGTCACTTGAAGAGCCGTTGCGTATGATCGCATCGAATGCCGGTCATGAGGGCGCCGTGGTTCTCGGAAAGGTAAAGGAGTCGAAGGACACAAACTTCGGTTTCAATGCCGCAACCGATGACTACTCCGACATGATTTCGGCCGGTATTCTCGATCCTGCGAAGGTTACCCGTACAGCGCTTCAGAATGCGGCCTCCATCTCCGCTCTGATGCTCACCACTGAAGCTCTCGTTTCCGAAATTCCGGAAGAAGAGAAGGCTCCGGCCGGCCCGCCGCCGGGTGGACCGGGCATGTACTAACGAACCTGTAGGGGCGGTCTGTAACCGCCCTGGGCGCTCACAGAGCGCAGCTACAATGGCACAAAGAAAGGCCGCATTAAAGGTATGCGGCCTTTTCTTTCGGTTCCGTTAGATCGGACCAATGCTCAATTCCGAATTTCCAATTTCTCATCGGATAGGAATTGAGCATTGAGAATTGAACATTAGTCAGATCGTCTCCCTTTGTCATTTTCCGTCCCTTTGTCCATATAATCAGACGACATGACACGTCTCGAAGAGCTACGCGAGAAGTATCCCATTTTCCGGTACGAGCGATTTCAGATCGAGAAGACTTCCTCGCGCTTTACGGCTCGATTCCATTTCTCAATTCCCTCAGATATTGCTTTTACTCCCGAGGTTCACTTTGAGCCGGTCAGCGACGGTTGGAGCTCCTTCCCCGAAGAATTCCTGAAGAACGCTGTGTTTCATCTTGGTCTGATCGAAGCATTCAGCTACTGGAAGGCGACGGCGTCGCCGACCATCGAAGTGGCTGCGGGGCCGATGAGCGGTGATCAGATCCTTTGGTGGGAAGATCTGTTGATTCACGGAATGGGCGAGTACTTCTACCGCAACGATATCGATTTCACTCCTGAAAACTTCGTAAAGATCGTTCCGGCTGGAGGCGCAGCCGCACCGGCCGCTTATAACGGTACGTTGGCTCAGCGCAGCTTACTCACGATCGGTGGCGGTCGGGACTCGGCGCTCGCTGCAGGTTTGCTTCGCGATTCCGACCACGCATTTGCATGCATGATGCTGAACCCCTCCTCAGCGGCGCGGGACATTGCGTCGCGCGTCACGACATCTGATCCCATAGTGATCCGACGAACGATTTGCCCTGAGCTGCTCGAGCTGAACGCCCGCGGCTTTCTCAATGGTCATACTCCGTTTTCGGCGTATCTGGCTTTCCTCGGAACGGTCTGCCTTCTCCTTTATGGCTATTCGAGCGTAATCGTTGCGAACGAGCGCAGTTCGGATGAGGGCAATGTCCGGTACCGGGGAAAGGATATTAACCATCAATACTCGAAGACTTTTCGATTCGAGCGGTTGTTCGATGAGTATCTACAGAAGCATCTTGTAACCCGTGGACGATATTTCAGCTATGTGCGTCCGCTTTATGAACTTCAGATCGGCAAACTATTTTCGAATTACCCGGCGT
>Ga0126379_10001505_pt1 | contig 14255 bp, 16 predicted proteins | sample PanSoiMetPlot_24_FD_92640 | JGI IMG/M metagenome (GOLD analysis project Ga0126379, IMG submission 92640) | Tropical forest soil microbial communities from Panama - MetaG Plot_24 | ecosystem: Environmental > Terrestrial > Soil > Tropical forest > Bulk soil | place: Panama | collected 2016-02-17 | reverse complement strand
TAGTACATCTGCGGTTCTATGCTTGGTCAGGCGCGCTGCGATCGTTCCCAGCCTGCGCGTTATAGCCCTGCATACGGCTGTACAGGGTGGTGCGATGAACGCCGAGCAGTTTGGCCGCCTGGCTCAGGTTGCCGCTGGTGAGCGCCAGGGCAGCCTCGACATAGCTGCGCTCCAAACGCTGCAGCGCTTCGTCCAAACGGAAATGCCGTTGCGTGAGCAGAAGCCGCTTGGCAGTCTCCACGGCGCTCCGATGGTCGTCGGGCGACAGACCGCTGGCCCCTGGGTCTGTTCCTTGTTCGGGGTCCAACTCGGCGAGCAGCTGCTCGCTGCCTACCGTTTCTCCGGCGTGCTTCGTGGTCAGGCGGATGACGATATTGCGCAACTCCCTCACGTTGCCAGGAAAACTATAGTCCATCCACAGTCGCTCTGCGCCGGGGTCCAGCTTGAACGCTGCGGTTCCGCTCTGCGCTGCGTAGAACTCCGCGAAATGAGTGAGCAGCTTGCGTTTGTCTTCTCCCAGGTCGCGCAACGGAGGTACCGTTACCGTGAACACGCTCAGCCGGTGATAAAGATCGGCGCGGAATCGCCCGATCTTGACCTCCTGACGCAGATCTCGGTTGGTGGCGGCGATCACGCGCGCTTGGCTGTGTCGGCCTTGTGTCTCTCCCACACGCTGATATTCGCCGTTTTCCAGCACGCGTAGGAGCTTCGCCTGCAGCTCAAGGGGCAGTTCACCGATCTCATCCAAGAACAAGCTGCCGTCCCCGGCGTCCTCGAAATAGCCGGCGCGGGCGGTATTCGCGCTGGTGAAAGCGCCCTTAGCGTGCCCGAACAGAGAGGCTTCGACTAAGGCCGGCGAAATCGCAGCGCAATTGAGCGCTAGATACGGCTTGGGCGCGCGGGGGCTTTGGCGGTGGAGCGAGACGGCGACGAGCTCCTTGCCGCTGCCGGACTCGCCCTCGATCAGAACGGGAAAAGGGGAATTCGCGTACTGACGGATCTGCTGCTTGAGTTTTGCGATAGCCGGACCGGACCCCACGATGCCCGGCTCCGTTCCTTCGGCGACGCGCTCTGCAGCCGTGATGGTACGCGCTCTGAGGAGCAGTTCTTTCAGCCGCTCCGGTTCACAGGGCTTAGCGACGAATTCGATTGCCCCCAGTGCGCGCGCATGACGCGCGTTCTGCTCGTCGTTCTGACCCGACAGCACGAGGATCTTGATGTCCGGAGAAAGCGCCAGCAGCTCGTTGATCAGGCGGAAACCTTCATCCGGCCGATGTGGCGTAGGCGGCAGCCCCAAATCTACGAGCGCGAGCTCCGGCGGAGTGTCGAGCTGACGCAGCAGACTCTTTACCTGGGGTCGAGACTCAGCCACGTGCACGTTGAAATCCCGCCCCAGGACGAAATCGAGCGTATCGGTGATCAACGGGTCGTCGTCAACGATGAGCAGGTCGGGTTTGATCGGTGCGCTCGCGTCCACGTCGTATGCTCGCCGACCGCCGAAGGAGGTCAACTATTCTGCCAGATCGTCTCGTGCCGGCCCAGCTGACCCAGTCTCACGGGCACGCGGCCAGGTGCGCGCCGATGCAGGCGAGAAAGGCCTGCTCGAGGGTCGTGGCGGCATGACGCGCGCGCAGCTCTCCAGGCGTGCCCTCGAAGCGCAGCTCGCCGCGATGGATCACCGCCATGCGGTCGCACAGTTCATCGACGTCCGCCAACGCGTGGGAGGTGAAGAATACTGTCCTTCCCGCATCCCGCGCTTTCCGCAATTGGTCTTTGAGCAACGCGCGCGCCTTCGGATCCAGGCCGCTGGTGGGCTCGTCCAGGATATAGAGATCCTTGCGGCTGAGCAGGCAGGCGGCTAGCCCGAGCTTTTGGGTCATGCCCTTGGAAAACGCGCGCACCGGCTTGGCGAGCGCCGCTCGGTCCAGATCTAATGCATCGAAGGTTCGTTCGGCCTCCTCATCGCGATAGTCGACCTCCTGCAGCTGCAGCATGTAGCGCAGGAAATCGCGGCCGGTCAGGTAGTAAGGTGGATTGAACCGTTCCGGGAGAAACGAGAGTCGACTCCGCGAACGCGTGACCACGCTGGGTATGCCAAAGATCTGGATTGTGCCGCTGTCCGCCTCCGAGAAGTCGAGCATGCACTTGATCAGCGTCGTCTTGCCGGCTCCGTTCATGCCAACCAGTCCGAAGGTCTGTCCTGCTGCGACGTCGAGCGAGAAATCGGCGAGCGCGATGGCGGTCCCGTACCGCTTGTTGACGCGGACAAAGCTCAGCGCTGGAACCGTGTCAGCTGGTGTGGTCATGCAGCGGAGTTCTGTTTGATCGTCTTCCAATCTGGCGTCATTCTTTGCCGGGCCGTGCTTCGACAGGCTCGTGACCCCGGCAGACGGGCGCGTGTCCGTTGTTCACCGACGCCTGCAGCGGCGGCGCCCGCGGCACAGTGCGGCAAAACTCAGCAAGATGCAAGCCAATGCGCCGAGCAGTTCGCGACCGAGCCCTTCAAACCGGGTACAATCCGCCGCGTTTCTCGGCCTGAAACCTTGTGCGGTGAGCGCAGAAAACCTAGTAGAGCTCCGCGACGTCGAGTTTCGCTATGACGAGCGCCCGGTGTTGACGGGAATCAACATGGCGATCGGGCGCGGGAAGGTGGTCGCCATCATGGGTTTGAGCGGGTCGGGGAAGACCACGATTCTGCGTTTGATCGGTGGGCAACTGAGCTCCAACAAAGGCAGCATCGGCGTGGACGGACAACTTATCCACGCGCTGTCGCATCGCGAGCTCTACGCGTTGCGTCGTCGCATGGGGATGCTGTTCCAGTTCGGAGCCCTGTTTACGGACTACTCAGTGTTCGACAACGTGGCTTTTCCGCTGCGAGAGCACACACGGCTGCCCGAGCCGCTGATCCGCGACCTGGTGTTGATGAAGCTGAACGCCGTTGGTCTACGCGGGGCGGCGGATCTCAAGCCAGAGGCACTGTCCGGCGGCATGGCGCGTCGCGTCGCGCTTGCCCGAGCGATCGCGCTCGACCCGATGCTCATCATGTACGATGAGCCGTTCACCGGCTTGGACCCTATTTCCACCGGCGTCATCGCCAATCTGATCCGCCGATTGAACGACGCGTTGGGAGCGACCTCGATCATCGTCACGCACGACGTCGAGGAATCGTTCAAGATCGTGGATTACGTCTACTTTGTTTCGGCGGGCGTTATCGTCGCGGAGGGAACGCCCGCGTCTCTGCGTGCCTCCAACGAGCCGTTCGTGCATCAATTCGTTCACGGTGACACCGACGGACCGGTGCCGTTCCACTATCCGGCGCCCGCTTATGCTCGCGATCTCGGTCTGGAGCATCACGCATGATCGCTGCGCTGGATCGCGGGCTGCGCCAGGTGGGTCATATCGTCATCGATGCCATCTGGAAGCTGGGGGCGGCGAGTCGCTTTTCCTGGCTGGTGCTGGCCCGCTCGAGCGAGAGCGTGCGCCGCCCGCAGCTGACGCTGAACGAGATTTTTTTCACCGGCGCCTTGTCGCTGATCATCATCATCGTCTCGGGGCTATTCGTGGGTCTCGTGCTCGGGTTGCAGGGTTACGAGACACTCAAGCGGTATGGTTCGGCAGAGGCGCTCGGGACGCTCGTCGCACTGGCGCTCGTGCGCGAGCTGGGGCCTGTCGTGTCGGCGTTGCTGTTCGCCAGCCGTGCTGGCTCTGCCATCACGGCCAAGATCGGGATCATGAAGGCGACGGAGCAGCTGTCGGCGATGGAAATGATGGCGGTGGATCCCTTCGCACGCGTGCTATCTCCTATCTTCTGGGGCGGGGTGATTTCGATGCCGCTGCTGGCGGCGATCTTTAGTGCGCTGGGTGTGTTCGGTGGATACCTCATCGGCGTGGTGATCATCGGCGTCGACTCGGGCGCTTTCTGGTCGCAGATGCAAGCCAACGTCGATCTGCGCGAGGACATCCTGAACGGAATCATCAAGAGCGCCGTGTTCGGCGTCGCGGTAACGCTGATCGCCCTGTTCGAAGGCTACGACGCGCCGCCCACTGCTGAGGGCGTGTCCTACGCCGTTACGCGCACTGTGGTGACTTCGGCGTTGGCCGTGCTGGCTCTAGACTTTGTCCTGACTTCTTTCATGTTCACCGGGGTTTGATCATGAAGCGCACGACCGTGGATCTGTGGGTCGGGGTGTTCGTCACCGCTGGACTCGCCGCATTGCTCACGCTAGCACTCAAGGTCGGGAATGCCACCAGCGTGTCAGCATCCGATGGCTACATCGTGTTTGGTCAGTTCGAAAATATCGGCGGCCTCAAGCCACGCGCGCCAGTGAAGAGCGCAGGCGTTGTCGTGGGTCGCATTATGAGCATCGCCTTCGATGATCAGAGGTTCACCGCTCGCGTCACGATGCGCATCGACAAACGCTACCGCTTTCCCAAGGACACATCCGCGTCGATTCTGACATCGGGTCTGCTTGGCGAGCAGTACGTGGGTCTCGATGCTGGCGGCGACACCACCAACCTCAAGGAAGGGGATGAGGTCAAGCTCACACAGTCCGCAGTGGTTTTGGAGAAGCTGATCGGGCAGTTCCTTTACGGCAAGGCGGCGGATGGAGGAGCAAAGAAGTGACTTCGACAGATGAGAGCGGCGTGTCACCGCGGGCAAGCGTAACGATGAGGCGAGCGATGGTGGGGCTGGCGCTCACGTTCACGTTGTGCGCGACCGGCACGGCGCTGGCACAAACGCCGGACAAGCTGGTGCGAACGGTCGCCGACGAGGTATTGAATGCATTGGCGCAGGATCAAGAATTGCGATCTGGCAACCAAGCCAAGTTTGCTGAGCTGCTCGAGCAGAAGGTCGCGCCGCACTTCGATTTTGAGCGCATGACGCGCTTGGCGGTGGGGCGCGGCTGGCGACAGGCCACGCCCGAGCAGCAGAAGACCCTGATCGAGCTGTTTCATCGCCTGCTGATCCGCACCTACAGCGCGGCCTACAGCGCCTACGCGAACATCACCATCGACGTCAAACCGACCCGGATGCAGCCCACCGACGACGACGTGCAGGTGCGTACCGAGATCAAGGTGCCCGGTGGCGGACCACCGCTGGGCGTCGACTACAGCATGTACAAGTCCTCGGCTGGCTGGAAGATATACGACGTGACGGTGGAAGGGGTGAGTTTGCTTACTACTTACCGCAGCACTTTCGCCGAGGAGATCCGACAGGGGGGTATCGATGGGCTCATCAAGTCCTTACAGGACAAAGTTAGCGCACCTGCTGCCGGGACGAAGAAGCAGCAATAGCGCACCGGTTAGCGCGGCGATCGATTCTTCCGGGGGACGTCATCGCGTCGACGGCCCGTTGACACTGGCCACCGTTACGTCGTTGCTGAACGAGGTGCGGGAGCGCTTCCAAGGTCCCGAGATTCGCGTGGATCTGTCGGGAGTGACCCAGGCTGACTCCGCCGCGGTCGGGATGCTGCTTGCATGGGTGCGAGATGCGAGTGCCCGAGGCCGCCGCATCCGCTTCGAGAATCTGAACGAGAATCTGCGATCGCTCATCGCGCTGTACGGCGTGGGAGAGCTCATCCCCGGCGCCTGAGTTGGCCCCGGCAGCAGCCGCCGCGCGTCGGCCATGCCTTTTGCAATCGAGATCAAGCAGGTCCACAAGCGGTTCGGTTCCTTGCGGGCGCTTGGCGGGATCAGCCTTGAGATCCCGCAAGGGGAATTCTTCGGCCTGCTCGGGCCAAATGGGGCGGGCAAGACTACGCTCATCAGCATTCTCGCCGGTTTGGCGCGTGCCGACTCGGGCGAGCTTCGCGTGATGGGCTACGACGTGGTGAGTCAATACCGGCATGCGCGGCGCCGGATCGGTGTGGTTCCGCAAGAGCTGGTGTTCGACCCGTTCTTCACGGTGCGCGAGACGCTGCGCATTCAATCAGGCTACTTCGGACTGCGGGACAACGACGCCTGGATCGATGAAATCATCGAGCGCCTGGATCTCACCGACAAAGCAGGCGCCAATATGCGTCAGTTGTCGGGCGGGATGAAGCGCCGCGTGCTGGTGGCGCAGGCGCTGGTCCACAGGCCGCCGGTGATCATCCTGGATGAGCCGACCGCAGGAGTGGACGTCGAGCTTCGCCAGGGTCTGTGGCACTTTGTCCGAGAGCTCAACCAGGCGGGTCATACCGTCGTGCTCACGACGCACTATCTGGAAGAGGCGGAGGCGCTGTGCAGCCGCATCGCGATGCTCAAGCAAGGAGTCATCGTCGCACTGGACACGACCCGCAATCTCCTGCGCCAGGTCGCGGGGGTGCGGTTGCGGCTGCGCCTTGCCCCCGACCGGCTGCCGGCTGCGCTGGGGACCAAACTGATCGGAGCGGACGAGGACAGTCGCGTGCTCGCCCTAGACAGCTATGCGCAGATCGAGAGCGTCCTCGCGGACCTGCGTGCGGAAAGCATACAGGTGCAGGAGTTGGAGGTGCTGCAGGCTGATCTTGAAGACGTGTTCGTCCAGGTGATGCGGAGGCACTAGTGCCGGGCTTCTGGACGCTCCTGCACAAAGAGCTGTTGCGCTTCTGGAAGGTAAGCTTTCAGACCATCGCGGCACCGGTGCTGAGCGCCCTGCTTTATCTCCTGATCTTCTCGCATGCCCTCGAGTCGCGGGTCCAGGTTTTCCCGAACGTGCCTTATACCTCCTTCCTGATTCCGGGGCTCGCCATGATGTCCCTGCTGCAGAACGCGTTCGCCAATAGCTCATCGAGTTTGATCCAGTCGAAAGTTACGGGAAACATCATTTTCGTGCTCCTCACGCCCCTGGCTCCGCTCGAAATCTTCGCAGCGTACGTGCTGGCGGCAGCGGTGCGCGGCGTAGTGGTCGCGCTGGGCGTTCTGCTGGTCACTAGCGTGTTCGCCCCCGTATCGGTTCAGCATCCGCTGTGGGCGCTCGCCTTCGCGGTGCTGGGCGGCGGCATCATGGGTGCCTTGGGCATCGTCGCCGGTATCTGGGCCGATAAGTTCGACCAGCTCGCGGCATTCCAGAATTTCATCATCGTTCCGTTGACTTTCCTGGCTGGTGTGTTCTATTCGGTCCAATCGCTGCCGGTCTTCTGGCAGCACGCCTCACACCTCAACCCGTTCTTCTACATGATCGACGGGTTTCGCTACGGTTTTTTCAGCGCTGCCGACGTCAGCCCCGGCGTCAGCGTCACAGTCGTGGGTGGCTTCCTGATCGCGCTGTCGGCGCTTGGACTGTGGCTGCTTCAGGCCGGATATAAGCTGCGCCATTGAGAGCGGGGCTAAAATGTCGCTGTAATGAAGTTTTCAGGAGAGCCCTTTGGTCGCACCAGAAGACGTCAAGCGGTACATCGCCGAAAATCTGAACTGTCAACACGTAGAGGTCACGGGGGACGGCCAGCACTTCCAGGCGGTCATCGTGAGCGAGGCGTTTCGCGGCAAGTCGCGCGTGCAGCAGCACCAACTCGTCTACCGCGCCCTGGGTGAGCGGATGCGCGAGGAGATCCACGCCTTGTCCATGCGCACCTTTGCACCCGAAGACTGGCCAGCGGACCGCTGATGGACAAGCTGGTCATTCAGGGCGGCGTGCCTCTCTCGGGCGAGATACGCATTTCGGGAGCGAAGAATGCCGCGCTGCCTATCCTTTGCGCCGGAATCCTGACGGCTGACACGCTGCAGGTGCAGAACGTACCGCACCTGCGCGATGTAACCACCACGCTGTCGCTGCTGGCGCAGATGGGTGTAGAGGTTTCGCTCGACGAGAAAGGAGGGGTAAGCCTCAACGCAGGCAGCCTGCAAAATCGGGTCGCCCCCTACGAGCTGGTGAAGACCATGCGAGCGTCGATCCTGGTGTTGGGCCCGCTGCTAGCGCGTTTCGGCGACGCGCGAGTCTCGCTGCCCGGCGGTTGCGCGATCGGACTGCGCCCGGTGGACCAGCACATTAAGGGGCTGCGGGCACTGGGCGCGCAGGTCGAGATCGAGCACGGTTACATCCACGCCACGGCGCCGCGCCTGAAGGGCACCAGGATCGTGATGGATCTGGTGACGGTAACCGGCACTGAAAATCTGCTCATGGCGGCGGCCCTCGCGGATGGCGCGACGGTGATCGAAAACGCCGCGCGTGAACCCGAGGTGGTCGATCTCGCCAGCTGCTTGATCGCTATGGGGGCCAAGATCTCGGGGCACGGGAGCGACGTGATCACGGTTGAGGGCGGGTCCCGTCTGCACGGTGCCACCTATCGGGTGATGCCCGATCGCATCGAGACGGGGACCTTTCTGGTGGCGGCGGCCGCGACCGGCGGCGAAGTGCGGTTGAAGGGCACGCGACCCGACATTCTCGATTCCATCCTGAGCAAGCTGACCGAGACGGGCGCTTCGGTTGACAGCGGGCCCGATTGGTTGCGGCTGCGAACAGACGGTCATGCCAGAGCCGTGAGCATCCGCACCGCGCCCTACCCCGGATTCCCCACTGACATGCAGGCGCAGTTCATGGCGCTCAATGCCGTGGCGCAAGGCACGGCGAGAATCACGGAAACGGTGTTCGAGAACCGCTTCATGCACGTCCAGGAGCTGCGGCGCTTGGGCGCCGATATCGAAGTCGAGGGCAACAGCGCACTGGTGCGAGGCGTGCAGGCGTTGGACGGCGCTAAGGTTATGGCGACCGATCTGCGCGCTTCCGCCTGCCTGGTGCTCGCGGGCCTGGTGGCGGGCGGTGAGACCGTGATCGACCGCGTCTATCACCTCGACCGAGGCTACGAATGCATTGAGGAGAAGCTGGGGCAGCTGGGGGCCCGCATCCGACGAGCCCGCTGAAGCGACCCGCCGGGGCAACCTAGTGGAAGCTGTCTAGGCAGTCTATGGCGGTAGGGTAGAATCTTCTCTGGAGCCCGATCACCTTTCCGCCCCAAGCTCGTGGACTCACTCAGCTGTGGACACCATCACGATAGCCCTGTCGAAGGGGCGGATCTTCACCGAGACGCTGCCACTCCTCGCGTCAACCGGGATCTATCCGGACGAGGATCCCGATAGCTCGCGCCGCTTGATCCTGGGGACCAACCGCCCGGATGTCAGCATCGTCATCGTCCGCGCGTCCGACGTGCCGACCTACGTGCGGCACGGCGCGGCCGACCTCGGGATCGCAGGCAAGGACGTTCTGCACGAGCAAGGAACCGATGGGCTGTACCAGCCGCTCGATCTGCACATCGCTCGGTGCCGGATGATGGTGGCCGTGCCGGTTGGCTTCGACTACATCACTGCCGTACGGCAGGGCGCGCGTTTGCGCGTGGCGACCAAGTACCTCAAGACGGCGCGCGAGCACTTCGCCGGCAAGGGTGTCCACGTGGATCTCATCAAGCTGTACGGTTCCATGGAGCTTGCGCCCCTGGTGGGCCTGGCGGACGCGATCGTCGATCTGGTCAGCACCGGCAACACCCTGCGTGCCAATCAACTCGTGGCAGTCGAGCAGATCATGTCCGTCAGCGCACGGTTAGTGGTCAATCAGGCTGCACTCAAACTCAAGGACGCTGTTTTGAAACCGCTGCTCGAGGGATTCCGGCAAGCGGTGGAGCGTGCCTCGACCGATGTTCCTGCCTAGGCGGCTCGACACCGCCGATCCCAATTTCGATCGCGAGCTCGATCGCCTGCTCGCGTTCGAGAACACCCAGGACGGGCAGATCGATCAGGCCGTCGCCGGCATCCTCCTCGAGGTGCGGCGACGCGGCGATGCGGCGGTGCTCGAGTACACACGCCGATTCGATCGCATCCAGGCCCCGGACATGGCTGCGCTCGAGCTGCCGAAGGCGCGACTGCAACGTTCCCTCGCGTCCCTGCCGGCGGAACGAGCCGATGCGCTCACTGTCGCCGCGAGTCGCATACGCACGTTCCACGAGCGCCAGCTCGCGCACTCCTGGAGTTACACCGAAGCGGACGGAACCCAACTTGGCCAGCGCGTGACGCCGCTCGAGCGCGTAGGGCTCTACGTCCCGGGGGGCAAGGCCGCCTATCCATCGACTGTGCTGATGAATGCTATCCCGGCGCGTGTGGCGGGGGTCGACGAGATCGTCATGGTCGTCCCCACGCCAGGTGGCGATGCCAGTGAGCTGGTGCTGGCGGCGGCGGCGATCTGCGGCGTGGACCGCGTGTTCACCATCGGCGGCGCGCAGGCAGTGGCCGCGCTGGCATACGGCACTGAATCGGTGCCCGCGGTAGACAAGATCGTTGGACCAGGCAACGCTTACGTGGCGGCGGCAAAGCGCCAGGTATTTGGTGTGGTCGGCATCGACATGCTGGCAGGGCCATCGGAAATTCTGGTGTTGTGCGACGGGCGAACCGATCCGCAATGGGTGGCGATGGACTTGTTCTCGCAGGCCGAGCACGATGAAATGGCCCAGGCGATCCTGCTGTGCCCGGATACGGGCTTCATCGACGCGGTCGCGCAAAGCATCGAGCGCCAGTTGAACGACATGCCGCGCAGGGCCGTCATCGAAGCATCGCTGTCGGCGCGCGGGGCGCTGATCAAGGTCAAGGATCTGGACGAAGCCTGCCGGATCGCCAATCGCATTGCACCGGAGCACTTGGAGCTCTCAGTCGAAAGCCCCGAAGGCTGGTTGCCGAAGATCCGGCACGCGGGTGCGGTGTTCCTCGGCAAGTACTCATCGGAGGCGCTGGGAGACTATTGCGCCGGCCCGAACCACGTGCTGCCGACAGCTCGCACCGCGCGTTTCTCCTCTCCGCTCGGCGTGTACGACTTCCAGAAGCGCACCAGCGTGATTCACGTGTCACGTGACGGGGCACGTAAGCTCGGGCCCGTTGCCGCCGAGCTGGCAGCGGGCGAGGGCCTGCCGGCTCACGCCAAATCTGCACAGTACCGCATGCATGGATGAGACCGCCCGTTCGCTGATTCGAGACGAGGTGCGCGCCATCTCCGCCTATCATGTCCCGGACAGCCGCGGCCTGATCAAGCTGGATGCGATGGAAAACCCGTACGGTCTCCCGCTCGAGCTGAGAGCGCAGATTGCGGCATTAGCGGCGGAAGCGAGTTTGAACCGGTACCCCGATCCTGGAGCCGCCGCGCTCAAGGCGCGCCTGCGCGAGACGATGAATATCCCAGACGCGATGGAACTGCTGCTGGGAAACGGATCGGACGAACTGATCCAGATCCTGGCGCTGGCGGTGAATCAGCCCCGTGCTGTGCTGATCAGTGTGGAGCCGTCCTTCGTCATGTTTCGCATGGTTGCGGCTTTTACAGGTATGCGCTACGTGGGAGTCCCCTTGGCAGTGGACTTCGGCCTGGACGTCTCGGCTTTGCATGCGGCGCTGCGCGAGCATCGGCCGGCCCTCATTTTCATCGCCTACCCGAACAATCCGACCGGCAACCTGTTCGACGAAGACGCCATGCATGCGCTGATCAGCGCCGCTCCCGGCCTGGTGGTGGTCGATGAAGCCTACCATGCATTCGCTGCACGCAGCTTCATGTCTGAACTTACGCGCTATCCCAACTTGCTCATCATGCGCACGCTATCTAAGCTCGGGCTTGCGGGCTTGCGGCTCGGCATGCTGATCGGCCGGCCGCAATGGCTGACCGAGTTCGACAAGCTGCGCCTGCCCTATAATGTGAACGTGTTGACGCAGAGAATCGCGGCGCTAGTGCTGCAGCACCCCGGCGTTCTGGCCGCACAGGCCGCTGCCATCCGCGAGGGGCGTCAGCGATTGCTCGCAGCGCTCCAGGTATTGCCCGGCGTGCAAGCGTTTCCTAGCGACGCAAACTTCATCCTCTTCCGTGTACCTCGTGCCGACGCCGTCTTCTCCGGGCTGCGCTCGCGCGGGGTGTTGATCAAGAACCTCAACGGTTCGCACGCTGCGCTGACCGATTGCCTGCGCGTAACCGTCGGCACCCCAGAGGAAAACGACCAGTTCCTGAGCGCCCTGCAGCAGAGTCTGCTGCAAGCCGCCTGACTCTCCTGTTTCCGATCATGCGCCAGGCCCAGGTGACCCGGAACACGCTGGAAACCCAGATCGTCGTTAACCTCGACCTGGACGGCGCGGGCAAGTCCACGTTGTCGACTGGCATCGGGTTCTTCGATCACATGCTGGACCAGGTGGCACGCCACGCCCTGTTCGATCTGGCGATCGCAGCCAACGGTGACCTGCACATCGACGCTCACCACACCGTGGAAGACGTTGGCATCACATTTGGGCAGGCGTTTGCCCGAGCTTTGGGCGAAAAGCGCGGGATACGCCGTTACGGACATGCCTACGTCCCGCTCGATGAAGCGCTGTCGCGGGTCGTTGTGGATCTGTCGGGCCGACCTGGTTTGGAGTACAACATCTCGTTCGTACGCGGTCGCATCGGAGATTTCGATGTGGATCTCATCCACGAGTTCTTCCAGGGGTTCGTCAATCATGCGCAGGTGACCCTGCACGTGGACAATCTCAAGGGGGATAACGCGCACCACCAGGCGGAAACCGCCTTCAAAGCTTTCGGGCGCGCGCTGCGCATGGCGGTGGAGACGGACCCGGGTACGCAGGGTGCAGTGCCGTCGACCAAGGGTAGCCTCTAAACCTTGCTGCCCCGCGAACGATGATCGACATTGCCATCGTCGACTATGGGATGGGCAACCTGCGCTCGGTGTCCAACGCCTTAGAGCGTGTCGCGCGAGGACAGAAGGTGCTGGTGACGGGCGTGGCAGATGACGTGCGAGACGCGCGCCGTGTCGTGTTTCCGGGGCAGGGCGCGATGCCAGACTGCATGCGTGAGCTCGACGCGAGGGGACTCAGGCCGGCTGTGCTCGAGGCTGCACGCAGCAGACCATTCCTAGGTATCTGCATCGGCCTTCAGATGCTGTTCGATGCGAGCGAGGAGGGCGATGTGCCGGGCCTTGGACTGTTGCCGGGCCGGGTCGTGCGCTTTCCAGCCACCGGGTTGATCGGGGCCGGCAGCGGGAAACTCAAGGTCCCGCACATGGGGTGGAACGAAGTGCAACAGGCTGTGGAGCATCCCTTGTGGCGCGGGATCCAGCAGGCCAGCCGCTTCTATTTCGTGCACAGTTACTACCCTGTCCCGCGTGACCGCTCGTCGATCGCTGCCTATGCCTCTTACCCGTCTCCCTTCGCGTGCGCGGTGGCGAGAGATAATCTGTTCGCAGTGCAGTTCCATCCGGAGAAGAGTCAGGAACTCGGGTTGAAGCTGCTGTCCAATTTCGTCGTTTGGGACGGCATTCCGGCCGCTCCGAAGCACGCCATCGAGGAGCCGCTCGCCGGTGACTGATCCGCTGATGGACTTTTTCCCCGCGCAGGGCCTGTTGTATGATGGGAGCGCCTGACGCTCACGCACGGCCCCGCGCCGCATCAGCTTCCTCTCGCCCGCGCACACCCCCGGCTTTGCTCCCGCTGCGATGCTGCTGATTCCCGCTATTGACCTCAAAGACGGGCATTGTGTGCGTCTGCAGCAGGGCGCTATGGAAAAGGTCACGGTGTTCTCCGAAGACCCCGGCGCCATGGCGCAGCATTGGATGAAACTGGGCGCGCGCCGACTGCATTTGATCGATCTCAACGGCGCGTTCGCTGGCCGTCCGAGAAACGAGACTGCCATTAAAGCCATCGTGCAGGCTGTGGGTGACGCCGTCCCTGTCCAGCTCGGTGGTGGCATTCGGGACTTGGACACCATTGAACGCTACCTCGACGACGGTATCAGCTACGTCATCGTCGGTACAGCTGCCGTTAAGACCCCGGGGTTCTTGCACGACGCCTGCTACGCATTTCCTGGGCATGTGATGGTTGCGCTGGATGCGCGAGACGGCAAGGTCGCTGTGGACGGCTGGTCCAAGATGACCGGCCACGATGTCGTCGACCTGGCGAAGAAGTTCCAGGATTACGGCGTCGAGGCCATCATCCATACCGACATCGGGCGTGACGGCATGCTAACGGGTCTCAACGTCGATGCCAGCGTCGAACTGGCGCGCTGTCTGTCGGTTCCAATCATCGCCAGTGGCGGCATCGCCAGCATCGACGAGGTGAAGACGCTGTGTGCGGTCGAGCAGGAAGGCATCGTGGGCGCCATCACGGGGCGGGCGATTTACGAGGGGACGCTCAACTTCGCCCAGGCTCAGGAGCTGGCTGACCAACTCTCCGGCAAGGACGCCAAAGCCCCCTGACTTGACGGTCGACGCTGCCGGCACTCGAGCGCGGACTCGCATCGGCGTCCTCGCCACACCGGCGGCCTCGACGCCGCAGACCAATCTGAAGCATCC
>Ga0126379_10001504_pt1 | contig 14257 bp, 10 predicted proteins | sample PanSoiMetPlot_24_FD_92640 | JGI IMG/M metagenome (GOLD analysis project Ga0126379, IMG submission 92640) | Tropical forest soil microbial communities from Panama - MetaG Plot_24 | ecosystem: Environmental > Terrestrial > Soil > Tropical forest > Bulk soil | place: Panama | collected 2016-02-17 | reverse complement strand
CCACCCGGAGACCGAGCTCCCCAGCCGTATGTAGGGACGATGCGGTGGCAAATTCCCCATCGACGACCACGTACTGCGCAAAGCGTTTCCCTACGCTCCCGATCACCCGCCGCAACAAGCGCTGCCCGGCCGTGTATTCGCTATCGCCGGGTCCGTAGGGTTCCCCATCGCAGGGCAGTGATAGGCCGGTTCCCACCACGCTGATCATTACGAAAGAATGTTGATAGCCCAGCATCTGTTTCGCCGCGTTCTGCTTTGGCCGACAGAGGTTGCAGCTCTGGTTGGTTCGCCATCCTGCACCGATGCCGTCGATGGCCAAACTGATCCAGCGGCAATCGTCAAAGGCTTTGTTGCGTTTGGCACTGCGGACCAGGGAGAGCAGGGCTCGCCGCGTCGGACCGGGATCGAGCCGCTCGGTGAAATAGCCCAAGGTATCGTCACAGAACGGAGTTGCCACGGAGAGTGTGCGTCGCGCCGAAGAGCGCACTAGCGCCTCGACGGCATGAAAACTGGATTGCCGGAGGATTTGGCCCATCAGCAGGGCCCACAGCAGAGCCTGCGCCGGAATCTGGGGTTGTTGCCGACCGTCTCCAGGATCTTTGAGATACCGTCGGAGGCGAAGACACCGTGTCACATAGTGCAGCACATGACGTGGCGTCGAACGGTTCATTTTTTCTTTTTATTAGGCTTCTTGCGCTCCAGCGCGAGCAGTTGTGCGTTGGCCGCCAATACTTCGCGGACGGCCTCTTGAAACTCCCGTCCCGCCTTGACCCCGCGTCGCACCTCCTCGACCCAATCCTTGGGGATGTGCTGGACCTGCTTTTTCCCCTGAACCATAAAGGTCAGCGACCACACGGGATGACCCCGGTCATCGGCACAATGACAGGTGGGCTTACCACAGCGGAGATGCGACAGGGAGAGTGAGCCAGGGAGGGCATCGGCGGGGATAGAGAACCGTCGCAGCAGCTGGAACTTACGCTGACGCAATCGAGAAGCGCGTGGCCCTTGGCCTCGATAAATCATCTTAATGTATAAATACCATAAGACATCGCAAATCAAACCATATCTGCGAATGCGAAAATAGGAGTCTACTGCTAAAGGGTTACCAAGAGAGAAAAAGAGCGATCTGACGCAGGTGGACTCAGCTACCTTCCGTCAATCTTCCGAAACGGCTGTTCCACGTAACAGGATACAAAAACATACTTCTCTTCCAGGCGTTTGTGCGCTCCCTGGAAATCTAAGGAACAGGTTCTCATTGACGCAAACCCACCCTGACCACACCCGGGTGGTTCCGTTTGCGCTACAATGCCTCGCATATGAAAAACTCTTTGAATATCGTTTTTGCATCCCTCTTCGTGTGCGCACGGATCGCTTCTGCACAAACCGCCGATCCCCTCGCTCCCACCGCCACCACAAAATCCGCGGACGAGAAAGATCGCGAGTGGCGACGTTCCGTGTCCAAATACGACGCTCCTCGCGCCACCATCCTGCACGAGGTGGACCAGCAAATCTCCTCTGGCCCCTACGCTGCCGACTGGGAAACTCTTCGCCGGTGGAAAATGCCTCAATGGTACAAAGACGCCAAATTTGGCATCTTCATTCATTGGGGGGTCTACTCTGTCCCCGGCGCCGAAAACGAGTGGTATCCCCGCAACATGTACCAGCAGAAAGATCCCGCCTTCCAGTACCATCTGAAGCACTACGGTCCGCAAGATAAATTCGGCTACAAGGAACTCATCCCTCTATTCAACGCCTCCAAGTGGAATCCGAATGACTGGGCTAAGCTCTTCAAAGACGCCGGCGCTCGCTATGTCATCCCCGTTGCCGAGCATCACGACGGTTTCGCCATGTACAATTCCGACATTTCTGATTGGACGGCCGCGAAAATGGGTCCGAAGCGCGATACCACGGGGGAACTAGCCGCTGCCGTTCGCGCGCAAGGCTTGCACTTCGGCACTTCGCTTCATCGCGCGGAACACAATTTTTTCTTCGATGGCGGCCGGACCTTTCGTTCCGACGTAAATGATCCGCAATTCGCTTCTCTCTACGGTCCCGCGCACGCCTGGCTGCAAGACAAGCCCGAAGTTATGATGAACGATTGGACCTACGTCAGCCCCGAATTCGCCAGCGACTGGCTCGCTCGTGCCGCGGAAATCGTTCAGAAATACAAACCCGAGGTGATGTACTTCGACTGGTGGGTTGGCCAGCCCAATTACCGCCCGAATGTCACGAAATTCGCCGCCTTCTATTACAATTTTGCCGCGGAAAATAAAATCCCCGGCGTCATCGACATCAAGGACTACACCATCGACTGGCACGCTGGCGCTCGCGATTTCGAACGCGGGCTGCGCGAGGGAATCGAACCGGACCACTGGCAGACCGACACTTCGATCAGCAACCTTTCCTGGGGCTACATCGAACACGACGAACTCAAGACGGCCGACTTCCTTATCCACCAACTCATCGACATCGTCAGCAAAAACGGCAATCTCCTGCTCAATATTGGCCCACGCCCCGACGGCACTATCCCCGACGAAGTTCGCTTCACGCTTCTCCAGATTGGCGCATGGCTGAAACAAAATGGCGCCGCCATCTACGACACCACTCCCTGGAAGGTTTACGGCGAGGGGCCCACAAAAGTGAAGGCCGGCTTCGGCAACGACAAAGAAACCAAGCCCTACACGTCAGAAGATTTTCGGTTCACTCAGAAGGGAACTACGACTTATGCCATTGCTATGGCCTGGCCTTCCGACGGCCACTTCGTTATCCACGCCCTCGGGTCCGCTCAACAAGCCAAAGGTCTTTCGATCTCCGCCGTCGAGCTGCTGGGTTCCTCTGCGAAGCTCGACTTCCACCAGTCTCCCGACGCACTGGACATCCACGTCCCAGATTCCGTGACGCCACCCGGAAAATTCGCGTTCGCTTTCCGGCTCTCCACGGCTGTCACGCCCCTTGATGCTCCTTGATGCTGCTCGTCATTGACAGTATGCCAGCGCCCGGCGATACGCAGGCTGCGAGTAACAGTCCGATCCATCGCGAGACTCATGGTGCTGAAACACATGCTCAACAAGGCCATAGTGTCACTCGACAAGACCAGAAAATGGAGCGCCTCTGGGAACAACCGGTTCGACAGTGTTGGTTACACCAGCGTTCCATCGTGGAGACCGTGGCGGGACTTCTGACGTTTGCGGGTGTCGTGAGTGCTGACAACGTGGCAAACGGTAGCGATTAGTCGGCAGACAGGCCTCCCTTCGTAAACCCTTCAAAGATTGCTAGAATCACAGGTATGGTTGGCACACCAGTTACGGTGGAAACAATTCCTTCCATTGACCCTGCCACCGGGCAGGTAACGGCGAACTTTGAGCGCACGCCGCCGCTGGCTGTGCCGCAGTTGATGAGCAAGGCGCGCGAGGCTCAGGCGAGCTGGGGGCGACGCTCGATCGAAGAACGCTGTACGCTGATCGGCGTGTTGCAGAAAAAGATTCTCGAGGCACGCAACACTTTGGCGGATGTGGTGGTGCGGGAATCAGGCAAGCCGCGCGTCGAAGCTTTGTTCGCGGACGTATTCGTCTCGCTGGACACCGCGGAGTATTTCTCCAAGCGCGGGACCGATGAACTGCGGCCGGAGGCGGTGCGGCACCACAGCACGGCGGCCAAGGCAAAATCCGGAAAAGTGTATTACGAGCCACTGGGTGTGCTGGGCATCATCAGTTCTTGGAATTATCCGCTGGCCATTCCATTCAGCCAGATCATCGCGGCCGTTGCGGCGGGGAACGCGGTGTTGTGCAAGACCAGCGACTTCACGCCAGAGTGTGGTGCGCAGATCGAAAAACTATTCCGCGACGCAGGCTTTCCCACCGACCTGGTCGCTATGCTGCAAGGCGGGGGAGAGGTGGGTCAAGCGTTGATTGAAGCGCGCCCCGACAAGGTGTTCTTTACAGGGAGTGTGAACACCGGCAAACACGTCGCCGAAGTGTGCGCCCGCTACCTGATCCCCACAGTGCTGGAGTTGGGGGGCAAAGATGCCATGCTGGTTCTGCGTGACGCCGACCTGAATGTGGCGTCGAGCGCCGCGGTGTGGGGCAGCTACACGAATTGCGGGCAAGTGTGTCTTTCGGTGGAAAGACTTTTCGTGGAGCAGCCAGTCGCCGAGGAATTCGTCCGCCGCTGCGTCGAGAAAACACAGAAGCTTCGGCTCGGGCCGGGTCGCGAAAAAGACACCGACGTTGGCCCGTTGATTCGGACGCAGCACGTGCAACGCATGAGCGTCATGATCGCGGACGCCGTACTACGAGGGGCCAAAGTTATCTGCGGAGGCCGCCCGCGTCCGGATCTGGGCCCGAATTTCTTCGAGCCCACGGTGCTGACGGGTGTGGACGCGTCCATGCAACTATTCCAGGAGGAAACGTTTGGGCCGATCATGGCCATACAGGTGGTGCGCAGCGCGGAAGAAGCGGTCCGTTTGGCAAACGACACGCAATTCGCTCTGGCCGCAAGCGTGTGGACCGGGGATACGGATCGAGGTAGATCGATCGCCCGGCAGCTTCGCGTAGGAACGGTGATGGTCAATGATCTGTTAACGGGATTTGCCATTACGGAAGCGCCGCATGGTGGTTGTGGACTCAGCGGTTGGGGACGCACGCACGGCAAGGATGGGCTGAAGGAAATGGTGCACGTTAAGTATGTGGACGTTGATCGCCTGCCGAAAACCGAGAAGCCCTGGTGGTATCGTTATGGAGGGGACCTGGAGCGGGCCGCCGACGCCTTTCTGCGTTTTGAATTCAGCGGCAGCCTGCTGGCGCGGCTGCGTCATGCGCGCACGGCGATGAAGACGTTGTTGCGCAATCACGGTTTCTGACGAAGGTTAGCCGATAGAAGGAGAAATTACTTGGCAGAGGAAAACATAGCCGCGCCGGTTCCTGGTGTTGAAACTACGCTCGAAGCAGTTGCCACGCCGAAAGTGAAAACGCGCAAACCGAAACAGCGCGCTTGCGACGAGAAAGACACCAAGGGAAAACTTTGCGCGGGCCACTTGAAACACTGGTTCGACTACCCTGCCGAAATCGAAAAACTGGTTGGCAAGGGCGCAGAGATTTACCGCTGCGAATTCTGCAAGACGCTCTACCGGCCTGATCCGCAGCAGCAGCCCAACAGCTACACGGTGCGTTACTAAAGTCACAGAGAGGCTGCTCCGCCATGCGTGAGAACGAGTGGATCTACGATTGGAACCTGGTTGGCGGTACCGCAATCGCCCCCGGAACGCGCGTGCTGGTGAACGACGAAACGCTGCGCGATGGGCTGCAAAATCCTTCCGTCCACGACCCCACACTGGAAGAAAAACTGGAAATCCTGCACTTGATGGAAGCGTTGGGCATTGATTCGGCAAACCTGGGTCTGCCTGGCGCGGGCCCTCGCGCCGCAGCGGACGTCGAAGCGCTGGCGCGCGAAATCGCCGCGAAGCGCATGCGCATTAAGCCGAATTGCGCGGCACGCACCGTGGAGGCGGACATTCGGCCGATTGCGGAGATTTCGCAGCGCGCGGGGATCGCCATCGAAGCGGCCATGTTTCTGGGGAGCAGTCCGATCCGCCGCTTAGTGGAGGACTGGACGATCGATCATCTGGAGCGTACCACGGAGAAGGCGGTGAAGTTCGCGGTTTCGGAAGGCTTGCCACCGATGTACGTCACGGAAGATACCGTGCGCACAGATCCGGAGACGGTGGAGCGACTGTACACGACGGCAATTCGCAGCGGCGCGCGCGCCATCGTGTTGTGCGATACGGTTGGGCACGCTACACCGGAGGGTGCATTTAGCCTGGTGAAGTTTGTTATGGACAAAGTGGTGATTCCTTCCGGTGAAGAAATTCGCGTGGACTGGCACGGTCACCGCGACCGAGGGCTGGCAGTCGCGAATTCGTTGGCGGCGATTGCGGCTGGGGCGCGGCAGATTCACGGAGTGGCGCTGTCGCTGGGTGAGCGGGTGGGGAATACGCCGATGGAACTGCTGTTGGTGAACTTGCGGCTGATGGGGTTGCGGTCGAACGATCTGACGTATCTGCGAGCGTATTGCGATAGCATCGCCAAAGCCACACACACAACCATTCCACCAAATTATCCGGTTTTTGGGCGCGATGCGTTTCGCACGGCTACGGGAGTCCACGCGGCTGCCATCGTGAAAGCGTTGAACAAACACGACCGTGGCCTGGCGGATGCGGTCTACAGCGGCGTGCCCGCACACCTGTTCGGTCTGGAGCAAATCGTGGAGGTTGGACCAATGAGCGGAAAGTCCAACGTTCTGTACTGGCTGGCGCGCCACAATATTCCTGCGAGCGACGAACTGGTGGATCGCATTTACGAGGCGGCCAAGCAATCGCCACGCGTGCTCACGGACGGCGAACTGCGCGCACTATGCGCTACGAGCAACGCCCCGGTATAGTTTTGTATGCACCATTCACTTCCTTCCGTGAAACATGTGGCGGTTTGCGCTATTCTCTTTGCCATGCCGATTCGTTCCTCGGTGTTCTCTCATAATGCGCGGCAAGCTACGCCAGTCTTGCTGGCGGATACCGTGCAGGTCCGGACGGCACTTGAATGGTTTGCGCAAAACCTAACGTGGATTGATGCTCAGCAGATTCGCCTGACGGAGATCCCTGCCCCCTCGTTCGAGGAACAGGATCGCGCCACAGCAGTGAAGGAGTTATTTGTCGGCGAAGGGTTGACCATTCATACCGACAAGATCGGCAATGTGATTGGCGAACTGCGCGGTAGAAACGAGCGAGAGATTGTGCTGATTACGGCGCACCTGGACACGGTGTTCCCGTCTGGAACCACCATTGAGGTGCAGCGCGCGGGCGAGCGCCTGGTGGGGCCTGGAATTTCAGACAACGGGACGGGGCTTGCGGGATTGATCGCAGTTGCGCGGGCCATGCACGCGGCGAAGATTACGCCACAACGGACGATCCTGTTCGCCGCCAATGTAGGGGAAGAAGGCGAGGGCAATCTGCGCGGAATGCGCGCGCTGATCGACGCCTACCATACGAAAGTGCGCGCGGTGATTGTATTGGATGGATCCGGTACAGATCATGTGACGACCAAGGCGCTGGCGTCGAAGCGGCTCGAGGCAGTGATCAGCGGGCCCGGTGGGCATAGCTGGTCCGACTTCGGTATGCCCAATCCCATCAATGCGCTGATTCGCGGTTCGTTGCGGTTCATCAATACGAAAGTCCCGGCTAGTCCCCGGACCACGTTCAATCTTGGCCAAGTGGAGGGCGGAACCTCGGTGAATTCGATTCCTTTTGAAGCCAAATTGAAAGTCGATCTGCGGTCGGAAAATGACGACGAAATTACCCGCCTGGAATCGGCCTTCCGCGAGTGTATGGCCACCGGCGTGCGCGACGAGATGGAAAACGCCCGCGATCGCACCAAGGGCAAACTGGAATGGAGGGTGAATGTGATCGGCAGCCGTCCCGGCGGGGAATTGGCTCCGGACTCGGCGTTACTCGGCTCTTTGCGCGCTGCCGACGATTTGACGGGAAACCAATCGCGCATCGAGCGGTCTTCGACTGACGCGAACATTCCGCTGTCCATGGGAATCGATGCCATTTCGATTGGTGCGGGCGGAAATGGCGGTGGAGCGCACTCGCTGCAAGAGTGGTACGAGCCAGCGGGACGCGAAAACGGTTTGAAACGCGTACTTCTGACGCTGCTGGGAGTCGCAGGCGTGGCTCCGGAGCCCGGGTAATGAAGACGGCGAACCCCGGAACTCGCGGTGGACCAGTGTGCATTGGATGGATACTCGCCCTCGCTGCGATGTGTTTCGCGACGGGCGGTCGGGTCCTGGCGCAGAAGAACTATCCCATCAACAAGACCGTCTACTACCTTCATGGCCGCATTTATACAAATGATCCGGAGCACCCCTGGGCCGCCGCCATGGCGATTCGCGACGAAAAAATTCTTTGCATCGGCACGCTCGCGCACGTCCTGCTGGACTGCGGGGGCGCACAGGCAGAGGCGGAAACCATTCAATTGAATGAGCGGTTCGTGATGCCGGGATTCAACGATGCGCACACGCATCTGGGCGGCGCCGGCCGCAACAAGCTCAATCTCTCTCTGAACGGTGTCGACTCGATTGCCGAGCTGCAAAAGCTAGTGAAGGATGCCGCAGCCAAAAAGAAACCAGGGGAATGGATTCTCGGGAGCGGCTGGGACCAAACGCGTTGGGCTGACAAGAAATTTCCGACTAGGTTGCAACTGGACGAGGCGGCGCCAAACAATCCTGTGTTCCTGGTCCATGTCTCGGGACACGTGGCCGTAGCCAACAGCGAGGCGTTGAAACACGCCGAGATCACGCCGGATACGAAGAATCCCATGGGGGGCGAAATCGAGCAGTTCGAAGACGGCGAGCCATCGGGCATGCTGAAGGAAAACGCGGCGATGCAGATGGTGGAGCAGCGGATCCCGGACCCTTCCGACGAAGATCGCCGCAAAGGAATCGAGCTGGTTCTGGAGGAACTGGCGCGAAATGGCGTAACCTCGGCGCAAGACAATTCCGACTGGGACGATTTTCTCGTTTACAAGCAGCTGAAGGAAGAGAAGAAGCTGACCGCGCGCATCACCGAGTGGCTTCCATTCATGCTGCCCACCGATGATCTGCAGAATCGGCGGGCGCAAGCCGGAACGACCGACCCATGGCTGAGGACCGGCGCAGTCAAGATGGTCACCGACGGAGCGCTGGGTTCACGCACCGCAGCGCTGCTGGCGCCGTATTCGGATGATCCCTCGACCAGTGGCTTGATGACCATCGAAACAGAAAAACTGAAACTTATGGCAATCGAGCGAGACCGACTGGGTTTTCAACTTGCGTTTCACGCCATCGGCGACAAGGCCAATGAAATTTGCCTGGACGTTTTTGAGTCGGTGCAGCGCATGAACCCTGCGCGCGATCGCCGTGACCGCATCGAGCACGCGCAGGTTGTTGCGCCGGATGACATGGCGCGCTTTGGGAAACTTAACGTGATTGCTTCAATGCAGCCATCGCATGAAACGAACGACATGCGCTGGGCGGAACAGCGAGTCGGCCCTGAGCGGGCAAAAGGCGCGTATGCATGGAACTCGCTGCAAAAAGCGGGAGCGAAGCTGGCGTTCGGTACGGATTACGACGTGGAGCCCATTAATCCATTTCGCGGAATTTATGCGTGTGTTACGCGAGAATTACCGGATGGAGGGCCCGCCGGTGGTTGGGAGCCCGAGGAAAAATTGCCGCTGGACCAGTGCCTGCGTGCTTACACCTACGGATCCGCTTACGCGGAATTCGCGGAAGGAAAGAAAGGCGAATTGAAAGTGGGGCAGTATGCGGATTTCGTGGTGCTTTCGACGGACCTGACGAAAGCACCGCCAAAAGAAGTTCTGAAGACTGAAGTACTGCGCACCGTGGTTGGCGGCCGCGTAGTTTATCAGAAGAACTGAACGGTGCTGAGCTCTCCGGCAAATTCCTTATCCTTCAGTTGATAGAAATACAGTCTGGCGCGGCGGCCCTTCCATTCAGCGCAGGCCGGTGCGTGGTCAGAGATGTCCTTGTTTCCCTCCGCAATCTGAAGTTGCTTGATGTCCACAATCTTGAATCGCAACCCAGAACTGTTCACCTTCAGAACCACTTTTCCGACGGCGGCGTTTGCGCAATCCGCGGAAGAGATGGTGCCTTCCACCGCGTATTGGGTTTCCTTGGCATGCTTGTCGACGAGAGGCGCTTCGGCAGCAAGAGTGGTTGCACCGTGTTCGGAAACAATCGTCGCCATTGAGGTTTGTTGCGCGACAGATTGTTGTTGCTGTTCAACATGGCGCTTGTAGGCGGCGAGTTGGGCATCGTAAGCCGCACGCGATTGAATGGCCTGTTCAAGCTGCTGCGAAAGCTGGCGATCCTGAGGGGTGCGCGCCGCCGCCTGGATGCGCGCGGCCAGAACTTTGGCATCAGCAAGCCGGTCCACACTGAGAAGCACGAACGAGTAGGCGACGGCGTACTGAAGATTGCCAGGTTCCAGGTCGATGGCTTTTCGTCCCAGGGCCAAGGCCTTTTCGTGGGATCCAGGATTTGTTGCGTATAGAGAAGAGAGCGCGGCATAAGCGGGCGCAAACTGCAGGTTCATGTGGATCGCGGTTTCCAGCAAGGCGACGGTTGCGGCGTCATCCATGTTCGTGCGCCGCCGGCGCATTTGGGAGCTGGCATCGAAAAAGTAGGCGGCGTAATTCGTGGAATGGAGTTGCACAGCGCGGGCAAACTCAGCTTCCGCAGTCGCCCAATCTTGCTGATAGTAGGCCAGCATGCCGAGGCTTTCGTGCACGATGGGAAGATCAGGGTCCTCCTGCATGGCTTGAGCGAGCGCGGTCTTGGCTTCCGCGAAGCGGCGGGTGTAAACGTACAAGGCAGCGCGCTGGGCATCGACTTCGGCGGGCGCCAGGGTGCGGCTGGCGTAGCCTTGCGCATTGCCGCGAGAGACGGTATCGAAATTTCCAACATAGAAGCGATCCTGCCGCGTGTAAGCGCCCATCCTATCCGCGAATTTCTTCAAATCGCCGAAGGTCTGCTGCGCCGCGGCCACCTGATTGCCACTCGCCGACCAAGCGTTTTGAAATTTGGCCAGCCATTGCTGCCGGCGCGCATTGGGATCGAGCATCAGGTAGTGCACGAGGGCCCAGGACTCGGCGTAGAACAGGGAGGTGCGGTTTTGTTCGTTGTAGTAGGGAGAATTGTGGTCGACCTGAAGCAGGATATCAATGGGGATCAATTTGTTTTCGTGAAGCTCTTGCAAATGGTGGGAATCGATCTTGCCGATCTGCACGCTCTTCTCGCGAATTTCGGTGTTGCCGAGGAACTCGGCGATGCCCTCGTCGAGCCACGCAGGGAGATCGCGGTAATTCAAGTGGACGAGCGCATGCGTGTATTCATGATAGACAATTTCGTAGGGATTAGCCCCTTGTGCATCGGTGCGCACGGCCACGAAATGCTCGGCTTCGCCGGGAGCGTAGATTCCAGCGGGATGCGCGTGGCCCTTGGTCTCCCAATATTCGGGTAGCAGCAGCTTCAAGGACTCTTCGTTCTTGACTGCGAAAATAACTACCGGCTTGCCGATCTCCGTCCGCAGCTTGGGGAACGCGCTATGGAATACCTCGCGAATTTGCTCGAAGTGGTCGGCGATCTCGCGAGCCTCTTTCTCTCCGGCATTGCTGATCACGGTGAAGTTCGGAGTGCGGACTTCGATCCAAGCATCTTTGGCGGCCGTGAAACGCGCGGCCGCAAGAAAAGCGAGCAGGGAAGCAACCAGAACGCGAAACACGTCGCGAAGGCAGCGAGGTAGTGTGCTGGGCATGATCATGTGGATTTACCCGATCGGTATTGAAGAGTCAAGTGCCGCCGGCGGCTTGTGTTCAGTCGAAGCGCAGGACGCGAATCTCGCCGTTGGTGACGCTGTCGGGCGTCGCTGTGAAGTCCACCTGCGCGCGCCGGTCCTTCCACGAAGCGCACGGCGGGCTGGCGTCGCTGGGTCTGTGGCTTTCAAGGATTTCGATTTTCGTGGCGTCTTTAATGTGCAAAAGCAGCGGACCGGAAGAGGTGGTCAGGGTTAGTGCAACCTCCGGCAAGTGGCCGCAAATTAATTCCGTGATTTTCCCTTCGGCGTGACCGGGTTCCTGTGACGGGAATGCTGACTGCGCGTCTGCGGATTGCGTTTCGCCTTCGGCGGTGTGGCCGCCGGATGCGGATGAGGCTTGCTTCGTTTTTGCGTCAATGCGCTTGGTGAAGCTCGCTACGATCAGGCGGTCTCGGGAGGTCAAGGCCGTTTTCCTGGCCTGGTCCGCCAGCCTTCTGGCGGCGGCGAACTTTCCGTCGGCTAATAACACCATGCCAATATCGATGTAGTAGGAGAGATTCCCAGGTTCCAGCCGCGACGCGCGCGCCGCCGCATCCAAAGCGCTTTGATTGTTCGGCGCGGGCTTCTGAATGTAGGCAATCGAAAGAAAGGCATAGGCCGGCGCGAAATCGGGATTCAGGGCCACGATTCTTTGCAGGTGTGCGCGAATCTTTGGCGTGGATTCCTCGGTGTAGCCAAACTCGCGATAGAGAGCCGTGGCCATATAGAGATGAGCACTCAGATCGTCCGGGTCGGCAGTCAGGGCAAGATCGAATTCCTTCAGGGCTTTTGGATAGTCGGCATTTTGCAGGTGATAGTAACCAAGCTCGGTGTGGTATCCCTGAGCGTTGGGATTGATTGCCGCCACTTGGCGAAGGACCTCAAGTCCTTCCGCCAAATGATCGGCGCGCAGCAAATATCCGGATCGGGCTAGGAGTCCTTCGGCGGGAGACAGCGTCCTGGCCGCAAAATCTCTCTCGGAAATCTTCAGCGATAGGGGAACGCGCGCATAGCCGAACTTGGCTTCATGGGCATAGGACTCGAGTTTGTCGGCGAGGGTGGGCAAGTCGCCGAAGGATTTGTTAGCGGCATCGATGGGATCATCGGAATCACGCAAGTTGGCCAGGTATTTGTTCAACACATCTTTGTCGCGTACGTCGGGGGAAAGCATAAAGTAATGAACGATGGCCCAGGATTCGGTATAGAAGATCCCTGAATGATCTCGGGTGTTGAAGAGCGGCGAAGAGCCATCGATGGATACGAGCGTGGAGATGGGGATTAGCGCATTCTCTCTCAGCAGGCGCAATTGCGGCTCGCCCACCGCGCCAATCTTCACGTCTTTGCCCTCAATCACGGTGTTGCCGTAAAACTCCGCGATGCCTTCATTCAGCCACAACGGGAGACCGCGGTAATTCAGACGGAAGTACGCGTGGGTGTACTCGTGATAGAGCGTGTGGTAAGGAAACGGGCCCGTTCCTCTCACGTCGATGCGCACCAGTGCGTAGTTTTTGTCGTGCGAAAGACGATACAGACCGCTTAGCCTCATCGCATCCTTGTCCGTGCCGTAACCGGGAAGAAACAGTTTCAGGGAATCCTCATTCTTCAGCGCGAAGATCACCGTGGGCTTTCCCCCATCCACGCGAAGTTTTGGGTAGCGCTGCTCGAACATGCCGCGAATTTCTTCAAATTGCTGCGCGGTCAGGCGCCCCTCGTGCTCACCGGCATTGGAGAGGACGGTGAAATGCGGCGAGCGAACTTCGATCCACGTTTCGTGATGATCGGCGCGCGATGGCGGAGCGAGGAGCAGCGACAGGAAACCCAGAATGGAAAAGAGGCGAACGGCTCGCGAGCGACCCATGGTGGATTTGATGTTACGTGAGAGGCTTTCGATGCCAAGCCCGCGGGAATCACCGGCGTGGACGACGAGAATTGGTGTTGCTCAACAATGAAATCGAGTGAGGAAGTTTTTCGGCTACACTGGCGGGCGAACGATGGAGTTCTCAGTATGAAGAGGAAGCTGCGCGCGGATTTTGCGCTGATGTTCTGCTCGCTGATCTGGGGCGTCACGTTTGTGATCGTGAAGAATGCTCTGGACCATACCTCGGTGTTTGTGTTTTTGGCGGTGCGCTTCACGCTGGCGGCGATACTGATGGCGGCGTTTCGTCCGTCGGTGCTGGCAGCGATCGATCGCGAGGAAATATTCGCGGGTCTGCGGCTGGCGTTCTTCATGTTCGCAGGATATGCCTTCCAGACGACCGGCCTGCAATACACCACGGCATCGAATTCCGGGTTCGTTACGGGATCGAGCGTGGTGCTGGTGCCGTTGCTGCTCGGCGTGTTCTGGGGGCGCCGGTTGACACACTGGCTTTACGGGGGTGCTTTTGCCGCGCTGGTGGGGCTGTACTTCCTGACGGTTCCGGCGGAGGGCTTGCGTTACCTGAATTATGGCGACGTGCTGACATTTGTTGGGGCGGGTTTGTATGCGGTGCACATCATTATGGTGGGAGAGTTTACCAGGGAACACTCCGTTTCGGCGTTGAGTTTGATTCAGGTGGCGGGTTGCGCGGCGATGGCTTGGACCATGACGGGCGCGGGCGCGGCGATTCACTGGCAGCCTGTGCGGTTCGAGTGGCGTTGGGAGTTGCTTACGGCCATCGGAGTGTGCGCGGTGTTTGCGACCGCCGTGGCGTTCACCGTGCAATTGTGGGCGCAGCAATACACCTCACCGAGCCACGCGGCAATTCTGTTTGCGCTGGAGCCGGTGTTCGCGGTTAGTACCTCGTATTTTGTGCTGCATGAGCGGTTGACGTCGCGAGCCATGAAGGGTGCTGGCCTGGTGATTGCCGGCATCGTCAT
>Ga0126379_10001503_pt1 | contig 14260 bp, 10 predicted proteins | sample PanSoiMetPlot_24_FD_92640 | JGI IMG/M metagenome (GOLD analysis project Ga0126379, IMG submission 92640) | Tropical forest soil microbial communities from Panama - MetaG Plot_24 | ecosystem: Environmental > Terrestrial > Soil > Tropical forest > Bulk soil | place: Panama | collected 2016-02-17 | reverse complement strand
GAGGGCAAGTGGACGGCCCAGGCGTGGCGGCACGAGGCCCAGGAAGTGGTCGCCCGGGTTCGGCAGAAGGTCGAGGCAGCACTTGGTGAGCGGTGAGCGCGCAACCGCGCTGCGCAGCCTGCCGTCGGTCGACCAGCTCCTACGGCGGCTCGCGGACCATGAAGAGACCCGGGGACTCACCCGGGCGCGCTTGACTGCCCTCGTCCGCGAGACCCTGGATCAGGAGCGCGTCCGCGTTCTCACCGACCGGACGGCCCCGGCGACGGCCGAGCTCCTGGCCGAGCGCGTCGTCGAGCGGGCGCGGCGCGCCGGCCCCTTCTCGCTCCGGCCAGTGATCAACGCGCAGGGCGTCGTGCTCCACACCAACCTGGGGCGCGCGCTCCTGAGCCCGCTGGCCCTCGAGCGGTTGCAGGCGGTCGCCACGACGTACTCCAACCTCGAGCTCGATCTCGTCCGCAAGGAGCGCGGCTCCCGCTACAGCCACGTCGAGGCGGTGCTGCGCCGGTTGACCGGCGCCGAGGACGCCCTCGTTGTCAACAACAACGCGGCGGCGGTCCTCCTGGCGCTGGAGACGCTCGCGCACGGTCGCGAGGTCATCGTCTCGCGCGGCGAGCTGATCGAGATCGGCGGTGAGTTCAGGATCCCCGACATCATGCTCCGCAGTGGCGCGGTGCTCCGCGAGGTAGGCGCGACGAACCGGACTCACCTGCGCGACTACGCCGACGCGATCACCGCCAACACCGCGCTCCTGCTCAAGGTCCACACGTCCAACTACCGCGTCGTCGGCTTCACCGCCGAGGTGTCGTCGCGCGAGCTCGTCGAGCTCGGGCGCGAGCGGGGCATTGCCGTGATGGAGGACCTCGGCTCCGGGTCGCTCCTCGACCTGCGGCCGTGGGGCTTTCCGTACGAGCCGACCGTCCAGGAAACGGTGTCCGCGGGCGTGGACCTCGTGTCGTTCTCGGGCGACAAGCTCCTCGGCGGGCCTCAGGCCGGCATCGTCGTCGGCCGGCGCTCGATTGTCGCGCGGCTCAAGAAGAATCCGTGGAACCGAGCGCTGCGCATCGACAAGTTCACCATCGCCGCGCTCGAGGCGACCCTCTATGCCTACGAGGCCGGGACGGCGCTACAGACGATCCCGACCCTGGCGATGCTGACCGAGCCTCTTGCGTCGGTCAAGAGCCGCGCGCGTCGCGTCGTGAGGCGGCTCAGTCCCGAGCTGCGACAGCGCCTCGGCGCCGAGGTCGTCGACGACCATGGCATGGTCGGCGGCGGCGCCCTGCCGACGGTCGAGCTTCCGACCGCCGCAGTCGCGGTTGGCGCCACCTCGGACGCCGCGATGCGGCTCGACGAAGCGCTGCGGAGCGGGGATCCGCCGGTGGTGGGCCGGATCGCGCACGATCGCTTGCTCCTCGACTGCCGGACCGTGCTGCCCGAGCAGGTGGGCCTCCTCGCCGAGGCACTGACCACCGCCGCCGCGCGCCCATGAACGCGACCGCCCCGACGCACGTCGTCGTCGGCACCGCCGGACACATCGATCACGGCAAGACCTCACTGGTGAAGGCGCTGACCGGCACGGACACCGACCGTCTGCCCGAGGAGAAGGCCCGCGGCATCACGATCGATCTCGGCTTCGCGTTTCTCGAGGAGCCGGGCGGTCTCACGATCGAGATCGTCGACGTCCCGGGCCACGAGCGTTTTGTCAAGAACATGCTGGCCGGCGTGGGCGGAATCGATCTGGCGATGCTCGTGATCGCGGCCGACGAGGGCGTGATGCCGCAGACGCGCGAGCACCTGGCGATCTGCTCGCTCTTGCGGATCAAGGCCGGGCTTATCGCCTTGACGAAGGCCGACCTGGTCGAGGCGGACTGGCTCGAGCTGGTACGTGAGGACGTGGCGGCCGCCGTGCGTGGAACGTTCCTCGAGGGCGCGCCGATCGTGCCGGTTTCGTCCAAGACGGGCCGGGGGCTCGACGAGCTCCGCGCCGCGCTGCGCTCGCTCGCCGCGTCGGTCCCGCAGCGCGGCATCGACGAGCTGCCGCGCCTGCCCATCGATCGCGTGTTCACGGTGAGGGGATTCGGCACGGTCGTCACCGGCACGCTCACCGCCGGCGCCCTGGCGGCCGACGACCGCATCGAGGTTTATCCCAGAAGGGCCGAGGCGAAGATCCGAGGCCTGCAGGCGCACGGCCACCCGGTGGCCTCGGCGCGGGCCGGACAGCGCACCGCGATCAATCTGCAGGGACTCGAGCGGACCGCGATTGCCCGCGGCGACGTCGTCGGCCTGCCCGGCACCCTCGTGCCGTCCACCCTGGTCGACGGCACACTCGAGCTCCTGCCCGACGCGCCGCGCCCGGTGAGGACGCGCACCCGCGTGCGATTTCACGTCGGGACGAGCGAGATCATGGCCCGGGTGCTGCTGCTCGACCGGCCCGAGCTGGCGCCCGGCGAGACAGCGTTCGCACGCTTTCGGCTCGAAGCGCCGCTGGTCGCGCGGCCGGCCGACCGCTTCGTGGTGCGCTCGTACTCGCCGATCGTGACGATCGGAGGCGGCACTCTGCTCGACGTCGACCCGCCCCGCTTCAAGCGCAAGGGCGGAGCCCTCGTCGCCCACCTCCAGCTCTTGCAGACGGGAAGCCCGGACGTAGTGCTGGAGGAGCACATCCGTCACGTCGGGGCCGGCGGAGTGCGCCTGACGACCCTGGCCGGGCGCGTGCCGTTCGGCCCGGAGCGCCTGCGCGCCCTGCTCGAAGGTCTGCAGGCCTCGGGCCGGGTGATCAGCATCGATCGCGACTGGTTTGTCCATCCCGAGAGCTTCGCGCGCCTGCGCGGGCTGGTGGTCGATGAGCTTTCGGCCTTCCATCGTGCGAACCCGCTCAAGCCCGGGATGTCCCGGGAAGAGCTCAGGGTCCGCGCCGGCGGCGCCGACGAACGCGTCTTCGCGTTCCTCCTGTCGTCCCTCGGCGCCGCGGGCATCGTCACGACCGAGCGCGACAAGGCGCGGCTCACCGCGCACGAGGTGCGCCTCTCGCCGGAGCAGCAGCGCGTCGTCGACGCGCTCGAGAGCGAGTTCAGCCGCGCGGAGGCCGCCCCACCTAGCGCCGGAGAGGCCCTCGGCCGGGCCGGCGTGTCCGGCGACGAGGACCACGAGCTCTTCCAGGTGCTCGTGCAGTCGGGCAAGCTCGTGCGGGTCAAGGATTCGCTCTTCTTCCACGCGCGGGCACTCGATTCGATCCAGGCCAAGCTCGTGGCGTTCCTGCGCGAGCGCAAGGAGATCGGGCCGAGCGACATCAAGGACCTCCTCGGTATTTCCCGGAAATATGCCATTCCGCTCCTCGAGTTCTTCGATCAGCGCCGGGTCACCGTGCGGGTCGGGGAAAGGCGCATCTTGCGCGCGGGGTAGGGGGGGAGTAAGGTATGGCGTCGCTGGAAAGGAGTCGCCTATGTTTGGGCTGGGCTACCAGGAACTGCTGATCATCCTCGTGATCGTGCTGATTCTGTTCGGCGCGAACCGACTGCCGGAGCTCGCCCGCTCGCTCGGCTCGAGCGTCAAGGAGTTCAAGAAGGGCGTCAACGAGGCCAGTAAAGAAGACACGACCGCCGCCGCGAAGAAATCAGAGGAGAACAAGACGTAAGTCCGCGCTCGGATTTCCTCGCCGCCGCCGCGCTGTCGCTCCTGACGATCGTCTCGCGCCTCCCGTACCGCGCGCGTCTGCTCTACAACTGGGACGCGGTCCAGTTCGCGCTGGCGCTCAACGAGTACGACGTTCTCAAGCACCAGCCGCACCCCCCGGGCTATATCCTCTACGTCGTCCTGGGCCGCATCGTGAATGCATGGCTTCACGATCCGACAGCGTCCTACGTGGCGCTGGCGGTCGCGTTCAGCGGCCTGACGACCTTCGTCGTCTACTACCTGGCGCGCGCGGTGTACGACCGGACGACCGCGCTCGCCGCCGCGGCGCTCCTCGCCGTGAGCCCGCTCTTCTGGTTCTACGGCTCAGTCGGCCTCACATACGCCGGCGAGGCCCTCTTCGCGTCGACGGTCGCCTACTTCGGCTTCCGCGCGCTCAACGGCAGCCGCAGCGACGTGTACCTCGCCGCGTGGTATCTCGGCGTCGCGGGCGGCATGCGCCAGTCGCTCTTGATCCTGCTCTTCCCGCTCTGGATCGGGTGCGTGGCGCTCGGTGTGCGGCGGCTCCGCGTCGTGCTGGTGGGCCTCGGCATCCTGACCGCGTCGGTGCTGACCTGGCTCGTTCCGATGATCTGGCTCACCGGCGGCCTCGAGCGCTACCTCGCCGCATCGATCGAGCTCGCGGATTCGGTCGTCGTGCCGACGTCGATCGTCGGCGGCCCCTTCGACGTCACCCTGCGCATGTCGCGCTATCTCTTGGAGTCGGTCCTGGTCGCGCTGGGCCCGCTCGCGGCGGCGGGCCTGCTGACCGTCTGGTACGTACGGCGCTGCGGCTGGACCTTCCGGGAGTGGTTCCTTCTGGGGTGGACAGTGCCGCCGGTCCTGGTCTTCACGCTCGTGCATTTCGGGCAGGCGGGCTACGTGCTGACGTTCCTGCCGGCGCTGGTGATCTTCCTCTCGCGCGTGCTGGTTTCGGCGCTCGGCCAAGCCGCGGAGTCGCTGCGCTACCCGCGGGCCCGCGTGGCCTTCACCGCCGCGGCGGTCGTGCTGGTGGTGTTCGTCAACGGGTCGTTCTTCGTGTCGGCGCGGCCGGCTCCCCGCGATTTCGACACGCCGCGCTCGCCGTGGGTCCGCCAGGTGCAGGACGAGGCGTTCGACTGGATCTTTAGCCGCACCGCCGCCGCGCTGCGCGAGCACGAGGACGTCGTGAGCGGGTTCGTCGACTCGATCCGCGGGCTCTACGCCGGCGAGTCGACGGTGATCATCACCGAGCAGGGCAACTCGCGCTCGTATCCCTGGTTCCGGCACGCGATGTTCTATCTGCCGGAGTTTGCGGTCTACGAGCTGCAAGTGGGTGGACGGGTGCCCGGATTCCGCGCCTCGCGCCTGTCGGCGACCATGTCGACGATCCCCGAGGTCGAGATCGATCTGCCGTCGTCCGTCGAGCGGCTGGTCTGGTTCGTCGACCACTGGAGCCCCTCGACCGTGCGGCCCGAAGGGCTCGTCGAGATCGAGATCCCGCACGGCCGCTATCTCTACGAGCTGCCGCTCGGCAAGAAGCTCGTCGACTACGAGGACTACACCTTCGTCCGCGCGCAGCCTCCGCGCCGCGCCGCCGCCGCGCGTGCGCGAGCGCGGTGAGACCGTCGCCGACCTCGCGCGGTGGCGTGCTGACGCGCTCGTAGTCGCCGCGGCCTTGCTGCCGCTCGCGCTGTTCGCGGCGCGCGAGTGGCAGATCGCCGGGGCTTGGGGGTTTCCGCTCGACGATTCGTGGATCCATCTGCACTTCGCCCGCAATCTCGCCGCCGGCGCCGGCTTCTCCTACAACCCGGGGGTTCCGGTCGCCGGGTCGACGGCGCCGCTGTGGACGGTGCTGCTGGGTGCGGGCGCTCTCGTCGCCTCGCCCTCGCTCGCGATGGCCAAGGTCGTGGGTATCGCTGCGGCCGTGGCGGCGGCGCTGCTCACGCGCCGCGCGGCGCTCGCCTGGGGGGCACGCGACGGCGCCGCGGCCCTCGCAGCGGTCACCCTCAGCTGGATGGGGCCGATGGCGTGGGGCGCTCTGTCCGGGATGGAGGTCGCGCTTGCGGCCCTGCTGGTCGCCGGCGCACTCCTCGCGCACGCTCGCGATCGCACGCTCGCCTGCGCCGCGTGTGCGGCGCTGGCCGTATTGGCGCGACCGGAAGCGCTGCTGCTCGTGCCGTTCCTGGTCGCGGCGCGCGCCCTGACAGTCCAGCGCGTCGCCCTCTTCACGGTCGTCACGCTCGTCGTGGTGGCGCCCGCTGTACTGTTCAGCCTCTGGACCGCTGGTACACCCTATCCCGCGACCGCCGCCGCCAAGGTCGAGGGGGGCCTCGTCGGCTGGCTCGGCGGCGTGCGTGAGCCGGCCACGCTCACGTGGCTCACGCGGCCCGCCGTGTTCGGCTGGCAATGGATCGTCTGGCTGGCGACGATCCATTGGCTCCTGCCCGCAGCACTCGCGCCGACACTCGTCCTGGTCGGAAAGCGAGCGGGCCGAGCGCTCGGTCTGGTTGCGCTGGCACTCGTCGCCCATCCAATCGGGATGGCGCTGCTCGCCCCGTATCGGGGGCCCGCGTTCCAGGAAGGGCGCTACTCGATTCACCTCCTGCCGCTGGTCGTGCTGGTCCTTGCGGTCGCCCTGAGCAGCCGACCCACGAGCCCAGCGCACGCCGCCCCGCCGGCCGCCCCGCGGCGCGCCTTCCCCCGTGCCGTGGCGGCGGCGGTGTGGCTTACGATCGCCGCCGCGGCGCTCGTGCCGGCGGCGACGCGCTACGCGTGGGCGGTCCAGAACATCAACGCGATGCAGGTGCACCTCGGGTACTGGGTGGACGCTCAGCTGCCGAAGAGCGCCAGAATCGCGGTCAACGACATCGGCGCAATCGCGTTCTTCTCGCGCCGCGAGATCATCGATCTGATGGGGCTCGTGACGCCGGACATTATTCCCTATCGGCGCCGCGGAGAGACGGGCGTGATGGAGTACGTGGCGGAGACGTGTCCCGACTACGTGATCATCTTTCCGGTCTGGTTCCCGCGGCTCGCCGCCAGCCGAGAGACGCTCGAGCCGATCTATCGCGTACGCCTCGAGCACAACGAGGTCGCCGGCGCCGCGGAGATGGTCGTGTATCGCCTGCTGCGCTGTGCGGTATGATCGCGCCATGCAATGGTTGGCGTTCCCGCTCGTGGCCGTTCTGCTCCTGCTCTCGTCGCCGGCGCCCGTCGTCGCCCAGATCTATCGCTGGGTCGACGAGAACGGAGTACCGCATTTCGCCGACGGGATCGACAGCGTCCCAGGCCCCTATCGCTCGAAGGCGGTGCCGCTCGGGTTGAAAAATGCGCCGGCGGCGCCGCCCGCGGCACCGGGCGGCAAGCCCGCGTCGGGCGAGACCTCCATCCGCTTCATCCCCGGCCAGCGCATCATGGTCGACGCCCGGGTCAACGGCAACGCGGACGCGAAGCTCTTGCTGGACACGGGGTCCGACAAGACGATCATCAGCCCTCGCGCGCTCCAGGCCGCGGGCGTTCGCATCGCGGGCCCGACGACGACAGCGGAGGTTGCCGGCGCGACGGGCAGTGCCCAGATGCCGTTCGTCGTCATCGACAGCCTCGAGGTCGGCGAGGCGCGCGTGGGCCGGATGCCCGTGGGCTCGCAGAACCTTCCGGTCGAAGGCGCCGACGGCGTGCTCGGGCGTGACTTCCTCGACCAGTTCAACGTGGCGATCGATTCCGGCAAGGGTGTGGTGACGCTCTCGCCTAAGTAGCTCCTCGCCCTGCCTGTGGTACGATGACGCTTCGAGCCATGGACTACAAAGCCACGCTAAATCTGCCTAAAACAGCCTTCCCGATGAAGGCGAACCTGCCGAAGACCGAGCCCGAGATGCTCGCGTGGTGGGAGTCGTTCGGCATCTACAAGCGCGTGCGCCAGGCGGCGGCGAGCCGCCCGCTCTGGATTCTGCACGACGGCCCGCCGTACGCGAACGGTCACATCCACCTCGGGACCATGCTGAACAAGGTCCTGAAAGACGTGGTCGTGAAGTCACGCTCGATGTCCGGGTTCAACGCGGTCTACGTGCCGGGCTGGGACTGTCACGGACTGCCGATCGAGCACCAAGTCGACAAAGAGCTCGGGCTCGACCGGCCCGGCATCGACGTGCGCAACGCGATGGATCCGATCGAGAAGCGGCGCAAGTGTCGCGAGTACGCCAACCGCTTCATCGACATCCAGCGAAGCGAGTTCAAGCGCCTGGGCGTGTTCGGCGACTGGGACAATCCGTACATCACGATGGATCCGGCGTACGAGGCGGTGATCGCGCGCGAGCTCGGGCGCTTCATCGGACGCGGGCTCGTCTACAAGGACCTCAAGCCGGTCCACTGGTGCATGCACTGCCGAACCGCGCTCGCGCAGGCCGAGGTGGAGTACGAGGACCAGCGCACGCCGTCGGTGTGGGTCAAGTTTCCGCTGATGTCGCTGCCGCCCGAATTCCAGGCAGCGCTGAGCGGCCGCCCGGCGTTCGCGGTGATCTGGACCACGACGCCGTGGACCCTGCCGGCCAACCTCGCGATCGCGGTCCATCCGGCGCAAGACTACGTCGCGCTCGCGCGGGGCCAGGAAGTCTACGTCGTGGCGCGCGCGCTGATGGACGACTTCCTCGGCCTGTTCCCGGACCGCGCGCACACCGTGCTCGCCGGCGTGCCAGGCGAGAAGCTGGTCGGCCACGGGTTCCGCCATCCGTGGATCGCGCGCGAGGGCAAGATTGCCGCGGCGGAGTTCGTCGCCGTCGACCAGGGGACCGGGCTCGTGCACATCGCGCCCGGCCACGGCGAGGAGGACTACGAGCTCGGGAAATCGCTCGGGCTCAAGATCTACAACCCGGTGGACGACGCCGGACGCTTCGTCGCCGATGTGGAGCACTTCGGGGGGCTCACGGTTTGGGAGGCGAATCCCAAGATCATCGAGCACCTCAAGCGGGCGGGGATGCTGATCGCCGAGCGGCCGCTCGACCACACCTACCCCCACTGCTGGCGCTGCAAGAACCCCACGCTCTTCCGCGCCACCGAGCAGTGGTTCATCGAGCTCAACAAACGGGGCTTTCGCGCCGGCGCGCTCGAGGCGATCAAGCGGGACGTGCAGTGGATCCCGTCGTGGGGCGAGGACCGCATCTACAACATGGTGGCGCACCGCCTGGAGTGGGTCATCTCGCGCCAGCGCGTGTGGGGTGTGCCGATCGTCGCGTTCTACTGCACGGCCTGCGAGACGCTCCTCCTGGAGGAGCGCATCGTCGAGCACGTCGCGACGATCTTCCGTCAGGGCCAGGGCGGCGACGAGTGGTATGCGCGCTCGGCGCGCGAGCTCCTGCCGGCGGGGACCCGCTGCGCGAAGTGCGGCGGCGAGAGCTTCCGCAAGGAGTCGGACATCCTCGACGTGTGGTTCGACTCCGGCTGCAGCCACGCGGCGGTCCTCGAGGCGCGGCCCGAGCTGCACTGGCCGGCCGAGCTCTACCTCGAGGGCTCGGACCAGCACCGCGGCTGGTTTCAGTCCTCGCTGCTCGAGTCCATGGGCACGCGCGACGCGCCGCCCTACAAGAGCGTCGTGACCCACGGCTTCTTCGTCGACGGCGAGGGGCGGAAGATGTCGAAGTCCCTCGGCAACACCATCGAGCTCGACGACGTCCTGCCGAAGTTCGGTGCCGAGGTCCTGCGACTGTGGGTGGCGGCCGAGGACTACACGCAGGACATCCGCGTGTCGATGGAGATCCTGGAGCGGCTCGCCGACGCCTACCGGCGCATGCGCAACACGTTCCGGTTCCTGCTCGGCAACCTCGGCGATTTCGATCCCGCGCGCGACCGCCAGTCGTACGCCCGGCTGGACGAGGTTGACCGCTGGGTCCTCGATCGGCTGGCGCGGTTGATCGGCCGCGTCCGGCGCGCCTACGACGACTACGAGTTCCACACGGTCTTCCACGCCGTCCACAACTTCTGCGCGGTCGACCTCTCGGCGCTCTACCTCGACATCATCAAGGACCGGCTCTACACCTCGCTGCCCGACGACCCGCGGCGGCGCGCTGCCCAGACCGTCTGCTTCGACGTCTTCAGCGGGCTGGCGCGGCTCATGGCGCCGATCCTCACGTTCACCACGGAGGAGGCGTGGCGCCACGTGCCCGGCGTGAGAAGCGAGAGCGTGCACCTCGAACGCTTCCCGGACGCGCCGCGCGAGTGGCTCGACGACACGCTCAAGCGCGACTGGGACCGGCTGCTCGAGGTGCGGCGGGAGGTCGCCAAGGCGCTGGAGACCGCCCGGGCCGAGAAGCTGATCGGCAGCGGGCTCGAGGCGTCGGTGCGGATCGTCGACGCGCCCGAAGACCTGCCGGCGCTCCTCGCCGCCAAGCAGGCACTCCTGCCGACGGTCTTCATCGTGTCGCGTGTGGAGCTCGGCCGCTCCGGCGCGCGGGCACGCGTGACCTATGAGAGCCAGGACATCCCGGGCCTCGTCATCGGCGTGGACCGTGCGCGCGGCGAGAAGTGCGAGCGCTGCTGGACGCGCAGCGAGCGCGTGGGCGAGAGCCGCGAGCACCCCACGCTCTGCGAGCGCTGCGTGCCGATCGTCACCCGGCTCGGTGGCTCCGGCAATCCGCGCTGACCGGTCCCGTCTGGCCGGCGTCGTCACCATCGCCGCCGTCGTCGTCGTGCTCGACCAGATCACCAAGCTGATCGCGCTCAGTCGCCTGACCATGGGCGTTCCGGTGATCGTCGTCGACGGCTTCATCGCGCTGACGCTCGTCATGAACCCGGGGCTCGCGTTCGGTCTGCTCGCCGGGATCCCGTCGAGCTGGCGCTGGGTCGTCGGGCTCCTCTCGCTGGTGGCGCTCGTCGTCCTGCTCCGCGTGGCCGTGCGAGTGCTCCCGAGCGGCGGCTGGCGCGAGCAGTCGGCCATCGGGCTCATCTTCGGCGGCGCGGTCGGCAACCTGATCGACCGCACGCGCTTCGGAGCCGTGGTCGACTTCGTCGACGTGTACGCGCGCGACTGGCACTGGCCGGCCTTCAACGTCGCGGACTCTGCGATCACCGTGGGCGTCGCGGCTCTCGCGCTGGTCGTGATGCTCGAGCGGTCGCCCTCCGCCCGCGACTGAGCCGTGGCCGTGCTCACCGTCGAGCCCGCCTCGGCCGGCATGAGGCTCGACCGCTGGCTCAGCGAGCGGCTCACCGAGCTCTCCCGCGCGCGCCTGCAGGGGCTGATCCGCGGCGGGCTCGTGCGCGTCGACGGCGCCGTGCCCAAGGCCGCGCACCGCCTGCGCGGGGGCGAGCGCGTCGAGATCGAGGTGCCGCCGGCCGCCGAGGAGACGCTGGTCCCCGAATCGCTTGCGCTCGCCGTCGTGTTCGAGGATGACCACGTGCTCGTGGTCGACAAGCCGGCCGGCATGGTCGTCCATCCCGGCGCCGGCCGCTCTGCGGGGACGCTCGCCGCCGCGGTGCTCGCGCACGCCCCGGCCATCGCCGGGGTCGGGGGGCCGCGGCGCCCCGGCATCGTCCACCGGCTCGACAAGGACACCTCGGGCCTTCTGGTCGTAGCCAAGACGCAGGCAGCCTACGACGACCTGGTGGAGCAGCTGGCCGCGCGCACGGTGACGCGCCGCTATCTCGCCGTCGTGCACGGGCGCGCCCGCGCGAGCGAGGGGGTCGTCGACGCGCCGATCGGCCGCCACCCGAGCGATCGGGTCAAGATGGCGATCCGCCCCGCCGGCCGCGGCAAGCGCGCGGTCACGCGCTATCGCGTGCTCGAGCGCTTCGCCCACTTCACGGCGCTCGAGGCGCGCCTGGAGACCGGACGCACGCACCAGATCCGCGTACACCTGGCGTCGCTGGGCCATCCGGTCGTCGGCGACGACGTCTACGGAAAGCCCCGCGCGCGCTCGCCGGTCCCGCTCGACGGCTACGCGCTGCACGCGGCCACGCTCGCCTTCGTCCATCCGGCTTTCCGGAAAGTGATCGAGTGCGCGGCGCCGATTCCCGATCGCATCGAGCGCCTCTTGTCGCATCTGCGCGACGCAGACTAAGGGCGCGGCCCGGACGGCGTTTTCGGGGAATCCCTGATTGTACTCGGGGGGGTCGCGGTAGAATGATGCATACCCGATGAGCCAGGTGACCGCTGTCATTCTCGCCGCCGGCGAGGGCAAACGCATGCGCTCGCGGCAGCCCAAGGTGCTCCACCCCCTGTGCGGCCGCCCGCTGATCGCGTATCCGCTGCGCACCGCTCGCGCCTTGGCCGATCGGACCGTTCTCGTGGTGGGACCGAACGGCGACGACGTCATCGCGCTCGCCGGCTCCGACGTGCGTTCCGTCGTCCAACGGGAGCGCCTCGGCAGCGGCCACGCCCTGCAGCAAGCACGACCGGAATGCGGTGACGGAACGATCCTGGTCCTGTCCGGCGACATGGCGCCCGTGTCCACCGAGACCATCGGACGGCTGGTCGACCACCACCGAAAGAGCCGGGCCGCCGCGACCGTGCTGACGGCGGTAGTGGCCGAGCCTCGCGGCTACGGGCGGATCGCCCGGAAGGCCGGGCGCGTGAAGCGCATCGTCGAGGAGCGCGACGCCACCGCGGCCGAGAAGAAGCTCGCCGAGATCAACACGTCGGTCTACTGCTTCGCCGCTTCGCGGCTCTGGCCGGCGCTCGACCGTGTCCGTCCCGACAACGACCAGGGCGAGTATTACCTGACCGACGTGATCGGAATTCTCGTCCGCGCCGGGGCGCGCGTCGAGGCGGTCGTGACGTCGGATCCCGGGGAAGCGGCCGGCATCAACGACCGCAAGCAGCTCGCCGCGGTATCGGCGATCCAGCGCCGCCGAACGCTCGACCGGCTCATGGAGAGCGGCGTCACCATCGTTGATCCGGCCAGCACGTACATCGAGGATACGGTCACCGTGGGACCGGACACGACGATCTATCCGCAGGTGGTCATCGAGGGGCAGTCGACGATCGGCGGCGAGTGCGTCATCGGCGTCGGCTGCCACGTGAGCTCGTCGCGCATCGCCGCGCGCGTCACCCTCTTGCCGTACTGCGTGGTGCGAGAGTCGGCGATCGAGGAGGCCGCAACCCTCGGCCCGTTCTGCCACCTGCGGCCGCTGTCGCACGTGGGGCCCAACGCGAAGGTCGGCAACTTCGTCGAGCTCAAGGAATCGACGATCGGCCGCGGGTCGAAGGTGCCGCACCTCTCCTACGTCGGCGACGCGACCGTGGGCGAGGGCGTCAACGTCGGCGCCGGCACCATCACGTGCAACTACGACGGTGTGGCCAAGCACGAGACCAAGATCGGCGATCGCGCGTTCATCGGCACGAACACGAGCCTGGTTGCCCCCGTCACTGTCGGCGAGGGCGCCTACATCGGAGCCGGCTCGACGATCACCAAGGACGTCCCGCCGGGAGCCCTCGCGGTCGGACGCGCCCAGCAGGTCGTCAAGGACGGCTGGGCGACACGGAAAGCCAAGAAGCCCGAGGCGCACTGAGGTCAGCCATGTGTGGAATTGTCGGCTACGTCGGGGACAAGAGCGCTGTCGGCATCATCGTTGAAGGGCTCAAGCGGCTCGAGTATCGCGGCTACGACTCCGCGGGCATCGCGGTCCTCAACGACGGGACGCTCCACGTGCGGCGCGCGGCCGGCCGGCTCAAGATGCTCGAAGGCGTCCTCGGTGAGCGGCCGCTCACGGGCTCGCTCGGCATCGGCCACACACGCTGGGCGACGCACGGCCGGCCGTCCGAGGAGAACGCCCATCCGCACACCGACTGCGACGGCACGCTGGTCGTCGTCCATAACGGGATCATCGAGAACTACCTCGAGATCAAGGACCACCTCGCCTCCGACGGCCACCGCTTCAAGTCGGAGACCGATACCGAGGTCCTCGCGCACCTGATCGAGCACCACCTGCGGGGCACCCGTCGCCTCGACCAGGCGGTGAAAGCCGCGCTGAAAGAGGTGAGGGGCTCGTACGCGCTCGGTGTGGTCTGCGCCGCGGCGCCGGATCGCCTGGTCGCCGCCAAGCAGGGCGCCGGGAGCGTGGTCGTGGGCCTCGGGCAGGGCGAGATGTTCGTCGCCTCCGACATTCCCGCGATCCTCTCCCACACGCGCGACGTGGTCATCCTGGAGGACGACGAGGTCGCGGTGGTCACCGCCGATGCCGTCGAGCTGTCGACCCTCGACGGCGAGCCCATCCGCAGGGCACCGGTGCGGATCTCGTGGGATCCGATCATGGCCGAAAAGGGCGGCTACCGGCACTTCATGCTCAAGGAGATGCACGAGCAGCCGCGCGCCATCACCGACACGTTCCGCGGCCGGATCTCTCTGGAGACCGGCAACGTGGTCCTGCCCGACGTGAGCCTGGCGCCTGACACCGTGCGCGGCATCGAGCGCGTGGTGCTGGTCGCCTGCGGCACCGCGTTCCACGCCGCGATGCTCGGGCGCACCATGATGGAGCGGCTCGCCGGGATCCCCGCCGAGATCGACCTCGGCAGCGAGTTCCGGTATCGCGATGCGCTCATCGGCCCGGAGACCCTGGTGGTCGCGATCTCCCAGTCGGGCGAGACCGCCGACACGCTCGGCGCCGTCAAGGCGGCCCGGCTCAGGGG
>Ga0126379_10001502_pt1 | contig 14262 bp, 12 predicted proteins | sample PanSoiMetPlot_24_FD_92640 | JGI IMG/M metagenome (GOLD analysis project Ga0126379, IMG submission 92640) | Tropical forest soil microbial communities from Panama - MetaG Plot_24 | ecosystem: Environmental > Terrestrial > Soil > Tropical forest > Bulk soil | place: Panama | collected 2016-02-17 | reverse complement strand
TGGACAAGGGCGTTACCGTCGCCGAGGTGACCTATTGCAACTCGATCAGCGTGTCCGAGCACATCGTCATGATGATCCTGGCGCTGGTCCGGAACTACATCCCGTCCTACGGCTGGGTGATCAAAGGCGGTTGGAACATCGCCGATTGCGTCGAGCGCTCCTACGACCTCGAAGGCATGAATGTCGGCACCGTGGCCGCCGGACGCATCGGCCTTGCCGCACTGAAGCGGCTGAAGCCCTTCGACGTGAAGCTCCACTATACTGACAAGCACCGCTTGCCGGAGAAGGTTGAGAAGGAGCTCGGCCTCACCTTCCATCCCAATGTCGAGTCGCTGGTCAAGGTCTGCGACGTAGTGACCATCAACGCGCCGCTGCACCCCGAGACCGAAGGCATGTTCAACGACAAGCTGATCGCCAAGATGAAGCGCGGTAGTTACATCGTGAACACGGCGCGCGGAAAGATCTGCGACCGTGACGCGATTGTTCGCGCGCTCGAGAGCGGCCAGCTCGCTGGCTATGCCGGCGACGTGTGGTTCCCGCAGCCGGCGCCGCGCGATCATCCCTGGCGCACCATGCCGCATCACGGCATGACCCCGCATATCTCGGGCAGCTCGCTGTCGGCGCAGGCGCGCTATGCCGCCGGCACTCGCGAGATCCTCGAATGCTATTTCGCCAAGAAGCCGATCCGCACCGAGTATCTCATCGTTGACAAGGGCAAGCTCGCCGGCGCGGGCGCGCATTCTTATACGGCCGGCGACGCCACCAAAGGGTCGGAGGAAGCAGCGAAGTACAAGAAGTCGGGGGCTTAACCGCCAGGCCGGCAAGACAAAGAACTTGGCCCGCGCCGTCGCCTTCAGCGGTGTGGGCTTCTTATTTTGAACACGATCGACGCGAAGGCCGCGTATCCCGTCGCTGGGAACCTCTGTGCATGTTTCGCCATCTAATGGCTCGTTGTGCCCCGGACGAAAGGTCGGGCCGAGAGCCTCTGCGAAGCGTTTCGCTTTGGGCGGATCGCTTAGCTTCACCCGCGAAAGGAAACATCATGCTCAAGAGTATCGTCATCGGTGCCCTTTCGGGCACGCTTATGTTCGCCACGGCTGCGGTCGCGGCCGACCAGGCGGCAAAACCCACCGATCCGCAAATTGCCCACATCGCCTACACCGCCGGCCAGCTTGACATCGAGGCCGCCAAGCAGGCTTTGGACAAATCGAAGAACAAGGACGTCCGCGCTTTTGCCCAGCAGATGGTGGGAGACCATACGACCGTGAACAATCAGGCCCTGGCGCTAGTGAAAAAGCTCAAGGTCACGCCGGAAGACAATCCCACCAGCCAAAGCCTGACCAAACAGGCGGACTCCACCCGTAAGCAGCTCGCGAGCCTGAACGGAGCCGCCTTTGACAAGGCTTACGTCGACAACGAGGTGGCCTATCATAAGACGGTCAACGCCGCACTCAGCGACACGCTCATTCCTGATGCGCAGAATGCCGAGCTGAAGGCGTTGCTGCAAAGCGGTCTGGCCCTGTTTCAGGCGCACCAAAAGCACGCCGAACAGCTTGCCGGCCAGCTTCAGTCCTCGTCGGCCTCACAGTAGGAAACATGACAAGCGTCGCGCTGGACTACGAGACTCTGACCGATATTGAGCTCGCGAGGCGAATAGCCCAGCGCGATTCTCTTGCCGTGCGCATCGTGACCAGACGCAACAACCAGCGTCTCTATCGGACGGCCTGGAGCGTGTTGAAAAACCGGGCAGACGCCGAGGATGCCCTCCAGGAGGGATATCTCAGGGCTTTCGTCGCGATCGGCAGGTTTGCGGGAGCGTCGTCCCTCAGCACTTGGCTAACGCGTATCGTGTTGAACGAAGCCCTTGGTAGGCGCCGGGCGATACAAAGCAAAAGACGCCTGTTGCGTGAACAGTCCATAGCCTTGATTGATGACTATCGGGAGAATCTGATGGGAGGATCTGCCACGTCTTCAACGCCCGAAGTTGATGCCGCGCGGGGCCAGGTCGCCAAGCTTCTCGAGCAAGCCATAGCGGATTTGCCGGAGCCGTTCCGGATTGTCTTCATGTTGCGCGCCGTCGACGGGCTGAGTGTCGAGGAAACCGCGGACGTGCTGGAGATTCACGGTCAAAACCCGCCTGTTGCGCGCACGTCGGCGGCTGCAAGTCGCTCTCGCCCCAAGCCTGCAAGACGCCTTGCGAGGCGCTTTCCCCTTTGCAGGCAAGGACTGTGAGGCGCTCACCCAGAGAGTGCTGGCAAGGCTCGCCCGGTAGGCCTGTTCCGCTTGCCACAGGGCGGATACTGCGGCCGCCCGACCGTCTACTGCTTCTTCTGCGCGACTTTCTTGTTGCTCGTCTTGTGCACGGCCTTCTTCGTGGTTTTGTGCGTGCTCTTGGAGGCGACCTTCTTCTTGCTCGTGGTCTTCTTCTTTGCCACGGTCGCAGTCTTACCGCGCAGCTTATCGGCCTGCGCTTGCGTCAATTCCCCGGCGTCGACGAGCGCGGCTACGCAGACATGCGAGAGCTTCTTGATATTGCGCGACATGCAAGCGCGCAGTCCCTCTGTGCCAAGTCCATATTCGCCGCAATATCTATGGTAGTCGTTGGGACAATCGCGCTTCTCGCGCTGGGTAATGTTGCCGGCTAGCGCCGGGACCGCGATTAACGCGAAGGCGAAAATTGCCGCGCCGGCGGCGGTACTGTACTTAATCCTCATGTTACTGAACCTGTCCGGTTAGAAAGGCAGGAATTGACGTCGCCGATGGATAAAGTGGCGGCAGCCCGGCGGTAAATAGCCGAGCGACAACGGCCAAATAATGTCAAGAGAAGTCCTCGGCGCTCCTCGCATTCCGGCGTCGCATTCAGCCCGCCTCTTCCTAGCCGACTTTTCCCTCGATCGAGAATCCTTGCGCCTCAAAGGCAGGAGCGGCTTCTGCCGACAACAGGAACTCGACGAACTTGCGTGCCTCCGGTTTGGCGGAAGCAGTCAGCGTGACCGGATACAAAATCCTCGGATGGCTGTTCTCGGGGAAAGTGCCCACGACTTTGACGGCTGGTTCGGATTTTGCGTCGGTCCCGTAGACGATGCCGAGCGGCGCCTCTCCCCTCGCCACGAAGGTGAGCGCCGCGCGGGCATTTTCCGCTTGAGCCACATGCGACGCCACCGCATCCCACACGCCGAGATAAGTGAGTGCAGCCTTGCCGTATTTCCCGGCTGGCACGGTATCGACGCTTGCCATGGCAAGCTTGCCATCGGCGCCCAGCGCCGGCAGCAGGGGAAAATTCTTTTCGATGACCAGCGAGACGTCAGAGTCCTTCGGCGCGATCAGCACCAGAGTGTTGCCGAGCGAGGTATGCCGCGACGCGGGATCGATGAGCTTCTTCTGCTCAAGGTAGTCCATCCAATCAAGGTCGGCCGAAAAGAAGATATCGGCAGGTGCCCCTTGCTCGATCTGCTTGGCGAGCGCCGAGGAGGCCGCGTAACTGACCACGACCTTGTCGCCGGTCTTGGTTTCATAAAGCTTCGCCGCGTCGTCGAGCGCATTTTTGAGGCTTGCTGCCGCAAACACGGTGACGTCTGCTGTTCCCGCCGCGGTCGAGACGAAAGGCAGGGCGACAAAGCCGAGGCAAACGCGAGCACAAGGCCGCGCCGGACGGGATTTGGGGACATGAACGCGCTCCTTTGAACCGTAGACCAAATGTCTGGCACGGAACGCGAAAGTTAGGCAAGGCGGGCTCGCTCCGGGTGCGAAGCTCCGCGCTCGATTTCGTGCGTCACAGAACCGGCACGCAGCGCCGGAATGCTCTTTCCGAGCTGGATTTACCTGTCGAAGCAGAAATTCGCGCTCCGCTAAGGCCCTTGCGGCCGGGGCGAAGCACGTTCAAATTGTTGCCAAATACCAAACGGGGCGGTCTGACAGCTCTGATGGGGGGGAATAGGAATGGCGACTGCACATACGGCCATGGCCGGCGACCATGCCGGCCTTCTCGATAAAGAGCGGATCATTGCGCCGGCTGATTACAATCGCTGGCTGGTCCCGCCCGCTGCGCTTGCCATCCATCTCTGCATCGGGATGGCCTATGGCTTCAGCGTGTTTTGGTTGCCGCTCGGCCGCGCCGTTGGTGTTGCTCAAGGGCTAGACAAGCCGGTCCCCTGCCCGGGCGACGCCACCACGTTCTGGGGCAAGGTCGCCATCACCGGTCACGCACTGTTCGCCACCGACTGCGACTGGACCCAGTTCGACCTCGGCTGGATGTACACGCTGTTTTTCGTCCTGCTCGGCACCTCGGCGGCGATCTGGGGCGGGTGGCTCGAGCGCGTCGGTCCGCGGCGCGCAGGCGTCGTGGCGGCGTTCTGTTGGGGTGGCGGTCTCTTGATCTCCGCCGTCGGCGTCTACATCCATCAGCTTTGGCTGATGTGGCTCGGCTCCGGCATCATCGGCGGCTGCGGGCTTGGCCTCGGCTACATTTCGCCCGTCTCGACCCTGATCAAATGGTTCCCCGATCGCCGCGGCATGGCGACCGGCATGGCCATCATGGGCTTCGGCGGCGGTGCCATGCTCGGCTCGCCGCTCGCCACCATCCTCATGAACTATTATGCCACCCCGACCTCGGTCGGCGTGTGGGAAACCTTTGTGACCATGGGGATCATCTATTTCATCTTCATGATGTGCGGTGCCTTCGGCTACCGGCTGCCGCCGACCGGGTGGAAGCCGCAAGGCTGGACGCCGCCGGCAGACTCCAAGGCGATGATCACGACCGGCCATGTGCACCTGAACCAGGCCCACAAGACGTTGCAGTTCTGGCTGATCTGGCTCGTGCTCTGCCTCAACGTCTCAGCCGGAATCGGCATCATCGGCGCGGCCTCGCCGATGCTTCAGGAGACCTTCGGCGGACGGCTGTTCGGAGATCCCACGGTCGGCTTCGCGCAATTCAGTGACGCGCAGAAAGCGCAAGCTGCACTCGTTGGCGCCGCCTTTGTCGGCCTGTTCTCGCTGTTCAACATCGCCGGCCGCTTCTTCTGGGCGTCGCTGTCAGACAAGATCGGCCGCAAGATCACCTATTTCCTGTTCTTCACGCTCGGCTTCATCTGCTACGCGTCGGCCCCGACGCTCGCCACGCTCGGCATGCTCGGGTTGTTCGCTGCAGCCTTCTGCTTGATCGCCTCGATGTATGGCGGCGGCTTCGCCACCATCCCTGCCTATCTCGCCGACATCTTCGGCACGCAATTCGTGGGCGCCATCCACGGCCGCTTGCTCACTGCCTGGTCGACCGCCGGCATCGTCGGCCCGGTGATCGTCAACTACATGCACGACTCGCGCAAAGCCGCGGGCGTCGCGCCGGACCAGATCTACCACCCGATTTTCTACGTCCTCGCCGGCCTGCTCGTGGCGGGCTTCATCTGCAACCTCCTGATCAGGCCACTCGCCAATAAGTGGTTCATGAAGCCCGAGGAGGTCGAAGCGCTCCAGACGAAGTCGGCCCGCGACCGCGCCATGCATGCGGTCGAGATCAGGGAGCGGGAGGATACGCATCCAGGCATTCGCCTGCTCCAGCCGATCGGGCTTCTCTTGATCGCCGTCGCCATCGTCTGGTGGATCACCTTTTACACCAAGGTCGGCGGCATCTGGGGCGCTTGGGAGTGTCTGGTTTACTCGGCAGGCCCCTGCCTCGACACCATCGCCAAGGCAGAGGCCGCTGGCTCCTTCGCCTATTACCCCTTCCTGATGTGGATCGGGCTCGCGCTCTGGGTCGCCGGCGTCGTGCTAAGTCCAAGGCGTCTCGAAGTGGCACCTCTCGCTTGGTTTGCGGTCGGCCTTCCGCTGCTCTGGGGCGTCTGGATCACCGTCGACAAGGCATTGATCTTGTTCGGATAAGTGCTAGTCCGGGGGCGCGCCCTTATTTAGTGGTCGGGCCCCTGTTTCCGGCCGAGACGTGGTGAGATTGGCAAGTTTTCTCGTCAGAATTTCTTAATGTGGCATTCAGAGGCTGTTCATTGGGCAGTCATGCGGGACTCACGCCTATTCCCCATTATCTAGGATGTTGGTTCACCGAAGGAGACGACCATGAAAGAGTGGCTGAAACCCGAGATCACCGAGTCCGAGGCTGGCATGGAAGTGACGAGCTATCTCCCTGCCGAGCTCGACCGCGCTTAATTAACGCGTCGATCTCTTCAAGCTATCTAATAATGGCGGTCCCCGCGAAAGTGGGGATCGCCATTTTGATTCTGCAATCTGCATTCCCTTCCCCTAGAGCCTTGGGCTAGATAGGCCTCCCGCTTAGGTCGAGGCATCTCGGTGATGGGCTCTGTCCACGGCAGCAGCGAGCGCCCGGCTGTCGGCTTTCTGCGCAAACCGCAAAGCTGATGGACCCTCTATTTTCTCTCCTCATCGCTCTCGTGGTCGCCTTTCCGGTGCTGGCCATTGTCGCCCTCGTCTTGGCGATCGGTGCACGCGAGCGGTTGAGGAAGCTCGAATTCAAGCTCGCCGGGCTTGAAGGACAGCTCTCCGGGCTGGCCCCTCAGCCTGCCCCAGCTCCGACGCCCGCGCCTGAAGCCGTCAAGGAGCGAGAGGCCAAGATTGAGGAACTGGCGGCGCCTCCCGCGCCGGAAGAACCTCCCGCCACCGCGCCAGCTCCCTCGGTCCCGCCGCTCAAGCCTCACATCAGCCTCGAGGAACGCTTCGGCACCCAATGGGTGGTCTGGGCCGGCGGCATTGCGCTGGCCCTCGGCGGCTTTTTCCTGGTGCGTTACTCGATCGAGCAAGGATGGTTCGGGCCGGCCGCCCGGGTCTTGCTCGCAGGCATCGTCGCACTCGCGCTGATCGCAGCCGGCGAATGGACGCGCCGCCGCGAAATCAAGAGCGGCATTGTTGGCCTGCCTAAGGCGCATATCCCGAGCGTGCTCACCGCCGCAGGAACTGCGATTGCCTATGCCGACATCTATGCGGCTTACGCGCTCTACGGATTCATCGGTCCTGCTGCCGCCTTCGTCCTTTTGGGTATTGTCGCCCTCGGCACGCTCGCCGCCGCGCTGATCCACGGACCTGCGCTTGCTGGCCTCGGACTGATCGGCGCGTTTATCACGCCGCTCATCGTTTCGACCGAACAGCCGAATTATTGGGCGCTCTATCTCTATCTTGCGGTGGTGACCGCTGCCTCATTTGCGCTCGCGCGGGCGCGGCTCTGGCGATGGCTCGCGGTGACGGCGGTGCTTGCCAGCGTGCTGTGGACGTTACCCGGCCTCGACGACTTACAGGCCCTGCCGGAGCACGTGTTCCACGTCGCCGCTGGCTTCACGCTCGGCGCATTCTTCATCGTCTCCGGCTTCCTGTTCGGTCCTGACGCCGCCCGCGGCAAGATCGAGTTCGTCTCTTCGGCGACCCTCATCGCCTATCTCTTCGCCGCCATGCTGCTTGTGTTGGCGAGCGGCCACGATACGCTCGCGCTCATCCTATTCGTCGTACTTGTAACCTCGACACTGGCAATTGCCTGGCGCACCGACGCAGCCGCGCTGGCCGTACCCGCCGCGGCCATCTTCGTGACGCTGATCTTCCTGCATTGGTCGTTCGATTTCGATGTGAGCCAGCTCGGACTGCCCTCTGGTCCCGCGCCAGACAGCCTGTGGAAGCCCGAGCACTACCTGTTCGGCGCGCCGCTCACACTTGGCGCGGCTTTCGCTCTGCTGTTCGGCGCGTTCGGCTTTCTCGCCCAGGGCCCTGGCGAGCGCCCGCTCGTGTCGGCGCTATGGGCCGGTTCGGCCGTTGCTGCGCCCATCGCCATTCTGATCGCGCTCTATTGGCGGATCGCTGGCTTCGACCGCTGTATTCCCCTTGCCAGTGCAGCCGTGGTGCTCGCCGGGCTGTTCGCGCTCGCCACCGAGGCTTTAAGCCGGCGGAGCGGCGAGCCGAGCAGCGAGGCTGCAAGCACGATCTTCGCCACAGGCTCGATCGCCTCGCTCGCGCTTGCGCTCAGCCTTGGCCTCGAGAAGGGCTGGCTCACCGTTGCGCTCGCGCTGATGGTTCCCGGCATCGCCTGGGTGGCCGAGCAGCGGCCTCTTCCCGCACTCCGCTGGCTTGCCGCAGCCGTCACTTTCGGCGTGCTTGGGCGCATTTTTTGGGACCCTCGCATCGTCGGCGACGCGGTTGGCACCACGCCCATCTTCAATTGGCTGCTGTACGGCTACGGCATACCGGCGGCATCGTTTTGGCTAGCGGGCTACTTGTTGCGCCGCAATGCCGACGACGTCCCGGCGCGCATCGTCGATGGCGCCGCCATCCTGTTCACCGTGCTCCTCATCGTGATGGAGGCGAATCACTACATCACCGGCGGCGATCCCAACATGAGCGGAAACGCGCTTGCCGAAACCGCGCTCGATGTCTCGCTACTTCTTGCCGTCATCATCGGGCTAGAGCGCGTGCGGCTGGTGAGCGGAAGCATCGTGCACGACTGGGGCGCGCGCCTGCTTGCCGCCCTGGTCCTTGCCGTCATCGTGTTCGGTCTCGGCATCGCCGACAATCCTTTGCTCACCGGCGAGGATGTCGGCGGACCCTTCATCAATTGGATCTTGCTCGGTTATGGCCTGCCAGCAGTGCTCGCCGGAGTGCTTGCGCGCATCACGCGAGCGACGAGGCCGCGCTGGTATAGCCTGACGGCGCTCTTCGTCGCGCTAGGCCTTGCACTTGCCTATGTCACACTCGAAGTCGCAAGACTTTATCACGGGCCCAATCTGACCTCAGGCTCGATCTCCGACGCCGAGCAATACACCTATTCCGCCGTGTGGCTCGCTTTCGGCGTGATCCTGCTCGCGGCCGGCATATTCCTCCGCTCGCTTCCCTTGCGTATCGCTTCGGCGGCCGTGATCGTACTCACCGTGCTCAAGGTCTTTCTCATCGACATGTCCGACCTGACCGGCATCTACCGCGCGCTTTCCTTCCTCGGGCTCGGCGCCGTGCTTATCGGCATCGGCTGGTTTTATCAGCGGCTCCTCTTCCCGCGAGGGACTACCCCGGACCGGTCGCTGACCCCCGCAAGCTGACCGTCTTTCGCCAGCGCTTGTCTCTGCACAGGGCGCCAACTATGGTCGCCCCCCGGAACCAGCGAAACCACCAATGAACGACGCGCAAAGCCAGCACATCGACAAGACCGTCACCGGCAACTATTTCGAGGACTTTAAGCTCGGCCAGGAGATCGTGCACGCCACGCCGCGCACCGTGACGGTGGGCGACGTAAGCCTGTTCACCGCGCTCTACGGCCCGCGCTTCGCCGTGCAGTCCTCCGACGCCTTCGCGCATGACATCGGCTATCCGCGCTCGCCGATCGACGACCTCCTCGTGTTCCACTTTGTCATCGGCAAGACCGTGCCGGACATCTCGCGCAACGCCATCGCCAATCTCGGCTACGCCGAGTTCCGTTTTCTCGCGCCTGTCTTTCCTGGCGACACGCTCGCCTCGACCTCGAAGGTCATTGGAGTGAAGGAGAACTCGAACAAGAAAAGCGGCACGGTCTATGTGCGCTCGACCGGCAAGAACCAGCGCGGACAGCCTGTGCTCTCTTATGCGCGCTGGGTGATGGTCAACAAGCGGGATGTGAATGCGCCTGCGCCAACGCCGGTCGTGCCTGAGCTTGCCGCGAGCGTCGACCCGTCAACGCTTGGTGCCGCGCTCCCGCCGCTCGATATCGAGGGCTACGACTACGCGCTCGCCGGCTCGACCAAGCGCTTCGGCGACTATGCCGTCGGCGACAAGATCGACCATGTCGACGGCCAGACCATAGAGGAAGCGGAGCACCAGCTCGCCACGCGCCTGTTCCAGAACACCGCGCGCGTCCATTTCAACCAGCATATCGAGAGCAAAGGCCGGTTCGGGCGGAGACTCGTCTATGGCGGACACGTCATCTCGATCGCGCGGAGCCTTAGCTTCAACGGGCTCGCCAACGCGTTCCACATTCTCGGACTGAACGGCGCGCGCCATGTGGCGCCGTCCTTCGCCGGCGACACCATCTATGCGTGGAGCGAGGTGCTCGACAAAGCGGAGCTGCCGAGGCGCGATGACATGGGCGCGCTCAGACTTCGCACCTTCGCCGTCAAGGATCGCGCGTGCGACGACTTCCCAGGCTTGAAGCCCGACGGCAGTCACGAGGACGGCGTGGTCCTCGATATGGACTATTGGGCAGCGCTCCCGCGTTAGGGATCACGCCGTGACATGCACAGCTATTTGGCTCGCAGCCTCAACCGCCGGAGCTCTCGCGCTGATTTCGCCCGCCTTGGCCGTCGATCAGGCGTCTGCCGTGCTCAAGGACGCAAGTGGCAAGGAGATTGGCAAGGCCACTCTGACCGTCAATCCGAGCGGAGTCCTGGTCAGCCTCGACCTGACAGCCGTCCCGCCTGGCGAGCACGCCTTCCACATCCATGCCTTTGGCAAATGCGAGCCGCCAGATTTCAAGTCTGCCGGTCCCCACTTCAACCCCGACCAGACCAAGCACGGATACCTGAACCCTGAGGGGTCCCATGCCGGCGATATGCCGAACCTGCACGTCCCCGCAGACGGCAAACTCCAAGTCGAGATCCTGGTGCCGAATGTCAGCTTGAGCGGCGAGGCGCCGCTGCTTGACGCCGAAGGTTCGGCGCTGGTCATCCACGCTGGCGCTGACGACTATAAGACCGACCCCGCCGGGAACTCGGGCGACCGCATTGCCTGCGGCGTCATTACGCCCTAGCCGCTAGGGTCGATTGCCCCGGCCCGGTCACTTGCGTTATGACAAAGCTTGTCTGGGCAATTGCAGCACGAAAAACGATGGGCAATAGCAAGCTAGCGGCGGACCGGCCGCTCTCTCCGCATCTTCAGATCTACCGGCCGATGCTCACCATGCTGATGTCGATCGCCCATCGCATCACGGGCTTCGGCAACGCGGTGGGCTTCCTGCTCCTCGCCTGGTGGTTGGTGGCCATCGCCGCGGGGCCAGAACAATACGCGGTTGTTTCAAGCTTCTTCGCAAGCATCGCCGGCCGCGCGCTTCTCTTCCTGTTCTCCTGGTCCTTGATCCACCACATGCTCGGCGGCATCCGGCATCTCATCTGGGACACAGGTCACGGGCTCGACAAGGTCAGCATCGAGATCTTCGCCTGGACCACAATAATCGGCTCGACCGCGCTTACGATCCTCGTCTGGCTCGTGGGCTACGCTCTGCGAGGAGGAAGCTAGACATGGCAACGCCTCTCAAGCGGGTGCGGGGGCTTGGCTCTGCCCGCAGCGGCACCGAGACCTTCTGGCGCCAAAGGGTGACGGCTGTCGCCAATGTCCCGCTGGTCATTTTCCTGATCCTCGCCATCGTCAGCCATATCGGTGCCGACTATGGCACGATCCGCGGCTTCATCGCCCAGCCTCTGGTCGCGCTCGCCTTTCTCGCGCTCATCATTTCAGCGGCGATTCACATGCGGATCGGGCTCAAGGAGATCATCGAGGATTACGTGCATGGCGAAGGCGCGAAAGTTCTCGCCATCCTGCTCGCGACCTTCTTCGCCGCCGGCGTCGGCCTTGCCTCGGTCGTCGCTATTTTGAAGATCAGTTTCGGCAGCTGACCGTCCATGCCCCAAGACGCCACGCCCCAAGACGCAACACCGCATAACGTGCCGAAGATCAACGGCCGCGCCTATCCCATTACCGACCATGCCTACGACGTGGTGGTGGTGGGCGCCGGCGGATCAGGATTGCGCGCCGTGGTCGGCTGCAGCGAGGCCGGGCTCAGGACCGCTTGTATTACCAAGGTCTTCCCCACCCGCTCGCACACCGTGGCGGCGCAAGGCGGCATCGCCGCGGCCCTTGGCAATATGGGCCCCGACGATTGGCGCTGGCATATGTACGACACTGTCAAGGGCTCGGATTGGTTGGGCGACCAGGACGCCATCGAATATCTCTGCCGCTGTGCCCCGCAAGCGGTCTATGAGCTCGAGCATTGGGGCGTGCCGTTCTCGCGCACCGACGACGGCAAGATCCTGCAGCGCGCCTTCGGCGGCATGACCACGAATTTTGGCAAGGGACAGGCCAAGCGCACCTGCGCCGCGGCCGACCGCACCGGCCATGCCATGCTGCACACCATGTACGGCCAGGCGCTCCGCCACTCGGCAGAGTTCTTCATCGAGTATTTCGCCATCGACCTGATCATGGATGAGGAGGGCCGCTGCCGCGGCGTGATGGCGCTGTCGATGCAGGACGGCACGTTGCACCGGTTCCGTGCCCATCAGGTGATCCTTGCCACCGGCGGCTACGGCCGCGCCTATTTCTCCTGCACCTCGGCGCATATCTGCACCGGCGACGGCAACGCTATGGTGTTGCGCGCAAGGCTGCCGTTGCAGGACATGGAGTTCGTACAGTTTCATCCAACCGGCGTCTACGGCGCTGGCGTGCTCATCACCGAGGGCGCGCGCGGTGAAGGCGGCTTCTTGCGCAACTCGGAGGGCGAGAAATTCATGGAGCGCTATGCTCCTTCCGCCAAGGACCTCGCCTCGCGTGACGTCGTCTCGCGCGCCATCACCATAGAGATCAGGGAGGGCCGCGGCCACGGCCCCGACAAGGACTACATCCACCTCCACCTCGAGCACCTCGACCCTGATCTCCTGGACGAGCGGTTGCCTGGCATTTCCGATCTGGCGCGCATTTTCGCCGGCGTCGATGTGAAGGAGAAGCCGATCCCGGTGCTCCCCACCTGCCATTACAATATGGGCGGCATCCCCACCAACATGCATGGCGAGGCGATCTCGCCGCGCGATGGCGATGCCGACGCCGTCGTACCGGGGCTCATGGCGCTCGGCGAGGCCTCGTGTGTGTCGGTGCATGGCGCCAACCGCCTTGGCTCGAATTCGCTCATCGACCTCGTCGTGTTCGGACGCTCGGCGGCGCTCCGTTGCGCCGAGTTGATCGGAACGGACAGCGCCATTCCCGAGCTGCCGAAGGGCGCAGGCGAGGAGGCGATCGCCCGGCTCGACCGCTTCCGCTACGCCGATGGCGGCACGCCGACCGCGCAGCTCAGGCTGCGCATGCAGAAGACCATGCAGCGCGATTGCGCCGTGTTCCGCACCAAGAAGGTGCTGAAGGAAGGCGTCAAGGCGATCCGTGCCGTCTGGGATGACTCTGCCGATATCAAGGTGAGCGACCGCTCGCTCATCTGGAACACCGATCTGATTGAGACCCTCGAGTTCGACAATCTCATCTCGCAGTCTGCCGTCACCGTGCAGGGGGCGCTAGCCCGCGAGGAGTCCAGAGGCGCGCATGCGCGCGAGGACTTCCCCAAGCGCGACGACGCCAAATGGATGAAGCACACGCTGAGTTACGCCGACTACGGCACGCACGAAGTGAGGCTCGATTACCGGCCGGTGCACTCGTTTACGCTCTCGAACGAGATCGCCTATATCGAGCCAAAAGAACGGGTGTATTAGCACGCCCTGGGCTCGATCAGCGGCGCCTTTGCATTGATCGCCTTTATCGGCGGCTTGTTCTGCCGCCGGCTCAAGACGGCGCTAATCGTCGGCGCCGTTCCTGCCGTGCTGTAGCGCTTGTCATAATCGGATTGTGGAACGTCCTGCCCAACACGGACCTCGCTTACGTGCTCGGGTCGCTGACGGGCGCGATCCCGGTGATCCTATCATTCGCCGCGCTCGGCTATTACCTGCGCCGCGGCGTCGCTCGGATCTTTAGACGCCGCGCGTAATCGATCTTTTTCGCGCCTGTCGCGTTAGCCGAACGAAGGGGCAACAACCGAATTGTACCGAAGTGATTAGGACGCTCTATCGGGGATATGCCATAGAGGGAGAGCGAAGAGGCCGGATCTGGCGGGTGCGGGTCAGACCGTTGCGCCCCGACCTGCCCATTCTCGGCCGCCATTCGCTGCTCAAGCCGAGCTGGACGGAAGCGGTCACCGAGGCGCGGGCCCGCATCGACCACATCCTGGTAGCGTAGCCCAACGCTTCAAAGACAATTCGCGCTTGGCCTTGGGCCGGGAACTCCTGTATGCGAGAGTCCTGGTCAGGAATAGGCGCGGCCCATGGTCCAGTTCACGCTTCCCAAAAACTCAAAGGTCAAAAAGGGCAAAGCGTGGAACCCGCCGCCTGAAGGCGCCGAGGAGGGCCGCTGGTGCGAATACCGCGTCTACCGCTTCGACCCAGAGACTGGCGAGAACCCGCGCATCGACACCTACTGGGTCGACATGAACGAATGCGGCCCGATGGTGCTTGACGCGTTGATCTGGATCAAGAACACCGTCGATCCCACCCT
>Ga0126379_10001501_pt1 | contig 14268 bp, 11 predicted proteins | sample PanSoiMetPlot_24_FD_92640 | JGI IMG/M metagenome (GOLD analysis project Ga0126379, IMG submission 92640) | Tropical forest soil microbial communities from Panama - MetaG Plot_24 | ecosystem: Environmental > Terrestrial > Soil > Tropical forest > Bulk soil | place: Panama | collected 2016-02-17 | reverse complement strand
GAGAGATGGAAGCGAGCTTCTGGTGGAAGAAGGAGATGATGGTCATTCTTCACTCTGGATACAGCCGGTCACCGGAGGGTCAGCCCGGCGGGTTGGGACTATTGTCGCCGCAGACGCTCGGTTGGCTGCAGATGGAACAAGGATCATTTACACCGGTACTAACTTCCATGACGTCTACTCTGTGAATCTCGACGGTTCCTCCCCGCGAAGATTGTTCACGGTTGACGGTTTACCAAACTCCTTTCAATTCTCTCCCGATGGACGACGCATAAGATTTACTAAATTCGATCCCGTTGCCGATCGAATGACCATCATGGAAGCCGCCGCAGACGGAACCGGACTTCATGAAGTGCAACCAGGAGCTTGGGGTAGATGGACTTCGGACGCCCGGTTTTTCATCTTCCAGACCAGGCACGCCGACCGCCTTGACCTTTGGGCCTTGCGGGAGGAAAAACGCTTCCTTCTGCGGAACACTGTTGAACAACCCGTTCATTTAACCGCAGGCCCCATGGACTTTTTTCAACCGCTGCCTAGCAAGGATGGTAAGCAGATCTTTGCTGTCGGCAAAACCAAGCAGGCCGAAGTCATCCGCTACGACGCCCACACAGGCCATTTCGTTCCCTACTTCTTCGGAATCTCTGCGGAAGGTCTGGCTTTCTCAAGGGATGGCCAGTGGGTGACGTACGCCTCCTACCCGGACGGCATGCTCTGGCGGTGCAAAGTGGATGGAACGGAGCGGCTCCAACTCACGTTCCCGCCCTTGCACGTCGTCTTGCCGCGCTGGTCGCCCGACGGCAGGCAAATCGCCTTCAATGCCTTTGTTGCTGATGCCGACAGGAAGTGGGGAATCTACTTAATTTCAAGCAATGGCGGCACCGCACAGCCAATACTCCCGGGCCGAGGGGACCAAGTGGACGTAAACTGGTTTCCAGATGGAAAGTCGATTATCTTCGGTAGCCCCGGCCTTGCGAACACGCCGATCTACACGCTCGACCTCCACACCAAAAGCGTTTCCAGCTTGTCTGGAGCCAACGGACTATTTGCCCCACGAATCTCACCGGATGGACGGCAGGTTGTGGCGCTGACTTCCGCGCGGCCATTTAGGTTAATGCTTTTTGATATTTCCACAGAGAAGTGGACGGAAGTGCCTGGCTCTGGATATGGCTATCCAAGTTGGTCGCGGGATGGAAAGTACGTGTATTTTCGTGAGGCAGAGTATTTAGGAGGGGACAATCCCTCGCGTATCTTGCGCGTTCGGGTAAGAGATCGGCACGTGGAAAACGTCGTGGAGGAAAAGAATGTCGGTCGAATGACCACCGGAACGATAGGGCCTTGGTTGGGCCTAGCTCCCGACGACTCTCCTCTGTTCGCCCGCGACATCGGTACCCAGGAGATCTACGCTCTCGACGTTGATTTGCCTTAGAACCTGTAGGCTCACAAACCGACGCGAGTGATCTGGACGAGGTGGCCCCAAGCAGCCATCTTTCCGGTTCGAGAGAAATGGGAAGAAGATCGCTGAAGGGCGGCTCGATCGCACCATCCCAGTCCAGTTCTCGCTCGGCGAAGGATTAGACCTCGGGCGCGACGTCGGATCACCGATCAACTTTACCGACAAACTGCCGTTCGAGTTCTCGGGAACAATCGACAAAGTCACGATTGAACTCCAGCCGGAAGCAGTTGTTAAGGCGAAACCGAGACCGTCAGACGATGTTGCCGCTGTCGCGCAGAAATACAGTCTTAGGTCAACTGACGAGATCAACGGACGAGAACAGGCGTTAGCAGAAGATTGCGCGGTTTGTGTCGCTCCCGCAGAACCGAACCCTCGCCCTGAAATTCGTGTCCACGTTCACGCACTCACGCGCCCACTATTTCCTTACGCCTTGCTGCTTTCCTGACCAAGTTAACACGCACCGTTGCATAGATGTGCATCGATGTTCTTAGCGTGTTCAGCATTGTGAACAGCTCTTCCTAGGTGGGACAAAGGATTGTCGCGCCGGATCATTCGCCGCATTCGACATCAGGTCAAGTGAAACCCAGCACGATGCAACGAATCAATGATTTTCTTACCGGAAAATTAGAAGCTGGCGGCTCCCGGCTTTCACCCGAAAGGAAGAAGCCAAAGGCCTCACGGCCGTGTTTGCGTTCGGACCACAAAGCCAAATCACTGGTTAGGTAAGTGTAGTGGGGAGTCACGACAGTGACCACCGAGATAAGGCACGAGCTCCCCTAAATGCATCGACTGGCCTCACTACCCAGCCTAAGATTTCAGTCCCAAAATGGTTGGGCAGACCATCTCGCACTATCGCGTCGTCAGCCAGCTGGGGAGCGGGGGCATGGGTGTGGTCTACAAGGCTGAGGACATCCGCCTGCACCGCTTCGTCGCCCTCAAGTTCCTGCCAGAAGAAGTTGCCCGCGACCCGCACGCCCTAACCCGCTTCCAACGCGAAGCCCAGGCTGCATCCGCACTGAATCATCCCAACATCTGCACTATCTACGACATCGGCGAGCAAGACGGGCATGCCTTCATCGCCATGGAGTTTCTGGACGGGATGACCCTGCGGCACCGTATAGGCAGGCGTCCCATGGGCTTGGAATCCCTGCTGTCGCTTGGTATCGATATCGCCGACGCGCTCGACGCCGCCCACACCAAAGGCATCGTTCACCGTGACATCAAGCCCGCCAACATCTTCGTCACCAATCGCGGAACGGCGAAAGTTTTGGATTTCGGTCTAGCCAAAGTCCCGGTACCGCCGAGGACAGAGGCCGAGCCCACGGCGGCGACGGTCGATTCGGACGAGCAACTTACCCGCCCTGGAGCAGCCATCGGCACACTCGCTTACATGTCTCCGGAGCAGGTCAAAGGTAGAGAACTAGACGCTCGTACTGACCTGTTCTCCTTCGGGGCGGTGCTGTACGAGATGACCACGGGAATGTAGCCGTTCCGGGGTGACACCTCGGCTCTGATATTCGACTCGATCCTGAATCGGGGTCCTACGCCTCCGGTGCGCCTGAACCCCGACCTGCCATCCCAGCTGGAAGACATCATCAGCAAGGCACTGGAGAAGGATCGGGATGTTCGCTACCAGTCTGCCGCTGAGCTCAGGGCCGATCTGAAGCGGCTGAAGCGGGACACCGGTCTCGTGATAACCAAGCGGACTCCCTTTGCTCGTTGGTCACGTACCCAGATCATCGCGACCGTCCTCGTCCTTGCTGTTGCCGTTGGTGTCTCGATCGTTGGAGCAAAGCTCTACTTGGGTCGTCCCGCGAAACGAATTGCCTCGATTGCTGTACTGCCACTTGAGAACCTCTCCCGCAACCCGGATCAGGAGTACTTTGCTGATGGCATAACGGAAGAACTAACCACCGATTTGGCGAACATTGGAGGCCTAAGGGTGATCTCGCGGACTTCAGCTATGCAGTACAAGGGCACGAAAAAATCTTTGCCGGAGATCGGGCGCGAGCTCAATGTGGATTCGGTGCTCGAAGGATCGGTCCTACGCGCCGGAGATCGAGTGCGCATCACCGCGCAGCTGATTCGTGCGTCCAAGGATGAGGAGCATCTCTGGGCGGAAACCTACGACCGCGACTTGAAGGATGTGCTGCCTTTGCAGGGCGAAGTGGCCCGCACCATTGCCAGTCAGATCAGAGTCACGCTTTCGGCAGAGGAACAGTCACGCCTAACTCCAACTGCAGCGGTAAATTCGAAGGCCCATGAGGATTACTTGAAAGGCCTCTATTACCTGCATCGAAAGACGGAAGGAGACCTGCGGACCGCCATTGAATACTTTCAGCGTACAACCGAGCAGGACCCAAACTACGCGGGCGGATTTGCAGGCCTCGCCAGCGCCTACGCCAACCTGTCCAGTAACTATCGCGCCCCACGCGAGGTGATGCCTCAGGCTAAAGCGGCTGCCCTGAGGGCGTTGGAGCTGGATAACAACCTTGCCGAAGCACATGCCTGGCTAGGCTTCGTAAGTATTAACTTCGACTGGGATGTTGTAACTGCCGGGAAGGAGCTTAAGCGTGCCACTGAGCTGAACCCCAGTTACGCTGACGCTCATGCCATCTACGCATGGTGTCTGTCGGGAATGGGACGGCATGAGCAGGCCCTTGCCGAGGCCAAGCGGGCCATGGAACTCGATCCCTTTTCCCGGTTCACTTATGGTGACCCAGGCTTCGTGCTGCTCATGGCCCGGAGGTACGATCGAGCCGTCCTCGAGAGCCAAACCGCCGTTGAGCGACAGCCAGATTTCGGCTATGCCCGCGCTGTGCTCGCACTGTCATACGCAGAAAATGCCCGATATTCCGAGGCCGTCTCAGAAGCCGAGAGTGCCACGCGCTACGACGATAGTCCGTTCATATTGGCTGTTCTAGCGCAAGTACATGCCCTTTCTGGAAACAAGGCGCAAGCCATGAGGGTGCTGCAGGACTTGCAACAGCTGACCAGGAAGCGCTATGTGTGCTCCTATGAGGTCGCGACTGCATATGTCTTGCTCAAGGAGAAGGACCAGGCCTTCCGCTGGTTCGATAAGGCCGTGGAAGACCGATCGGACTGCATGGTCGTGATCGCGGTTGATCCCCGGCTCGACAGCATCGGTCCTGATCGGCGCTTTCAGGACCTCGTGCGCCACGTCGGGCTGCAATGAAGTTCTTTTCATTTCAGAGCTCAGCTGCATCGGGACTTGGCGCTGAGAGGTGGGACACTTTTTCGGCGCGAGGAGCTATCCCCAGGTGAGTTTGACGGGGTAGTGGAGGAGCCGGGAAAAACTGGGCCAGAGTACCTTGCGAGTTAACAGTATTAACTGATGAGTACACCGCGTGCGGAGAGCGGACACGCGGAGAAGCTAAGGGTGGAGAGCGCGAGCGCCATTCTCGTGTGCTGAAGTGCGATGAGACGACGTTGCGCGAACGCGGCGCGAACGATTCCGATTGGCAACCCGCCAAGGACGCCGCCCAGAAACTTGCCTTTGCCGAAGACCGTGCCATCTTTGAAGGTTACGATGCCGCCGGCATCGTCGGCGTGCGCCAGGGTACCAGCAATCCGAAGAAATCTCTTCCCGCAGACGTGCGCAAATACCCGGAAGCCTTTGCGCAGGCCTTAAGCCAGCTGCGCCTCGTCGGGGTCAACGGCCCCTATTCGATTTTGCTCAGCGCCGATGCTTATACCGAACTCGCCGAAACCAGCGATAACGGCTATCCCGTCCTCGACCACGTAAAACGCTTGGCGGATTGCAAAATTATCTGGGCACCGGCCATCAATGGCGCTTTCGTCCTGAGCACTCGCGGCGGTGACCTCGGTCTTCATCTCGGTCAGGATGCTTCCATTGGCTACCTGAGCCACACCGATACGCACGTTCGCCTTTACCTGCAGGAAACGTTTACGTTCCTTTACCTCACATCCGAATCCGCCGTTGCTTTCGCTTCGCCCTCAAAGCGCTGATGGTCTTGAGAATGTAGAAACTTTATCGTTCTCTGCCCAGGCAACTACAGCAGAGCCCTGCTCTTCAACTCCGGCGCGAGTTCATAAGCTTTCGCCAATTCGCGCTGCGCCTCGGATTCCTTGCCTTGCGGTCGGAATGCCAACGCAAGGTTGTAATGGGCTTCGGCAAATTCAGGCTTGAGCCGGATCGCCTCCGCAAACTCCGCTTCCGCTTTTTGTGTATCGCCAGACTGCAGCAAAACAAGTCCCAGATTGTTGTGTCCCTCGGCAAACTTCGGATCGCGTCGTACCAGCGCGCGAAAGATATTCGCCGCCCCCGCCGGATCGTGCTCGCTCATGACCAGCCCTAGCTGGATCCGCGCATCGACTGATTCCGGATCGAGGCTGACGGCTTCCTTCAACTCGGACATGGCTTCCCGCGACCGCTGTAACTCCGCCAGTGCAACACCCAGGTTGTAATGGGCCTCGGCCAAATCCGGATCGCACATCACCGCCTGCTGCATCTCCTGAAGACCTTGCTCCCGATCTTCGGACTTCCACAGAAGCAGTCCCAAACTAGCATGCGCCTGTGCATAGTCTGGCTTCAGCTCAATAGCCTTTTCATAGCCAGCTTTCGCTCGCTCCGGCTCGTTCTTCCCATCCCACGCCAGCCCAAGATAGTAGTGGCTCGCCGAAAGCTCAGGAGTAAGCTCAACTGATTTCTGAAATCGCTCCAACGCCTCGTCGATTTTCCGTTCTTTCAGCGCATTTACGCCGTGCAGGATCAAAAGCTTCGATGGCGCGAGCTTGGCACGAAACTCGTGCAGACCCGATAACTCGTCAAATTCCTTCTTCGCCCCAGCATCACCCTGACGCTGCAACGCGAGCGCAAGATTGTAGTGCGCCTGTTCGAAGTCGGCCGAAGCTCAATCGCACGCCGAAACGCGGCAACGGCGCCCGCTGTATCTCCATCCGCCTTCAGCTCCCGCCCAAGGTTGTATTGCAGGTCAGCATCGTCCGGATTGAGTTTCGCCACAGCTCGAAATTGCTCCAGCGCTCCTTTGTGATCTGCCTGCCGCCGGAGAGCGATCCCCAACATCATGTGTGCCGCAGCAAGCCCCGGATCGACGACGATCGCGCGCCGAAAATGTGAGGTCGCATCTTCCCAGTTCCCTTGCTGCGCTTCCACCACGCCAAGGTCTAAGTGAATTTGCGCCGAAGGTCTGAGCCGAAGCGCGAGAGTAATTTCGTTCTGCGCCTCGGCCAAATTGTTTTGCTGTGCCAGCACATGCGCGAGCAGCTGATGCGCCGCAGCATTCGCGGGATTCATACTGATAGCGAGGCGCAGCTCCTTGACCGCCGCCGCCGACTCCTGCAGATCGAACCAGGGAGCCCCCAGGCTGTAATGCGCGTCCCCCTCTTCGGCCGCAACCGCACCGCAGCCTCGAACTCTCGTCCCAGGATTTTTGTCGAGCGAATTCGTTCGCGTTCATTCGGAATGCCCCCGGCTGAGACCCGCACGACTTTCTCAGTTCCGACCGCTATCCTTGATCGTAATAAGGGAAGAGGTGCAATCCGACCCCTCTCAAGTAAGCCCCCCAAACGAAGGTAACGCCATGTAGGGAAGGACGGATTTGTCCTTTCCCGGATCGGCCTACCCCAAATCCCCGACGCCTCCTAAGGAATCCCCTGATCCCCCAAACCTAATCCCAGTGACACAATAAAGAATTGCGTTGTAGCTTGGGAGGCGGAGTGTCAGTATCACCGATGCCCAGGATTCTCTTAGTAGATGACGATGCCCGCGTCCGGCACGTCATCTCTCGGATGCTCTCCCGCCATGCCGATTGGGAGATCTGCGGCGAAGCCGCCGACGGCCAGGAGTCCATCGACCAGGCTCGCGCCACCCATCCCGACGTCGTCCTGATGGACGTCAGCATGCCTCGTATGAACGGCCTCGATGCCACCCGCATCCTCCGCCGCGAGATCCCCCAGCTCGACGTCATCCTCGTCAGCCAGAACGATCCCAAAATCGTCGCCTACCAGGCCGCCGAAGTCGGCGCTCGCGCCTACTGCAGCAAGTCTGACCTCGCTCGTGATTTTCTCCCCATCATTGAACGCACTCTCGAAGATCGCCACAATCACCGTGGCGACATGTCTTCCGAGCGTCTCGACCGCAGCGCCAACGATCAGGCCTGCAATCTTCTCGCCGCCATCGTCGACTCTTCCGACGACATCATCATCAGCATCACGCTCGATGGCATGATCACCAGTTGGAACAAAGCCGCCGAGCGAATCTTCGGCTATCGCGCCAAAGAAGCCATCGGCAGCCACATCACCCTCATCGTCCCCAAAGACCGCAACGCGGAGGAGGACGACATTGTCGCCCGCGTCCTTCGCGGCGAGAGCGTTGAGCACTTCGACACCGTACGCCAGCGCAAAAACGGTTCTCTCATCGACATTTCTCTCACCGTCTCCCCGGTCAAAGATTCCCAGGGCCGCGTGGTTGGCGCCTCCAAGGTCGCCCGCGAAATCACCGAGCGCAGGCGCGCCGAACGCAGCACCGCCCTGCTCGCCGCGATTGTCGACTCCTCCGATGACGCCATTGTCAGCAAAACTCTCGATGGCATCATCACCAGCTGGAACCACAGCGCCGAACGCATCTTCGGCTATTCCGCAGAGGAAGCCATCGGAAAGCACATTACCCTGATCATCCCCCGCGATCGCTGGGACGAAGAAGCCAGAATCATCGAACGCCTCCGCCGCGGCGAGCGCATCGACCACTTCCGCACCATCCGTCGCCGCAAAGATGGCACGCTGTTCGACGTTTCGCTCACCATCTCTCCCGTCAAGGCCTCGGACGGACATATCATCGGAGCCTCCAAAGTCGCGCGAGACATCACCGTCGAGGTTCGTGCCGACGAAGCTCTACGTGTCAGCGAACGTGAACTCCGCAACCTCTCCCAATCGCTCGATTCCCAGGTCCGCTCCCGCACTGGCGAGCTGCAGGAACTCTCCTGGCAACTCATGCGTGCCCGCGACGAAGAGCGCCGCTACATCGCCCGCGAGCTTCACGACAGCGCCGGTCAGTCTCTTGCGGTCCTAGCCATGGAAGTGGATCAGCTCCTGCAAAAAGCCACCAATTCTCCAGGGCTCGCCGCGGATATCGAACGAATCCGCGAAACCGTACGCCATCTGCATAGCGAGATCCGCACCACCTCGTACCTCCTTCATCCCCCGTTGCTCGACGAAAGCGGCTTGCAGGCCGCCATCAGCTGGTATGCCGGAGGCCTCACCGAACGCACCGGCCTCCCCATCGATCTGGAGATCCCCGACAACCTCGGCCGCCTGCCACGCGATCTGGAATTAGTCCTGTTCCGCTTCATTCAGGAAGCCGTCACCAACATCCACCGCCACTCCGGCGCAAAGAGAGCCTGGATCTCCATCTCCCGCTCCGAAGACGAGGTCACCGCCGAAGTCCGCGATAACGGTACCGGCATGTCTCCCGAGCGCCTGACCCAGATCCGCTCCGGAGGCTCCGGCGTGGGCATCCGCGGCATGCGTGAACGAATCCGCCAATTCGAGGGTTCCATGCAAATCGATTCGGACGCCACAGGAACCAAAATCGCAGTAGTAGTAATCCCCATCCCCGCAGATCAAGAGGCAAAGGCATCGACCCAGCAAGAAGCCAGAATCCAACCCCGCCCCGCGTAACGTGTAGTGACGGACGGATTCGTCCGCCCGCCGGAACAAGTCTCTCCGTTGTTGTACTGCCGAGGACGGCCCGCCATGGTCATCCCGAGCGCAGTCGGGAGACCCTGCGTCTCGCACGAGAGCCTGAGCAGGATGCTTTCGTCGCGGTGGCCGCCCCAGGAATCAGGAAGGTAAAGAACCAGAAGAGTAAACTTCAGGCGATTATTCCACTTCAGCAGCCAGGCGCCGCATGGCATGCATACCAATTCACCCAAGTAGGCGGGATTGCGCCGTGAAGTTCCACCCAGTAACGATCTTGGCTCCAAAAAAAAAGCGGCCAAAGGCCGCCGCAAACTGATCACTAACCATTGATCACTTCTTCCCGCGCAACATCTCGACGACGCGCTCGTAATCATCCACGGTCGAGTATTCGATCACAATCTTCCCCCGACCCTTCCGATCCCGAATCCGGACCCGCACTCCCAGCATTCGCTCCAGATCGAACTGCGCTGCCCGCACATTCGGATCCACCCACCGCGCCCCGCTGCTCTTTTTCTCCTTCTGCACTCCGGGCATGTCGGGCAGGGGATCGAGCAGCCCATCCATCCGCAGTACCAGCATCTCGATCTGCTCGATGTTCATCCCCTTCTTCACCGCATAGAGCGCCGCCTCCGCGATCCGGTCGTTCTCCCCCAACTTCAGCAGTTCTTTTGCCTGGGCAAAGTTGAGCCGCTTCTCCGCCAGCATCTGCATCACTTCGCGCGGCAGCTTCAGCAGGCGCATGTAGTTCGCAATCGAAGCACGCGATAAGCCCACGCGCTGCGCAATCTCCTGTTGCGTCAAACTGAACTTGTTGCTGAGAACGCGAAACGCCTCCGCCTGCTCCAGCGGGCTTAGATCTTCGCGCTGCAGGTTCTCGACAATCGTCATCTCCGCCGCCTGCTGCTCAGAAACACGCCGCACCAGCGCCGGAATATGCGTCTTCCCGACTTTCTTCGACGCATGCAATCGGCGCTCGCCAAGAATAAGGATGAACCGCCCGGCCTCCGCTGCGGCACGCACCACGATCGGCTGCACCACTCCGTTAGCCTTGATCGATTCCGCCAGCTCTTCCAGGGCATCATCGTCTTCGACATACCGGGTCTGAAACGGATTTTTGTCGATATCGGAAATCGCCAAGTTGACGACAAGATTCGAAGGCACCCGGGTATCCGCCACAGCCTGAGCCTCAAGGACTCCGTCCGCCGGTGCATCCCCAAACGGATCGTAGTCAACAGTTCCGGTGGCCATCGCGTGCGGGTCGCCCTGTCTCCCCGCCTCCGCGGGGGTAGAAGTGGAAGCGGTCGAGGCGTCTGAAGTAAAGGCAGCAGGCATGGATAGAGAGCTTGTCGAGACAGCCGCCCCCGGCTGTCCGGCTGAGCGCGGCTCAGCTGGATTCGTCGGCGTAGTAATCGCTGTGGGGTGCGCCACTTCTCCCTGATGTTGGGAGAATTGGGTCTTCGCGACAACATGCCCTGGCTCTGCGGACGCGGTTTTCGTCGCCACACCAGTCGGGTCATGACTCCCGTTGTCCCGGGTGCCGACTGGAGCGATTATGGTGGAAGAGCGGCCCGGAAAAGCCTGCCCTGCGCTTGTGGAAGGGCCCGGGTCAGCGGCCTCGGGAGAACCAGGGACTTCAGCCCCGGTGTTCGCGGCAGGCCCCTCCTTCTTCGCAAACGGATTCAAAACCCGAGGCCCCGGCAACAACGAAGCCAGCCCCCGCCCCAACGCCCGCCGCTTCTCCACCTTCTCTTTCTCTCTGTCTTTATCCGGATGCCCTGCCACATTCCCCGCCGTCGCCGTTGTCACGATATGTACCCTCTCTTAATCCGTGTCATCCCGAGCGGCGGATTTTGCCGCGAAGGATCCATTTCATCCTTATTCCCACCTTAGTTGCGAAGGAGGTCTCTTACATTCATATGCATCGATATAATAAATCGATGCATATCAATATACTACGCCGTCTTGTCCATCTCCGCGGCTGCCGGAATCTCCTCAACCACCGTCTCTTCATTCCGCTCGGTGTTCCCAGAACCCGCGCCAGGCGCGGGAAGCGGGGTCAAGGATTCTTCCCTGCGTTCCCCTGTGTTCTCTGGGGTGAGAGTTCCGGCTGGCGCCTCTTTAGTGACAGCCGAAGCCGGCAGCCCGAAGCCGGAAGCCTGCCTCTCGATGATTTCCTTCGCCAGTCGGATGTAGCTCTCAGCGCCTTTCGATCGCGGATCGTACATCAGCGCGGCCTTGCCATGGCTGGGCGCCTCAGCCAGCCGTATGTTGCGCGGCACAGTCGTCTGGCACAGCTTGTCATCAAAGAAGTTTTTCAGTTCAGTCATGACCTGCTGAGCTAGATTCGTGCGCTCATCAAACATGGTCAGCACCACGCCTTCAATACCCAACTCAGGATTGAATGAGGCACGTATGCGCTCAATGGTATCGAGCAGCTCGCTGATGCCTTCGAGCGCAAAGTACTCTCCCTGCATGGGAATGAGTACCGCGTCCGCAGCAACGAGCGCGTTCAGCGTGAGCAAGTCAAGCGCAGGTGGGCAGTCCAGTACGATGAACTGAAAGCGATCGCGCAGAGGCGCAAGCGCCTCGCGCATCCTGAACTCACGCCCATCTGCGTCAACTAGCTCAAGGTTTGCGCCGATCAGGTTCTTGTGCGAGGGAATCAGCCAGAGCTGCTCGAGATCGGTGGTGAGCAGCGCCTCCTCAGCGCTGGCTGCACCCATGAGTAGGTGGTAGGAGCTGACACGCTCAGGATCCTTGACGAAACCCAAGCCACTGGTCGCGTTCGACTGCGGATCGCAATCGACCAGCAGCGTGTTGACTTCAGCAGCCGCAAAGGAAGCGGCCAGGTTGATGGCAGTCGTGGTCTTGCCGACGCCACCCTTCTGGTTGGCAACAGCGATGACGCGTCCCATGGAATTGTAAGGAGAAGCTAGAGCACTCGCAGCATACTTCTGTTTGCAACGCAATTCAATCAGTAAGTGTTGTGCAAGATGATGAATTATGTGCAAAAACCCGTCGAAATGTTCCTTCAGGAACACTTCTCAATAATGTAGGCAGTAGGCACAGCCGACTGATTGTTCGAAGTATTCCTGCCGGGACACTTCGGCGCTTTGGACTTATGCTTTTATCTGGAGTTCTTATCCGTCCATGATAACAAGTTGCGCTTATGTTCCTGCAGGAACACTGTGGAAAATCCTCGCTCTATTGTTGTGTTTTACAATAGTTTTGGCTATATTTCCCACTTCGGTCAGGTTTATGGCCGTATCAGCGCCATGCTGCGCTCTAGTCAAAATATAATTTCCACTTTTTACTAAATTGGTTCCAACACTTGGTGCGTGGCGATCGCTATTACTCGGGATTTGGACTGGGGGATTAGGATTGGGTCGGACCAATTGAGGGTGGGGAGCGCCGTATGGGCTTGGCTTAGCTGGGGCGCGCCGATCAGGAGGACCAGTCGGCCTCCTTGAGCTAGCAGGCCGGCTGCCGCGGGGAGGACCCGTTCGAAGCGCTCCACGGCTCGCAGGGTGACTACATCGAATTTGATGTCTGCGAGGGATTCGGCGCGGACGTTTTGTATATTGACGTTCATCAATGTAAGGGCGCGGGTGACTTCGCGCAGGAACGTCGCTTTCTTGTGGTTCGATTCGATCAACGTCAGGGAGATTTCTGCTGCCCAGAGCTTCATCGGGATGCCGGGGAAGCCGGCACCCGAGCCTAGGTCGGCGACTTCTAAAGCTCTCAGCACAGGGGACACGGGGGGACACCGAGGAAAAAGGTGGCGGGCGGCAAACAGGCTTTCGCCGAAGTGGCGGGTCACGATTTCTTCTTCGTTGCCGATGGCGGTGAGATTTACGCGGGCATTCCAGCGTCGGAGTAGATCGATGTACGTCGATATACGGGCTAGGGCGTCGGGCGTCAGGCGTCGGGCGTCGGGCGGGCCAAGGAACGGGTCGAGTAGTTCTGCGATTTGGGAAGCTTGCATCGGTGGTCATTGTATGGGTGCTCAAGGATGAGAGGAAGACGCTTTAGAAACCGCCAAGATTTCGATCTCGCAGCCCGGATTCCCAGGTTCGGGTTGTCAGGACAACCCCTCGACATTCGAAATCCCCACTTCTGGCAGGCCCGGCCGAAGTGGGGCACCCTTAGTTTTGTTAGTGAGCCCGATTCCGGGTCTCGCAACGCGTGCAACAAGGCTGGCGCCAATACTATTTACGGCGCGGTGACAACACGGAAATCGACTCTTGTTAGCCTTCGTTGCTTAACGAGGGCTGCGTGTCTTCTTGCGGAGACTGCGGCTGATGATGCTTGTCCGGTCTTTGGACCGGGAGAAGGCGGTGTTGATTGGGGGGCACAATCAAGATTGAGGGGTTTGGGAAGCTGTCGGCCGCTAAGGAAAAGAGCGCTTCGTTGCTGATCGTCTTTGGCGGGGTGGTTGTGGGAGGACGAACTAGCGGTGATTACATGTGGGACTATATGGGGAAAATCAAGGACAAATATCACATCTTCGTCGCGGACAACCCACTCGTGAAAGGGGACGAGGCGTACAAGAACTTGCTCGATGCGCTGCCAAGGAACGACCTCACGGCGTCGGAGCAGATTCTGTACCTTTTTTCGGGAGGCTGGCGTCCCGGGATTCCGTTGCTGAGAAGCGTAGAGGCGAAGACCTTCGCGTCGATTTATCTGGTCGACATATGGATGAACGATACGGACGTGGCAGCGTTTTATAAGGCGCTGACGGATAAAGAGGCGGGCCGGCTTACTTACGTCTACACTCGGGGCGGTGCGGAAAATGATGACGCGAGAGACCACATCGCGAAGAAATTGGGCGCCACTAAAGCGACGCTCGTGGATTACAAGAAGGGTGTGGAGAAGGCGGTCACGCACATGAGCACGAATAGCGTGGCCGTGGGGACGCTGAAATAGACAGGCGTCGGGTGTTAGGCTAAGAACTCAGCACTCGGAGCACCCTTCGACCGGGCTCGGGCAGGCCTAGAGACACAGAGGCGGACAATTACCGCGGTTTCCCAATTTCCCACTTCTGGCAACATCGGCCCCCCCGTTTCTGGTGTGATAGGACGCCGACAAGTATTTGGGACTGCATCTTATAATGGCCT